>JAESFQ010000919.1_pt1 | contig 10676 bp, 15 predicted proteins | sample 9269431 | NCBI WGS metagenome assembly JAESFQ01 (sample SAMN14502588, study PRJNA617103) | algae metagenome | isolation source: Plectolyngbya sp. WJT66-NPBG17 and co-occurring heterotrophs from well... | place: USA: Mojave Desert, Joshua Tree National Park, California | collected 2006-08-06 | reverse complement strand
GAAAAGTGATTTGCAAAGGCGACGAGCGGAGAGACTGCGCCTCGTTACTTGAGCGTGTCGTCGTTGTCTCAGGCACGCTCGATTAGTGGGGGACGGGCGGTCTGGCCGCTCCACCAGCGGCAAGGTGGAACAACAATTCACCGGAGCTAAGCTTGACCCATGCACCTGTTTGTCTAACTTTTGGTCGCGACGTCGCTGCGCGCGTGGGAAGAATAAACGTTTACGCGCATCCCTTCTAACTCGTCAATTAGCGGGCTCGACCAGCTTATCTACGAGCGCGACACGACCAGACATACGCGCGTTTCCAATCATCTCGCCGACATAACAGCTCCATCACAATCAACAACAAACACCAGAGCTATCCTCCACAACCGCCATCATGAGCGGCTTCACATTCGGTCAGGCCAATAATAACAGCGGCGGTAGCAGCACACCCAACAAGCCGCTGTTTGGTGCTGCGCCTTCGACTGGCAGTGCGACACCATCTCTGTTTTCCACCACCAACAATACCTCCAGCACACCAGCCAGCGGTGGCCTTTTCGGCGGTGCGGGTGGTAGCACGGGTGGATCAGGCGGTCTTTTTGGCGGCGCATCGAGTACACCTGCCTCCAAGCCGGGTGGTTTGTTCGGTGGAGGCCCAGCTACTACTGGCGCAACAACACCAGCTTTCGGCAGCGGCTTCGGTTTCCAAAAGAAGGAGGGAGATGCGCCAAAGCCAGCTGGAAGCCTGTTTGGTGGAGCTTCTACTGGCGGAGCGCCAGCATCGTCCGCATCACCATTTGGTGGATTTGGTACGGCAGGCGGTGAGTCTCTAATTGTGGCATCTAACGCGTCTACTAACACCGCGGCTAGGCTCAACACCAACAGCTACGCCGGCAACAAACAAGACTTCTTTCCTCCCTTCCACCACTCCAGCCGGCGCACCTCCGGGGGGAAGCCTATTCGGTCAGAACAACCAGGCTAGTGGAGGCACACCCTCTTTGTTCGGCGCAAAGCCAGCGACGACAACCGCATCTTCCACACCCAGCCTGTTCAGCGCTACTCCTGGACAACCTGCTGCAAAACCCTCAAGCGGCTTTAGTCTAGGCGGAAACACGGGAGCCTCGAACGATGCGAACAAGGCCGCTGCTCCTGCTTCTACCCTTTTCGGAGGTGGAAACCAGTCAAACCCTGCGTCACAAGATGCGCAGGCTTCTAAACCTGCAGGTAGCATTTTCGCTGGAATGGGAAGCACAACCCCCTCCTCGACACCTGCGAAGCCCTTGGGAGGGTTCAGCTTGGGGGCCACATCCGCCGCGCCACCTGCCTCTACACAACCTTCGTCTACTGCCACCTCAGGCTTCACCCTAGGCGGAAACAACGCTGCATCATCTGGTTCTGCAGCGCCTAGTTTATTTTCACCTGCGGGAGCATCCACCGGAGCCTCTACGGGTGGTGGTTTTAGCTTTCCCAAACCTGCTGCTCCTGCCAGCACGGCTGCGACAACCGGGGCTACAACCACTGCAACAAGTGGCACACCAACGACAACCGCGTCATCAGGTTCATCCTTGTTCCCCAGCCTAGGGAGTGGACTGGGAGGCGGGAACACTACGTCCGCTGCTTCCGGAGCTGCTACTACCACCACATCTGGAACCACTCCTAGTTTGTTCAGCAAGCCCGCAGGAAGCGAAGCACCAGCAGCGTCATCCAACACTGCTTCACAGCCGACCCCGTCCCTGGGGACCACGAGCGGAAACAATGCAGGTCAAAGCGGACTTGCTGCGTCTACTGCCGGGCCTGCACCGTCAGCGCAGTCAAGACTGAAGAACAAGTCCATGGACGAGATCATCACACGCTGGGCCGCTGACCTCTCCAAGTACCAAAAGGAATTCCAATCACAGGCTGAGACTGTCGCATCATGGGACAGGGCCCTAGTCGAGAACTCCGACAAAGTCCGCCAGCTGTACTCGAAGACTTTCCAGGCCGAGCGAGACGCCGCTGAAGTCGAGAGACAGCTGACGATGATGGAAGAGAACCAGCAAGAGCTAGACTCATACCTAGATCGTTACGAAAAGGAGATTGACAACCTCATGAAGATGCATGGTGTCAGCGGCAAGAATGAGACCCTACGCGGCCCAGACCAGGAGCGCGAGAGGACGTAAGTCAAACCCCCTAACAATCACCCTTACTTTCTATCCAAGATAACTAACAACCATCGTAGCTACAAGCTCGCTGAGAAACTCCAAGACCGCCTCAATGAGCTCAATAAGGACCTCACAGAGATGATTGAAGAAATTAATAACACATCTCAGACGCTCAGCAAGACAGGCAAGCCAGACGACCCTCTAACCAAGGTCGTCCGTGTTCTCAACACTCAGCTTGCACAGCTCCAACTCATTGATTCGGGCGCGTCCCAGCTTCAGGACAAGATCAACAAGGCGCAGAGAGAAAGCCAGCGTGTTGGTGCTAATGGCTGGAACGGACTTGGTTCGGATCCTTCGGCTGATTTCATGAACAGCATGCGTGGGGGCAGGGCAAGCCAGAGGTTTGGTGGGGTGTCGTGAGATGATGATAATATGATGGCATTAGTGGCAAGATGGGTGTAGGATAGGGATACAGACAGGATCCATTGATTGATGGGAGGACCATCGCATGCATTAGGCGTTGTCTCGGCGTTTTCCATTTGCACAGAAAGCCGTGCAAAATACAAGTTCAGAACTCATGTACCCAAGAAAACGACAAAACACAACAAACTTTCCATGTGTTCCAAAACGAACTAGGCTTTCTCCTTCTCCTCCTCATCGTCTTCCCTCTTCCCCCTAACCGCCTCCCTCAAAACCCCTCCTTCCACCATTCCCCCCTCCATCTCCCTCCTCCCCTCACTCCTACTCTGCATCCAAGCCAATGCGCCCGTCCAGCCCGCCATGGCCACACTAACCGCAATCATAGCCCACATACCCCTCGTGAAGTACGGCGCGAAGTTCGCTCCATAGAACACTATGCTCCACCACGCATTGATAGCGTTACTGCCCATGTTCATGCTTGCAATGACGACGGCACGCAAGCTGTCTTCTTCATAGCGCAGCACGTCGTTGGCCCAGGCGAAGAAGGTCGCTTGGCAGGCGTATACGCTGCCGGCCCAGTAGTACATTGCGAAGTGGATGGTCGTGTTGTTTGGGTAGGCGAGGATGAGGGACGAGGTTATGATGCCGGTTATTGCTATCCAGTAGCCGACTTTTTTGATTGTTGTTAGAGGAGAGAAGCGGTGGATTGGATTGGACTGGACTGGACTTACCGAGATAACGTTTCCCGCCCATAAAGTCTGTCAGTGTGGCCCAGAACAGTGTTGACACGATACCGACGGCGGGGACGCCAGTAGGGTAGTTGTTGTTTTGGGCTACGGTGTAAGTGTTTGTGGGGTGGGAGCGCATGTAGAGTTGCAACAGGGCGTTTGTGCTAAACGACTCTGTTTCTCCGGCTAGGATCCAGAGGACTACGAAGAAGTACCAGTACCATGTTGAGAAGCAATGTTTTAGGAATGAAAGAGATATAGGGGTGCGTTCAGAGACTTCGGGGACGCGGGAGATGGCGAGCGCTTTCTCCGAGGCGCTGAGATCTAAATGTGGGTGAACGAAGTCAGTACATGTGTCACGTACAGTTTGGACAGAGACACTCACAGGGCGCGCGGGTGTTTCTGGGTGTGTCGGGGAAGAGGAGGAAGCCGTAGACGGCTACGGGAAGTGTGATGATACCGTCAATGACTGGAAGATGGGGTTAGTGTCGGTGTATGTTGCCAGTGTTGAGACGACTTACTAAAGAGCCATCGCCATCCGCTCATGCCTCGCAGCCCATCCATACTACTGTGTATACCAGTTTGGATAAAGCCGCCAATCATAGTACCGGCAAGGCCAGACGCGGTGAAGATGCCAGAACGCTTCCCTAGCTCTTTTTCTGTGTACCAGGAACCAAGGATATAATGGGTTCCTACAAATGTTGATGATTCGAAAAGTGCTTGGAAGAAGCGGATTGCCATGATATCTTGGGGTTTTTGAGCGGCTGCAGTGACCATTGTCAAGCCTGCCCATGCTACCTGATATTGTGTTAGCCGTGGTGCATGTGAAAGCCCTGGGGGAGAAGCGTACCATGCATGCAGGAAAGAAGTAACGAGGTTTGATATAGTAAAGCAAGATATTACAAGGAACCTGACCTATCGTATATCTAAGCACGTGAGATCAGTACATTTCCGTAAATCTTTCTTCTTCCTGTTCACTTACCCTACAGTAAAGACAGTGTTGATTTGATTGAGCTGGTTGCCTTTGAAGCTCAACTCCTCTCTCATGCCAGAAACGTACGCATTGTTGAGATTTGTGCGATCAAGATAGTTCAGAAAGTACATGAGACAGCAGAAAGTGAGGATGAAGAAGTCGAGCTTTTGCACCAACTTGCGCTCTCCTGGCGCATTTTGGTCGCCTCGAAGATAGGCGATGAAGCTGTTTGCCATCTTGAAAACTACGGCTCGGATTTTGGGATGTTGTCCACAATGCGGCGGTGGTGACGCGCCCTGTGGCTAGAAATGTACTTTCGAGTGACGAGACTCTCGACTCTACTAACAGGCGCCGTTATCAGTTCTGTTGGTGTTGTTGGATCCTTCGGGTGACATTGTCCGTCCCATGCATGAAAAGACCGATAGACGCTGGGAGTGAGATATGAATGATAGTACGCCACTTATCACTGACTCGAAGCAGTCACAATCAGCAGCTCTTTGCGCCGATCATGACGCTTGAGGTATATGGCTGATTGCCGGTATCGGGTCACTTCGGTAGTCGTATCTGAATCTCAACAAGGCAGGTGTAACCTCTTAATCAGCGGAAGTCTATCTCGGCCGACTGGGCGGAATGTCTGCTGGGGGTTAGTCTGCGTTGGGCGCGTCTAAAGGTGCGGGGAATGGTATTATCACCGCCTCAATGGCTTCGGCTGAGGACCACATCATACATGGACCGCGGCGCAGATGGACCCGAGAGTGGGGAGGATAGAGTACTGGACGACGAAGAGTACTTGCGGAGATACTTACAGATATTTCCTTTACATCAATATACTCGAATACTACAATCTTTCCAGAGCACAGCAGCTTGGCGTTGCGAAAGTCCTAAAGTATGACATCGGAAGCGAAGTGGGAGAAAGTTGCTGCGGGGAAGCGCGCAGCTCTCGCGGAATCCATACCGTCCGAGTATCGCATACCTCAAGACAAGATACCACCGGAATCACAACTCGACGTAACGACATGGCCCAAGGATTCTGGATGGTTTACGGCGAAAGAGCTCGAGATCACTGAGAGCACTGCGTCACATATTCTGAAGAAGATCGCGTCGAAAGCATGGAGCGCTGAAGACGTCACGGTCGCGTTCTGCAAACGCGCAGCAGCAGCCCAACAACTGGTATGGCCAAACCTCCCGAAAGAAACCTGAATTGATCTGATGGGTGTATAGACCAACTGTCTCAGCGACGCCTTCTTCGATGAAGCAGTGCAGCAAGCTAAATCCCTTGACGATCATCTCCAACAAACTGGCAAGACTGTGGGACCGCTCCATGGTCTGCCCATATCTCTCAAGGACAACTTCAACGTGAAAGGAAAAGACAGCACCGTAGGCTTCACCTCGTTGGCGAACCAGCCAGCCGAATACAATGCTACCTTGGTGGACATACTCAGTCAACTGGGCGCGATCCAGTATTGCAAGACAAACGTGCCGACAGCCATGATGATCGTATGTATGCGCGGGCATATGTATTGGAATGGACGTTGACAAAATATAGGCAGAGTCTGTCAACAACACATTCGGACGTACCGTCAACCCGCTCAATCGCAAAGTCACGTCTGGTGGGTCTTCGGGCGGAGAATCAGCCCTCATCGCGTTTGGAGGAAGTCCTCTGGGCGTCGGGACAGACATAGTAAGTTCATGTTACTCGGAACACTTCTCGTGTCTAAACAATACCAGGGCGGCAGTTTGCGAATCCCAGCAGCCTGCACCGGCATCTTCACTCTCCGCCCATCCTTCGGTCGATTTACCACACAACGATGTAGATCCGGACTCGCTGGTCAGGAAGCGGTACACAGTGTCAACGGACCCATGGGAAAGACACTCGAAGATATCACAATGTACTCAAAAGCTATCATCGACGCGCAGCCGTGGAAGGTAGACCCGAAGATGCTACCGATCCCGTGGCGGTCAGTGAATCCTCCGAAGAAGCTCAAGATAGCGGTGCTTTGGAACGACGGCATATGTATGCCGACACCCCCGGTAACACGCGCTTTAAAAGAAACGACGGAGAAGCTGAAGAGGGCTGGGCATGAAATTCTGGATTGGGATCCAAAACTACACGCAAAGGCGCTACAACTTCTGGTACGCAATTTCAAAGGCCATATCAGTTTTGAAGCTAACACGCATAGGGGCGAATGTTCGTTGCCGATGGAGGTAAAAGCGTCGAAGCGTTGCTCAGCATGACAGGTGAGCCGTATCGACCCGAGATGGTTCAGTACAAAGACGCCAAAGAGCTGGGTGTCTACGACATGTGGAAGATACATTCGGAAAGGTCTGAGCTACAACGGCAATACTTGGAGCAGTGGATGGCCATTGAGGGGCTCGACGCCATTCTGGGTTAGCTGAGCATCTTACCTCTCGAATACTCGTTGCTAACATTCGTCAGCGCCTACAACTCCATACTCAAGTGTAGCGCATGGTGACTTCAAATACGTCGGATATACCGGCGTCTACAATGTGGTTGACTACTCTGCCACATCGTTTCCATGCGGAATCTCCGTCGACAAAGCAGTGGACAAGTATACCAGCAATTACAAGCCTCAAAGTGACTATTGTCAGGCTGCTTATGACAGCTGTAGGTTACACGTCTTAACGTCAATGGATCTTTTTAATGACTAATCAACAACAGATGATCCTGAGTTGCTTCATGGCCTTCCGGTCAGTCTACAGTAAGTGCAACGTCGTCTTTATTTCCAAATCGTGGTGCTAACCTCTACAGACTTGTTGCCCAACGACTGGAAGAGGAAAAGGTACTTGCTATGACTGAGACGGTACTTGAAGCGACCCGATTGTAGAGACATGACATCTGTAGAATGAAGTGTTTGACGATACTTGAAAGTATGCAATGTTGTAGCCAACGTTGCTTCCACCTCAGATTTGGTCATTGAGGGTTCCAGCTTCTTCTAACATAGGCGGCATCCTCCGTGCGCAGCACACGGCAAGAACGAGTCGAAGGCTGGTTAGAGCAGGTAAGCAAACAGAAAGCCAGAACCAACCCTTGTGTTTGAACGTTCTCCACGACACCACTGCCACACCTTCCACGCCGCCCATCCTTTTGTCTCATCACTATAACGGCCAGCTTCTTCTTCACCTTCTACCTCCGCCGCCCTGCTTGCGCCTATTGGCAAGCAGTCGAAGCTGGTCGTCTCATATCCATTATACATCTCATCCTCCAGGCCGACCTCTTACTTCAGTCCTCTAGCCACTCGATCTTCAAGCTCCACATTGGCGCATAGCTATCGGATTCCGTACCCACGTGCGTTCGCTGTTCCAATTCCATCGAAGCAGTCGTTCACCCAACAAGATGGCTGAGTCTGAGAACAATGCCTCGAAGATATTGAGCGCCCGCTCGAAGACGACGATGAATCCAGAACGGAAAACGCTTGGGTCACGGACAACCTCTGATAGACTACCCTGGCTCAACAACAAAGCTTCTCGAGCTGTGACTGCAGCGTTCACGGATGGTCAAAACAGCACAGCCGTAGAAAGCCAATGTAGTTCACCTGTAGATGGTCACAGAAGCCCTGCTCAGTCTCCATCACCAAGCACTCGACCCTCCAGTCGCAAAGTATCTAATGCGACCACTTCGCAACCCGTCCTCACAACCAATCCAATGGCGCGAAAGAAGTCTTTGGTACCAACAAACGAACGTCGAGTTTCATCCGCAGCTCCTAGTAGCCCATCTCCAGTAACGAGACATCGGCTGTCCCAAACGCGGCGAGCCTCTTTGGCACCCAACACGGTCTCCCCGCTTAAATCTGCCCGAGCGTCCATATCGCAGATGCATGAGCCTCAAAAAAGGCTGTCTATTGTACACATCAAGCAAGATGATGGCGAGCTGAGAGACAACCATGTTCAGAATGCTCGCCCTCGCGCTAACAGTCTCGCGCCTGTCCCGGATCATCTTCAGCGGTCCAGCACCTCAGACTCCACTAGTACACCCCCCGTAGTCGTCTCCAGAGTTCAATTCTCCCCAACTCAACCAGCACCGAGCCACGTTACGTTTGAGCGAGCGGCAAACAGAAGAATAAGCAACGCAGTAGAAGCCTTGGAGGGCATGGTGCAGGAAGCCACAGCGGTTGTTGAAGTCGCTCATGATCGAGGCCAAATGGAAGAACTATACACAATAATCGAGGGGGCTAGGGACGCCGTACACGACGCTACTACTGACACTGAATATCTTATGACAACTGCTCTTCCTCTCAAGGTGTCTGGGTCTTCCAGCTCGTCTTCTCGCCTTCGAGACAGAAAACCGTCTGATGTCGTTCCTCGAGATTCCCTAGATGATGTTGCTCCCGACGTCCGTCCGCCTGCTGATGTGCCAAGAGCCTCGGTATCCTACGATTGGGCATATACTAACCAAAACACTCGCAAGGAAGGACGCTCCTCCGTGTCGTTGTGCTCATCCACTGACCACGAAAGCGAGCGAGGTCATGCCAATCTCGAGACACGAAGTGATCTACTCCTGCCGAAGCTTGTTCAAGCAGCTCCAAGAGAACATGTCGATTTCGTTCTTCGTCCTGTGGGTAGAGACGAGTCTCGTGGTCGTTCTCGCAGACGTCTCAACGGCGATATCACAGCGTATCGACATCGCCGCCACCGAAGCCACGAACGTACACCTCGACCTAAAGCGCGATCCGAACCAAGAGATTCAGGCTTCGGTGAGACTGAGACATCTTTCGATGAAGATGATATGCCTCCAAAGCCATATGGCAACGAACTCACAGTACGAGAGCAGGCACACCATCACACATTCAGTCTTCAACGACATCACCGCAGACAGCCGATTGCGAGGAACTGGTCTACAGGCAAAAAGCGCCTCACTGCGAGTATTGCCTGTATCAACACAGCTCTGCTTGGCACCATCGTCGGCATCTACGCCGGTGAGGTACCTCGTATACAATACTCTCTTGCGGACGAACGTCATATCACGATCATAGGTAATGCAGTACTCTATGCTGGACTTGCTATCTCGACCTTCTTTGCTTGGACGTTACCTCTACTTCATGGACGCAAACCTTATCTCCTCGGTGCTCTAGCAATCGCATTGCCACTCCAATTTCCCCAGGCCATTGTTGTTAGCGGCTATCGCAACCGGGACGCAAAGTATCGTGTCGGGCTTTTGCTTTCTCGTGCTGTATCTGGTCTCGTCCTCGGTTTCGCAAACGTCAATTATATCACTGTGCTGCTCGATCTCTTCGGGGCTTCACTACAGTCCAAGAACCCTCACCAAGAGTTTGTTGTTGCGAATGATGTCCGCCGTCATGGTGGAGGTATGGGAATGTGGCTGGGCATCTGGTCGTGGTGCTGGATCGGTTCCTTAGCCGTCGGCTTCCAAATCGGCGCTGCGATCATTGAAAGTCTGACACCGGACTGGGGGTTCTACATCGTCGTTATGATTCTCGCTCTTGCCTTGGTTCTCAATATCATAACTTCAGAAACGCGGCGCGCACCATTCCGGAAATCGGTAACTGAGGTGTACGATAGAGACGAGAACTACATCACAAGGCGGGTGAGTCGGGGCGAAGTGAAACTACACATCGAGACCGAGGGACCGAGGTATTGGTTTGAAGAAGTATGGGCAGGTATCAAGCTTATGGTAATGATGCTCTGTCAGCCTGGCTTCTTCGTCTTAGCAATGTACCTGGGATGGATCTACGCACAGGTCGTGCTTGTTATCGTCCTGCTCGGTGCACTCCTTTCGCGAGACTACAGATGGAAACCCACAAAGGTGGGCGCAGGCGTTATCTCCATAGCCATCGGGGCCTTCCTTGCCATACCTCTCACGAAAGCCGGCATCTTCTCCCGAGAGCGGAAGAATGCGTTTCGCACCGATTCCATGACGTTTCAGAAACAAGTCACCTGGTCAAGCCATCTTGTTCGCCGCGCTATCTTCACGCTCACGCTTCCTCTGATGGGCATGGCATACACAGTCTCTTCGGCTGGGCGCCCTCAACCATGGCTTGTACCGATTATTTTCGCTGGGACTGTAGGCTTCCTTAGTATCCTTGCTATAGCGGAGTGCCACGGCCTGATGATGGAAACGTTCGACACATGTGATCTGCAACCTGGAGTCAACACGCGACATCGCTTGCAAAGCATGGCTGTACAGGATCGCAGAAGAAGGACGAACTACACCTCCTTCCCCCGCGTCACTGCTGGTATCTTCGCCAGCCAAATTATCGCTTTTATCCTCGCCGCTGTCGCAACCATAGTAGGCGGCAACATGACGCGAAGTCTCGGTGCGCGAAAGTCCACAGGTGCTACGGCAGGCATTCTCTTCGGCATTACTGTTCTTCTTATCTTGGTCCTCTTTCGCTTCAAGTCAGTACAAGTCATACCTAACCACACGTTCGGAACCCGACGCGATACGGCAGCCTG
>JAESFQ010000918.1_pt1 | contig 10691 bp, 11 predicted proteins | sample 9269431 | NCBI WGS metagenome assembly JAESFQ01 (sample SAMN14502588, study PRJNA617103) | algae metagenome | isolation source: Plectolyngbya sp. WJT66-NPBG17 and co-occurring heterotrophs from well... | place: USA: Mojave Desert, Joshua Tree National Park, California | collected 2006-08-06 | reverse complement strand
TTGTCCTCGGCGTAGCCAGTGTTGGCATCCTTGTCAAACTTGTCGGCGGTGATGTAGTCAACGGGCAAGACGATCTTGACGTTGTTCTTCTTCGCCTTCTCAACGAGGTCCTTGACCGTCTTGCTGCCAGCCTCATCGAACAAGCTGTCACCAATCTTGACACCCTCGAGCGTCTTCTTGAAGGTGAATGACATGCCTCCGCAGATGATGAGGCTGTCAACCTTGCCAAGCAGGTTGTCAATCAGCTGGATCTTGTCGGAGACCTTGGCGCCACCGAGAATGGCGAGGAAGGGTCGCTTGGGCTCTTCAAGCGCTTTCGCGAAGTAGTCGAGCTCCTTCTTAACGAGGAAGCCAGATGCCTTTTGTGGGAGGTCGACGCCGACCATGGAGCTGTGTGCGCGGTGGGCAGTGCCGAAGGCATCGTCTATGATCCGTCAGTACCTTACAATCAATAACCACATGAAGCCACTCACTGATGTAGATGTCACCAAGCGCAGTCAGGCCCTTCCTGAACTCCTCAACCTTGCTCTTGTCAACCTTCTGCTTCTTGCCCTCGTCGTCCTTGTAGCTGCCCTCTTCTTCGGCATGGAAGCGCAGGTTCTCCAATAGGATGACCTGGCCATCGCTGGCGCCGTTGACGGTGTCCTCGACCGACTTGCCGACGCAGTCGTCTGTGAAGGTTACGCTTTTGCCGAGCAGCTTCTCGAGTTCGGCAACAACCGGCTTGAGACTGTACTTCGCGTTCGGCTTTCCGTCTGGGCGACCGAGGTGCGACATGAGGATGACGGCTTTTGCGCCATTATCAATTGCGTATTTGATTGTGGGGAGTGCGCCGACAATACGCTGGTTGTTGGTGATGTTCTTATCGGAGTCTAGAGGTACGTTGAAGTCGACCTGGCGATGTCGCAATTAGATTCATAATTCATGTTTGGTATACCTGTGTTGAAGCTTCACTCACTCGGATAAGGACGCGCTTGCCCTTGAGGTCGACGTCGGCGATGGAGAGCTTGTTGGAGAGGGACATGATGGATGTATTGTAGTACTGTGATGGCGTGAGTCTGGTGAGGGCTGAATGTATCAAAGACTGATAGAAGCATACGATTGCCAGCTATATATCCTAGGTAAAGGTTCACTTACGTCAACGGGTTGAAGAAAAGAAGCGTGAGTGGTGTTCAATGTTTGTTGTCGAGCTTCAGATCGTCATGGGCAGGCTTGGTGGGGTGTAGCGGGGCAATCCACGGGTTCTCCTGCATGCAAAGCTTCTTGCTCCTTATCGAACCACAGAAAAGCAAGTTGACGTGACCGGACTAGGGAAATTAGCTGATGTAAATTATATTTTCCTGCCCGCGCATCCTGGCGCTTGACAAAGTGGGCAGCCAAGGTTGACATCCTCCCGCGGCCGAGAGTACTTAGTTGTGTTAGCATGTCGTAGCTATGCGGACCTCTGTCTTGGATGGTATCTCTCCACTTGGAGCGACATGCCCCATGTGAGCATTCGCAGGGTAAACAATACTTTTGCGTAAAGATAGTGTTCATTCTGGTCGACTTCGAGGCTGTACATAACACATGACGCATATCAAAAATCAACTAACCTGACGCCGTGCAAATGCCCAACCAAATATGCTAACGCGCGAGAAGCTCAAGGGGAATCGCCCAATACCGTCATGACCTGACCTTGTGTGTACATATGATATTTATACATGGGAACTCGTTTCGTTTGCATAATTGAAGAGCCTTAGACTTCATCGGCCGAGTTCGTCAAGGAAAGGTAAGCCGTCCAAGCAATACCCACGGTAGATACGAATGGCTAGCATACGTTAGTCGCTGGCATTACAACATATAGTAGAAAACTTACAATCTGGAACTGGATGGGCATAACTCGGAAATTGATGAGCTGTACAGCCGGCCAAACCATGTAGTTGGCCTTGAGCGCAGGGACATAGACGTCTTGGAACTTGCGCTGCACAGCACGCTTGCCGCCACCCTCGGCAACTGTCATAAAAGTGAAGAAGGCAGCCAGACCAGCTGGAGCGAACAAGAACTGATCAAAAGCCACGCGCTTCAGCGCAGGCAGCCACGTCGCCGTCTTTGAAACTGGGAAAGTTGATGACAGGAAACGGAACCACCTATGTTGGATTGGCGACATGAGAAAACCATAGGACATGAACCTTGTGGTTCGCTCAAAGTCGAAAGGCGGTGGGAGCAGCTTCGAATCGGGGATAAGGTCGTTCTCGTTGAACGGATTCCGTCGGTCGAGTTCGTGAATCTCAATCGCCAAAAAATCATCTTTGCCCGGACCGCCCTTCTTGCGTACTGCGCGCTCCCGCACTGCGGTCAGCGTCTGGGCTACCGTGTCCGCGATACCACCCAACACCTGCAGATAGTGTTAGCTTTCCCTTCGCATTGTGTCTGAAAATATATCGGGTCCGGCGCATGTGTCGCGATGTTCGATGCGGCGGTCGCGCGACATACGGCTTGCGATACGCATGGTGTTTAGAGCAAGGGAGCAGCACATACGGCGTTGGTGATCATCGTGGTCAAGACTGGGCGCGCCGCATAGTACTGGTTGTACTTGCGCGTAAGCAGACTGACAGCGGCCATTTGTAAAAGGAACACTATGGAATGCAGCAGTGGCTGGTACTAATTAGTCGTCAGTCAAACGGTAGCAAGGCAAGCGGCTTACAATCTTCCCGTAAATCCAGCGGCTGTTCAGCTGGTAAAGCAGTCTGTGTCTTGTGCTGTTCATGTTTAGTATGGGTCCTGTGAAAAGCTCTAGGTGTAGCGTTGCTCGAAGATCGCGATGACGTTGATGAAACGTAGCCCGAGGTCCGTGTGCAGCTATAAGTGGTCCTATCTATTGAGGCTCTAATGCGCGATAAGGGCAGAGAGCATGCGAAAGTGCTATCGTGATTAAAAGAACAGTTTGTTGTAGGATGTGTAGTAGGAGCAGGCGCAGTCGCAGCCCGGGGCTCATGTGCGGAGGTGGTGGCAGCAGTGGCGAGCGTTTCACGGGCCGGGACCAATGACGAGTTTCAGACATCAAGCGACTGGCATCAGCCTAGTTCTGAGCAGCTGTGGGACTCGTGCCACTGAGCTATGTCCAGACCCAAGATGTGAGCCCAAGACATCTAGCATTTTCGATAGTCGAGCCCTACAATAGCACATGTATTTTGGTACGCTTAGCATCTACCGAGTCCTAGTCTGATTCCGGGCGTCGCACATGATCCCGTCTGTTCCAAGCACCCGCGCAACACAGGGAAAGAATGGCAGCAATTCTATGTATTGCACGACTAACCGACTAGGTGTCTACGTGACGTCTATCTCGAGCTTACGGAGCTACAGCAACAATACTTGGTAAATCACGAATATCAACGGCTTCATTGGTGACCAGATCGACGACTCGTATCGACTCCACAAACAAGACACCGGCAGACAGTGCAAGGAACTTGAGATCAGCTGTATAGCAGGAGCCAGGTGCAAGTTGCCTACGTATGTTAGCACATTCGATCTGCGATACTTCTGCTCATGACGACTCACCCTAGACGAATATCAGTCGTCAAGCAGATCAAATCCGCTGTTTCTGTCCTCGCACTCTTTTGCTTAGCGTATACGACATTCTCGTCGATTACCGCCGTACCAAGCAGTTCCTTTTTTTCCGCTCGAGGTCCACCTAGGGAGGATGTAGATGGATGTGATTTGTGCTTCTCCAAGTCTCTCGGCCTTTTCGCGATCACTAGAACAGCTAGCCTTCGTGTTTTGTCTGATCGGTTGACTATAAACACATCCCATGTGAAGATTTCGCCAACCTGGACACTGGGCGGCCCAGACACTGTCAGAGTGACATTGACATCGTTGTGTAAAGCGTCCTGCTCGGGCTGGCCTTGGGCATCTTGGGTAACAAGGGAGTCGGGATTGGCTGCGTTCGCGCTGTGTGTTGTAGAGCTGCTCTGCCGGTGAGTAGCCTTGATCAAACTGATGGCCTGCTCGGACGGAAAGTCGACAGGCGTCTTCCACTCGATAGCAATGTCCGGATGGCAATGATCAGACATTGTAACATTGGCCTCGACATTCAATGTTAAGTAATGACCCTTGCTCCCGAGTGCTGGTGTCCCATCAATATTGAGATCAGGCCAGATCTTATACAGAAACGTCAGTTGGTCGCCAGGCTTGTGGCTGGTTGCAGTATCGAGCTCGTCGTTCAGCTCTTTGACCTTGCCTCCATGCAGAGTCAAGCCGACCTTCTTGATCCTGACGTCGTAGGTAGCAAACTGAGCGACTTCTAGATCCAAAGAAGCCATTAACGATAGATCACTCAACGATGTCTGCATCTTCGAATACCTCATCCTCCATATCAACGGTGGGAGTACTCGGAACAAAGGCCTTTGTCCATTCCGTATTGGCCGAGCCATTTCCTTTGCAGCAGGAGCGGTCGGAGTGACCTTGCTGATGCGCATTGCTGACAGTCGTGGATGAACACCGACAAGAGAAGGATCATTTTCAAATGACTGGAGCAGGTTCAACGGTGTAGGTACACGGCTTGGGAGATAGTCATCCTCCGATGCGTCTCTTTGAGGTCTTTCTTTCGGCTTGAAGGACGCCGTGGGTTGGAAATATACTGCGGGTTTGTGAAATCTGCCCTGAGGACGAGCTGCTGCATATCAGATACGATGCATGATAGCCCAACTGATGGACTCACCTATAAAAACATCCACCTTCCAGATAACATAGGTGTGAGCACTGTCCCCCTCTCCATGATTGACAACCGTCGGCTCATCTGTGTGATTAATGGTACCAGAGAAGATGATTTCCTTGGAAGGCGCAGCTTTTGGATCTTGATCAGAGGGAGGGACTGAACTGAACGCAACTGCTTCCACGTTGATGACCAGTCTCGCAAGATACGACATCAAGGTCGCTTCTTCCAACAATGGTGTTTGGAAAACAACAAACACGGCTAGGAGTTCATCTAAAGGCCTGTGCATGAGTAAGAGACGTGCTAGTTGTGTGAGTGTATCCGAGACGTACCAAGAAGCAGCACGTGCCGTTGTGCTAAGAAGGGCAATATGGAACCATTGTCATCTGCTGCACCATCCCAAGAGTCGATCTCGTCCTTGATATCGATGTCGGAACTTGCAGGCACAACGGCTTCCAGCACGGAGCTCTCTGCAAACTCGAGGCTCCTACGAGGCAGCGCTTCTTCCGCATCTGCCATGATTGCCCACAAGATAGTCGAGGTGAATGGTGAGGTGAAGGAGCACGTGAATGCGGTGCCTGAGCTAGGGGTCCGGCTTCCGCGCTACTCAAGCTGTCCGTGCGCTAAGAAGTTCCACAACTTCTTCGTATGCAAGCTTTCTCACTCAACCTGTCAACGACGCGCAATCTTCAACAATCGGCGCGATGAACGGCCCCGCATACGCGCCCCCGATGCCTCCAGTGCCCCAGACTCCTGTCTGGTCGGCTGCGACAGCTGCAGACGGTAGAGAATACTACTTCAATAGGCTCACCAACGTGACTCAATGGGACAAGCCCGACGAGCTTAAGGACGACGTAGAGGTATGTGATCCCCATGCCCAGATATTGACATAAAGCTAACGTTGTATAGCGCGCAATCGTTGGTACCGGCTGGACGGCGCACTCCGCAAACGGCAAGCGATACTTCGCAAAGGCTGGCTCGACTGAGACTACTTGGGTCATTCCCGACGTTGTTCAAGAGAAAATCAACGAGTACAAGAAGAACCAGCAGAACCAGCGCCCGCCTCCTGCAGGTCCCGCAGGATGGCCAGCAGGACCCGCCTCGAGCGCGCCTTCATACGACAACAGACGTCCAGAACGCGACGAATACCGCCCCGACCGACACGACCGCCGCGACGATCGTGACCGTGACCGCGACCGCGACCGTGAGTCTGGATTTGGCGGCGACAGGCCCAACATCAGCTTTACAACGGGCACTGAGCTGCAATTCTCCACTCCGCAAGAGGCCGAGGCTGCCTTCATGAAGGTGCTTAGGCAGATGAAAGTGCAGCCTGACTGGACTTGGCAGCAGGCTGTGCGTGCCGGTATCCACGACCCCAACTGGCGCGCCATTCCCGAGCCAGAGAAACGCGAGGAGGCCTTTAGGAAATACTGTGAGGACATGCGCGCCCAAGAGAAGCACAAGGAGCAGGACCGACAGGCCAAGCTGCGATCCGACTTCACTGCCATGCTGCGCTCGCATCCAGAGATCAAGTACTATACTCGCTGGAAGACTGCTCTGCCTATCATCGAAGAGGAAACCATCTTCCGCTCTGCCAAGGACGACACTGAGCGAAGATCTCTATTCGAAGAATACATCATCTCTTTAAAGAAGGCGCATGAAGAGGAAGAGGCAGAGAGCAGGCGATCCGCTCTCGATGAGGTCATGGGTCTGCTAAAGGGCTTGGATCTGGAGCCATTCACTCGCTGGCAGGCAGCCGAAGAGAAGCTTGAACTTAATGACGAGTTCAATAGCGAGAAGTTCGAAGCTCTGACTCGAATGGACGTCCTGAACCAATTTGAGAAGCACATCAGGCAACTCCAACGCGAACACAACGACAAGGTCCAAGCTGAGCGACGCAAGAAGCACCGCGTGGAGCGCAAGAACCGTGATGCATTCCTCGAGCTTCTAGATGATCTTAGGGACAGTGGTCTGCTCCGCGCTGGTACCAAGTGGAAGGGTATCCATGATACCATCAAGGATGATCCGCGCTACACGGCTATGCTTGGACAGAGCGGATCCACACCACTTGATCTGTTCCGTGATGCTCTCGAGGAAGAAGAGGGCAAGTTCCGCACCCTGCGCCGAAGGGCGCTTGACGTACTAGAGCAACAACGCTTCGAGGTTACCACATCGACCCCTGTGGAAGACTTCCTTAACATTATGCGAAAAGATCCTCGCACCGCTGATATTGACGAACAGTCTATGCATAGTATCTACAACTACGTCCTTGCTAAGGTCAAGAAACGCGAGGAGGAGGAACGTCGAGACGAAGAACACAACGAGCGCTCCGCTGTGGACAAACTTCGCTCTGCCATCAAGCACCTTGATCCGCCAGTGTCGCTTTCAGACACCTGGGAAGTGGTACGTCCCCGCGTTGAAAAGACAGACGAGTATCGCGCACTGAAATCAGATACCCTCCGCGAGTCGGCTTTCGATAAGTTCATGTCCCGCTTGAAGGAGAAGGAGAGCGATCGCAGGGACCGAAGCAGGCGCGATGACCGTGACCGTGACCGTGACAGGGACAGGCGGGACCGAGATCGTGAGTATCGCAATGGGCATTCTGACTCTCATCGTCGTCATCGTACACGAACTCGCTCACCTGAACATGATCCGTACGCTGCAGAGCGCCGTCGTGCGGTACAGGACAGGGAGGCGCGCTACAGGAACAACGACAGCACAGGCTTATCTCCTCCCCCACGTCGTGAGCGCCGAGATGACGATCGCTACGAGCGTTCTCGCCGCAGTCCCGGTGGTGATCACTACGGACGTGAGCGCCGCGAGCGTGAAGTCGAACGCGAGCGATCTTATGTCAGTAGGGCCGACCCTCGTGAGGCCACCGTTAGCCTGCTAGATTACGGCGACAGCGGCGGTCGCACATCGTCGGCTAGACGCCGTCGAGAAAGCGACGAGAGCTCTTCCAAGCGTGATCGTGAGACCAAGGTCCGCAAAACTACGCCCCGTATATCTTGAGAACATGACACTGACTTCATCACAGCGTGCTCGATTCTCTCCACGTGCCGACCGCAAGTCAAAGACTCCTGTCCCCGAATCAGTCACTACCACCAAGAAGGAAGAAGAAGACCGCGCCCTCCGCAGCGGAAGCGAGGAAGGTGAAATTGAGGAAGATTAGAAATTTTCTCTCGTTCACCCTTCTCGTAGGAAGCAGGCGACTATCATCCGTCTCCCAGCAGTCTAGTACTGGAACTACATGTAAGTTAGTTACGGACTTTTATTTATTTTTTAACTTTTTCCCTGCTTTTTATGTTTTCTGCGTTCCTCAACAAGCGGGCTGCGTTGCTACCACAACGTACGCTTGAGAGTATGTATCATAGTCTCCTCGTAGACGTTGCTTTCAGAAAGAAAAAAGCCATACAATACCAACATCTATTACAAAACTTGAAACTCTTGTGGCCTTGCTGTGCGTGATGCTGTAAGAAGTAAGGTTTCGACTTAATGGTGGTGAAAGTAAGAGGTCAATGCTGCAGGCATAGTAGTAGACGGAGAGATCTAACTGAGCCATCACCAAACCTATACTGGATGCGATGTGATACAACCCAGGCCAAGTGGATGCAATGGTACTGCATCAGCCAATGGTACTGCATCAGCTATAATTACAACTGCTTACGACTGATAGCTCAGGTAAGATGACTATCCGCCTTAGTTGGGAAGTTGCCGGTTCATGACATGACACAAGCGTGTAATCCTGGTGAACCTCGGCTCACATGAAGCTACTCCGGACTCCGCTTCTCCTCTTCAGGCGTAAGCAGCACCTTCATATACCGGGTACAACACCATCATGTAGCCTATACGCAACAGAGCCCCGTCGCTCACATTTTCCGCTGTATCTTCGAATCGCCTAAATAATCTCACTATGTCTTCCACGGCCTTCGTCCCGTTTTCCGAACCGCCCTACATCGTCGGCCTACCATCCCCATATTACAAGGAGACGCATCTGAGATGGCAGAAAGCGTGTCGCGAGTTTGTGGACAAGCACCTGATGGAGAAATCTCTGGAATGGGACACAGCCGAGACGGTGCCTGAGCATGTCTTTGAGACGTTCGCGAAAGCAGGCATGCTGCTACCGACACTACCTGCTCCATTGCCAGTGGAATGGTTGAAGAAGTTGGGAATCCATGACATCCTCGGGGTCGTGAAGGTCGAGGAATGGGATTACATTCATACCATGATCTACGCTGATGAGGTACTGTTCCCGAGCTTTGCCAATACCTATTTGGGCGCAACTGACAGCCGTACCAGATGGCACGAACTGGCCTCGCAGGACCGTCCGGGTCTCTCACGACAGGCATGTCTTTCGGTGTACCGCCCATCATCAAGTACGGCAACAAGCAGCTCCAAGAACGTTACCTTCCCGAACTCCTTACCGGCAAGAAGCGAACTTGCATTGCCATTACCGAGCCTGAAGCCGGATCAGACGTCGCAAACATCACAACGACCGCTACAAAGACACCTGATGGGAAACACTATATCGTCAACGGAACTAAAAAGTGGATCACCAATGGAATTTGGTCTGATTACTCTTCAATGGCAGTAAGGACTGGTGGCCCTGGCCCAACAGGTCTGTCGATGTTGGTCGTACCTTTGAAAGGATACCCGGGAGTCAACATGCGTCGATTGAAGGTTGGCGGTCAAGTCAGTGCAGGAACAACCTTTATAGAACTGGACGATGTCAAAGTACCAGTCGAGAATCTCATCGGAGAAGAGGGTATGGGTATGAAATACATGTAAGACGACTTTGGGCTTCGGCAAATACTCCAGCTAACGACAACCTCACAGTATGACCAACTTTAACCATGAACGGCTTACCATTGCTATCGGCGCAACTCGGCAAGCACGTGTCGCCCTTTCCGCCGCAATGGAGTACGTTCTTAAGCGCGAAGCCTTCGGCAAGCCACTCGTTGACCAGCCTGTTGTACGTCACCGCCTGGCGAAAGCGGGTGCTCTACTAGAGTCTCAGTGGGCTTGGGTCGAGCAATTCGTATACCAGATGGTACATCTACCGAAGGCGTCAGCAGATATTGAACTGGGTGGATTGACAGCGATGGTTAAAGCACAAAGCGGCATTGTGTTGAACGAGTGTGCACAAACGGCGCAGTTGTTGTTCGGCGGTAATGGGTACACGAAAAGTGGACAGGGAGAGTTGGTTGAGAGTAAGTACCACGAGTACTGTGGTGTGGTGAACAACGACTAACATGATCTTAGGGATCTACCGCGAGGTTCCAGGCGTAAGGATACCGGGCGGTTCAGAGGACGTCATGCTGGACTTGGGTGTAAGACAGCTTGTGAAGAACTTTAAGAACAAGACTAAGGCGATGGAAAGGCCGAAGGGCTCGTCAAAACTGTAGAGAAAGGAGTCCCTAGAGGTAGCATTTGCAGATTCCATTCCTTCACAGATATCAATGTCGACATTCGATTATGGTCAGATTCCTTGCAGGCGTTACGAGAAACTACTCCAACCAGAACCCGTATCTCCGCCAGCAACTGTTTACCTGAGTCCGTCAGCCGTTATGGTTAAATTCGAAATTACTTATACGCACCAGCCAGCCACGGTGTCCCCCAATAAATGCTCGACCACATGCATATTCCTATTCGAGGACCCCACCGTAGCCCAAGACCCAGAAATTGTCCTCTCTCCGTCTCAGTTGTTTAGGCTTTATTCAGCTCTCACTGAGCATCTTGTTAGTGGTTTTTCTTTTCCTCTCCCAATCTGGTTCAATATCATGTCAAATTTAAACAATCCCAGTACGGCTGATTGACATATAATCTCATCGCTCCGTCGAGGGTTGCAACTCTACGACTTCTTATTAGCATCACATTTGACAACCACGTGCTCCTTCGTATTCAACATGAAATCTGTAATCGTCGCCACTGCGCTTTTCGCTATTGTCTCCCTCGCAGCGCCAGCTACATCTGCAGCATTCCCTTGCTTATGCGGTGGGCC
>JAESFQ010000917.1_pt1 | contig 10695 bp, 9 predicted proteins | sample 9269431 | NCBI WGS metagenome assembly JAESFQ01 (sample SAMN14502588, study PRJNA617103) | algae metagenome | isolation source: Plectolyngbya sp. WJT66-NPBG17 and co-occurring heterotrophs from well... | place: USA: Mojave Desert, Joshua Tree National Park, California | collected 2006-08-06 | reverse complement strand
ATATCGTTTGGGGCTTGCATTACTACGTTTCTAGTCGAGGTGCAAACCACCATTAACCCTCAGAGTCGTCATCCATCCATCATTATCACAAGCCCTTTGTCCTAACGAGCTCGGTCACCCAAATTAAAGGTCATTACCACCGCCAGTCTAGAAAAAAAGAGGCATTAAATGCAGCTATCCAGGCTGTCGCCTGCCTTGGGAGAGGGGTATACTGCAATGGAAGCCATGAACCAAGAATGCGTTAAAGTCGTTAAGAAGAGCAGGAACAGGGTATCAGGGAGGAGACTCCATTTCCTGAGCCCAAGAAATCAAGTGCCAGCGAATCGATGGAGGGTATCTCGTAAGGACACCATTTATGCCAGTACTCCAGCCAGACCCTTTGTAAACTGGCTGCCGTTCTCCTTGCGCAAGGCCCAACCCTTGATGGCGATTATGACCGTAGTCCAAGCCATGAGCAGCGCAGTAAGGCCCATGACAACCGTAAAGATGAACATGGCATCAAGATTGTATGATTCAAGCGCTGCAACGGTATCCTTGTTGCTGACCATGAAGGTAATACCGCCCGAAATCAGACAGAATGCGGTGACGATTTCTGTAGGCGGACGAGATGGAAGGAATGAAGTCGGCGGTGAGATGTACAGGGTGATGTAGGTCAGACCACGCGCGAGAGCGAAGGCCATGAACATGCTGCCCCATTGGGTGTGGATCATAGTCGAAACCATGGAGCTCTGGTGATGAGAGCTCATCATCTTGCCAAGGAGCATGATGATCAGGGCTGGAAGTGGGTTCATTGAGAAGCGGTACTGGCTTGGTTGTTGCCAGGACTCGTTTCTTAGCGAGCTTGCTTGCGAGGCTACGACTCCGCTGTTGAGAAGTTCGCGTACCTTTGTCGATTCGATGCACATTCCCAACTGAAGAGGACGTCAGCGATGTTGCAGGAAAAGGGAAGAGACTAGCTTTACTCACCAAACCACCGCCAAAGAACATCACTGAAATCGAAACATGTTCCAGATCTTGTGCAGTCCATGCATCGCCCCACGCAGCCAGATGTTCCAGGAAGACGTTCGTGCAGCCGTACAGCCAGATGACAAAGGATTCGGTAAACTCTGCCGACGGTATTGCCGCTCTCCGACGACCAACCACTTCTTTCGGTGGTTTCACGTTCCAGGCCCATCCGACGTCTGCAAATGCACCCAGCCATCGACCCAGTGTGAGGAAACCATATAGGAGGAAGATCCCTCCTTTCACCGTATGTGCCAAAACATTGAAAACCGCACCTCCTCTCGCTATGCCGCCATAGACGACGGCGCCGCTTATGATCGCTACAAGACCCTGGACCAAGATGGTGCGCTCGATCATAACGTAGAAGAAGCGAATCGCCTTGAGGGCACGCCCGCCTACGAAGCGAGCCACGTTGCGAGAGAAGAAGTGACCGACCGGAGTTTTGCCAAGGAAGCCGCGCTTCTCGTCGCCGTCGTCGTCGAAGCCGAAAGAGTCGTCATCGTGTGTAGGTCTTCGCACGGGGCTAGGGAATTGCTGATTCTCTGACTCCACACTGGGCGACTGGGAGTTGTCGTACAGAGAGGCGGAGTTTCGTTCTGTACCTTGCCCAGAGTCGCCCGACCACCGCGACGAGGCGGAGAGCTCTTCGTCGTGTACGCGTTGATACCGAAGCATGTTGGCAGTCGTCATTGGCTGTGCGAACTCATCCTCCACCGAGTCCGACTCAGGCCTTCCCGCATATGCCTGGATGAGAGCCATGAACACCCATGCCGAAGCAATCCAAGTAAATGCCCATCCTGCCTTGCTGTGTGCATTTCCTGCGTACATTTCTGGTGTCTTGTGGTCGTATACGAGGCCAAGTACAAGCGCGAGAGCGTTGGTAGCGAGGAAGGCCATTTGTGAAGGCAGTGTATATCTTGAACGAGCGATGCTGAACATGACTGCGATTGGCAGGAATACAATCCAGGCTAGGATCTCGAGTGCTATGTGCCAATACATAAGCGAAGCATGCTCGGAAAGACTCCAGTAACCTCCAAAGCCATCGTTTTGTATTTGCGCTTCCGGAGTATCATGCGCGCCCATGTCCATACCATCGCTATCGCCATGCGCAGCTACCAACGGCAATAGCGCTAGCAGCAGCGCCGCAGTAGCTATCGTCAAGCGCCTGCGACCCGGCATTTAAGTTGTGTTCAACGAAGGGTTAGAGCTGCCAGTGAGAACTATAACGAGTAAAGCTCAGACGGTTAGGGTAGCAATGCGCAAGTCAACCTGGTGAAGGTCTGCAGTATTTCGGGACGCGCTTTCAGAACAGCAAAAAGATGAGGGATTCAAGGGAGACAGCAGATGGAACAGGAAGAAACATTTGAATGCATGTGGCTGCCAGCGCCATGGGCGTGGCTCGCACCTATATTGTTTCCGGAAGTTTCGGAACGACGGGTTTGATCAAGTCATTGCGACACAAGTTTGTCAGCTGCGAAGCTACTCCGATCGCATCGCATTCTTTGCTGGCTGTGACGTCCACGCGAATGCCAGGCGCGAGGTGGGTCCGGGCAAGCACAGACTCGAGCACCACTCTGTCAGCCACCGCTAAAGGGATTTCTACCACTACCCACCGGCAAACTTCGCCATGTCAGTCTCGACTATGTGGCTGCATCTAAGTCATCGTGACAGTAGGCACTATTGGTTACTGGAGCTTACAGACTGGAAACCCAGCAGCGTCTTGCATTCGTAACAGACTCGATGCGTCATGCCACGCCTGCGACAAAGACGCCCGGATGTACAATCGCTTACTTCGGGTTCTGGTGACAGCGACTTTCCGTCTCGGCCTGGCTTACTGGAGGTTGTTCGAATCGTACTTTCACATGCGATCTTCACCACCCTATCCTAGGCCGCCCCGGAGGCTAAGACCGTGCGCCTGTCAGATCACAATTTTCTCTCGCGATGCTGCCAAAATTCCATCACGGATATGTCCAGGCTTCGTCCGAGCCATACACCCACAAAAGACATCATTGGCGCTTGCGTCGACTCTAGTCACATGCGCCTTACCTCTAATCCACTTAAGCTTTGTTTCCTCTTGGCAATGGGCACTAAAAACGGGTACAACCCTGCGCGCAGACCGTAAAATGATGAGGTCCCGATTTCCATGTGTTTTGCTGTCATCCGGCCAGTTCCGAGCTTACAGATGATGTCGCTCATGGTGACAGAAACCTGATGAGACATTTTCACCCCATCGTCCTTCGCTCTCGACAGTCGATGTTCTATTACAACCGACCAAAATTCTAGAACCACAAAGCCGTGTTTCGGTGTCTTTGTCCGCATTCCAACCATTGCTTTCACCTTCATCCACGCACAACATCACGTCAGACGCCAACACTGAGGACAACACTCAGCTCTGCAGCCTTGGCTTTGACTCATCCTGTGGTTCTTGACTAGGCCTCCAAATTTCTGCCTAGCGCTGGATCCCTCGGAAAGCGCTGGATATGCAAACAAATACCGATCCTGTGAGGTGCACCTTGCGAATATGCGAAGTGGGTGGGGCACGCGAACATCCATTCGCCTGAACATCTCGACTATACCTTCTTCGACAACATCTCCTCATCATCTGATACCAAACGCCAAGTGTCTGAGGTGTTCTTACATAAATCCGGACATTCGGATACTGTCAACCCGACTCCGCCCCTGCCGATGACTCCTCATCACCATATATGTCGCATGTCGGTCATACGATCATTTATTTGACCTTTGTGATAAGATGTACATGGCTTATATTGATATGGGAATCATGTCCTATATCTTGCATACCCTGTACCACACCTTCAACCAGTACGAAGTCGAACTGACACTTCAACCTTGTATTCCATTGACATCGTTTTATACTCTGCCAGATTAGTAGAACCCCACGCGCAACCAGACATGCTTGCAAGCTCCATGCGGGGGCTCTTGCGTAGCCTCAAGCTCACACGTGCAAATAAGAATCGCATCTTGACAACTGTACCCAGATATTCCGTTATTTCTACTTCAATACCTATCCCATGCAGTGCTGAGACGCTTCACGAAACATAAGAAATCATGGTCGATTAAATGTTTAACTCAAACCCTCTCAATACCTCATGTTATGTAGACAATACGGGAGTGTTGAAAAATAGCGATATGCTGTAAAAGAGTCTCTAAATGTGATGGATACCGGAACGGTTAGCGATCGAGGTAGGCGTTGCGCCAAGCATTGACGGTTGTCCACGTGACCGCGCGAAGGCCGGAAACATCGACGTGCGCGAACCCAAGGTCCATCAACAACCCCGAGCGCAACACACCACCAATCCCTCCACCCAAGCCTACCCTGCTCGACCGCGAATATGCTTGACATAGAGGACTTTGACGCCGTATACCACGATCTGCACTACAACGATGGCCTGGTTCAGGAAATCCAATCATACCGTACTGCGCTCGGCGGGCGGACCTTCTTTGAGCGGCTGCTGACACTCTTGAATATCAAGGGTAGGTTGTAATCACTCCTGGTTCTTGTCAAAAGCTAACAGGACCTAGGAAGCAAGATGTACCCGCCCAAGACCCCACAACAACTCCAAGACCTGCATCAGCGCATAATCTCCTCCAACACCACACTACACAACAAGCACTGCCTCGTTTTCTACCTGCTCAAAGACTTGTCGGGGCAACACCACGAAGCGACAGAGCTGTCTGAAGCGTTTGCAAAAGATGTACACCTCGAGAAGCGCTTCTGGACATTTGTTGAAGGACTCTGGTTCCTCGACCACCTCCAGTTTTCGACGGCTGTAGGGCACTTGACATACCCGGGCATAATACCGACGTTTCCCGACGAGATCATGTACACTCTCTTGACCGGAAGGGATAAGTTGAGCAGTCTCGGCATGGCAAGGGATCCAAAGGATGATGTACTGGCGCTAGCGTACTACAATTGCGTGAGGCCGCCGCTGGAGGACAAGAAAACTAGGGACGAATTTGCGAAATACCTTGCAAATCGCAATGTCACGGAAATGTACCAATGGATCCACGGCAGACCAGATTACGAGCAGAAACCGCTACTGGAGATCCTCATCGAGCAGACATTAGATCACAACGCTTGGTCCCAAGACCCCGAACACGAGGTATACACGCGAGATGCCAAGGCGTTTGAGCTGGCCAGCTTGCCGTTCAGCGAGGAGGAAGAGGAGTTTATCGAGAAGTTCCTCACAGAGGGCAGGGGCAGAACGTTCCAGAGCGCGCAAGATCTGGTCATGATGCGGAGGATCGCGACAGGAAAGCTGACCGATGTCGCTTCTGATATGGGTACTCGTGGGCGGAGGATAGAAGGCGTTAATTGGGAGAGCTTGAAGGATGGTGTGAAGAGAGGACTGGGACCTAGGAAGGACGAGCAGGGCTTTGCTGTCTAAGACTGACAGTCTGCGGGAAGAGAGACTCTGATATTATCTGATATCTAATGCATAGCGAAGGCGTCTCAGTATATGTTCAACGCGACTCCTTGTTCCACTACATGTGTCTCTGTTTGTGTCACCAGATGCCCAGGAGGTTGCAGTAGCACCAGGTCTTCGCAGCTTCCAGTTTCAGCTCCTCACACTCATTGTTAGTCGGTTCTCACCGTCAACACGCAGTTATTTCTGAAAAGATGTTGTCGTATAAAACTCATGTGTGATGGCGCAGAGTGGGAAAACGAAATCTCAATACAAAAGTGTAAGCGCCATATCAATACACATACGAGCTCGTAGTTGATCTTGGCGTATTCGTCCCACTTCCGAATGGGCTTGAGCCAGGACTCAAACCACCTCTTCGCCTATCACCGCCAAAGAACCTCTCCAGCTCTTCAGCCTGCTTGAGCACGTCCTGGAAGTAGCTACTTTCAATGCTCCTCTCCGCCATGACGCTATTGTCCTGTAGCACGTTGAGGCAGAAGAACGCCATGTTTCCCAGTAGAATATTGCTTCTCATCTCAACCTGCGATGCGACATCGTGCGCACTGACCTCCTCGCCATCCTTGATGTAGATCTGCATTTTGTAGTTCGCGCTGTCGAAATCGATGTAGGAGAATGGTGTTTTGAGCGCTATCTCAGCGAGAACAAGCCCGATGCGGAATATCTGGATGTGTTTAGAGAGGTCGCGACCATCTCTCCTTTGGCGATTCGCTTTGTAGCAATGGTCCAGGGTACGTGTTGTCAAGGACTGACCAGGCGCTGCGGTCAGCATGCTGGCCCACTTCCCATCCTTGGTTCTGCGCCAGCGTACGTTCGAGCAGTCGAGGAAAGACAGCCATTGACTTCCTATTAGCCGGAAACAGCCTTGCGCAATGCCGGTCGCTAGCGCGTTCTGATCTTGCGAGTAGAGCGTTTGCGAGCCGAGGTAGACGTTCTGGTCGCGGATTATACTAGAAAGGGCCTCCTTGTGCTGCAGGTCAGAGAGCAGGTTTGTCGGTGGGCTCTTGACAACGAAACCGGCCGATGTCGACAGCGAAGGTACCATGTAGCAGTTATTCTGCGTATTGTTTATAAGAGTCGACACAGCAGTAGTGAGGTTCTTTGGGACCATGGCTGGATTGTGGATGGTTTTGATGGTAACGGGCTGAACAAGGACTTCATGGCTCGTCCCGTCCATATTGAGTAAGAAGGCGAAGTCGCGTTTATGGACACGGGGTATTGAAATGCCCAAATGCAGTCGATTGTTCTGGGAAGACGCACTACATCGATGCAGTCGCTCAGCGTCCTTTTGGGCACGAACGGCATCTAGGACCCTGCTCTGTATCGTGTCCGACCTTCCGTCGCCGACTTTGATTATCACCCGCCGTCCAGGGAGTCGTTTGATTTCCGAGAAGATCTCCACGTGTTCTTTTTCCAGATAAAAGTCGGAAAAACGTTCGAGCATGGTAAGCTTCTGGTACAGTCGCTTCAGGCGCTCCTCCAGATCGTCAGCTTTCCCCATGACGCTCAAGACGAATCTGCGCGACCATTTGTTGTTGCGCCGGATTTTCTGGAGGCATTCTTTGACTCGATCTTCGTTGCTCATATGTTGGTTGTTTCCGTAGTAGCCGCCTCGTCTTGACTGAACCTGGAGAGCAAGGCCACTGACTCGTCTGATGTCGCTCCTGATACTTCCGGTGATAATGTTCACGGTACCCAGCGTGGCTGTAATACGCTCATGTCCCTCTTTTCCGAACAAGATCCTGGTGTGAGTATCAGGTCGATGCACCTGGATGTCGTACTTGTGTTGCCAGCTGTCAAGAGTGAGTTTTGCAAACTCAAGCCCCTCTTTAATATCGAACAATCGCTCGGATAATCGCCTCCATTGTCTGATCTGGAGTGCAAAGGTATGCAGAGCCTGTCCTGCTGTATAGAGGCCGGAAATGACGCCTAGAACCTCAGCCATGGTTTACTGGGGTTGGGCACCCAATTGTCGTGAATGAGTCTCTTCGATGACGCAAAGGAATTGTGAACCCGTATGCGGTGCAGCCGGGAAGGACGTTTGAGCTGAGTGCTTTTCAGATTGTATTACGGAAAGAGCTGCAAAGTACGGAAACCGTATTGTGCAATGTCGTGTGAGATGTAGTGTGAGTACTGAGTGCCGGTCTGGTCGAACGGGGGCGGAGCAATACCTACGTATGATGAATTGAAAGAGAGCGATCAGGCCGAAGTCATCTCGACGCTAAATGGGCGGCCTCATGACCCACGAACTATTGCGGCTGAACTGATGCGAACATCAGGTCGTCGGCATTGGTGTGGGGTGTCGTTGTAACATTGGTTAGATGCACGACGGCACAGGGATGTAGTTCCCGTTCGATGCTGCTCAGCCCCAGACGGCCCCCAAAGGCCCCCAAAGGCGTCAGAATTGGGCTGCCTAATCAGGCATTTGGGTCGCAGTCTTTATAGGAGCGTGACTTCCTTTCATCTTTTTGTTTCTGTTGAGTTCTCGACCCCACTTAGAAATCATTTTTGACACTACGGGCATTACAGGACGGAATATTTGATGCATACTGCAGCCGTTGCATTCTTCGCTACACACACAGACGCGTATTGACCGACACCACGTAATAAGCTTTGCTTGTCAACCCCATTGCCTGATTTGGGGCGACTTGGCGCAATGACGACCATTTCAACCGAGTTCTTAGAAGTAAAAGAACATAATCGACAACCGAACCACCTTCGGTCGCGTTCAGGAAGCTATGTCGATCACATGGAAGAGAAGACGAAATGGGACCGGAGGAGTCGCGAACGAGAGATGAAACGCTATCATGACAGTCGACATGGTACAGCCTCCTCTTCGGGGTTTCCCAATCATCCCACAACGCCTGATCGACTCGGCATTCCTGTCTCCGACACAACTGGAAGGATGCGATCGAGCTCAGAAGCTGGTAGAAATGCCAGAGGACAAGAACGAGGTTACAACACACAGGAGGTGCGACCTAGTGCTAGACCGGTGGACAGCTACGATTTAACTAGCGAGCCGATTCTGTCCAATCGTTTACCTGTCAAGTACGAAGGGTATTCGTATCACCAAAAGAAGCCAAGCATCAAGGTGGAGATACACCAAGATAACCCTCCGTCGTCAACAAGCGGTATGCCATTTAGGCCAAAGAGGAGCCCGAACGCTAGCCCAAGATCACCAACCGCACAACCTCAGCTTCAATATCAGTATGCGACAATACAGAACAAGCTGGACCAGATCAGCAGCACATGTGCGCGGTACATGGATGTTGAAGCTGCGGAGCCTCAGGACCTTACGTTCGAGAAGATAGTTGAACACACCAAAGCTTTTGCTTTTGATCTGCAAGTGTGGGCTCACCTTGCGAATCTTGATGGTATGGCGACGGTCGACTCGCGCAAGAGGGAGGTCGTGGACGCCGCATCGCTAAGCCTAGATCGTCTGGTATACCAGGTAACGGAGTTGAACGACGCTTGCTCGAAGGCCAAGCCGAGGGATTTGAAGTTCAAAATCCTTCCCAAGATCGACGACGACAATTTGTTCGAAGATGAAGATGACGACAGGTATGTGTCCGTGAGGTACTGAGCAGAATTGTGCTGACTGAAAGTATCAGCGATGAACCAGATCCTACAGAGACCTTGAGCTATATCATCCATTCCAGCCTACAAAGCATCGAGCTGCAAATCCAAAAATTGAAGCGGTTGAGCCGGACATTGCAAGAGGCTACACCAGATGCGAAAGATGAGGTCATGGCAGTCGCGAGGCTCGTGACGGAGACCGCGGAATACTTCGGATCGAAAGAAGCGCTGCAACGTTATGCGATAAACGAAAACATTCCTGGTAGAAAGGGGCTGGAAGAAGCAAGGTACGCGAACTCGCATTAGCTGGGTGGAATTTGGCAGTGTCCAATTGATGGTTTAGCGGAAATTCATAATGTATTCAATGAATAGATCAACGCGGTCACGTTTACGAGAGACCTGGAAATGCATTAATGTCGTGATGAGGGGTAATCATGAGTTGGTATGGCTGCTGCGTTGCTCCGGTGTCAGCCCCCACCCAAACCCAAGGCTTGGAACGCATGACTCGGCGCCACGACCGCCCGACCGTAGCCAATGCCACTCTCTTTTACGCGCGCATCAACCATTGCTCTAACACTGCAAGTACAAAGCCCAGATCAGTGGAAAGCACTGAGGTCTAAATCGGAGGCTGGTCAACACACAACCATTAAAACCCTTCGCTACCAGGGTACTGTGCCGAACCTTCAGCGATACAGTCCATCGTGATTCGAGCGCGAAGACCACACCTGGGCAAAGAGGCTGGTCACTACGTCGTCGATACGCGGTCCTCACTAGGGCGTCAAATACAAGAGTACTTAATCAGATGCTGGCGATATCGTAACGCACGCACGCACGCACGCAATGATGGCGTCTCGTTGTCTCTAGTGGCTGACAGGCTTGCATCTGGAAGCATCACTGCACATGTTCGGTAGGACCTCCAGGTTGAGTCGTGATGCCACGAACTTCGAGTTACCGAGTGAAGAAAAACTGTTCGTGGGAAGCAGGTATTCTCTGCATAATTTTGAAGCACTTGCTTAAAGTCCTTGCTCGTCTAAAGATATACAGGGATAACAATATCTACAGCGCAGCATACCGAACGACTACAGGACTCTACGAAAAAAACCATTTGGATAAGTTGTACACAATACCAAATCCCACCCTAGAGCAGAAAACCTAGCAAATACATTCGGAGTCCAAATCGCAAAAACGAGCTTCTTCGTAGCAACATGTCAGGACCACAAATGAACTGGGCATCGCCCCGGCGGACACAGATTCAAGCTGTCACCATCAAAGGTTGTGCCCACCGTTGGGTGTTTACGAGCACTTGGTAACGCTGGGCACGTTGGAGCACTTGTCGTAGACCTTGCCACCGGTTACGGAGACATTGGTCCAAGTCCAGCCAGTGCAGGAGCCCTCACCACAGGTGACGACGACGTCGTAGCCACTGCTGGAAACGTCGCCAGTGACATTGTCGAGCGTCAATCCGGTGATAGGGACACCAGTATCGGCGTCACCGTGGAGGTCACCACCGTCATAGTTCTGTTCAATGAGAACGCCGTACCTACAAGGCGTCAGTACTCGGTCAGGAGCAAAAGAGAAGGAAGGGTAACATACTTAGAGATCTCAGACAGGGTAATGTCTTCGTAAGTGACCTTGTTAATCTTGCCGGTCGTGCCAGCGCTAGCCTTGTAGG
>JAESFQ010000916.1_pt1 | contig 10715 bp, 9 predicted proteins | sample 9269431 | NCBI WGS metagenome assembly JAESFQ01 (sample SAMN14502588, study PRJNA617103) | algae metagenome | isolation source: Plectolyngbya sp. WJT66-NPBG17 and co-occurring heterotrophs from well... | place: USA: Mojave Desert, Joshua Tree National Park, California | collected 2006-08-06 | reverse complement strand
GGATACAAAGACGTAGCTCAATTTCCGGCTTTCGACGCAGCTGTAGAAGAATCTGGGTAATGAATGAGTTGAAGTTTTGCGGAGACAGATTCGGCATTGTCAGACCTTTTCTGAAACGACGTTGAATTGCACTTTCGATTTCACAATCAAGAGTCTCGAAGACCAGGCTCGCCGCCAGTGGACTGATAGCAAGGGCTGGTTTCTGATCTTTAGGTACTCTATTCGTATAAATTTCGTCGTACGTACGAGCAAGGCTAATTGTCTCGAATATCGCTTGGGGAACATCTCGGTGTCGTAGTGGATTGAACGCAAGTACACACGGTTGATCTGCTTGGCTGTTTTGTATAGAGTAGCTGGCCCCCGCGTTGACTTCGCATGAGACTTGAAGAATGTTCACTTCTATCGATTTGGTGTTATAGTAGAAGCCAGCACAGCCAAATGGCATCGGACGCCAGATATCCGTTGTAACTTTCTCGAAGATGAGACGGCGCACATCCCATGGCAACTCGAGAAAATCGGAAGTCGGCTGAGGAGGCACTTCGTGAGATTGTCGCGGGAGAGCTTTGTTTGGAAGAGTGAGTGAAGGCATACCCGCAGTTACTTGTAGTTAAGCCGAAGTGGTTGGGGGTCAAATTATGGAGAAGGGCAAGGAGACTTCTTTCTATTAGTGAGGCGCCCACGGCAAGGGACCCGATGAGAGTGCGAAGGTAATGAGGAGGCTGTTCAGCTCATAATGTAGTGAAGATATTCTGACGGCTGGGACCAACCAAGCTATCGCTATGCTTTCACCGTAAAGCGACAGGCTAGCTATGCTGGAAGTAGTACAAAGGAAAAATTGAGGAAAAATTGAACTTCCACTGTTTGATACAGCTCTTCCAACTCCCAACCCTCGGGGTTCAGTACCATGTACTATCCCCCAGTTCATTTTCTTCTCATCTCCTTCCGTAGCAGTTTCATCAGGGCATGGGTACTTCTGTCATAATATTGGACAATCTTTCGACATCCAGCGGGAGATCATCGTACGCATATACTCCCTTTCTTCAAACGCAGCTAGTTCCATGGGTGGATGATCGGCTAGAGGCAGCTTCGTTCTTGATAGAGACTCTTGTGTAGCTTGACAGTCGGCCACCAAGACCACATTGCATTGTGTCTCTCCTCTCCAGTCTATGTTCTTATGTAACGACCGCGCTCGATGGTTTTCGAACGTTACGCTGTTCCATCTGCCTCCATATACCAAGAACCGACACTCTACGTGAGTACTGTGGCGAAGCTTTACCGTGGCGAACTCGAAGAAATCTCGGATTGGCGATTTCGATCGCTCGAGATCAAATGTCTGGTAACCCTGAAAGTTTCTGTTTCGGGCGGCATTTCGAAAGACTCGTGAAAGCATAATAGTGGGGATTGTCAAACTCGATTCGGCTACACTTGCACGTTCAAAGGCGGGCGCATCAATACCCTGTCGTAGTATACGTCGTTGATCGGACACATAAGCTTTGGAAAGTGTGCGGGAAAGGTCTCCCACGAAACTGAACGCGTTTATCATGTACAGTACAAGCGGCCCACCTAGGCGCTGTTGGCGGGTCGCTACTCGTGCCTCATCCCTGAGCTGGCGTGACGCCTGAGCGATTGCTGGATCTATTGTGATGACCTCGTAGGCGATTCCCTGATCTGGATACGCCATGGGCCTGATGCGCCGGTAGAGTAGATACTCATAGACCATGAACCGTATGTCTTTGGGAAGGTCCATGAAGCGTGAGTACGTCATGAGAGGTACAGCGCCAGTATCGCCTACCTTGGCGATACTTGGTGGTTCCGACGCGACTTGAACATGCTTGAAAGGATCGTAGGGTGTCAACATGGCGCTGAAGGTGGGCCGCGCGTTCTCTTTGGCATAGCAAAAACAGTTGCTTCACCGTGTCAGCGTGGTGCAAAACCCGCCCGCACCTGCCTACGAAGTTGCGGGGAAGTCAGCACTAGACCGTAAGTAGACGAGATCGAACAGTATCACGTGCTTTCGTCACCAAGACGCGACGCGTCTTCCCCACCTGAGTGTAACCAGGTATCGCAAGCTTGGAGGGATCAATCGTACACCTGTTGCAAGCCAGTGTTGCATGAGAATACTTATTCCTCTCAACTGTCCCCTGCATATCTCTGCACTCCTTGCCATATTTCGATCTTGTCCCTGAATTTGCCACCGGAGGCGTGAACGCGCGACGGGCTATCGGCGTGAAAGGGCCAGGGGTACAATCTGCCAATCTACAACTAGTGCTCCTTGTCATCTCACCCCTCCGTCGAGATCACAGTCTCTCGTTCAATCCCTTTACCAGTCCCGTGTTCGCTGCGCATTTCTCGATCTTTGTCGCAAATTCGCCTGCTCTTCCATCCACCAATCCATCATCATCATGGCCCTTCGGCGGTCCACTCGCAAGTCGACCGGTGTCGTGAATGACGTTGCCACCGCACCTGCATCAGTGCCGACAACTGGTATGTGAAGGCTGATCTTGGCTCTCACTCCTGCTTGGGCAGCGACTGCGGTGTCTCCATCTAGCGCTAACACGATTACAGCCCAGATAGACTCCCCCATGGCTGATAGTCGCCACAAACAGAAGCGCGCTCGCGCCTCTCGATCCTTCGTACCCGACTCCTCCGACCACGAGGAAGACACCATCGAAGCTGAGGAGCCCAAACCGTCAGCCAACGTCCGCCACATTCTGAAAGAAGTTAGAGTTCCGGCTATGAAGTCCAAGAAGGCACCCGCCAATGGCGGACGGCTGGCAGGACTCAACACGCAACAAGCAGAGCAAGAGAGCTCAACCGGTTCACCTTCTCTAGAGAACTCAGACTACGAGACAGCAGGAACCAGCATCTCGACCACGCCAGCCGCCTCAGTCAGTCGCGGCAAGTTGGCCGTCCGTAGTAGACTAAACAAGGCTACGACGCCTTCGCAAAGCACCTCATCTAAGCGATCTTGCAGCGCCATACTTGACTCCGATTCCGAAGACATGAAGCTCGACATGGACGCTGAGATTGCTCTACAAATGCAGTTGGAAGACGAAGAAGATGCGCCACACAGCAAGCGCCAGAAGATCGAGGACGACCAAGATGAAGACATGCTCTCTGAGGATGAGCCTGTCGCACCTTCGCGTCGCAGGAAAGCGCCTTCGTATGTCGGCAAGGGAAAAGGCAAAGCCAAGGCCGAGGAGATATTCAGCGATGATGATGAAGATTCAATGATAGCCGAGTTGGCATCAGCACCATCTTACAAAGGCACGGGCAAAGCCAAGGCCCAGTCCTCGACAAAGCGTGGTTGTTCTGCACGTTCTAGTGCAAAGAAGAAGGGAACGTTCACAGAGGATGACTTCCTCGATGACAACGAGTCTGATGGCGGAGAGTTTCGCCCTGATGATGTGGATGACGTCGAGTCTTTGCTCAGCGATATCGATACACCAATGGCTAGCGACAGCGACGAGGAGCCCTTGATGACAACAAGTGCGCGTCTGAAGAAAATTGCTGCGGCGCGTCCACAAAAGGCATCTGGAGGCCGGAAGAAGAAGCTCACCCGGAGTGACCAAGAGGAAGCGGTTGGTCGCCGGCGGAGGTTTGCGCACATCGCAGACAAGTGGGAGCGGAAGCGGGCCATGAACCGTGAACGAGCAGAGCAACAGCACCCAAAGCTGAAAACCATGTGGAAAGACTTGGAGAAGGTCCCCCTCCTCGAGGTTCAGAAGGCAGAGCAGCCAGAGTCGATCACCCGACGATTGAAGCCCTTCCAACTTGAAGGCCTAAGCTGGATGGTCCGGCAAGAGAAGACTCACTACAAGGGTGGGCTGCTTGGAGATGAGATGGGCATGGGCAAGACTATTCAGGCTGTCTCCCTGATCATGTCTGATTACCCTGCAAAGCAGCCGACGCTGGTTTGTGTCCCGCCAGTTGCTCTAATGCAATGGTCCAACGAGATCCGCGAGTATACGAACAATAAGCTTAAGGTTCTGGTTTATCACGGCACGAACGCCAAGTGTAAGAAGATGTCGATCAAGGAGCTCAAGTCCTACGACGTAATCATGGTCTCGTACAACTCTCTGGAATCGCTGCACCGTAAAGAAACCAAAGGATGGTCTCGCGGTGAGGACATCATCAAGGAGGCATCGCCACTCCACGCTATCCATTACCACCGCCTTATCCTGGACGAAGCGCATAGCATCAAGTCTCGCAATACTGGTGTGGCCAAGGCTTGCTTTGCACTGACTGGTGACTACAAGTGGTGCCTGTCCGGTACGCCTGTTCAGAACCGTATCGGAGAATTCTTCTCCCTTCTTCGCTTTTTGGAAGTTCGTCCGTTTGCGGACTACTTCTGCCGTTCCTGCAAGTGCGAAAAGCTGCATTGGGCTACCGACGATGACCATATGTGTGTTGCATGTAACCATGGCGCGTCTGAGCACATCTCAGTGTTCAACCAAGAGCTGCTTAACCCAATCACTGGCGATGATGTCCAGCTCCGCGAAGACGCCTTGACGAAGCTTCACTTGATCACTGCTCGCATCATGTTACGACGTATGAAGCGCGATCACACCAACTCCATGGAGCTTCCGATGAAGGACATCATCATTCACAACGAGTTCTTCAGTGAGGTGGAGCGCGACTTCTCCACTTCAATCATGTCAAATTCCTCCCGCAAGTTCGATACATATGTCGCGCAGGGTGTCATGCTTAACAACTACGCCAACATCTTCGGTCTCATTATGCAAATGCGACAAGTAGCAAATCACCCTGACCTGCTGCTGAAGAAGAACGCGGTTGAAGGTGCTGGCAACGTCTACGTGTGCAATATCTGCGATGAGCCCGCCGAGGACGCAGTACGTTCTCACTGCCGTCACGAATTTTGTCGCGCTTGCATCAAGGATTTCATGGAAACTTGCGAAGCTTCTGGTACGGAAGCAGACTGTCCTCGTTGCCACATCGCATTGTCTATCGACTTTGAGCAACCAGAGCTCGAGCAAGATGTGGACTCTGTCAAGAAGACGTCCATTATCAATCGCATCAAGATGGAGAACTGGACTTCTTCCACCAAGATCGAAATGCTGGTATACGACCTCTACAAACTTCGCAGCAAGAAGCAGACGCTCAAGTCTATCGTCTTCAGTCAGTTTACGTCGATGTTGCAACTCATCGAGTGGCGCCTGCGTCGCGCCGGCTTCAATACGGTTATGTTGGATGGTAGCATGACGCCTGCCCAACGTCAAAAGAGCATCGACCACTTTATGACCGACCCGGATGTTGAGGTCTTCCTCGTCTCCCTCAAGGCTGGTGGTGTCGCTCTTAACCTTACCGAAGCTTCTAGAGTATTCATCGTCGACCCGTGAGTGTTATACTTAGCCATATCTTCTTATAGTTTGCTGACAAATTGCAGATGGTGGAACCCAGCAGCCGAGTGGCAATCTGCCGACCGATGCCATCGTATCGGTCAACGTCGCCCTTGTGTGATCACTCGCCTGTGTATCGAGGACAGTGTAGAGTCGCGTATGGTCGCGCTGCAAGAGAAGAAGGCGGCTATGATTGCTGGTACTGTGAACAACGACAAGGTTGCTATGGATCGCCTCAGTCCTGAGGACTTGCAGTTCCTGTTCCGCGGTACTTAGTTGCAAGAGCATTTCGATGGCTTCAAAGGAGTTTGGGGGATTACGGCGTAATGGGTAAAAGGTTTCGCGCTGGCGTACTACAGTCATGAGGCGTTTTCGGACAGGAACGCATTTGTTCGCACCGGCTTACGATGAGTTACCTGTTTATTGCTGGCGTTGTACAAACGGAACGTAGGTCAACCATGACACGATGCACAGCGCAGTCATTTCCAACACCTTTTTGGTAGATTTATTCCCGTTTACATTATAGCATGGTCGAGTGTCTTGTTTCTCCATCCTATCGCGTGAGACTTACTAGAGTATTTGATTTACCGCCTGCTGCTAGTCATGTGTGCTGTTTATGTGAGATTCATGTAGGCGGTCGTTTAGCGTGGTTTCCACAGGGGTGACGTAAGATCGTAGGGCTTGGTAATTCCAGAGCTTGCAGGAGCAGCAAGGTAATACAATCTCAGGTACAACGCCATCTTGTGTAACTCGAAGGATCTGAAGGGACGTGCAACATGTCACAGCCCTCCATACTTCCACTGTAGCTCGTTCATTAGATTTCAGGCTTGGGGGCAGCTTGACAGCTGCGGCTACCGTCTGCACACTGACTGCCATCCCATCGTCGCAACCAAAAACCCAAGTAATCACAGTAAACGTCGTACTCTCTGAAGTACACCCAGTGTCACTCTCTCAATATACAAGGCGCGTCCGCGGAAACCGAGGAGATGTCGACAAAGCCGTGTCGCAGTGGTGTTTGTGGTACGTAATTTTACGTAAAGCCCAACTTGTTGCGCGTGAACTTTCAACTCAGATCGTCGCGCATGTGCCAGGACAACGTCAGGGTAAATGCGCGTATTTGTGCATTCGAATGGTGAAGGAGCGGACAAAGTACCGATCATTTGACGCGTGATCTGGGAATAGATTGCGTGATGGGAGACTTTGTTTGCATGCTCGTGCTTTTGGCGGTCTGCTCCCGAGGCTTTGGGCTTTAGTCTTTCGAAGGTGTTGATCCCATATCTTACTTATACTCTCTGTGGAAGGGCTTTGTTTGTTGACTGTTTGCCTGGACAATATGAGTGTGTTTTCTGGAGCCAGAGAATGGGATCTTGATCTCGATCGCTACCTTAACCGTATTATCCCTCCTTCACCGCTGCACAAGCTTCCGACGCCAGTGTCAAGGTTCCTTGGATATAGGAAGGAAACGCGTCAAGATGTTGGGAACATACTCGGAGCATTCTGGTCGTTGTTGGGCGCATTCTGTGGTCTGGCGGTTGTAGCGGCAGTCTTCAATAATACGGAGAGTATACAATGGCATCAACCGCCAGCGTTGATCGCTTCATTTGTACGTTGCCCGTGATTACGTGGTGGTGGTTTGTTGTACTGACAGGATATCTAGGGTGCTTCTGCTGTTCTTGAGTACAACTCTATACGCTCACCACTCGGTCAGCCCCGCAACGCCTTGCTCGGCCACGGCATCTCCGCACTTGTTGGCGTCGGCATATCGAAGTTATTTCAATACCACTCAGACTATGATTCGATAAAATGGATCGCAGGCGCCGTAGCATGCGGTTGTGCGTCTGCCGTCATGCTCTTGACCAACACGGTGCATCCTCCGGGCGGCGCATCCGCAGTGCTTGCAGCAACAGACCCTATCATCACGGCCATGGGTTGGTACTTTGTCGGACTCGTCCTGTGGGGCACCACTCTCATGGTCATGGTCGGGTTGGTCATCAATAACATTCAGCGGCAGTTCCCAGTATATTGGTGGACCCCAATAGACTTGCGAAAAGCGAAACTCAAAGACGAAGAAGTGGTGCCAGATGCAAGGGGCGGTCTAGAACGAAAGAAGACCGAAGCGGAACAACACTATGATCGAGAAGGCGATAGGATTGAAATCAACGGCGCGGAGGTCATATTGCCAGAAGATATGAGTTTGAATGCAGAAGAGACCAGGGTACTGGAAAAGTTGAGAGAGAGGTTACGAAAGAGAGTAGACGAAGAGAGGGATGGGACAGATACAGAGAAGCAAGATACGGACAGTGAAAGGAGTAGTACTGAGTTTACTATGGTGCATAGTAATAGTGGGAGCAGCCATGGTATATAGACGGCGCTTATCGCTTTTGAGGCTGGCGAAGATAAGGACGATTGTCACTTCTCCGTGGGATATCCACTATGCTCAACAACCAGACATGTGATGCCCAATACTAATGAACGTTAAAAATGGCTTTCCATTTCCATCATATAGTAATACTAGGAGAGCACATATGTAATGGGCACGAAACTCTTCTCCATATATGTGCTCCTGCCGGTTCTTACAGAGGGGCACATGGCGCAGTGCTTTACATAGAAAACGTAAATGTGTAAGAGAACATTTTTACGCCTAGTATTCGTCCTATTACGATGATTTGTGACTGGTTACTTGTCCCATAGTTTTTTCTTTTCACTATGCGTGCGTGTAGCGGTGTCAGCTGTGAGCGTTGAGCGCGCCTTAGTTGCCCTATGATGATGGTGGGGGAGCGCTCATTGGCCGTGCGCAGCCTTCGCCACAGGTAAGAAAATTGATTCACAGGGTCGCATTGTTTGATCGACCCTGACCGTGTCTTACTCTTAAACTCTCTCCTTATACATCACCTCCAGCGCTACATCACTCCACTCGTTTTCATATCCGAGTGTTGCGCTTTGATCGGAATCCGAAACTGAATCTTTGGGTATCGATTATCGATAAGAGACTTAGCGGGGCACAGATTGACGCTGTTCCCAACCCTACGAAATTTCCTCCTCCTTCCACCACCCTAAAGTCTTTGTCCATACACCACTAAGACACCATGGTCTCCGCCTCGAAAGCCGCCCGCCAGGCGAAGCGCGCCGCTGATGGCGATGCGAAGCCCAAGAAGACTGCTACTTCCAAGTTGTCTTCCAAGGCCAACTCCAAGAATCCCTCCAAGGCCAACTCTGAGAACGGCGACGACGCCGAGGATCTCGAGCTGAACGAGGAGGTCAAAAAGCTCACTATGCAGGAGGACAAGCACGGTTTGTCCGACCGCGTCACCACCGGTGTGCTCGCCTCCCTCGAGCAGTCGCGCGATGTCAAGATTATTTCTGCGTCGCTCGTGTTCCACGGAAAGGTCCTCTTCAACGACTCCACCCTCGAGATCAACTACGGCCGACGATACGGTCTGTTGGGTGAGAACGGTTGCGGAAAGACGACCCTACTCAAGGCCATCGACAAGCGCGAGTTCCCCTTCCCAGAGCACATCGACATTTACCTGCTGAACATGGGTGCCCCCAAGACTGAGCTGGGTGCCTTGGAGTGGGTCGTGCGTGAGGCTGAGAACGAGTTGGCCCGTCTCGAGAAACTGGCTGAGGAGATTCTTGAGAAGGATGGTCCTGAGAGCCCTCTTCTTGACGACATCTACGAGGTATGTACTGGTTCGATCAAAGTATGATACTGCCACTAACTCTCTGCCAGCGTCAAGAAGACATGGACCCGTCGACCTTCCACACCCGCGCATCCCTCATTCTTACCGGTCTCGGTTTCAACAAGGTCACCATCAACAAGAAGACAAAGGACATGTCTGGTGGATGGCGTATGCGTGTTGCGCTCGCCAAGGCGCTGTTCGTCAAGCCCGCCCTGCTGCTGCTCGATGACCCCACTGCCCATTTGGACTTGGAGGCCTGTGTGTGGCTTGAGGAGTACATGAAGAAGTGGGAGCGCACCTTGGTTCTTGTGTCCCACTCCATGGACTTCTTGAACGGTGTCTGCACAAACATGATTGACATGCGTCAGAAGAAGCTCCTCTACTACGGAGGTAACTACGACACATACCACAAGACTCGTACTGAGCAGGAAGTCAACCAGACCAAGGCCTACGAGAAGCAGCAAGATGAGATCAAGCACATCAAGAAGTTCATTGCTTCCGCTGGTACTTACGCCAACTTGGTCAGGCAAGCCAAGTCTCGCCAGAAGATCTTGGACAAGATGGAGGCTGATGGTCTGATCGAGCCCGTTGCCGTTGACCGTGTCTTCACTTTCCGATTCGCTGATGTCGAGAAGCTGCCACCACCTGTGCTTTCGCTCGACGACGTTACCTTCTCTTACTCTGGAGATCCAAAGGACAACCTGTACGAGAACTTGGACTTTGGTGTCGACATGGACTCTCGAACAGCTCTTGTCGGACCCAACGGTGTTGGAAAGTCTACCCTGCTTAACATCTTCACTGGAAAGCTTAGCCCCACATCTGGTGTTGTATCGCGCCATACTCACTTGAAGCTCGGTGTGTACAGCCAGCACTCCGCTGAACAGCTCGACCTCACCAAGTCCGCCCTTGACTTCGTCCGTGACAAGTTCCACCACATCAGCCAAGATCTCCAGTACTGGCGTCAACAGCTCGGTCGCTACGGTATGACTGGTGAGGCACAGACATCGAAGATGGCCACTCTTTCCGATGGTCAGAAGTCCCGTATTGTTTTCGCTCTGCTCGCTATTGAGGGACCCAACATGTTGTTGCTCGACGAGCCTACCAACGGTCTCGATATCCCAACCATCGACAGTTTGGCGGATGCCATCAATGCCTTCAGCGGTGGTGTCGTCGTCGTTTCTCACGACTTCCGGTATGTTTAGTCTTATCTCCATAATCGAACAGTATACTAACAATCAACAGATTGCTTGACAAGATTGCAAAGGACATTATGGTTTGCGAACACAAGACCGTCCGCAGATGGGACGGAAGCATTGGCGAGTACAAGGACCATCTCCGCAAGAAGATGGCGTCGACTGGTGCTCTCTAAGCGGATTTTGGGAGTAGTTTCGCGAGTTTCATGCGTCCTCCGAGCTGTGGAACGCAGATACAACAAAAGTAATGGCCTTGAAGCAGGTTTCAGGATACCTCTGCAGTAGGCCGGCAGCTCATCGCTACCTGCGTCAGTGTCGTTCTGCATGGGTAGAGACATCTGGATTATGCGTTATGATGCATTGGGTCTTAGAGGAGTTTTAGAGTTGCCTTACGATCAGAATGATATCACATAGAAGTATAAATGATTGTTGCCGTCATCTTGAGAACTGTTTGTGGTGGCTGAAGTTTATGCATGCAACTG
>JAESFQ010000915.1_pt1 | contig 10723 bp, 6 predicted proteins | sample 9269431 | NCBI WGS metagenome assembly JAESFQ01 (sample SAMN14502588, study PRJNA617103) | algae metagenome | isolation source: Plectolyngbya sp. WJT66-NPBG17 and co-occurring heterotrophs from well... | place: USA: Mojave Desert, Joshua Tree National Park, California | collected 2006-08-06 | reverse complement strand
CTCGTGAATGGACAAATACTTTCATGAGAATAGTACGAATATAGAGGAGAGAATGATACTGGTGCTTTCATGCAACACTCATACCAACGTCTTCTTCCAGCTCGTGGCCTTTTGCTTGATCATCGCATACATGCGGCATCGACGTGGAATGTGAACCAGTCAGGCTACTTCAGTAGTCGATGCACCGACCTACAGATCTTCACTCCAGATTCGCAAAGCGGAGCTCAAGCTTAGTTACAATCCTGCAGATTCAGTTACACCAAACTGCACAGCCTCTTCGACTGATTTGTTTGCGCTTTTCCGATGATCTCGGCGGATAAAGACTCCGCCCCAACAGCGGAAAAAGGCATATCAATGTTCGAGAGGCAGTTGTTGGTATGATGCATAAGCTTATGGCGTGACAACACATACCCCAGACAGTTTGTCTTTGTAAGTTGTCTAATAATACTGATGGGGCGGTAAGCCCCGCACGCAGAACACGGATCCGTACAGAGCACAGGGAGTTGGAGAAAGTGATGGTAAGATCTGACTCTGCAGTGATGACACAGTCGGCACATGCACGTAACCTTGAGCCTCAGCCATCGGAGAACGATCGAGTACCAGACCACGTGTAACGGCTACTTTCCCTGCAGATCAGGTCGCGTGGAACCGGCAAAATGGTTGCATTAGACGTGCACATCAAGGCTTGACCTGGTCGTCGCTCTATTTCAGTGTTACAGTGAGGATGGCTGGTCTATAATGCCCCAGGTGTTTGAGTGATGGGGAAAAGGCTCAGGTACCGACGGGTAGACTCGGACTGCGGCCGCGGAGCTTCGATCACGATCGCTGATGCAGAGAGAAAAAATCGAACAGGAGGTGCATGAGGGTGCCGAGCATCTAGGGGCAGTCTGGAAGGATGGAATGTCTGCAGCACTGCAGATTGGTGGTTGCGTTCTCTGCCGCATGTAACGGCAGGGCGTCGCCCGAGACTTCACCGAGAGGGGAAAGGGCGTGTTCCCCGCAAATTTGGCATACGCCCAGAGATCAACCTCCAGTCGTTCGCTAACTCGTGCCATTTTTGACACATCTACCGCGACCACACAGCTGGAAGAGCCTTTGCTCCGAGCGCCGCTTGCGTACTTCCGCTCAGCCTTCTCAGAGCCTGCCTTCACGTCATTCATGGTAATTTTTCCTTCTCCACGCACTGAGCGTAAGTGACAGTTGTCGCTGGAGCGGTCAGTCAGCTCTCAGCAGATCAGAAAAGACGGCAGGCACCGTGCCCACTAAGGTTCACGATGCATATTTTATTGGGGTCTGCGTCGGGGCAATGGACCTGTCCGTACCATTGGCAAAAAGCCGCAATCATACTTGGACGCCTATGTGTCCTCACGTGCACCCAAGACGGCTAGCATTTCGGCTATGAGATCCAGAGCTGCCTGGCTTGGTCATGGCATTGCGCTCATAGACACCAATCGCGCCGACGCTGGGATACTCATTTCCGCACTCTACAGCGATGATCCTACGCCGGGCTCGTCTTGTGGAACTCAACGTGCATCGAAAGTGCCGTGGACCCCACAACGTCCATGACTCGAGCTTTTTTGTCAAAAACATGGCTACTCGCGTGCCAAATACACATCTGTCACAGTCATTTCGGCCTTCACAAGCTGCAAGGGGGACAGGGCAGGGTTGACTTGAGCGAACCGAAGAACCGCGGCATCTTTCCATGCACAAGGGATGGTCGAGCAGCTGACGGGTGCTAAACGCATTGGTATCCAGCCAGGCGCGGGCTTTGTCCCGATGACATCCGAAAGGCATCGGCGTCTTTAGTTGCCAAGGATAAAGCGCCGACCAGCCGCATCTGGGGGACTGGGGTACCACCTAACGATCCCCAGCGGGGACCGAGGCGGCGTCATGAGCGTTAAAACGTACCAGGTGAAGCGCGGCTTGTCTACGTGCCCTTGCACACGACTAGCCCTGACGTGCAATCCACTTTCGCGAATTATGCTCTTTATAATGTTGGGGCGCCCCCAGACCCCTCGCGTGTGGTAGGAGTTCTTAACGCTATTTGCAACACATTGTGCTTTCAACGCAGACAGCAGACATCAATATCGTGCAGCCATGTCTGATTACTCTGAATCCCCCTCCGACCATCACAACGAGATCCAAGCACCGAAACGCAAAGCCACCCAAGCTGGCCTCGACGGACATGGAAACGGACGTTCGGTAAAGAGGAGGGCTTCCAAAGCGTGTCAGTGTTGTCGAGCTCGCAAAGTGCGATGCAATGTCACAGAACACGGCGCTCCCTGCACAAATTGCAGATTGGACGAAGTCGAGTGCATTGTGTCGGAGAGCAGGCGCAAAAAGTCAGTTCCACATCCCCGTGCAATATCCGACCGTGTCTCCACAAGCACACGCTTTGTCGGTTGATGAACAAATTCGATATGGCATATTCCATGCAGTGTCGTCATGTCGGCTGAGGGTTCGGTATTTCTGGCCTAGCCACCTAGGCTGCATTGCACCTATCACAGTCGACGAAAGCATTTTAGCCAATGACCATCAATACACCTACACCATATGTACGCCTCGTACTGACAGCTGCAGGAAATGGAGCAAAGATGACGAACAAGCCATGGAAAACACAAACGCGTCAGTAACTGCCACACGTAAGATCGCATCGCGTGACGCGCTGGACGGTGCCCAACCATTGGACCGAAGCTCGTCCCGAGGATCAATTGAGGCGGAATCGAGACGAGACGAGCATGTACCTCACTCGATATGTATGTTTGATGAACCACTTTGTCTTTTGTCGTGGACTAATCGCAACGCAGACCAGAGCCATGGCCATCGCATCAATTCCGCCGCTAGCATTTCGGATATCCAGCGTCGACTTTCCATCACATCGCAAATCAATGGCTTACCTACACTACCATTTTCGCCCTTTTCCAATGAACCCCGAGCGCCCTTCTTTGGGAGTATACCGCAGAAGCCTGCCCCCGGCCAGCTACCCAGGTTCATCAAACCTCTCCCGGCTAAAATCGGACCTGACGAGATCTCGTATCTGGAGAAGAAAGGCGCCCTGACTGTACCAAGGGGGACTCTCCGTGGTGAAATGCTCCGCGCATACGTTGAATTCGTCCATCCGTACATGCCACTCCTGGATTTGCACGATTTCCTGACGATGGTGGACAGACGAGATGGGAGTAAAGGCAAAGTCAGCTTGATCCTGTTCCAGGCCGTCATGTTCGCCGGATCAGCATTTGTTGACATGGAACACTTGCGCACCGCGGGCTACGCTACTCGAAAAGACGCGCGCAAAGACTTTTTCCAAAGAACTAGAGTAAGTTCGGACCCTTTGTCGGAAAACTTGGCAAATCATGTGCTTCGGCCGACCGGTTTCACACTATCGGTGTGAATCGGACACACCGATTCTCCGAGAACACGCCAACATGTGAAGATCGCCGGGCCGACGACATGTGAACAATAGACTAACTGTGTCATTAGATTCTGTACGACTTTGATTATGAGTCCGACCGCGTTTCACTTGTCCAAGCACTCTTGCTGCTGACATACTATTACGAAACTCCTGATGATCAGAAAGACACCTGGCACTGGATGGGCGTCGCCACATCGGTTGCACATACTATCGGACTGCACCGTAATCCGGTCAATACCAACCTGGACAGCAAACGCGTCAAGTTATGGAAGCGGATATGGTGGTCAACTTACATGCGTGACCGACTTATTGCGCTTGGCATGCGACGACCTACAAGGATAAAGACCGAGGACTTCGATGTGCCTATGCTGACATTGGATGATTTTGAGATTGCACCTCTTCCGGATTCGATCACTTGCCTGCCAGCTGACTGCCGGATTGCACGGGACGTGGACGCGCAGCGACAACTAGCCATCATGTGCATCGAGAAGGCTAGATTGTGTCTGTGCATATCCCATGTGTTGTCCAAGCAATACTGCGTATTGAACAACAACCACGGCCTTCAGAATGACCGCACAACGATGATGTTGCTCCCAAAGAAACTAGATCCTGAGACTAGTGAGGTCAAAGATTGCGACGAAGAGCTTCAAAAATGGGTAGAAGAGCTCCCAGAAGAGGCGAAGTACACAGACACACCCAGCGGGGAAGCATCTATTGACCTTGCGAGGTCTTTGTTGCATATGGTTTTCTTTACCACGTTGTCTGCCTTGCATCGGCCTCAGGTGCTACCAAACTCGCAAGGAGGTCCAGCCAGCGCCCAAACGAAAGAGAATGTCGAGTCTGAACTCCTCGATGTCTCCCGCCGTAATGTACGTCGAGCTGCGTCGGCAATTACGTCAATTGCGCAGCGCCTAGACGTCGGTGGTCTTGTAAAATACCTACCAACAACAGGTGTCACGGTCCTTCTACCAGCAATCATCATCCACCTACTGGACATTAAAGCCCCAGAGGAAGAGACACGTCGATCATCTCTACGTGGCTTCTGCCAGTGCATGGCTGTTATGGGCAAACTGCGAGACCTCTATGCTGCTGCCGACTATTCAGTAGCCTTCCTAGAAGCCGCTATCCGCAAAGCAGGCATCCACGTTGCCCCTGTGGCAGCCACTCAAGCTGTGCCAATGCCCAAGCCTTCGCCTGTAACGACAGTCGAAGATCTTGTAGATGCCGGAAGACGACTAGACATGGTCAGCTCAGCGACAACAGCAACGCAAAACCTACGGCCCTCAACCTTGACACCGCCGCCAGATACTGGCACCACCAACATGCACGCTCTCGAGAAGCAGCACAACCAGCCCAATGTCACAGACGAGGAAGTCGCTCGCCGCCTTGAAACGTTCCTGGCATCTACGCCACCGGAGTCTGATCACGAACATATGCCCAGTATTACTATCGCTGAGCAGTCACACTTGGATAATGTGACGGCACCCGCAATGGACTCGCATGCATATGACAACATGAACTCGATGGACTTCAACAAGTGGAGTGCAATGGACTTTCAAACAGATCCATTCGCTAGCAACATCAACCATCACCAGGATGATGAGATGCTATTTTCTAGTTTGCCTTTGAACAACGAGTTCGATGACGGTGATTTTGATCAGCTTCTAAACCTGGATGCAGTTGGCGAGGCGTTCAATTTCGATGAATCGGCTCTTGATAATAACAACATGGGCATCGCAGGTGGACTGAGCGATGTAGACTGGCTTGGTGCCGGTAACGATCTGACAGTCGAGGCGTGAGACGAACAGCTCGATCATAGAGCATGATGTCACGATTTTCTTTTGCACGACGGAAAAGTTTTCACGGGATTTCTTTGGGTTTGTGTCTTTAGTCTCTGCGAAGATATCCATTTCCTTGTCATGTTCTTCTACCTAATTTTTGCCATCTTGTCATGGCGAAGGGAAACGGAATGGAATGGGGAAAATCATGCTTGGTAGCGATCATGACGGACTTTGCCTATGGGACGTGCTGTTCAGCATGACGATACGAAATGAACTACGTACATCTTCTCCCAAGCTTTCCTAATAAGCGGGTGACCACTAGAATCACGATGCCTATACTCTACCCAACCTGTCACGCGCACCATTGATGACAGGCTTCATGCACATGGCACACCGCATTTGAAAATTCACGGAGCCTAGGCCGGTCCAGTCCACCGCTGACTCGTGGTCGGATGTGGCAGACTAGCATCGCGCGTCGGAAGAGATCTCTATGCACTACTAGCACGGAGCTAGACCCCAGGATCCAGTGGTGTGGATGAGAACCTTCGGGTGACCAAACCGGGGACGAAACGAATGACGTTGTGCAGTCTGTATGGTGTGGACCATACCATTCATTGTGCAAACGAAGCTTGCTTCATGGCAAGCTAGTAGACATGTATTACATAGGCGCCTGATCCAATACACAGAACAGACGCTATTACTATCTCCTCTCTCTAGACTATGTACGTTTTTAACCACACCATTAAGCCAAAACAGCCTTCCTCAACATCCCCCAAGCCTCCATTACATTCCTCACAGACCCCTGCACAGCACCTCTCAGCAAAGCCTTAACATCCACCATCCCTAACCCACTCTGCCTAAACCTCCACGCGCCGCCAATCGCAAGCACAAGCGCCAGCGTCCTAACCACCCTCTTCGCCCTCCTCCTCGCGATGCCCTTGCTCGTATACTCAATGTTCCAGTCGTCCCACCTAGGGAAAGTGCACCGTCGCCAGAAGTCAACCTGCGTGTAAGGATAAACAGTAGAGTTCCACCCATCGCCTGTAACATACCAGCTTGAGCAGCCACTCTGCCAGACGGTGTTTTTGAGCGCGCGCTGCATTTCAGCTGTGTATGCGACTTCGGCGGAGTGCTTGACATCGACGATGCGGGCTTCGTTGGTGAGGAGGAGGCGGATGAAGTTTAGAGCGTAGTTTACCATGTCTAGGGGTTGTGTAAGTAGACGTTCTTCAGAATAGGTTGGTAGGCAAATTATGGAACTTACTTTCGCTGGCCATGACAACACTTGAATGCCCGGTTGCTGTGTTGGGTCCGAAGATCATCATGAAGTTTGGGAATCCATCGACGGCTGTGCCTTGGTAGGCTTGAGCGCCTCCTCGGTCCTCCATTACTTGTACGAGATCTTTTCCGCCTTTGCCGATGACTTTGAGTGGATGAAGCCATCGTGTGGTGTCGAAGCCGTTTGCCAGGACAATGATATCTGCAGGTACTTCTCGTTCTGAGTGGTCTTCCTTCTTCGCGTCGGCTGGGTACGTTGCACCGGGGCCGATGACAACACCATGCTCAGTAACCCTGTTCATCGGCTGTGTAGTCAACTCGATCTTCGGATCATTCAGGCTACGCAGCCAGCGCTTGTCGAAGATGCGGCGTTTGCAACCGACGCCGTAATCCGGCGTCATGATGTCCCAGTACTTCTCAGGAACGTGTTTGCGCATCTGCTGAAGTATCTTCTCTTCGTAGATTTTCCTGTGTTTCTGTGCGTATGGTGTGTTAGGGAAGAGTTTGAGGAAACTTGCTTCCGTGCTGGCGAAGATGAAGAGACGGAATAGCTCTTTAAGCCCCGGTACGTTCTTCATCAGTCTAGGGCCATTCTTCTCCCACCACGCGTCGCCGCCGGGTGCTCCGACGGCCGGAACAACCCACGGTGGTGATCTCATCAATTGAGTGACTGATTTGGCGTTGTAAGGCGCATTGGGTAGACGGGGAACGAGTTGCGCGCTACTGCACCCAGTGCCGACGACGACGACGTTCTTGTCTGTGAAATCGACACTTTCATCCCATCTCGCCGAATGGAACATCTTTCCCTTGAAATTTTCGATACCCTTGATTTCGTCGGGCCAGCCTCTTGGCTCGACCAATCCTCCCACACAGCTCAGCACAACCTTGGCTTTTACCACCTCAGTCTCAGAGTATACTGCATGCTCGCCTCTTTCTTGCGCGATCTTGATGCGCTCCTTTGATGAGAGGTCGCCCATGCCCGCTACCATGCGACGGAGAGTGACCTCCCATAACTGCTCGTCTTCTAGCCATCTGCAGCTATCGATATCCGTGTTGAGCTCGAATTTGTCTGTGATGCGGTATTTCTCGCATACTTCGTGGTAGTAGCGTACAATTTCTTTGCCAGGTGGGTGGAACGAGGTCCAGTTTGGGTTTTGGGCGAAGCTGAAAGAGTAGAACACGGCGGGTACATCGCTGTGCGATTGTTAGCTTTGCATTCGTGGAAAGTACCAAGTATGGTGACGGCTGAATATGATGACCCGCATTACATCGGAGGATTGGCGGACTTACCAAGCAACACCGGGGTACCGATTTATCCACCACGTCCCACCAATGCCTGCCTGACGGTCGAACACGCGAAATTGGTCAAACCCGAGTTGCTGCTTCAGTTGACAGGCCATGGCAATGCCAGATGCGCCGGCACCGACAATGATGACGGGGTAATATGTAAAGGCATCTTTCTCGTAGCCATTTACTCGTCGTATAGTCTCCGTGATCATCTTGACGAACAATTGGGTAGCTGAGAGGCCGTATACGCAAACGTCCGCCTTAAGTTGTGAGACGATGTACGAATCGTGAGGTCGAAAAGAGCTTTTCGAAACTCAGGTGTAGTGGGCGCGTTAATCAATGGGTTGCCCGTTGAAGGGAGTGGAACGTGTATGACGATGGAGGTAATATGGAGCCTCCGATGGAGAACCATCTTGACGACCAACGGTGGGCGTCGTCCTCGATAGTGCATGGCGTGGCGCGGACTTGTCTCCTGAGCCTCGGTAGATTGTCGTTGACCCGTTAGCTCTGGAGAACTCACGTAACGACGGACATATCGGCAATTTCGCAACTTGTCCTACATCTGGTAAACCGATATGTTCGTGGTCCGATCCTGACCCGAGGTGAAATTCAGTCCGTCTCTTTCTGCAGGGTTGCATTACTGAGGCGTCAGCATGCAGGTGGGCTGACCCTTTTCGTGAATCGAGAGACTTTCGATAACAATATACATGATTTGGCCCACAGAAGGTAACAGCAGAATTCAGGCAAAGGGGAATTTCACGGTTATGTATACAGCCGGGCTGAGGAACATATGGGTCATGCAAGCCACAAGTCAATCACTACATGACATCTGACATGACGCGACAAAGAAAACTATCTTTATAAGAACACACTCATTACTATCTTCTCACTCGGTGCATCTCCACATGTTGTGTACGATCCATGGAGTGATGATGAGTATTCGCATGAACATTGAAATCCACGAAAGATTCATTATGCCTGAACGCAAAGGCCAGAAGAAGTAAGAGGTCTTGCCTGCCCACGTGTAGCGCTCTCACGTGGGAACGCGGGCAACGCACGGGCATATCGTGTTAGGCGGTCGCGAACTTGACCTCATCAACAGAAAAAAGCAACGGATAAACTCCTGACTCCAACAGGTCAAACCTTGCGAGAAAGACTTGTTCGCCATTCTGAACCATGTGCCGTCCTTGAATAGACAGTTGTCTCCTCAGTTCCGCGGAGAGAACCGCGTGCCAGCGCAATGAATACTATCGACGGCTCCGACCGTCACATCAAGACAGAAGAAGGTATGCAGTTGGAAAACCTCAGCTGACTTGGTATGGACTAATATTCATAGCCCCACCGCCTTCACTGCTTGCCATCGTCCTCGATACCAATCCACATGCTTGGGCGCATCTGTCCTCGACGCTTTCCCTCTCCGCCGCCCTAGCCAACATCCTCGTCTTCATCAATGCGCATTTGGCCTCGGGAAACGCAAACGAAGTTGCTGTGATAGCTTCACATTCGCACAAGACGACCTTTCTATATCCGACTCCCGCGGACCTGCACCCTCAGTTACGGCGGGGTGATATAAATGGCCATGTGCAGGCGAATGGACATGGAAACGACATGGAACAACACATGGCAGAGAGTGCGAATAAGTACCGACCATTCGCTGTTGTAGAAAGTGCGATTCTACGCAATTTCGTGAAGCTGCTGAACGAGACGAAAGAAAGCCATCTGGAAGCAACGCCTACTACCCTCATCGGTGGTGCACTCTCAATGGCCCTTACGCACATCAACAAGCAAACCATTCTCCATGCTCCAACAGCCGCCTCCGCCGAAAGCACATCTCTCGCAGCACTCGCCGACTCAGAAAACACCCATGTCGACCGCGTACCACTCACATCTCGCATTCTTATCGTCTCCGTATCCGGCGACCTCGCGAATCAGTACATACCCGTCATGAACTCCATCTTTGCCGCACAAAGGAAGCGAATACCCATAGATATCTTGAAACTGGCTGGCGATACTGTGCTCCTGCAACAAGCGAGCGATGCGACCGGAGGCGTTTACATGAAGCCGGACCGCCCAGAAGGTCTACTCCAGTATCTGATGATGGCCTTCTTACCAGATGTAACAGCACGAACAAGCCTGATAGTTCCCAGCGCTGGCGGTGTCGATTTCCGTGCAGCATGCTTCTGTCACAGGAGGGTTGTTGATATTGGCTTCGTCTGCAGTGTGTGTTTGAGCAGTAAGCCAACTCGGATTTCTTATCCCATTTGACAACATGCTAATTTCGAACAGTCTTCTGCAACCCGGACCTTCCTGACAATCTCTGTTTGACCTGCGGCTCCTATCTATCGCTACGCAGTGCTGTCATGAACCCGCCGGCACTGATACCGCGGAAAAAGAAAAAGAAGAAGAAAGCTGGGACTGATTCGGCAACACCAGGGGCAAGTACTCCTGTAGGATCAGGTACACCTCTTCATGGTTGAGATATGGTCCGCGGATCTACAATCCATCCCGCCCGATCTTATGAATTACCGCGGTACACCTGTTTTGGACACGCATGCATATCTGCTACACTCCCCGGGCCGTGGCGCAGGCTAGCTCCACTGGACGATGCAAACTTGCCCACGTTATGGGGACTGTGGAGACTTTGAAGGTAGGCGTATCGAGCCACTAGAACGGTTGTATGACAGCCTTCCCCTTCGAATCGGAAACGGTGCCAGCAGACTTTGGTTTCTGAAGTTCTGGCTTACGCAAGTGGCTGTACAGTATCACGCGCGCTTGTAATCTATGTAGAGGGGTCTCTCGGTGCAGTGTTCGAGCTCACGACAGTATCGCCCCTGTTGCCGTCGGCGCGGATGTGTTAACAGCAATGCTTGCGGTAACAGTTTCAGTGATTACTGAACTTTCAGAGCGTCGGCCGAGCCCGTGGTATGGAACAATCTTTTGGTAGCGGAAAGACTTGGTGCAATTA
>JAESFQ010000914.1_pt1 | contig 10726 bp, 10 predicted proteins | sample 9269431 | NCBI WGS metagenome assembly JAESFQ01 (sample SAMN14502588, study PRJNA617103) | algae metagenome | isolation source: Plectolyngbya sp. WJT66-NPBG17 and co-occurring heterotrophs from well... | place: USA: Mojave Desert, Joshua Tree National Park, California | collected 2006-08-06 | reverse complement strand
GTCATGATAATGGTGCAAAAGCTAGTGCGTGTCTGCGTCCGGTGAGCGAATCTCCGAAGCGAGAGGAAATCGTATAACTAATGCGGCTCTCCCCAGAACTGCAGTCGCTCTAGCCTGTTTACGTTTATTCTGGAATACGGCTCTGGTGTTTCAACGCAGACGTGCATACGGCTGCGTGTCAAATATGTCATCGAGCGGCCTGTACGCATGTCATGCATGGTGGATCCGGTGTGTTCTAGAGGGCTTCAGGATTTGATCATATCCGCCGAAGTTCCGGCAAGAAGGGAATTGGTTGCATAGGAGGCTGAAGACTGGAGGGTGCGTGACGAGGTGCATGGAGGGGCGTAATGAGCTGCATGGAGGGGCGTCGAGCTTCAGTCGTAGGAACGACTGCACTTCGCCGTGCAGTAGTAGATCGACGCTACGCGAACGCCAGCTGAGCCGCGCTGCAGAACGGTCTGATCATGAAATCTGGAGCGTGTCAAACAAACATCTGTTGTAGAGATGGAACAGCATTGCGATACATCAAATGGCAACGTACAAGAATGTTTGACATACAGCATGCGCTGTAGTGATGCAAGCGGGGCTGAGTAGAATAAATGCAAACACAGCCAAAGGGTCTACTCCTGTATCACCAGGTGCAGTTACTAGCGATCGAAGGACCTCCGTGTAATCAGCTGGTTCTCACTCCGTCTTGAGGTGTTTGATTGGATGCGTTGGCCGAGCGGGACTAATAGCAAGCAGATAGACTAGACGTCAGCAGGACATTCTCTTAGCAATAGACAGCGAGCACTCAAACAAACAGTCCTGATATCTATTGTGCACCTTGCAATAGTGGCTTGCGGTGGTCAGTTGCCTTCTTTTGGCTGGGTCGGAAGGGTGTGGTGAACGGTGCATGGGCCAAAAGTGGGGTAATGACGCCCCGTCCATCTGTCATAGCTTCCGTCGCACTGGCGCCCGTCAACGTCCACTTCATATCTTCAGCTCCACGGCGATTAAAGCAGAAAAGCAACGAAGTTTACCATTTGCCGAGGGTCTTAGACGTTGCAGCTGTAGTGCATGTGCAACCCTGTCGAAACACCACCATTATCAGGCTGCATGCAACACAAGGCAGCCGCTACGAGTCCTTCAACATGCATGGACGTCGCGTGTATGCAAGTCCTGGGTAGCTTTGGACTGCTCCGGTCAAATTTGAGGCTCAAAGACATATAGCAAGCAAGCTATGCTACGCGTTCACGCAAGAGGGCCCGGCTATTTGCCTGTTGCCCCCTCAGCTTGGTGGCTTGGACCGGTGAGAGCCTTGACATTCATCTCTATGTGGGGCTTACGAACGCCCTCCAAGACAGCCAATCAGCGCTTGTTTCATGCATACCCTGGGGGAAACGACTGGATATGAGTGTTGTACTCCGGGAGGGACCTCTCACTCCGCTTGCATCAACACAGTATCACCACTGCTGCGGGCAAAGATCAAGAGCAGCACCTTCAAGTGTGACAGGAAAGTGATCAAACTATATCTTCCATCAACGGCCTCCTACTTCTGCCTTAGATTCCCAAGGTCGCCCTGACATTCACATCTCTTGTCTTCATCCCATTCCACCTCCTTTTTTGATCATTGACAACAGGGGTTTTTCTCATCTGACCACTCAACTATCAGCAACACCCCCTTTGGAGAATCACACCCAGTAGCCCCCATGAACCATCCAATGGCGACTCCGCAGCAGGGGCAATACCAAAGTCAGGTGTCTCAGCATCCTCAAAACGTTAGTCAGCAACGACAAGCTCCGAATGGACAACAACAAAACTTTGGACAGGGCCAGCAGAGGACAGGTCAACAACAACAGCAACAACCTCTAAGCCCATACGCCAATTATGACCCCCAGCTAGTCTCTTATATCTTAGAGAAACCGAGGAACGCCAGTTCTTGGGCGGACGCTACGCCTGAGCCGCAACACGTTCCACTCCAGGAGCTCCAGGACGAATTGCACAAATTTCGTCGAAATCATGGCAATGTCAAAAAAGCCTTGAAGGAGATCCCTTCCCCTAACTGTCGTCGAATCATCAACGAGCTTGTCGAGGATCAGAACGTTGAGCTCGCGAAATACAACCAAACCATTCAGTACAGGATCGCAAGCGTTGTCAATACATGGCGCTCGATTAATCGTCGAGAGCGGCAGCTTGCGCGTGTAGATATTATTCTGGAGACCGAATCTTCCGGATTTCAAGAGCCTATGCCAGCCACGGGTATGGTCGGAGGTGCGGTCAATGGACTCCAGGATCCAAACAGAAACAGGCAACCGGGTAACTCACAGAACCAACCGTTCCCGAATCCACCCAACAACTCTGGCCAAAACATGCAGCAGCAACAAAGGCCTCCCCATCAACAACAACCACAACATCCGTCTCAGCAGAATGTGGGCCAGGGTCAGCAGTTCGAACAGCTGCGTCCTCAACAGCCACCAAACCCGGGCAGCATGAACCAAATGCCAGGTCCTGGAAACCTTCCTCCGCCGCCTCCACCTCCACCACCACCACATCTAGGCATGCCCGGATCACATGATATGGGAGGCCCTCCACCTCCACCACCGCCTATGCATGGTGGAGGAGGCCCTCACATGCCAGGAGCGTCCATGCAACACCCGCACCCCCCTCCCCCGCCCCATGGTCTGCCCCAAGGTCCGCCTCGCGGTCCGCCTCAAGGCCCACCTCAAGGTCCACCTCACGGTCTACCTCCCATGCCTGGTACATTTCCAGACCAGATGCATATGCCACCGAGTGGCACGATGCACGTTCCTGGCCGACCAGTAGAGATTTTGAATCCCGATCACCTCAAACATCAGAAGGCAAGACAGAAGGGTCATCGTTATCCTTCTAGCACATCTTCTGACGGTGACTCATGGGAAGACGAATCCGAAAGTTCAAGCTTTGTCAAAATCGAGCATGACGATCGTGCAGATGTAGGTCGACACGGGCGTGGACGTCAGCGACACCATAGGAGATCAAACAAGTCCCAGAGACCTCGATCATCTAGCAGAGCCAGAGGCCTTAGCCGCAGTCGTAGTCGGGGCCGTGCACACCAAAACAACGTCAATCCATATATTTCAAAGTCTACTCGACGGCACCGAACCTCCGATGTGATTGATGATCGTGGCAGGCATAGTCCAGAGTCCTTTACTACAACCTCTTCTCGGTCCTCTCACAACAAGGTCCCACCCGTTCACATCCACTTGAATACCAACAACGTCGTGGAAGACCGGACACATGCTGGCAATGGCTCACCGACTGAAGTTTACAGCGAGAAGAGAAAATCTGGAAAGTACTACCCCTCGCACGACATGGTTCGAGAGACCTCCAACTCGTCGTCAGAGCGTGGAAGCGGTACCGAATCCATGAACACCGCCTCTGCACATACGGCGGAAGACGGTGTTTGGGACACTCCTCTACGCCACCGCCCTTCTTTCAAGCGTGTTCATAGTCACCAGAAGTCTTCTTTCGGAGCAAAGCCGCAAAAAGTGTTCAGCCAGCAACATCCTATCCACATCTACGATGTAGATGTTGACCGCCGCTGGGCAGAGAAGGCTAGGTATCCGAGAGAAACAGTGGATGACTACCCACATCCCCAAAGTCCGCGCACAACTATGCGCGAGCCCGAGTCGTACTTCGACGACCACACAGCTTACGCTGCTCGACCGCACCTACCACACCGTCGCGCAACCATGGCAAATCCACCCAACATCCACAATCCCTTTGCACAATCGCACTTCCCACCCAAGCCAGTCCGCGCCTCCTCATACCTCGATAGGCATGACCCAGACTACATCCTCCCTCAACCACGCCAACTTGCAGATCAAGAGGAGCAAGATGAGCGATTCGGACTGAGTGATCTTCATGCGGCTCTTGAGCACATCCAGGACAAGAATAAGCGGTCGATGAGACGTCCGAACATGATGGGCAGGAGGGATTCGGCTTTCCAGTATGATGATGATGAGTGGCATGTTAGGGCACCTTTGAGTGGGCGACGTGGGACCTATGACAGATTCTAAATGATGCGCTGGCTCTTCTGTTTGGCTTTACTTCCCGATACTTGTATCTTGCTCATTTGGTGATATATTTTGGCGCATGCGCTTCACTAATTCACATTCTCCACTTCAAGTTCCTTCATTTATGACAGTACCCCGTAGCGTTGGTATCCTCGCGCTTCTTTAGTGATCATCTTTAATGTATGTCATCAACTCAAATCAAAAAGTCGCGTTTGTTATATTCGGCTGACTTGGAACTTGGCGTCAAGTGATCCAAAGCTACTTCCTCAGAAACACTAGGCTATGAAGAAATAAGCAGCCTTTCCGGCCTTCTCTCACTTAGGCTACAGGCATTGTGCTCTTTATGAAACAGTCAATACGTAAGGCAACTAATGCATCGCGACTAGCATTCACGTAGAAGTGCTGCCTGATAAGAAGGCTAATTTAAGGAGACGATAAGCATAGCGATATTACTATTTCAAGTACAGTGTCCCTCCAGACCTCCATGTGCAAAGGGAGATAGAAGACTACAATCTGGCTGGCGCTGATAGCGATACGGCTCGCACGGGGCCAAAATTTAACAGGAAGAACACGTTTCAATAGTGGTAGCACAATTCACACCAGTCTTCAAAGAAGCATTGCAATGTTGACATAGCGAAATCTTGTTGCTCGGTCTTGCACATAGAGCCGAGTATGAGACCCTACGAACTATGTGTTGGGACGGAACCTATCCAATCAAGTCCCACGAAAAGCGCCAGCTTCGGCCACTCGGCCACTCGGCTACTGAAAGTATGTAAACAGACTTCGACACTGCAAAGTTCCTAATCTAGCACCGCAATATATTCTAACTTATATAACGCAGACATGGCGAGCATAGGCAACTTCACTTGCCAGAAGCAGGGAAGAACACATTTCTGTTAATCATGGCCGCAACATTCGTCAGCCCCAAAGTCGTGAAGATCAATGGAGTCTGGCATATTGAAGGGTAAGTCTCACGTAAAGCATTTCGACTACCGCTTGGGTTTTCTCCCGTACACTTCATGTCATTGGACTTTGAAGTAGCACAGAGGAGCGATTTGCTAACATAGATATCAGCAAGCCCCGCGAAGACCTCAAGATCTGCGCTCGATACAACCCTTCCAATCTTCCTGGAAAGACGATCCTCGTCCTACTTATCGAAATCCCACCGAACGGCGGCACCCCATCGCACCGTCATGGTGGCGCGACAGCCATCGCGATTCCTTTCTCCGGCACTTCGCTCAATCAGATGAACGATCAAGAAGCTCAAAGCTTTAGCCCGGGAGAGTTCTGGTATGAAGGGCCTGGCTGTCATCACCAGCGGTCGGAAAATCCCAGCTCGACAGAAACAGCGAAGTTCTATGCTATTCTGATTGTGGATGACGAGACTTTGGGGGGAAAGAATGGAGAGGAGTATGGGAACATCTTCGTGCTAGATAAAGAAGTCGAGACGGGAGAGAAAGCCCCAAGCAAGTGATGTTCACATTGTAGAGGACGTAAAAGGAAGTTACTAGGTAGATATGAAACCGAGGACAGAAATAAAGCTCGAGAGACACTAGAAAAGTGAAGTTAATGGACTTCTACCGCTCGATAAGACAAGATATAATCGAAACTTGTATCCCAATTCACGACAGGCATAAGACCACTAAGTCTACGGTTTACATGCAACTGCCGCTGCGCGACAAATGGCATTAGGGATCGTTGTACATTAGAACATAAACTCGCTTGCCAAGCCCTAACACCCTAAAATACAGGCAACAATAACTGTGTTGAAAGTGGCGAGAGAACTAGAGCTGTGTTGCGGGGGCCAGAAATGGGCCTACTGCACCTTTTTCTTATTTTAGTATACCGAAGAGTTTTTCCTTTTTGAGCCGTGCACCGTCAGATACCGAAAACCATCCGAGCGACCAATTGTAGCGGCTTACAAACACCATGTTGCCGATTACTTTCCCTACCAGCAACGATCTGGTTTCGGTATCGTCAAAGGAAGGATCGATTGCTGTCGTGCTTAGTCCCTCGTCCACTTGTCTGATTTCGGCAACATTCACTCTTCCGGATTCTTTACCGATGCTACTTTAGGCCTATAGCGGACGAGGACGGATAGCAACTATTACAGTAGGTTAGGTAAGTTGGTATGACCACGTTTACGAGGCTAAGCCCCCGAGCTGCTGTTTCTAGATGTCGGCTTTCGGTCGGCTTCTCGGTCGGTATGCTGATAGTGCATTTAGATTGAAGACATCAGGCTCAGGATCATGCTCACTAATATATCTCAAGTAGCAGAACAAACCTGAGACTTGTTCTTTCGCTATAAACACTTTATCAAACCTACTACAACACAAACCGCTACTCACCAAGACTACCGCTACAGCAATTAGTAAAGCGCCCGTCAAATCCCTTTTCTGCAAGTTCAGAATCTCAATCATCAACATGTTCAACGTCCCTGAACAGCAGAAAGCAATCATCTTCAACACCAAAACAAACAGCCTCTCTTATACTGATTCTGCTCCGGTCGTTATCGCTGCAGACGAGCTGTTGATCAAAGTCCATAGCACCGCTATCACCAACGGCGAGCTGACATGGGGGTCATTCATCAATTGGCCAGAGGAGCAAATCCCCTGCTACGATGTTAGCGGAACAGTGCTTTCTACACCGACTGTGTCTGGTTCATCCCACAGCTTCAAAGAAGGTGACAAGATCTTCGGAAGAATCATGGCGAACCGCAGAGGCGCAGCTCAGGAGTATGCCAGCATCCTACCATCTGAAGCTGCGCTAGTGCCCAAGGGTCTCGACATGGACAGCGCTGCATGCGTCCCAATGAGTGCACACACTGCATGGCAAGCGATTTTTGAGAAAGGCCTTCTGACCGGCTCCTTCACGCCAACTTCGGTGCCGCATGTCAACTCTGCTGGCGAAACAATCCTCAACCAAGCAAGGGGAAAACGGGTCCTCGTACTTGGTGCAGCGGGCGGCGTAGGCCTAATGGGCGTCCAGTTCGCAAAGCTGGCAGGCGCATTTGTCGCTGGCACGGCAAGTGCGAAGAATGAGGATTTTCTGAAGGGTCTGAATATCGATGAGGTGATAGACTACACAAAACTTTCCATCGCCGAATATGTTTCCTCCAACGACAAATTCGATATGGTGTTCGACTGCGCAGGCGGTCGGTCAATGCTTGATGGTTGGAGCGGTATCAAGGATAACGGAGTGTACGTTTCCGTCGTTCCGGGGTTCACGGAACCTGAAGGCGGCAAGCCGGTTGGCGTGAGGTCTGAGTGGTTTATCATGGAACCTAGGAGTGAGGAGTTGGCGGGGATCGGCAAGTTCTTTGAGAAGGGTATGCTGAAGGTAAATGTGGATAGCGTGTGGAAGCTTGAAGAATTTCGTGAGGCATTTGGCAAGACGGCGACGGGACATGCAAGGGGGAAAGTTGTGCTCAGAGTTAGTGATGGGGAAGAGGAGTAGCCTTGTCTTTCGTGGTGATGATGGCGGCTCGCGTCCCAACAATGTCGGTCTGCCGGACGCCGATATTGCGACGTTTAGACAGAGAGGAGTTTAAATGGCTTTCGGTAGTCGGCCAGCGTTATGTCGTTGCACTTGCTCTAGTCAAACACACTATAATGGAACATCCTACACTCCAGCTCCCTCCCACATCGCTTTTGCAACGATCGGTTTCTCGAGTTGTGCTTGCGTGTATACAATGTCGTTCACGAAAAGTCCGGTGCGACGCTACACTGCCGAGCTGCAACCGCTGTCTCGCTGATGCGAAGACGTGCAAATACCAAATGTCGCGTCGTGGTGGCCGGCCCCGTCGGCCAGCAGCCGCTTCTGGACAACACCATCAATCGCAAAGGGACAACATCCCCGCAACGGCTAACCAGCCCTTAGCTAGCAACTCGTTTGGCATGGGAACAGCGGGAAGCTCGTCGCGAAGCGATCTTGATACTGTGGTGAACGTATCAAATGTCAATGGCGTTGCACTTGGTGACACTCATCTTACGCAAGCGCAGGTCGACCAGCTTTTGACCAAGTATTACGTCTTTTTCCACGTCGCACATCCATGCGTGCTCCCTAGATGGTCGCTTCTGCTACGGCTTGACGGCGAGCCAATTGTATCCGATACCTTACTTCCAGTTTTGCTATACATCGGTTCCATCTACACCAACATGGTCGACTCGGGTCCCTTGGCGAAAGCTGCTTCCCAAGCTGTCTCTGCGGCACGACGACGCTCGGAACCGCTTAGCCCGTATTACACCCAAGCACTACTTCTGTACGCTATCGCAGTGTACTGGTGTAATGAGCCAGAAAGGGGACGAGATCTGCTGAACGAGGCCATCAGTATGGCGCTTACGTTGGGAATGCAGAAGATGGAGTTCGCATTACAATACGGCCAAGGCGATCCGGTTTTACAAGAAAGCTGGAGGCGCACATGGTGGATGATCTACATTACCGATGCACATATCGCGGGGAGTACCCACTCCTTTCCTACAAAAAGCGGAGCTGTGGAGATGACAGCTGGACTGCCCTGTGAGGAGCACAAGTATGAGTCTGGTGTAAGACCACCCGGAAGCTGGGACAAATGAGCGTAAGACTTATGTAGTATCTATAGGATATTCCCCCGCCAGCAACGTTACGTAGCTACGACGTTCGCGAATTTTCCGACGTAGAGTTCTCGTCATTCGCTGAGCTGATTGGCTTCACTCAAGGCATCAATCGAGCACTAGCGACGCAGCGAATGGGCGGCATTGAGAATGCGAAAATGATGGCGGAGGCCGCGGATAACACGATGATGGCATGGTGCTCTCTTCTACCCGTGTCAAAGCGAAGGATTCTTCGAGATGATGGGAGCGTAGACGAGCATCTTTTCAAAACAAACATGCTGATGCATGCGTACGTTGACATTGGTTCCGAAACAGAGCAACGTTAACGGATTCATGGTAGTTACATTGTTGATCTGCACCGTCAACTATCCACATTCAAACGAGGCCATTGAAGACGAAGCCCACATCCACACCGCCAAGGTCCTGCTCTCTATCGAGAAGCTTAGCAGTCTTCTTACGCTTCCAACACGCTTCAGCGAGCATACCCCCTTCATCATATGTGTCATCACGTTGATAACCATTGCGCATCTTTCCGCCTGTCGTTACATCTTCAAAGAACCGAGGCTATCATTGGAGCGTGAGAAGATTCGGCTCAAGATGGGCGTACTAAAGATGCTAGGTAAGCAAAGTCTCTGTTCACATAGCTTACAGGATATACTAATCCCGTACTGCTAGGTGAATTCTGGCCTTCAGGCAAGAGGGAGTACCACGATATGGGTATTATTGCTCGGCACATGCTGGCATTAGAAGACGAAGAAGTAGAGATACCCAGTACAACTGAACTGGTGCCACTAGATGCTTCGGCATTTACTTTCGACTTCGATATCGACTGGGCTGGCGACTCTTTTGTAAGTGCGAATGCAGTAGGCTCTTGAACGGATATAATTTAGACCTACCTAGTCTACTTTCAAGCAACTGTACAGGATACTACTAGAGCCGCTAGACTAGTAGGATTGGTGACCCCAAAATGCTGAAAAAAGACGCGAGGTCCCAGTTCGTCATTCCCAGCATTCTTCTTCTCTGCCACACCTTCTGCATAACCTGGAGTGCGTCATCCAATGCCCTAGCTGTATGAACCTTGCCTAGGCCTACGAAAAGTCCCAAGAAAAATGGCTCCTCTTCTTCCAGTGCCAAAGAGCCAGTGACGCATATCAACCAAATGAGAGTGCGCAGCTGGTACGGCGGGACATCTTTTAGCAACGCGATGATTTGGGCAACGTTGGTCCTCATACTCAGACTGGACAACTGCCAACCGGATACCACAACTGTGAGGTACAGTTGTGCTGCATGAGCCCATATCAGCGTTGACGTGAAAGACGCCGAAAAATTTGGAGCTATATCAAGCGGCCCACCAGGGTGAGAGTCAGGTACAGATCTTGTGGTGTCCCCGTTTTGGATCCCAAAAACATTGCTTTTGGGAGAGTGGGCGATGTGCGAGGCGCGATCAACGAGGTCCATGACATTTCTCTTTAAAAGATGAGGGCGCCTCTCTCGATTCGTTGCTTTGCAACCATGCCTCGACCGCCGGCCACGCGGTTACGGTCCGAGGTGATCTATGCTAGCGACATGTCCGCTATTTTGGAAATGCTCGAATAATGTTGGCAATTCGGCAGAGCAACATGATACTTCAAATACACCTTGAGTTAAGATATGATGTTCGCTCGAGACTTCTGCCAGTTGAGTCTCATGTTAGCAGTTGAGACATTGTTGTAAAATAGCACATTGTCAACATTTTAAGACATGCGCTCCTATTGAGACACCAGTGTCCAATGTGCCAAACTGATGTATAGGAGGGGAGTTTCATATTCAGCGCGAAAGAAAGCCAGGCAACAGTCTGGACCAAAGACAACCCGCCCTCCTTCATTGAGACCTGCAAAGCTTCTTCGTACATGTTTGTGCAGGACCGAAATATGAAGGCCCCGATATCGTATCTTATGAGCAGAGTTCGTATGTAACGTTCCGTGCGTCATCTCGTACACTAGGACCGGTGTTGTTGTGATAGCGGTTGCAGGTTCCGCAGCCGTGCTGCAGGCGAGGAGAAAGAAGCACGTCATGCATACGGCCTCGGATTGCTTGTACCTGCCAAGCCGTCAGGGG
>JAESFQ010000913.1_pt1 | contig 10730 bp, 11 predicted proteins | sample 9269431 | NCBI WGS metagenome assembly JAESFQ01 (sample SAMN14502588, study PRJNA617103) | algae metagenome | isolation source: Plectolyngbya sp. WJT66-NPBG17 and co-occurring heterotrophs from well... | place: USA: Mojave Desert, Joshua Tree National Park, California | collected 2006-08-06 | reverse complement strand
CTCATCACGCCTGCGGTATTTGTGAGGTCGGAACCGTATGCTAACGGCAACACGGACAGACACTGGCAGCCTGTCTCGTCCGTCGAGCAAGCCGACGAATGAGGCGCCCAGCTCTTGGCTGCCTGCGTCCTACGGACCTCGTCCTCCGCCCCACGTAGTGCCTTCCGCTGCGTCGAGCAGTGCTGGCCCAGCACCGTGCAGGCCTGCCGCTTGGAGACCCCGAGCTCGCGCACAACATGCTCTACGCAGGCCCGGCGGCGACGGGCGGGGCTCACCACTTTCCCGCAGCGGCTTCCTTCAAGATGACCTTCTCGAGCGTCAAATCCGAGACCGCCAACCGCCGCCGGGCGTTCGCCCGCTCCAGCTCCCTAAGCCGCTTCACTTGGTCCAGCTTCAGGCCGCCAAATTCAGTCCGCCAGCGGTAGTACGTTCTCTAACTGATGGCGGGCGCACGGTGATCCTGATCCTCCTCCCTGGTCCGGCGCAAGGTTCTCTACGAAGTCGCCAGCGCGCTTTCGGCGCGCGGCGCTTCATGATGGCGTCCAAGGCTTAGGCTTCGGCCTCCCAGCTTGTGGGCTACGCGGTCGCACCTTGGCGCGCCGCACGTAATACCTCGGGCTCGGCCGTCGCCTCCCGTCCGGACCGGGACGAGAGCTCGAAAATCTATCTGCACCCGCCTGTTGGATTTCCTCCTTGCCTCTATGGTTGCTCTGCCGGTCAGGCTGCGCGGAACTCGGTGCCATCCACCCACATGCGATGGAGGATGACCCCGAGCTTGCGCGCCAGGGCAACGCTGGCCTTCTTGTGGCCGACCCTGGCCCGCAACCGCAGGCCCCACTCGCGCAACGCACCGCCCCCACCCGCACGGGTGATCAGGCTCGACGCCGCCTCGAACAGCAGCGTCCGCAGCATGCCATCGCCCCGTCGGGTGATGCGGCCCGTGTAGTCCACCTCGCCCGACTGATAGCGCTTCGAGGTCAGCCCGACATAGGCGCCGACGGATCTGGAATGGGCGAACCGGGTGGGGTCGTCGATGGTGGCCAGGAAGGCATAAGCGGTGATCGCGCCGACGCCAGGCACGCCCATCAGCCTGCGGCACAGGTCAGAGCCTCGAGCTTCGGTGAGCAACCGACGGGTGAGCTCCGCCAGGGACCGGGCGAGGTCCTCGCGCAGGCGCAGCAACGGCTTCAGTGCCAGGGCGAGTGCTTCATTGGCCTCCAGCGCCAGCTCTACCCGGTCGGCCCAGCGCCGAGGACCCTTCGGCAGGCGCACGCCCATGCTCGTCAGCAGACCGCGGATGGTGTTGTCGAGGTCCATACGCTGGCGCAGGACCAGCTCGCGGGCCTTGAGCAATGCCCGCATGCCCTGCGCCGCCTCGCTCTTGACCCGTACCGCACGGTAGAAGCCGGTGCGTGCCAACTCGGCCAGCATCGCCGCGTCATTGGCATCGGTCTTGTTCGGCATCTGGCTGAGCACGGCGTGGGCCTGGCGGGCGTCGACGCAGACAGCCGGCAGGTCACGGGCAATCAGCTGCCGGTGCAGCCAGTTCGCCATCCGCCCCGTCTCGAGCACCACCCGGGTGGGTCGGCCGAAGCGGGCCAAGGCCGCGGCGATCGCGTCCGGGTCGGTCACCGTCTTGCCCTGGCCAAGGATCCGCCCCTCGGCGTTCCGGGCACAGTAGGCAGTCTCCTCCATGGAGACATCGAGGCCAACGAAATAGCTCATCTCGCACTCCTCCGATTGCCTGGGTAGCAGCCCGTTCGCTGCCACCAACCCCGGAGTGCGCCCGCCCTCAGTTACGCCATGTCGGCTCCGTCACCCCGATCGACCGCACCGCCTCGGCCACCGACCTGCCCTGACCCACCAGCACTTCGACCTGCCGCAGCTTGGCGACGATCTCCTCGAGCGTCTGGCCCTTCTCCCTCACCATCCCCGAACCTCCCGCCGCAGTCGCCAGGCTACATTACCGGCGAACCACTTCTACAGGGGCAGGGCAGGACATCGCCCCTGGAGTGCGCCCCATCCGTTCCGCGCCGCCGAATGTCGCGTTCGCACATATTGGCATGTTATAATTCAACCTTATGTTCTATGCTCTCCATGAGGTTGCGGCGTAGCAGCGTTTATAGGCGACGACCCAGCCGCGAAGCCGCAGCGCAAGCCACATCACAAGGGATTACTCCATGCGAAGCCTGCTCGCTGCAGCCTTAACCTGTCTGCTCGCGCCCATGGCGTGGGCGCAGCCGCGCCCTCACGATGCAACAGGACCCGATGTCATCACGCATGTCCGCACTGTGGCCGATCTGGCCGCGGTATGCGCGCCAGCCTGGTCCGGCGTCGCACGGCTGGAGGCGATCGCCTACTGCCAGGGCTTCCTGACCAGCGCCGGCCAGTACCACACGCTGGCCCATCCTGCGGGTGGGCGGGTTGCTCCGCTCTACTGCGTGGCATCGCCCGGGCCAAGCGTTGCCGAATCCGGCATCGCCTTCGCCGCCTGGGCCCATGACCACCCGGCTTACCAGGGCGAACCCGCGCTGGATGGCTTTCTGCGCTGGGCCGAAGCGACGTTTCCCTGCCCACCCCCCGTTTCGTCACGTCGCGCTCACCGGTCGGTCCGCTGAGCATGGAAAGGAACATCGCCATGCGCCCGAAACTCGCCATCCTGACGTTTGCCGGCTTCGCCCTTGCGGGGTGCGGTGACATGAACCAGACCCAGCAGCGCACCGCGACCGGCGCGCTCGGCGGCGCTGCCGTGGGCGGCATCCTGGGATCTTTCAGCGGAAATACTGGGCTCGGAGCGCTGCTCGGCGCCGGTGTCGGCGGTGGTGGCGGGTACCTGTACGACCAGTCGCAGCGATCGCAGCGGCCCTACTACGCCGACCAACGCCGCAGCCGTACCGGCTACAACACCTACTGAACCTCTGGCTTTGGCCTTGCTGTAATCGCTGTCGCCGGGTCCGTCAGACACGGGATGCATGCGCCAATACGGGATAGAGGAAAAATATCGGGGATACAATATCGCTTGCCTCCCGCAGTCAAACTCGGGCGACGCATAACCGGAGGGCTGCCGCGGGCGCCCATCCGCATCTGCCCTCCGGCACCCATCTGGACTGAAAACAATGCGGCAAAATAGGGTGTTTCTGCTCGTCGGCGCGGCGTGCATCGCGCTCGGTGCCGCTGGATACTGGTTCTATCAGGAACAGAATCGCAGCGGGGTCGAGGTCAGTATCGGTGGACGCAGCATTACCATCAAGACCCGGTAAGATCATCGGACGTCAGCTACACCGAACCCGGCTGGGCGCAGATCACGTGCGCCACACGGTCAGCCGTAGACTCGGCACCACCGACCCCTGACATGGATGTCTCCCTCGTTTGGTGCGGGAGGGACAGCCTCCCGAACAGCGATACGGAAGTAGCCGGCGCGTCTTACAGCATTGGCGCGCCGCCACGGTTGTCCTCGTCTGCCGAACAAGTTTGCCAAGCCGCCCCCAATGCCACATCGCCATACGGCATGCATTAGGAGAATAACGTGGCTCGCTCGCAGTTGCCGCGTTGGCTTACCTGGCTGGCACCGCCTTCCATCCTCCTGCTGCTGATCGCTACTTTCTGGTTCTGGGACTGGTTTATCCCCTTCGCCGAGCACCGCGCCTCCGTTGCGCTCGAACGGCCCGTCACACCTTGACCCAAGGACCATCCGGCGCAGACGGGCGATCGAGCCGGCCCACTTCGAGGGCGTGGCGGGGTTTCGCAGCCGGGCCGTTGTGAGCGAGGCGGACGGCATCGTGGGAGGCGCCCCCGCCAGCCCGGCCGAGGTGCCGGTCCTGCTGCGGCCGTTGGCTGAGTACGAGGCGGTGGCCGGGGGGCCTTGTGATGATGCCCCACCAGGACCGCCTGGACGGCGATGCTGACGCGGCTCAAGCTGACGGCCACCTGCAGCGTGATCTCGGTAATGAAACGACCCACGTCATCGCCAAGCGCAACTGGTATTTCCAGATGTTTGTTTGTCGTGTTGCTCCCGCTGCAGAGTATCAAGCTCACCCCGGAGCGGCTTAGCCATGTCGAGCATTCGCCATTCGCCGCCTTCCGTCGGAAATTGTTGTAATAGTAATTTCAGAAGAAAGTTTCTTATCGCAGATACTTGGAACGCTTTGTTTTCAGGCCAATGTATTTTTTCTGTACTAAAGATATTTATGCATATTTCTTGCATCGATTTTTATTGCGTTTTTCTCTTATGTAGTGCATAAATACTTACGAGATTTAGCCGCGCACAGGCCTGGTCACATCTGCAAAGTGTCGGCCCTCCAAGCGATTGGGGCCGTTCAGCAGCAGGCCACCGCGCATCCCGCGCGTGCCTTCTAAGCCCCACGAGGACGCAAGCCGCATATGGCAGCTATTGCCGGATCGAAGATCTTTGTCGGCTTGACGGCCCTAGTGGCTGGCACAGCGGTGGCATCCGTCGAGGGCTGCGACAGTTCCGGGAATCCTGTCGTGCCAGCCGAGCGCGTGGCGGAGGATCCTCCTTGTGGCGAGAGCGGCCTGAGCCTCCGAGATGAGAGCGCCGCCGTGGCAGCCGTACAGGCGCATCTGAGCGACGCCGGGGTGGCAGGCGAGCTCGGCGATGTCCGGCTGTACTCCCTTGGCCTGGCGGATGAAGTCGTGGTTTGCGCGACGCTCCCGGTGCGTGGCGCCGAGCTCATGCAGATTGTCGCCAGAGTCGTGCTGAGTCCGCCCGCAATGGCAGCACGCATGGCGGCACCGGCCGCGGGGGCGGCGGCACAGGGCCGGACAACGATGGTCATCCTGGAAGCCGGTCCAGGCCTGGGCCGCGGCGGTTCACAAGCGGGTCCGGGCTTGCGCTATTGCCGCCATCCGCAAGCTGCGGCCGCAGCCGGCGTCGGGGCGCTCCCCGGGACCGGCAGCCAGGCCGCACCGACAGGCGCGGAGCCTGGTGTGCGCCTCGTAGTGATCTCGCCGGCGCGGGTACGCGCTGCGCCCGGCGGCAGCGCGCCGGTGCTGTGGACCGCGCCCCGTGGACGCAGCTACGTCGTGCTCGGCCATGCTCCCGGCGGCTGGGTGAACATCGGCGATGGCGAGGCTGCCCTCGGCTGGGCGCATTCCAGCCTCCTGGGTGCCCCGCCCTGAATGGTGGGCTGGCCCCGGCGCACGGGCAGCCTTGCCGCGGCCCGCGCCCGCACATGAAGCACCGGCGTCGCGGTCGGCCATTATTCCACCACCCCTCCCACTATGCACCGCCAGGCTGGATCAGGATGGCAGTGCGCACGGGAGGGAAGTGGCCCAGGGCGAAAGGCCCATTCATTCCATGAAGCTTTGTCCCGCAGAGGCCACGAAGGTTGTCCCCTTCCCGCTTGCCGGCGGCATGATGGGCGCGCTGACACGCGCGCACGACTGGTCGGCAACGCCGCTCGGACCCATCCAGGCTTGGCCGCTGGCCTTGCAGGCAGTCGTCGATTTGGTGCTCGGCTCACCCCTGGCCATGGTCGTGCTGTCGGGTCCCGAACTCGTCCAGATCTACAATGACGCCTATGCCAAGCTCATGGGCACCCGGCATCCCGCGGGGCTTGGCCAGCCGACCCGCCTGTGCTGGCCTGAGGTCTGGGCGTTCAACGCGCCTATCTACGAGGCTGTGTTTCAAGGCGATACACGGTCCTTCGAGAACCAGAAGCTTGCCACCGCGCGCAATGGCCGGCTTGAGGACGCATGGTTCAACCTGACCTACAGCCCGCTGCGGGACACAGGCGGCGCGGTTGCGAGCGTGCTGGTGACCGTCGTCGAGACGACCGCGCGGATCCTGGCCGACCGCCGCAACACCGCCGAGCGCGACCGCCTGTCCCGCATGTTTGAGCAGGCGCCCGGCTTCATGGCGATGCTAAGCGGGCGCGAGCAGCGGTTCGAGTTCGTTAACGCCGCCTACCTGCAGCTTGTCGGCCACCGCGACATCGTTGGCCGCTCGGTGCTGGAGGCGCTGCCTGAACTCGAGGGACAGGGATATTACGAGTTGCTCGACACCGTTTACACAACTGGTAAGCCGTTCGTCGGACGCAGCTTGCCGGTCGGATTGCAGCGGGGTCCCAGGGCCGCGGTGGAGCAGCGCTTCATCGACCTCGTCTATCAGCCGATCAGTGACTCTGAAGGTGCCGTTACCGGAATCTTCGTCGAGGGCTCGGACGTGACCGAGCGCGTACTCGCCGAGGCCGACCTCCGGATGACCGAGCAACGCCTAACCGCCATCTTCACCTTCGCAGCGGTCGGCTTGGCCGAGATCACGCTGGATGGTCGCTTCCGCCGCGTCAACGACGCCTTCTGCCGCATGCTGGGTCGGTCGCGCGAGGATCTACTCTCGACCGGCTTCGTGGAGGTGACGCATGCGGACGATGTCGTCGTCAGCCTGGAGCATTCAGCACGCACCTGCGAGACCGGAAAGCCTGCGTCCTTCGACAAACGCTACCTCCGGCCGGATGGCGCGTTGACTTTCGTCAACTGCAGCCTGACACGCCTGGATGGAGAGCACGGCCAGCCGCCTGCGCTACTGTCCGTGACCATCGACATGACGGAGCGGGTGCAGGCGGAAGCGGCCCTGCGTGCCAGCGAGGAATTCAGCCGCCGCGTGATCCAGAGCTCCGCGGACTGCATCAAAGTTCTCGGCCTTGACGCGCGCGTGCTGTTCATGAGCGAGGGCGGCATGTCCGTCATGGAGGTTGACGACTTCAAGGACATGCAAGGCGCCTGCTGGTCCGACTTCTGGCGCGACGACGAGCACGACAAGGCCCTCGCCGCGGTCCAGGAGGCCAGGGGTGGCGGTACCGGTCGCTTCCAGGGCTTCGCCGCCACGCGCAGGGGCACGCAGCGCTGGTGGGACGTGGTGGTGACCCCGATCAACGGACCGGACGGTCAACCCGCAAAGCTCCTGTCGGTCTCGCGCGATGTGACGGCGACGAAGCAGGCGCAGGAACAGCTGCGCGAACTGAACGACACGCTCGAGATCAAGGCCGCCGAGCGCGCTACCGAGCTTGCTGAGGCGCAGGAACAGCTGCGCCAGAGTCAGAAGCTCGACGCGCTGGGGCAGCTCACAGGCGGTGTCGCGCACGACTTCAACAACCTCCTGACGGTCATCCGCTCCTCTGCGACACTCCTAGGACGTCCCGACCTCTCGGAGGACCGCCGCCGCCGCTATCTCGACGCGATCTCCGAAACCACCGAGCGAGCTGCAGCGCTGACACGTCAGCTGCTCGCCTTTGCGCGACACCAAGCCTTAAAGCCGGAGGTGTTCGACGCGGCAGATCGGATCAATGCCATTGCCGAAATGCTGAAGACCCTGCTCGGTGCAGGCATCGAGCTGACGATCGAGGCGCGTTGTTCTGCATGCTGGGTGGAAGCCGACCTAAGCCAGTTCGAGACGACTCTCGTTAACCTTGCATTGAACGCGCGCGACGCGATGCACGGGGAGGGGACGCTGGCCGTGGTAATCAGGCCATCCGCCCAACTGCCTGCCATCCGGAGCCACAAGGAGGTCCCTGGCAACTATGTCGCGGTGTCCGTGACCGATACCGGGACCGGCATCTCGCCAAACACGCTGAGCCGGATCTTCGAGCCGTTCTTCACGACCAAGGAAGTTGGCAAAGGCACTGGCCTGGGGCTCAGCCAGGTTTATGGCTTTGCCAAGCAATCGGGTGGCGACGTGGATGTGTCGAGCCGGCCCAGCCAGGGCGCGACTTTTACCCTCTACCTGCCTCGCTCCAAACTGTCTGCCACGGTTCAAGCGGAGGCCGCTGCGCCGTCCGAGCTGCGCGCGCCGAGAAGCTGCCGCGTACTCATCGTGGAAGACGACACGCAGGTCGGCGAGTTCGCGGCGCAGCTTCTGTCCGACCTTGGCTTCGAGACAATCCATGTGACGGATGCCTCCCTTGCTCTCGACCTACTGGACTATGACCGCAACGCCTTTGACGTCGTCTTCTCGGACGTCGTCATGCCGGGGATCAGTGGCGTTGAGCTCGGCCGCATCATCCGTCTTCGGTGGCCGGAACTGCCGGTCGTGCTGACGAGCGGCTACAGTCACGCCCTGGCAGCAGATGCAAGCCACGGCTTCCCATTGCTGCACAAGCCTTATTCGGCCGGAGATCTTGCGCAAATCCTGCAACATGCCATAGCGAACCTTCAGCAGTTCCCGCCGGCGTCGGCCGCAAGCGCGTAGCGACCGTTGGGGTGTACCGGGAGCGTGCTGCTGGTATTTGTTGCGTTCACCTGCTTCCTGGCGGGCTAGGTGCCGGGCTATGCCGTTGCCGGCGACCGGCAACGGCGATGAGGTCGCATGCCGTCACGGCGTCCCGCTGGCAACCGAAAATCGTACCATCCAAGAGGTGCCGCTTCTCGGATGCAATGGTTCATCTTGCAGTCCCTTGCAAACTTCGCAACACAACCGCTCGTCGTCTGCTTTCAGCTCCGCCGTGGCGCACGGGTAAGCTGGGTTCTTATCCACGGCGGTGGTGCGGGAGTTCACCGTATGCGGCTGGCCGAAGGCCTTCGGAAGAACCGCTTAGCAGCCTCGGCATCGCGCTTTGCCGGGAGCAGAAAATCGATCGTCCGCCCGCGGCTGTCGACCACCCGATACAGGTACATCCAGCAGCCCCCCACCCGGACATAGGTCTCATCCACCCTCCAGGAGCCGTTGCTCAGGCGCAGGTGCGGCCGGGTCCGCTTTTCGATCTCCGGTGCATAGGTCTGCACCCAACGGACCACCGTGGTATGCGCCATCTTAAGGCCGCGGTCGTCCAGCATCAGTTCGAGATCACGATAGCTTACCGGGAACATGAGGTAGCAGCGGGCCGCGCAGACGATCAACTCGGCGATGAACTGCCGCCCCCTTGGAAAACTGATCCAGCCTCACCGAAGCCACACGCCACCGTCTCGCCACGCCCTGGTTTGTACCCGCTCAGAGCGGCTACACAAGGACGCACAGAACTAGGCTGAGTGTGCCCGATCGGCCGACTCATACAGCAAGGTCGACGGGGATAGAACGTGTAGGTGGCCGAGCGGCCGGAGCGCTCCGTTCGAGGCTGCCGCCGGTTCCGCTACCGTGACTGCGGAATGCCGTACAACAAACGCTCCGGTACCTGCTATACTAAATGTCTCCTGCTAAGCTACGTATCTACTGACATTCCTGGGCTTGCCACAGAACAGGCCGACACAAGCGGAATGGAGGGGCGCTGGTGAGATTGCTGAGGCTGCCGCCCGGCGGGATCAGCTTCCAACCGGTGCCCTCGCGCGCAGGTTGCGGCGGAGTATCTTGGCGCCTGCGGCCGACACATTCGGAGAGGAACAGTGCCATGGAAGAGCGTCTTGTAGACGTGCTGGGCAGCAACGGTGTGCCTATCCACACCTACCCCATCACGCTCGATAAATCCGGCGGAGCCGTGACCGAGGCTGAGTTCAAGACCAAGGCGTTGGAGGCGGCTGCTCATGGACGGTTGGTCCCTGATGGCGATCTCGAAAGCTTGACTGCCCGGATGCATTTCAGCCGGGGTGGCCCGATGCAACCCTACGGGGATGAAGTAAGGACGGATTCAGAAACGAAACTCGGCTTGGAACAAGCCGTCCGCGAACGTGCCTATTTGCTGTGGGAAAAGGACGGCCGTCCAGAAGGGCAAGCGGAAGAATACTGGCATCGCGCTCTCGACCAGCATCTCCGTGAGCGCGCCTACGTGTTGTGGCAGCAAGAGGGAAGTCCGGAGGGGGGCGCCGATGAATACTGGCATCGGCTGCGCGAGTTCCAAGGTAGCTGACCCTGGTTCTGTTGCGGCTTGGCGGCGTCGCAAAGCCGCAACAGAACCCTTGCGAGCGCGTTGGACACTCACGGAATGACCTCGCAGCCTGGTAGGCTTCTGAGGCATCGCTGAGACCTCCAAGCGAGAGAAAACTGTCATCTGGCGGGGAGCGTGCTTACACCGGCTTCGCGCATGACTACCTCGTCTTGGAAGCTGGGGCTCAGCAACGGGCATTGCCAACTTGTTGGGCCGCGTGACGCGCGGAGCCGTGCGGCGATCCGTCGCGCGACATCACGCTGCCGCTTGGACGCGCGTCTCCTCCCGCCACAGCTGGAAGGCCTGGGCACGAGCATGCCGATACTCACCAGCGGCCATTAGATGTCGACGCGGACGGAAATGGCCGTAGATCACGGCGTGAGATGACAGGAAGCGCTGCGCCTGCGCCGGTGACTTAAAGCGCTGCATCTGCCGCTCTCGCCGACGCGTCGACCGGTGCGAGTTCTCAGCACGGTTGTTCAGATACCGGCTGGTCCGGTGCTTGACCTCGGGCATTACCTCGCGGTGCGCTACACCGTAGCTGCGGAGGCCATCGGTGACGAGGCGCCGCGGCTTGTACTTTAGGCCGACGAGCAGGCGCTTGAAGAAGCGCTTTGCAGCCGTAGCATTGCGGCGGCCCTGCACCAGGATGTCGAGCACGACGCCGTGCTGGTCGACCGCGCCCCAGAGATAGTGCAGCTCGCCGCTAATCTTCAGGAACACCTGACACTGTCGGCGAAATCAGGCGGCCGGCGCGCAGCGCAGCTTCCCGTCATCGCGGGCATAGTGTACGCGCCAGACGTCTCGCAAGGTCTGCACCATCCGCACATCGCTGACCGCGCCCGGGGCGTCTGGTCCGTGCAGTGCAGCCAAAAGGCGGAAGCCGTCCTCCCCGACAGCCGAGGCGAAAGCCGCACG
>JAESFQ010000912.1_pt1 | contig 10731 bp, 9 predicted proteins | sample 9269431 | NCBI WGS metagenome assembly JAESFQ01 (sample SAMN14502588, study PRJNA617103) | algae metagenome | isolation source: Plectolyngbya sp. WJT66-NPBG17 and co-occurring heterotrophs from well... | place: USA: Mojave Desert, Joshua Tree National Park, California | collected 2006-08-06 | reverse complement strand
AGTGGACCCATTGCATCGACAGCTCTCAATCCGAGACTTCGTAGCCCTACAAGCGGGCCCGATTCGACGCTATACAGGCGATGCAATTTATCGCATACGCCCAGCATTGCATTATTATCCGCGTATCGCTCGCTGGTATAGCTCTCCAACGCCAATGTTGAGCCGATGTCTTGACCGGTCTGGACTGCATGTGATATCGTCCGCACAAGCGCTGCAGCATCGCCTTGGCCTTGATTCAGACCCTGGCCTGCGAGTGGATGTATAGTGTGCGCTGCATCGCCAACCAGTGCGACTCGTTCACCTGTGTATGTATCTGCGTGCCGCATTCGAAGTGGGAAGGACGCGACCGTGCCGTCTTGCACGTGTGCTACTCGCATCGGTATCGCATGTTCGTCAACAGGCGTATGCTTCTCTCGCCAGGCGACTTCCTCTGCCTGTCCGGATGAAAGGGTATGTAGGTATTCTAGGTCTGTTGGTGAGAGTCGGAAACCTGCATTGACCATTGCGACGAAGTCTGTCTGCGACAGTGCCTTGAGCTTCGCGGCACGTTCCGGCGTAGTACTCCACACAAGTGTCGACATGTTGCCTGGAAGCGGCAGCATAGCGATTGGACCGGTTGGCAAGAACCGCTGGTATGCGATCTTGTGATCCGGACCGCCCCAGCCTTGCCCTTCGAGTTTCAGACTAGCCACCACACCATGTCTGCCGTAATCAAAGCCTCGCGACTCTATGTCTGCAAAAGTGCGCACTGGGCTATTCGCTCCATCAGCTCCAACCAACAGCCGCGCAGCCAGAGTTTTCCCATTTGATAGCGTGAGTATTGGCCACGACGAGAAATCCATCTTCTCAGTATCAGTACCCAGGTCTATCGAGTTGACCTTGGTCGATGTGTAGAAATCGACTCCGCCCAGTTGCTCGAGCCGACTTAACAGAGCGGTGACTGTGTTGACATTCTCGATCATGTATGCGATTGTGGTGGGTTGCGCCGGGTTACGAGGAGTAAGGAGAGGCTTCGCTGTGTGCCAATCGAACGATATTCGTGCATCGGTGACGCCGTCCCATACCTGCATCTCCTGGTACGGTTGCACTCGGGGTGTGTTGACATGCGCCCATGCTCCGATTTCTATACCGCGCACGTCAGATTGGGCTATCATGCATTCACATGCTAACTCGTACCCTGCAAGTTTCTCACAGAGGCTGGGGTGAGGGAGCTGCATCTATTCGAAAAGCTCCCTGAGCTCGCATCTTTTGGTAATCGATTCTTGTGTAAATCTTGTCCTTCAATGAGGGCAACTTTGAGTCCGCTTGTGATGGGCGATGCTTTCAGTCCTGTCAGGAGACTCAGACCTGCCGGTCCACCACCTACGCAGACGACATCGTAGACCTCTGGCGCATTTGCGGAGCTCGAAGCAAACCTCCGCTGAGGCCGCAGACGGACCCAAATAGCCGATCGTGACGAAAGAGCCCTGGGCCCTCCTGGTAGTATTCGAGGCGGCATCACGAGCCTTGGATAATTATCGTGACATGTATGAATGTTTTCGATTCGCAACCCGCGAAAGTCGGAATGGAGGTGTCATCACAGGTGTTTGATATGTTTGCAGTTAGACGCGCTAAGAATTATGTCATCAAGGCAAGTCGCGTCGACCTGCCTCGCAAACGCCCGATGTTAGCTCCGGCTCTTTCCATCTTCTCCACTGCACTGCATCAAACCACAACCACATCTTCACTTCCAATTGAAGCCCCCGGACCTCTCAAGACCGCTTCCAACGACAATCGCGTTTCCTGGGCGTAAGATTGATGTTATCTGTGGTGCAACGTCACTGCAGACGATGTTCGCACCCCTCATCTCGTCCCCCACAGCTATTGCTCAACGCCAGGCAGTGTATAGTGTTATTCAGAGGCTCAAGATGCCGCAGTACGATCTTGCGATATCTACTCCTTTGCATTCGAGTTCGTTGTCAGCCGGATGGTTGATTCCGCCCGGTGATGCAGTGATCTCTTGTGTTGGTGATAATAGGAGATGCACCATTGCTCTCTCAGGGTGCCAACGCTTAAACATGATAGAGACGGAGCTTCCCCACTTGAATCGCCATGGTAGCGTTTTATACTGTGGTACCACTCTAAGCCGGGAAAGGCTCATAGGGCAGTCTCTCAGCGACGCTCAAAGTACACGCTTCCCCCGCGTGCGTGTGCAGAGTGCAGAATCTCGTATCTGCTCCAGGCCGCTCCTCTGGGCTTCCACACTACGAGCAACCAGATGAATTGATGTCTAGCTACGTCCGCATCATTGTGTCAACTCTCTGTCTTCTTGCCGACCGAGCTTCATTGGCGGAATTCGTTGGTGCACGTTTATGATCTCGATCGTTGGCCGCAACAACACGTTTCCTGGTCATCGTACCATTGTTGTTCCTAGGCTATTAAACTCACCACAGTCCTCCGTTGATCAGGCTTTCTCCTCGTTAAACAGCCTTCGTCTGCATCCTTCTCTTCGCTCTCTGAATCTATTTCTCCTACCAGCCCATAGGCTGTTCAGTGCGATGACCTCTCAAACACATGGACACATACCTTTTAACGAGCCTTCTGTAGTTGTCAACATCAGCCAAGCAGAAGTTGGACCAGGAAGACTCCAATTACCCCACCCTCGAAAACTTCCGCTCAAGCGACGAGTGTCGGAGTCGTTCCTCCAAACGCGTGGTTATCTCAAAAAAGGAAGGAGACTGTACGGAGCCGTTCAAGAGACACCACTAGACTGTCCCTGTTTACCAACACCAATTTACGACGTAACCATGACTGAACCAACTTGTAACCTTAACAGTGCCAACTCTACGCTTCCTACTACGCCCTCCACCCCCCATACCAGAGGCAACGAGGCTCAGTCGCGTAGGCCATCGCAGGTCACGGAGATGATAGAAAAGGTCAATACTAGGATTAGACGCCTCTTTGGCAGTCGAAGGGGATCAGCCGAAGATGAACACCTACCACTCAACCCCACTGTTACACATCGCTCAAGTATATCCGACACCATGAGCGGCCCCGCAGAGCACCCGCATAACCAGCGTCATTCGGAGGATCTCCCTGGAATGGGTCTGGTTGCTCTGCCTAATGTAAGCGAGTACTTCGATACCAACGGCGAAGCAGGTCCTAGCTGTTTCCACACCACTGCTGACTGGGGTGCCTTCCAGGCGACGCTCCGAGAGCAAAGGAGAAACACCATACAGGCACAACTGAACTCCAACTTGCATTACGATGGCGACGACGATTTGGAGCAACTGAGCATGCTGCAACAATATAGCACGCAGACTGTGAGATGCGAAGAACGTAAGCGGAAAGATTCGCAGTTCAGCTTCAGTGATTTCCTGAAGCCTCGACGCTTCAGCAAAGCGGAAAAAGGCAAGGAACGAATGGACTACGACGATGAGGCCGGATCGTCTTCACAAGACCAGCTACTCCTCCAGCCTTGTCGAGAGACCTCATTAGAGGCGGTCGGACTTCCCACTGCAAACATTGAGACTTTGCCTTGTGCAGCAGCGGATAGCGCCCCTATCCTCGTATCTGAGCAGCCTGCGGACTCTTCCTTTAAGGCAGACACTACCTCGATGCAGTCGTCGTCTCCAGTATCGCCAAAAGATTCCAACTTGCCCCTGAGGCCACAGCCTGCCGTTAGGAAGGTAAGCGTGCGTCTAGTACCACCTACGCCTATCCGTCCATAGATTCAGCGGCAGTCGTCCACAAGCTCCGCAGCTTCCTTTTCGTCAGTCTCCAGCTTCGGCTCTACTACACCAGTGGCTCAGCCATCGAGGACTCTCCGCCGACTCGCACGCGATGTTGTAAGCACACCTGCTACAAGCACTGTCGAGATAGGCACTGACGGCCATGCGAAACCAATATCCATCCCGTCTCCATACCATAATTACCAGCACTCATCCACAGGCGCAGAAAGCTCAGCCCGACCCACAAACCATTCACCCGCCCTCCCCCCATCCCTCACCTCCTTAGCAATAGAATTTCTCCACGATGGTGACCGTCCAGACACAGCACCCTCCCCCAACCCTCCTCCCGTCCCGTCTCCAGACGCAGAAGCCATCCAAGCCCTCCATCTAGACCCACCGCAACGAGCCTTACTCGCACGATCTACATCAAGTAGTCCACGCATATTCCACGTCTCCGTCGAGCACCTCGCTACATCAACGCCTCTACACCCCGTCTCGCCGGTCCACGACCCTTATATTCTCGCCAAAAAGAGCAAACTTGCTACCGAGTACGCAGACGGCGACGATACCCCGGATTTCAGCATCACGCATCCCGCGCCGCCCAGTCCCCTTGTCTCTGCTTCTCCACTGGCTGCCATGCCGTCACCTGTTAAGCGTCGAACGGGAAGTTTGGAAGGGAGTCAGGATCTACGTGCTGTGTATATCGAGCAGGGGAGAGCGAGTGTGGTGACTGGTCCTCCGCGACACCGGAGCCCGAGGAAGAGTTTGCAAGGGAGGTGTTGGTGGGATGAGTCGCCGCCGAAAGTTTATCTTTAGATTCCGTTGTTTCTTTCGTTTCTTTGGGGGGACATGGATTGGAAACATCAGGCAGATCATCATAGTCACATGGCGGATGGAAAAAGGACGTGGTAGTTCCTCATCGTCAACACCTCGGCGTTCAATGTATTACAACTGTATGCTAAGTAATGCTACACTTGCCACAAACGGCTAGCGAAACCAACATGCCATCCATCACCATCACCCATTATAAAGACGCCAAGAACCCCATGCAGATAGATCAAAAAGACGACGCCTTGCCAGGCTGTCATGTAGAATGAGCGAAAAGCCCCAATTCTGGGTATCAAGCGAGACCGAAAGGACTGGTGATATTTTGTATGCCGAAAACGCTATGCATGGAAAAAAAAATGGACAAGAAGGAGGAAAGAAGGTGAGATTTGCGGCGTGGCGGGATGTACGCGTCTGCTCCTCGATTTTACAAGAGGACGGCGAAGCCGAAGAAGACGCTGCCGAAGAGAGCGGCCAGGCCAAGACCAGCGTTAGGCATGAAGATAGAGCCAGCGCCGCCTTGGTTGCCACCGTTGTTGCTGTTGCTGGAACCAGTCTGGGAAGCACCGCCGAAGCCGGTGACGGGGATGGTGTTTGTGGCTGCGCCGTCGGAGCCAGTTGGGGCGGAGGTGGAAGACATGGTGGTGGGGAGGGAGGTGTTGCCTCGGTAAGGTTCTTGAGCACCGCATGGGTGGTCCTCGCTGTTGATCGTGTTAGTAGCGCTTCTATACTATAGGGAATCGGTTCAACATACCGGCAAGCGCTCTGGCAGGTGCTGTCACCGTTGCAGTTCTCAACGCAGGTGTTTCCCCATTGTTGGCAGATGAAGTAAGGCAGGGTCTGGGAGTACTGTGTGATGTTTGGGGCGACACCGTTGTCACAGACGCATGTGTAGGTCAGAGCATCGGAGTCGCAGTCGTTCTGCTCGGTGGTCATGGACTCTACGCCGGGCTGCTGGAGGCAAATGAGCGGGCATTGTGCCCTGTTCTGGTCGCACCAGTAATCTGGAAGCTGTTAGACGACGCCAAGTAGATGGAACGGACTCTGCATACCCCTTGTAGATTCAGGAACGGTGTTGGGGTCGATGGTGTATGGGTAATTCAGTTGAGGAGTGTCCTGAGCAGCGACCAAGCCAGTGAAGGCGGCGATGCTGAGAGCGAAGACGGAACGCATGTTGACGGTTGGAATGGTGGTTGTTGGGTAGGAGGAGAATTAGTGGGCGACGACGAAGCGAATGTATTACAACAGTAGACAGTCAGCGACAGACGGGGACAACCGTATATAAATGGGAACGTCAACAGCGAAAGTGATGAAGAGGCTGGAGAAGAAGGCGGCGTCGGATATATAAAGGGAGGGATGTCTGGACGGGAAGCAATAAGCTAGTGGAAGAGTATCAGATAGGAATGTTCGCGGACCGGTACGTGCATTTCCCCGCCCACCTGCTCGCCCGGCACGATGCCTGTTGAGGGCGGCAGGCCGTGACTCGAGCCACCTTTGTGCTGTGGAGTCGGCGTGCAAAGGGCGGCATTTCGTGGAATATCGCGAGACTGGGTGATGGAAGTTTGCCATAATTCCCTCGGCCGGACAGGGATGCGGCAGTTTGCTTGTTCGTATTGGCCGCCGACTAGTCACTCCACCAGGGTCTCGCATCCTAGCCTGATGCTGCGCGTCGTTCCGTTGAGATGAGCGAGGCAAAACGCCGCCAATTCCTTTACACTGTCAACAAGACACTAGACGCGACTAGCTGCATGCACCGGCCGGCTGTTGCAGCACCACACTGTATACATCTACCCCTCACACCTCGACGCGGCATTCTAGATACCAACCGCCTTCCCCGTTGACGCGCCACCTGCCCAGCCATCTCTGTAAATGGATGGAGCCGGCGAGCTTTGAAACTGGAGACCCGTCTTCGTCGCCAGCCCGCGATGGGCCACAACCCGCCACTCCCACTCGAGACCGCAACAGCGTGGGCGTGGTCCCGCCCTACTGGCAATCTCACCAGCGCAATGCGTCCTACCTAAGCAACTACTCGGCTGACAATGGCCGCCCTACCCCCATCGGGCTCGAGGACCACACCGACGAGGACTCGGACCACTGCAAAGTGCTCTGGGCCAAGGGTGTCACCATAGATGATTACGTTGTCATCAGCGGGCCCTCACCTGGCTTGGGGGCTTACGTCGTCTTCAACTGCACCGTAGAGACGCTGGATGTAAGTCCCGAGCCGCATGGAGATGCGCTAGTCTGCAGAGCGATGTCCTGACAACCAATCGTTTGCTTGGGTTGGTGTTATCAGAAGATGGTTTCATGCAGAAGGCCCGTGGCGGACTGGCCATCTCCAGGTGATGAACCATCATGCACATGCTAACAGCGATAGGGTGGTCCCATGAAGATACGCAAGAGGTCGGCTTGCTTCTTCCATCTTCCAATCCCTCTGCTGATCGCACTAGATACTCCGAATTTGAAGATCTGCATACGAAGCTGCTCCAGACCTTTCCCCATGCCGCGGGTTCCATGCCGCACTTCCCACCCAAATCCGTAATATGTAAGTCACATGGCCACCTGCAGCATCACTCCACCCAACAATGCTCCACCAAACAATATTCGATACTAACGCGTCTGGCATAGCTCGCTTCAGGCCCCGTTTTCTGGAGAAGCGGAAACAAGGGCTCTCGTACTTTCTCAAGTCGGTTTATCGATAACAAAGGTAGCGCACATCGGCTGACCTATTAATAGCTGCGTTTTGCTGAACCCGGAGTTTGCTGGGTCGCCCGTGTTGAAGGACTTTCTCTTCTCGTGATGTCTCGTGTTGGATGTTGTGATGTTGGCGTTTCGGGTCGTGGTATAAGAGTTGGTATGTTGGTGGTGGTGTGCCGACGCCAGACTGGATGAGCGTTGCCGTTGAGAATTCATCGTCGATACGTCTCTTTATTTCAGAACTAGATGCAAAGAATAATCTTCTACAGCTCTTGCCCAAGACCATTCCATGTCAAGTGATGCCGCCGGGATCATTCTCTACTGATTGGCTACCAGCACCGGTGGCGCTACGCTTCCAAGTATCTCTCCCATGTGCTGTACTGCAATTCGTTGATTATTCTTCTCGTATACAGAGCGGTATGGAGATGCGAGGCTCTGCTATGGAGCTTAATTCAACCTCGCACGTATCTGCGTGTGTCTTGGTGAGGTGTACCGCGCAGTTTTTGGGTGCAGCAGCTCGTTTGGCAAACTGCGCGAGCTCTGCCACTCGACGACCCCCTAACGGCTCGCGTTTTGGCACATCTCAGCGCGACACTCAATGGCAGCTCCACAATGAATAGCTAAAGATGACCCTGCGAATCGCGAATGATCTCGAGTCTGCTTACTACCATGGCCAACGCCGTTCGGCCTTCGCTGCTGCGAAGCTCGAATGAACGGCAGACGAGGCTCAACTTCCTGCCCGTGTCGCGCGATGACGCCCACCCACAAGCCCAGCGCAACAACAACCACGCCCCCGTCGCGACAAGACGGACATCCAAAAGCGGTCCACTGCTTGCGCTGGCCGCCGACGATGGATCCGTCAAGCCATTAACCCACACGCCAGCCAAACCCCCTCCGCCTGCGCGCACCAGCAGCAGGAAGCGGCCAGCCACCGCCCTCGACCCCGACGCGACCGACACGAGACCTCCGACCAAGATTACCGTTACACAACCACATGGCGAGCTTCTGCGCATCACCAATGGCGTTGCCGCGCCGCTGGGCATAGACGCCGACGACGTGCCCTCCGCGAGCTCCACGCCCCGGCCAGGCAGCTCCGGCAAGCTCGCTGCGCCCCCAGCTGTCCCGGCCCCGGCTTCCACCGCTTCGTCAACAGACAAGAGGAGCCTGAGAAGCCACGATGGCGGCTCACGGCTGAAGAGCGATCTCGCCGTCTACTTTGCCAACTACGACGACATCATTGCGGGTGGGCCCAAGCAGGACGGGTCGTCACTGTCGCAGGTTATCTACATTGTGGACGAGCCGATCAAACCCAAAACACCAGAGCCCTCGCGGAGCTCAGTCAGCCCGACGCGATCACGGAAAGCGAGATACTCGTCCCCTCGGCGCCATGCTTCCGATCCGTCCATACCTCCAGCCCAATCCTCGACTACATTCACTGTCCTCAACTACGCCTCCATAGCCAATGCCATCTCTCACAATGATGGCGAAGACCCGCTCGCCGACTCGGTCTTCTTCACGCAACACCGCCGCGCCGAGCGCAAGGAGAAGCAGCTGCGAAATATCGAAAAGGAGCGCGCCATGCATGAGAAGGTGCAATTGGAGAGACTCCTCGACGGGCTGCAGGGCCCAGACTGGCTCAAGGTCATGGGCATAACAGGTGTAACAGACGGCGAAAGAAAGGACTGGGAGGCGAAGCGCGACTACTTTGTCAGAGAGGTAGAAGCACTCGTCGACAAGTTCCGCGTCTGGAAAGAAGAGGAGAAGCGCCTGCGTGCCGAAAAGGAAGCAGCGCTCGCCGCGAGAGAAGAGGACGAAGAGGAGGATGGCGAAGAAACAGAAGACTCGGATAACGCTGTCGTCAATGGCCGTGATCCCCCACCGCCACGACAGCAACCGAAAGAACCCGAGCCACCGAAACCACGACGGCCCCCGCGTCCCCATGGCTTCCTCCTGCCCTTTGTACCGCCCGAACCCGCAGTGCCATTTAGCTCCTTTTACGCAAAACCACACCTCCGTGCCGCCGCCCTCGGCAAGCACAGACACGGCCGCAACGCCTCTGCATTCGGCCAGCCCATACCCGAGTTTCCAGAAAAGGAGTTTGAGCTGCCTGAAGATTTCATCGACCCCCAGTTCCTCAGAGACAACGCGCGTCAGAGACGGAGACGGAAGAGGGAGAGTGTGAATCCTGGGGCGGGAGCGACGGCATCGAATACGGTTTAGTTTCGCGTGCTTTGGAGCTTTTTTTTCTTTTCGTGGACGGGGTTTCTAACTCTTATACCCCTTATACATACTGTCGAGTAAGCAGGAACATGGGGGCTTCGTGGCGTTTTTTTATGGCATGGGATTCGGGCTGTGGGACTTGCGAAAGGGTCGACACCGAGTGTATATTAGATTAGCAGTGAAGGTGGAAAGCAATAAATATGTTCCATTCTTCTCCCTGATTCTGTTTCATTTTCATGTCAGCATGTGAGCGGTCGTCATTGATATACAATCTCCTGCTGCTTTGAATAAGTTCTACGCAGTATTTTTGAAACGAGCAGTACTTGCACAGGATTGTTTGATTATGAGATTCATCGCGTGTTCTGTATAGAAAACGGCGCGGGATACTTTCACTATGGATATCATACCTCGCTTTACCGCTGCCGCAGACTACATAAAATGCCCAGTTGGTATCGATGTAAACGACCCATATACACTTCTTTTCGTGCCCCCTACCGCTCGGCTTCCTGGCTCAAAAATAGGGTTCTTGTTCTAGCTTGTTCTATTGTAGTATTCGAAACTACCCAGACCGACACCAGAGGACATTTACGTACCCAGTCTGGTTATGTTAGAAATGATTGGTTGGTGATTTGGTGGGGACGACGTGTATATGAACGCCCTCTCCTAATCAAGTCTTAGTCTCTTGTCTTTTTCTCAATGTCGTTGGAACGTGATTCTCTTGTCTTTGCGAAGATGATGATAGTCTAGTGAGATTGACCTATCTAGAGGTTGCTGTTGGATGGTCTGATTTGTGCTCGAGGGGAGGGGAATAGAATGGACAGCGTACAGGTGGACAGTGGTGGAGATGTGATGGACACGTACCGCAAAAACTACTAGAAGGCGTCCTAATATGCAAAGTCAGAAGGCGTGTATGTTGACAAGACTCCGAAGTCCTTGTGCGATACTTCTCATTTAGTAGTCTTTTTCAATAGGTATAATCTGTGTTTTGGAGGTTGCGATTAGCTCACTATTGTCTTTGGGTTATGATAGAACTATAGGATAGAACTACACACAGTATATAAGTTAAAGGGAAAGAATATAAAACGCAGCGCGGCGTCTACATTGCTTGCATAACTCACACACCATCGTTTCGATCGTGATCGCGATCGACAAGTCTCTGACTACTTATCAGTCAATCAATACCCATAAAAGCGGGTTTCAGGGATAAGACACGTGGTAAATATGACGGCACTTCAAACAATTTGTCAGACAGCAACGAATATGATTCAGGGCAAAAGCCCTG
>JAESFQ010000911.1_pt1 | contig 10734 bp, 8 predicted proteins | sample 9269431 | NCBI WGS metagenome assembly JAESFQ01 (sample SAMN14502588, study PRJNA617103) | algae metagenome | isolation source: Plectolyngbya sp. WJT66-NPBG17 and co-occurring heterotrophs from well... | place: USA: Mojave Desert, Joshua Tree National Park, California | collected 2006-08-06 | reverse complement strand
CGGTTGGTGAGTAGATATTCTAGCGTGTAATGGGCAAACTTCACGAGCATGGTCTCACGGCGACGGCTGGAGTAACAAATCTCATTCGTTGCCAAACTCCAATCCATCGTGGTATCATTTCGAACAGAAAACTTCGACGGGGCCGCATGACGGCAAGTCCATTGTTCGAGCTAAAAGCCGGTATAACGCCCTGCTTTTCCATGCGCGCATCGCATGCCCAGACCGTGAACCCATGATATGCATTTCATCCACTACGGACGGGGGTGCTCGTGTCGATGTCCCTCATAGCCGTGGTGTGTCGTCAAACGAAGAAAGAGACAATATGCTTATTGCTCCCTCTGCTTCTTCTTCTCCTCGCGACCGGCGCTCTTGCGCTCCAGGATCTTCTCACGGTCCTTGTCGAGCTTGAGCTTGGTGACGACGACCTTGGAGGGAGCGATGGGGATGGGGACGGACTGGCCGTTGCTCTTCTCGCGAACGACTGTGTTGTAACTTAGTAAATCTGTCGGTGTGTAGGGATAGAGGGCTACGCACTGCCGTTGACGTGGATGCAGTACTTGAGGCGGTAGACGGAGGAAACCTTGCCCTCACGGCCCTTGTTGGAACCGCGGACAACGGTGATCTCGTCCTGCGAAAAGTCAGCACACGACGGGAATGGGGAGAAGGATCCGAATACTCACATCCTTGCGGATGGGAATGCTGCGCACTCCGTGCTTCTCGCGGAGCTCCTTACTCAAAGGCGCCTGAAGGTTGTTAGAACATGTCTCCTGCAATGTTCCAAGTCTCTTCATACGCTCATGATGACCCGACGCACACTACTCGGCGCACTGAAGTGTGCCTTTCGCGATTTGCGGCGAGAGCTCGCGACCATTGACTGGACCTTGGTCATTTTTGCTGTGGAATTGGCGGGTTGTCGGGTTAGTAGACAAAGTTCGTGTCGCGGTCGAAAATTGGTGTCGTGAGATGTGCCTTTGCTGGGGCGGCTTCGCTTCGCTAGCGCCAGCGGAGGGACTATTTCGCCGCGCCGATGAGTCCGGCTCCTGCAAGTCGCGTCCGCATCAGTGAGCGCATCGCCGAGACGTCACATGCACTTTCAGCACGCGTCGCTGTTAGTCTGCCCTCTCGACCGGCGCATGTATTGCGCATAGTAGCAGCCTCGATACAGATAATATCAGAGAGTCGGGTTACTATTGCATCTACACCGAGCCGACACCCCGCCCACGACTACCCTCGCTGCTTCACGCGAACCCACGGTCTCCATGCATCCACCCAATCTTACCCGCATAGTGGCTCTTGAAGGGCTTCCGGATTTCTAGGCTGACTCTAACATGTCGTCGAACAACTACAATCCGTACAGCTACCCGTACCAACAAACCTCGGCGCAACAGTACTCGACATACCAGACAGCACCCGCCGCGAACAATGTCGCGCAATCGTCCCGCCAATACCAGCAGCCACCGACGACGCAAGCCCAGGACTACGTGTCCTACCAGCCGCAATCGTACGCAAACCAAAGTAGCGAATATGGGACGGTGCAAGATAACTCAAGGAGTAGCAGCAACTATGGTGGTACACGAGAGACAACTAGAGGCGTCGCCGAAGTCCTGCGCAACATGAGCAATTCGACATCGTATACGAACAGCACTGCGCCGACGAACAGCCAAGCCGGCTTCACCGCGACCAGCGCTGCTTCTTCGCACTCCAGTCGTTTTGCCGCTGGCAGTTCGCATTCACCCCAAGTGCAGGAGCAACAGCCCCAAGCTGTCTATGGACAGTCACAATCGCGTCCACGCAGTGTCAACAACAATCGCGCGCAGCCAGCAAGTCGAGGCTTGCCATCACCGGCTACAGCGGCGGGTTACCCTCCACAGAGAACCCAGCCGATGTACACCCAGCAGCAACAGCGCTCTGCCAGTCCAGCCCAGCCCCAGTACAACAATGCGCCTGTCAGCAATTCGCGGAGCGGGGGCGTGACCACTACGGCGAACCAGCAATATGGCGATTACAATGCTCGACAGCTCCCTAGCGTTGAAGCCTCGCGTAACTCTCAGAACGCCACATCGTCAACATCCTACAACTACGGCAATGCGCAAACGCCTCCTGCGATTGCGCCCCAGGTACCGGCACCGCCTGCCAGCATGGCAGACACATTCAGTGCCCAAAGCACTACCACTGTAGACCCGATGGCAGTATACGACCCATGGCCAGAGTATCAGCGAAAGCAGGCTGCACAAAAGGCGATTGGAGATGCTGCGCGCGCGGAAGAAGAGAGAATCGCCGAGGAGACGCGCAAAATAGAAGAGCAGACGAGGGAAGAGGAACGTAAACGGCAAGAGGAAGAAGAAACCAGACTGCGCCAGTCGCAACCCAAAGCGAAAGGGAAGAAGGCGCAAAAACAGCAAGCGAATGCGACGGAAGCGGTTTCTGCAGCACTCAGTGGTGACGATGGTCCCGCTGAAGCATTGGAGAACGAGATCCGAGCAATGATGGCCAAGATGAGGGAGCTGAATAGTAAAGATCCAGCCCTTCTAGCGCGTATTTGGGAAGAAGAACATAGGGCCAAAGCACCTAAATCCCCCACCGCGCAAAACAGACCTGCCCCTCAGTCTGCCACTCCGCAACCTGCACAGGCTGCCCAAACGGTCGCGCTTCAAGCTACGAAGTCGAAGAAGGCCACAGCCAAACAGGCAGCGAATACGAACGCTCCAAAGCCTGCGACGCCTGCCGTAGCTCAAGCTGTCCCTGTCAGACAAACTCAGCCGAATGGGGCTGCCAGTGGACCTACGGGTAACTCTGTCTGGCCGCCTGAGAAGAAGGTCCATCTGGCAAGCGCAGCAGCAACATACATCAATGCGCAGAATGATGTTCACAAAGTCGAGACCAGCCAGATATTGAGCCTGCTGAACGGCAACCCTTCCTACATTGAGCTGTGCGAACAACTAGAGAAAATGGGTCTAAAGCTGGATCGCGCTGTGTTTGCGAAGAGCTTACTTACAGCGGTACCAGATGTGAATTCAGCGTCTCGCAAGTCTGTCCAGCCTGAACCAGTCCCAGTCCAGAAGCCACCTGTTCCACCTGCCGTCATGAAGAAGGAAGTTGCGACTCCCGTTGCGCCAACCCCACGATACGCACCAACAGCTGCCTCACCAGCGAATGGGAGCTCCTACCAGTCTTTCCCAGGCAGTGCATCGCCCGCACCGGCACCTGTCGCCGAGATGGTACCGATCAAACCTGAGCTGAGAAAGCCAGCAAACAAAGAAGAGGCAGCTCGCAAGCGCAATCTGAGTGATCTAGTTGACCTGACTCAACTCTCAGAAGACGAAGACATGGGCCCACCCCGCAAAAGATTCAACGCAGACTCGTACACGTCTCCATATCCGCATCTCCAAGACTCCATGGTCATCGATGAAGAGCCATCAACTCCGAACTTTCCCATCGCAGCTACCCCTTCGTATCCACCACAAGCATCAGCAACCCAGCCACTCCACGCGCCGCCTAACGAACTCCGTCACCAGGTCTATGTTCAACCACTTGAGAAGAGCAAGGCTCTTCGCCGAAACACTTACAACCCGGCAACGATAGCACGAGATGTTCTACTCGCTTGTGGACGCCATCCATCGGAGCGCAACTTGAATCAGCATCTAGATGTCCTAAGGACAACATTGCCACAGATATCTTGGGATTCAGATCTCTCTACAATTAACTGGGACTTGATCGACCCAGGAAGACCTCCACCAGAATATTTCAAGGATGGTGTCCATGCCTTCACTGAGGATGCAGACGACGAAGGAGATGATTCAGACAAAGACGACGAAGCGCGTCGTGTCCGCGCTCCGCCGAACGCGATTGGCGGTGAAGGTGGGGCTCAGAAGGCCCAAGCTTTGCCTGAAGCTATCAACCCGTTCAAGCAGAAGCGACGCGGTCGCCCACCCCGACATTCCTTCCCTGACGGTGTAGGTCCAGCCGGTCCAGCGACACCCAAGCGTCCTAGCAACCCCGCTGCTATGAGTTCAAGCGCCCCTCATCCTACTTCCGGTGCCGCTGGAGTTGGCTATCAAGCGTTCCGATCTGCGACAGAGTACGGGCCTGATGGCAAGCCATTGCCCAAGAAGAAGGGTCGTCCAGTTGGATGGAGGAAGGCAATCCATGGCTCGGCTGCTGCACAATCTCGGCCAGCTTTGAATGGCCATACTGGTCCTCAAAAGCATCAGCCAACGCAGCCAAGCTCTTTGCGCAACGAACCCATTAGTATCAATTCACGATCGCCCAGTGTTGGGAACCCTTTTCCGCAGTACCGATCATACAAATGCAAGTGGCAGAATTGCCCAGCCGATCTACATAATCTAGAGACGCTCCAAAAGCATGTTTACAAAGTACACCGCAAGGAGACGGCGCGCAACACTCTGGAGTGCTTATGGGATGATTGCGGCAAGGAGGTGACCCACTACGATCCCATGACCAACATGAGAATTGAGCGCCATCAGCCTCATTCATTCGACCTAGAGAGCAACTGGCGTGACCACATACAGCAAGCCCACATAAGTCCGCTGTCGTGGCAGCTAGGCGATGGGCCGACCGCTGGTCTCTCTGGTAAGGAAGATAATTGACAGGAGGATGGAATAGTTGCGACGAAAGAAACGATCTAACACTCCTAACTGCAGACTCGCATGATTCCGAGGCATACCTCAGCGACGCACAAGGACGGCAAGTCACGCCACGTATCACTGTCGAGCCCGAACGCATTGAGGCACTGAGTAAGTCCCCACAGGCACCCAGCGGCCGCGGTCGCGGACGTCCACCCAAGCGCACCGCAGAAGACGAAGCTCGTGAGGCGCATGATAGACTTGTGTCGCTCAAGAAGCGCATCGGCGGGCCTGGGATGGATCGTGGAGGCGTCACGCTCGCGAACGATAAGCGTCGAAGAGGCTTTATCGAAGGCGACGAGACGGAGGAGGAGCTGGTAGATGCAGAGGATTGAGGACTGTGAATGACTTCACTTGACACGCACCCTGTCTTGTTTTGCGGATTTGATTACACTGTACAAGTACGCGTATACCCAGAGCAAAATTCAGGTGTATTAAGGAGCTTTGTGGGCGTGGAGGTGGTATCTGGAAACATGTTTCCATGCCCAGAGATGCCATAATTTATTCAATTATCTTGAAATCCGTCAGCGATCAGAACGCTATTTTTCGTACGCCAGAACTCCATGCTCCCGTTCGACAGATGTCTCCCATATCTGCGGTTGGTATCCTTGATCCCTAGCCCAACTCGTTTGCTTGCAGTAATCCTCTTCTCCACGTATGCACAGTGCAACTCTTATGCCTTGACCTTGCCTGCCGCTGCCTTGGGCTTCTCCTCAACCTTGTGATCGTCCGAGTTGACCTCGAGGAAGTGGTATAGAACGATGAGCAGCATGGCAGCGCTTCCGAGGAAGATGGCAAGCGAGTAAAGTTGGCTATCGGTAATCATCGTGGGTGCGACCGCGCGTCGAGTGTGTTTACGTGATAGGTGTAATGCGTCAAGGGCGCTGCGGAGTTGTTAGTAAATCCAATTGACGAGACGGAATTGCCGGGAGCTTACGGAAGCTAGATGCGACAGAGCAACTCGAAAGACGGGAATGTCGCGGGTGTATTGGGTGCGCAGCGACTGACTATTGCGGTTCATGCGAAGGCCACCTTGAAGCTTCGGGAATGTCGGCGAAGGTAGGGCTGGCTCTAGCGCAACATGCTCCGCCACTCGAAATTCCACCCCACACAGCGTCATTCTCACTTTGACACACACACGACACAGGTCCCATATCCCCCGCCAGGCACCGAATTTTGGATTTTCTAGGGCGCCCGAATCCTTGGAATACCCTAGATCGTCTCACCCCACTGTCACTTCAACGTCCGTACACACTAAGCCACGATGCCACCCAAAGGCAAGGGCGAGCAGCCCAAGGTGAAGAAGGTCGCCGTGGACAAGACCTTTGGTATGAAAAACAAGAAGGGAGGAGCCGCCCAGAAACATATTGCACAGCTTAAAGCCAGCACCGCATCAAGCGGCACGCCCGAGGAGAAGCGCAAGGCCGCAGAGAAGGCACAGCGTGAGAAGGACAAGGCGGCGGCAGAGCAAGCCCGCAAAGAAACCGCCGAGCTCTTCAAGCCAGTACAAATCCAGAAAGTTCCTTTTGGAACCGATCCCAAGACCGTGCTATGCCAGTTTTACAAGGCAGGAAACTGCGAAAAGGGCAAGAAGTGCAAATTTAGCCATGACCTGGCCATCGAGCGCAAAACGGAGAAGAGGAGTTTGTACACCGATAGCAGAGACCAAGAGAAGGAGGAGGAAGAGGAGCGACGGAAGAAGGATAACATGGATGACTGGGATCAAGACAAGCTGCAACAGGTCATTCTGAGCAAGCATGGCAACCCAAAGACAACAACGGACAAGGTGTGCAAATACTTTATCCAGGCTATCGAGGATCAGAAGTATGGTTGGTTCTGGGTATGTCCAAACGGAGGTAAGTCTGGACAACAAAATGCATGCGAGACGCACGCTGACTCTCGACCTTAGGCGATAAGTGCATGTACAGGCACTCTCTACCACCCGGGTACGTTACCTTGCTTTCCTCTTCGCCACACGGCATGTTTACATCTGGGAATCAAGACTAACATATTTTTAGGTTCGTCATTAAGACTAGGGAACAACGCGCCGCTGAAAAGGCCTTGATGGCCAACTCCCCACTCAACACTCTCACACTCGAAGAATTCCTTGAATCCGAACGACACAAGCTCACCGGCAAGCTCACACCCGTCACGCCCGAAACATTTGCCAAGTGGAAGAAAGAGCGTCTCGACAAGAAACAAGCCGAGGAAGAGGCCAAGAAACTCAAGGAGGCCACAGGTAGGGCTATGTTCGAAAAGGGCGACTGGGCACAAGACAGCGATGCGGACAGTGATGATGAAGGCGATGATGACGAGTGGAACCTGGAAACCATGAGGAAGGAGACTGAGGCGGCGAGAGCACGAAAGGAAGAAGAAAGATTGGCCGCTTCACTTGGCAACATGACAGTATCTTGAGGACATCTATCCATCTCGGATTGAATACCACTGGGGGGAGATGAGGCTGGAAGAGCTCGCCGGCTGCCACACAATGCTGCAAAAGCTTGCGGGGCATTACCGGGACCTGGCTTCGATTGAAGCATGTGGAGGCAACAGATTGACTTGATGCAGTCTTTTGGTGACAGTTTTTGCATCATTAGTTTGTTTGGCCGTTTCTGGGCTTCAGCGTTCATGCGGCATGTCCCAAAACATATACACAAAGGCTTAGTCGGCTTAGTGTGAACGGCGCTGGCGTCTGGGTTATGATATATTGAGTATTATCTATATATATATGGCTGTACGAATACACAGCTGCGTTTGCCAGGGCAAGTTGCACAAAGACTGGCGCTACGGTAATAGCTTTCATGAATGCATTCGACTCGTCTTGAGTGGGAATGAAAGTGAGGTCCAACGTCTGTATTAGTGTCTAAACAAGCTCATATCACGCGTGATGTGTTGTGTTAGACGCACCCGTGGACTCTGACGACATGAACAATAATGTAGCTCTCTTTCACATGTCAATGCGGTCTGGAATTTGTATCCTCACGGCGCATTTCGATATCTTGACGGCGCATTTTAGCGTTTGGACAGAGCATTTAAATATCTTCACGGCGCGATCCAAGATCCAGACCTGCATCGTGCGCAATCATGAGTAACATGGCCGCAGACGGAGCTTAACGCTTTGCGACAACAGCCACGATAGAAACTCCACGGGAAGCAGTTTCGGTAATCGCAAGCGGAGTCTTCCTACACAAGCTGTCTTGTCTTGATTCGCAAGAACCAGCTTCGGTCCTACAGCCGCCCTGCTCATTGGCAGCACCCAGCACCTCGTACGAAAGCAAAAGAAGCAATCTGAATCCTTCCACCACGCAAAGCCATCAAGGGAAGAAAAAACGGTAAATATAAACGGCCGAAAGTGGAGTCTTCACGATATGCAATGTCATCGCAAGATCACTCCAAGGATCGCACCTCGCAGCCTGGCGCGAGTCGACTAACCCCGATACAGCCACACTAACGCTCCAAAGGGCAAAGAGCACGATGTGTCTTGGCACCAAAATGCCGCGCTGCAGTTCCGCCTACGCCTGGTCACGCTCCCCGCAACATGACGGCATGCTTGTTCGGCCACGCTACGCCCACGTACCAAGTCCCCAGGACCCTGGGCCCTCTCTGCATCCGAAATCGTTGCCGGCGCGCGTTACACTCCCGAGTTGTCTTGCCATGACTACCATGGGGTACTCGCGGCCGTATCGTGGCCGACACTAGCCTTGGTTTCGCCTTGCTCTTAAAGAGCCGTCGTTGGTCGCTAGGAATCGTGTTTTAGCTGGTTTGGTTAATCTACTTTATACACCTTTTGCATATATCTTTTTAGCCTCTATTCCTCTCTGACACTGCTTTGAGCATCATCTCGGGATAGCTGAGAGCGAAGGTTATTCCTTGACTTTGATCGTCGAGTGTGGGGCCTTTTCCGTATTCCCGGTTTCACTCACTCCCGTCACGTTCATATCTCTTCGAGCACGTTTTGAACAGAAAGAATAGCAATGGCGGTGGAAAACTACGACATTGTTATCGTTGGCGCGGGACCTGTTGGTCTTTGTCTGTCAACATGTCTGGCGAGATGGGGTTACAAGATCAAGCACATTGACAATCGACCGGAGCCGACCGCTACTGGACGCGCGGACGGTATCCAGCCGCGTTCTCTGGATCTTCTGCGAAATATGGGCCTGAAGCGCAAGATTATGGAGTATGAACCTGCAAAGGTTTACGAGGTGGCTTTTTGGGATCCGGCGCAAAAGGGTATCCATCGCACAGGCACTTGGGCCAGTTGTCCCAAGTTTATTGATGCGCGGTATCCGTTTACTACGCTTCTTCACCAAGGCATGATTGAGAGGACGTTCATTTCGGACATTGAAAAGAACGGCAATCATATCCAGAGACCCTGGACGATCAAGGGATTCAAGAACGATGGCAAGGACCCGACGTATCCTGTGGAGGTCAACCTGGCGCATGTCGATGGCACAATGGAGGAGACTGTGCGCGCAAAGTACCTGTTTAGTGGAGAGGGTGCGAGGAGTTTTGTGCGCGATCAGCTGGGTGTCAAGATGATCTACAAGGATCCTATTGCGCATGTTTGGGGTGTTATGGACGGAGTGGTCAGGACGAACTTCCCAGACATCAAGGTACGTGTTGATCGATGTTCTGTTTCGACTGTGTACTAACAACGGCGCAGATGAAATGCACAATCCACTCTGACAATGGCTCCATCATGATCATTCCACGCGAGAACAACATGGTCCGCTTGTACATTCAAGTCGCATCCTCCACTGATAAGGACTGGGACCCACGGAAATCTGCCACTGCAGAAGAGGTTCAAGCGCGTGCCAAAAAGATCTTTGAACCATATACCATCTCTTGGGATCGCGTGGAATGGTACTCTGTCTACCCGATCGGCCAAGGTATTGCCGAACGCTACACGCTCGACGAGCGCGTCTTCATGGGTGGTGATGCATGCCACACACACAGCCCCAAGGCCGGCCAGGGTATGAACACGGCCTTCTTGGACGCAGTAAACTTTGCATGGAAGATCCATCACGTGGAGAGTGGCTGGGCACCCCGATCCCTCCTGTCGACCTACGAGTCTGAACGCAAACTCATCGCCGAAACGCTGCTCGACTTTGACGCCCGGTACGCAAAACTGTTCTCTGCGCGGATACCCTCAGCCGGTGAAGTTGCCGGTGCATCAGCGAAGGAAGCTGCAGAAGACAACGAGTTCATCAAGACCTTCAAGGCAAGCTGCGAGTTCACCAGCGGATACGGCGTCGCGTATAAACCCAACATGGTGAACTGGGGCCCCGAACACCCCGCACAGCATCCTCTCATCCTCTCATACGAAAAGGGCACAACCCAACGAACAGGAAGGATCATGACACCAGCAACCGTTACCCGAGTCGTAGACGCAAACGTCGTGCATCTAGAACAAGAGATCCCCATGAACGGCTCTTACCGCATGTTCATCTTCGGCGGTAGCTTGGAAAAGAGCGCAACCGCACTCAAAGACCTAGCGACACAGATGTCGTCTCCAACATCCTTCTTCAGCACATTCCTCCATCGCGACCTCAAGGAGAAAGACCGTTACCACGAACGCCACAACCCACACACCAACTTCCTCTCCCTGGCACTCGTCTTCTCAGCACCGCGCTCAAGTATCCATATTGATGAGCAATTACCTCAGCCTTTCAGCCGCTACGCTGACCACGTTTACGCGGATGACGTCTGGGACCAAAGGGTGCCTGACGCGAAGGCTGCGGCGCACGCTAAGATGGGTCTCGATGAGCAGACGGGCGGTATCGTTGTTGTACGGCCGGATGGCTATGTCGGTGTCGTTGTCAAGCTTGAGGAAGGAAAGGGAACGTGCGAAGCGTTGGATCTGTGGTTTTCGGGGGTTACGGGGAAGAAGCTTGGGGGTGAGCGGGCGAGTTTGTAAGCGTGGTGTTGGGAATAGAACGTGATTTGCATAGCGTTATAATATATAAGTTCACATTTGCGCATGTGCATATGGCGTGACGATTTGATGTGATGGTGGCTGCGAAGCGCATGTACGAGATGGCTTGTTATTGAAGATGTTACCAAGCCACACTATATATAGTCTGCGGGCCGG
>JAESFQ010000910.1_pt1 | contig 10761 bp, 9 predicted proteins | sample 9269431 | NCBI WGS metagenome assembly JAESFQ01 (sample SAMN14502588, study PRJNA617103) | algae metagenome | isolation source: Plectolyngbya sp. WJT66-NPBG17 and co-occurring heterotrophs from well... | place: USA: Mojave Desert, Joshua Tree National Park, California | collected 2006-08-06 | reverse complement strand
CTGGTATAAGCCTTGAGCCACGGTTGTGATACCGACACCCAAAGTCGCGGCCTCTTCGAAGGACATATTTTCGGGGATCCTGAGGTTGATACCTGTCTTGGCCTTGACATGCTCGGCAAAAGCGCCATTGGAATGATCTGCAGGGTCACCTAGGATGCGTCAATGACTATCCTCCAGAATATACAGTGGTATCCCTACCTCCGCGAACGAATCCTGCGATCCGGTCTCCCACCTTGTACCTGGATACGTCCTTGCCGACCTCCTCTACTATACCAGCATAATCGCATCCAGCAATGGCGCCCGGCACCGTCGCCTTCTCAATGTTCTTCCAATCAGTCGGATTCAGAGCTACAGCTTTGGTTTTGACGAGAAGCCAATTATCCGCAGGAAGCTTGGGAATAGGAACATTATCGCGCAGCTCAGATACGCCTTGAGAGACGTGAACGACTGCCTTTTGCGTAGACATGTTGCGTGTGGGGAAAAGATGTGGAAGTTTAATGCGTAGGTTTCGAGCCTTGACGAGATGAATAGAGAGAGTTTTCATGCTTTATAGCACTAGACGGGAATACAGTCTGCTATGATGCAACCCCTACTAGTAGATTTGTAATGGAGCCTCGGGAGTACCGCGTCATACAGCCTTCTTTGAGCGCAGTATGTTCGGCAAACTCTAGAGAATAACTCTTAGTATCCCGAACGATTATTGATTAGCAATTACTTGTAACATGTCACAAGCACTGGTGCGAGCCTTGCATTATTAAGCATACAACAAGAGGTAAGTTGAGTGGTTGCTTACTGCAGATGTGATGGATGCAGGTGAGGTGGTCCAAGCTCGCGCTTTGCGCTAAGCTTTCGGCGCAAGGGTCCAGCATCGCGACAAATCAAAGCGCGTAACTTTACGACTTAACCCCAGATATACGCTTCCCTTGAAGTCTATCGAGCGCATAATTTCTAATCACAAACATGGACGAACCCCAGCGGCCGCCAACGCCTGACGACGAGGACATCAAGCTCAGCTACTTCCCCGATCCCCCGCCCTTCTACAAGCACTTCACGACCGAAAACCTCGCGCGACTCAAAGACATCGAAAAAGAAGCCGCGCCACAAGATGACGAAACGAATCCCTCAACCTCATACTCCACAACAAGACTCTCTGCAGAGCAAATCCTCGCCCTACCGACCGAGCTTCGGTACCTCATACCACCCGAGCCGCCCGCGGACGATGCTGAATTCCGCGTCTTCGGGACAGTCGAGAAGGCAAGGGGCATGAATATCTTCATGAAGCAAATGGACTATATAGCCGATCATCTGAAGTATCAGGACGTCTTTCATGACTGGACGTACGAACAACTCTACCCTTCGTCCTCCACGGAACCCACCACCGACGACCCCTCCGCGCAGCAGCCTACGACGAACAACTCGGCATCGCTCGACCGGCAAAACTACCTATTTCGATTTCTACGAAGTATACTGATGAGCTACATCTCGCTGCTGGGCATCGTGGCTGCGAATCCAACATCGGAGCAAAAGGACCAAAAGCTCAAGGATATCATGACTCTAGTAGCGAATATGCATGCGCTCATTAACGAGTATCGGCCGCATCAGGCGAGGCAGACGCTTATTGCAAAGATGGAGCAGCAGGTGCGCAGAAAGAGGGAAGAGGTTGAGGCGGTAAGAAAAATGGGAGAGAAGGTCAGGGAGGTGCTTGCTGGTTTCGGCGCGGTGGACGGCGAGGATAAGTTGGGTGATGGAGATGAAGAGAACGTAGAGGACGGAACAAGGGCCATGGAGGAGGCCAGGCGGCGTGTGCAGAGGGGCACGTGGGAGGCTGTCAAAGAGGCTTTGGTATAAGCAGCCTGTCGTCAGGCGATGATAAGGTTGGGGGCCATCCTTGGGATGTAGCGAAAATCCGTCGCTACTGCGACTATGGATGCGTGGTTCATCCGCCAGCTCGAAGCGCTCCGTGTCCTCGAACCTGATAGATAATGCTTCTCTAGCACTAGCGCAGCCTTGCAACAATCCAAGGAAACTTTGGGTATCTTCAACAGCCCAGCGCGCAGACATAATATCAGAGACGACTATCTCAAAAGTCGGAAGCCGGCAGCCGCACACTCTTGCAGTCTCGGCATCGTGTAGACCTTCGAAGGATGCCCAGGTGGTCTAAAAGACATGGCGTCACACAAGCTGTAGTCTCACAAGATACCGATCTGGGTCCTTTCCTTCCCCTTAGCCATATCAAAAGCCACGATCTTTAGTTCATCAGCTCTACCTCCATAATTTGTTTTGTAGTTTCGGGGTTTTCCCGTTGGCGCATGCCCCTGGTTGGAGGTGCTTGTGACACCCACGTAAGCTTCGAGGGTTGGCACGCGCTCAGCCCCGGCGCGCAGACCAACAAAGACTTGATAAAGAAGGCAACCACGGCTGGATATGTAGCATGTTCAGCCTCTGACCGATTATTCTTCAGCTTGCGAGTGCCCAGAAATAAGCGAGTACGGCTGAGGAGGACTTGGACTTGTTAGGCACGACTACGCCAGAATATAAACTCCTACACATCACTGTCTTCGATTACTTTACAGTCTCCTAATCATCTGGATCTCCAACGTGCGCAAGAATTTCCTTCAACCTTTACACCATGCCCTCCCCAGCGCCGACGAGGCCAACCAAGCGCCTGGCCGTCTTCTGCGACGGAACATGGGTGGGCCGCGAAACCGAAGTGGAAGATGCGCCCCCGAGCAACATCCGGCAACTCGCCAACATGGTCGGCGAAGTGCAGTACTCAACCGATAACAAGACAGCCGCCACAGTACATTCTATCAAACCACACAAGGCAACAACCAGAAGCTCGACTCCAGACATCATCGCCGGCTACCAAGAAGGTGTGGGCCTAAACAAGACTTTTCTGCAGTATATATGGGATGGTGCAACTGCATCTACCATCAGCGACGAATGCATATCAGTCTACAGGTTCATTGTGGAAAACTTTACGGACGAACATGAAATCTGGTTGTTTGGTTTCAGCCGCGGCGCATTCACTGTTCGCTGTGTAGCCGGCATGATCAACAACTGCGGCATCATCAAACGACTCCCAGAATACACAGACGCAGAGGTCCAACGGCTCTGCTACGAGGTCTTCAGAACATACCGGAGTGCCCTACCCATTGATGCGCCGAAAAGCGACGAATGCCAGCGATGGAAGGGCCTTGAGGATAAGGTCTGGCAAGTCACGCGCCCGATTCGCTTCATGGGCATCATCGATACAGTCGGTGCTCTTGGTATCCCACGACTCAATGCCGGGATAGGGTTCGACTGGAGTCCATTCGAGTTCTTCGATCAAACCATTTCCAGTGTTGTGCAACATGTGTACCATGCACCTTGTTTGCACGATCGGCTGTGGACCTTCCAACCTTGTCTCGTGTACCCCAATGAAGACGTCGACGATGACAAAGACAAAGCTGTGGTGAACCAACGATGGTTCCCAGGTACGCATTATGATGTCGGTCGCATGACATTCCGTTTCGTTCGCCAGAGCCCCGCGAACTGGCTCGAAGATGCGCTAGGCTGGCTTCCAAACCTACTTTCCCACACGATCTACCCGAACGAGGTGCTCAGTGACGCGGTATTAAGATGGCTTGTCGAGGGTGTACACAAAGTCGACGACAGTTCCGCGACTCCGTTGATGCCAAACACAGAGCAACACATCTCCAGCCTCAGTAGCAGACTGGGCGAATCTTACTTAGCATCGCAGACAGCAGAAGCTCCAACAATCCGAACAGGAAGTGGCGACATTTACGATGACGTCCTCACCTATGCACCAGGCGGCGTTGTCTTTAACGCTGTACAACAAACCTCGCGCTCCATCACCGGGCTACTCAATAAGGCTTTCCCTCGACTTGGCGATAATATCCAGGGACTTTTGGGTATCAATACGCTCGTTGGTATTCTGACTGCGACGGCTGATCGTCGGATACCAGGGACGCAGGCAGATGTTTACCCGTATATGGAGGAAGAGACAGTCACCGTGCAGGGGAGTAAAGTAGGCTTTTCGATTGAGAAGCTGGCAAGGTTGAACGACCTGAATGAGAGAGGTTTGGCGAGGTATCCGAGTAAGACTGCTGAGGCGTTTCTCTTGTGGAAACGTGTTTTTGGGGAAGGGGCGGCAGGATCTTAGTTGAGATGAAAATGTGTATAGCGGTTTCGCTTCTTTTGTAAACGGCTTGGTTCGAAGAATAAGCAGGTATTTCTTTAAACCCAGTTCTGTTCTAATTTCACTTGCTCTTATTCATCTCAAATGCACCTTCATTCGCAAATGCCTTTTTGTCAACGCTTTGGTCCCTAGTAACACATCTATTAAGTTCTTTCTATACTCTAAACGTTCAAGTCATCAAAACTGGAAGCGCTCTATCTTATCGAGAAAGAGACGAATATGTCTTCGATACAAGATTGCTCGGGCAAGATTTACTTCTTGCCACGACCTCCGAAGCCCCATCGAATCTGGTTAGCCCAGCGACCCTCAACACCGAGATCATCAGCGCATTGCCAGACGAAGCCAGGATTCTTCTGGAACATGCGGCCGATAAAGGCGACGTCAAGGTTGTCGTTCTCGAGGTACCCATTGGCTTGCTTGCCGTCGGTGATGCTACCAACGGTACCCACTGCCATCTTGTCTCCGACCTTGTCCTTAACTGCCTTGGCAAAGGGCTCTTGGTATCCCGGTCCACCGTGGATATGCTGCTTCTCGTGGAGACCACCGGATGAAACGTCAAGCAGGTCAACACCCTTATCGGCGAGAATCTCAGCGAGCTTGACGGTCTGGTCGACGGTCCAGCCTTCGATGCCGGCCTCGTCGAGCCAGTCTGTGGCGCTGATACGCAGGACGAGGGGCATGTCGTCGGGGATAGTCTTGCGTGCGAGCTCAACAACTTCGATAGTGAGACGTGTGCGGTTCTCGAAAGACCCGCCGTATTCGTCGGTACGTTGGTTGGATGCGGGCGATAGGAAGGAGTGTAGGAGGTAGCCGTGTGCGTTGTGGATCTCGATGGTGTCAAAGCCGATCTTGAGAGCGCGCTTGATAGCATCGACGAAGGCCTGCTTGAAAGCTTCGATATCCTGCTTGGTCATCTCCTTGGGTTTGCAGTGGTGGTCGTTGTATGCGATAGCTGAGGGGGCATAGACATTGTCCGGCCAGCCATTCAGCTCCTTCGTAGCAATATCGCCCTTGCTCAGCCAGGGTGCGACAGTGCTGGCTTTTCGTCCAGCGTGTCCGAGTTGGATACCAATCTTCTGGCCCTGGGAGTGTGCGAACTCTACCACTTTACGGAGAGGCTCCATTTGCGAATCTTTCCACAGACCGCAGTCTTCCGGTGTGATCCTTCCCTCAGCCTGTACTGCGGTGGCCTCGACGAATGTCAGACCGGGGCCGCGCTGGATGATGCCACCCAAATGTGTGAGGTGCCAGTTGGTCTGGTGACCGTCTTCGGCGGAGTATTGGCAGAGGGGCGAGAGCGCGAGACGGTTTTGGATGGTGAGGCCGCGAAGCTTGAGAGGTTGGAAGAGTTTGGGGATCTTAGAGCTGCCATCAAGCATGCCAAGGGCTGTTCCGGCAACAGGGTCTTGTTCGGGAGTGAAGTATGAGATCTAGATATGTCAGCTAAGTGAGTCCAGGAGATGGAGATGAATGCATACACCGGCGGCGGCTTTGTTCCTCAGCTCATCTTTTTTGGGGACTTGGTCGCTGTTCTTATCCTCAGGAATATCCTTCGCGATCGCATGATGCGAATGCGGCGTCGAGGTATCGGCTTCAGCACCCATTATGGCGGTTGTTCGTAGGTAAAATTGATACGTGAAGTGTGTAGAGGTTTGTGTCGAAGATTGAGATGTCTGTGGGAATGGAAGGTGAAAAGCGGATGGTCAATGGCATCTTTATACTTTCACTCCCATTCTTCTCGAAAGTACCGACATGACGTGCGTCTTTGGACATTACTACCATCTAACCCCTGCTGCGGGGCATCTTTGGCGCTCCGCCTTCCCCGTTTGGGATGGCCTGTCACCAATTGACCATAGATTTGCTGGATCCTGATTTGTAAGACACGTGGTCGCATTCACCGACAGGCTTCGAGTGGTTGAAGTGTGTTGAGTGTAGTGTTTGAAGGCGCACGTACCTGCACGGTGGTTTACTATATCCCGGTGGAGCCAGTCAGAACTTTGCTGGCCAGCTTATACATGTGCTGACGAAGGTAGCCGAGGAACGTAAGCAATGCTCCTCATGATCTACATAGATTCCTCATACCCTATGTAGCCTGGTGGACCTTTCGTATTTCGCCTTTGCCTCGGAATACCTGATCCTTTGTACTCGTTTACGACTTACTGAGCCTGGGGCAGCGTGCCTCTGGAGCTTGAAGCGCATTTATCGCACAGCATTACTAAGCGTCATGTACCCGGCGGCTATTTGGCCATACCACGCGACGCGGCTCAAACTCGGCCCAAGCCACGCCGCCGAACTTTACCGCTCCAAGCCATTAGTGCCGCAATCGATCATGTCTCTCAGACTGCCAAACTCAGTATACCAAGTCTTTTGTTGCAGGTATTGACCCTGCTGTACATTCGACAAGCGTAGCGCGTAAAGCTTCGTCAGTCCTAGCGCGTGGATAGGTAAGCCCCCTTGAAGGTCATGTGTGTAAGCCCTATGTGCGACATGGCCTATCTGACTTTGAGCACTACCCAAACAACGCACGCATCGCACGCGATCACGACTGCCCACTGTGTCTCGGAGGCCAGTTGAGCGCTCGATACTTGTGTAATGCTTCTTGTTTTTTTCCAGGAAACGCTTGACGAGCTCAATAGGATTCTGCCCATCCATTGAGCTGATGTTACCAAAGTGACAGCGACTATGTTCACCTGGAGCCAGAGTGCCGTTCGAGATTGTCATGGCACCGCTGTCGTGACAGGTAGCGAGACAAGCCCGAGTTCCTACACAAAAAGCTGCTCAACACGGTCCATGTGCCCAGGTACCGGGTCGACTTCAATCACAACAATTGTGTCTTCAAGCCGTTACCGGAAGTGACAGACATTTCCAAGCCTGTATTGGAAGATGAGGCCTTTGACGAGCAAGCCTGTGTCGTCTCTTTGCTAGACTTGACTATGACGGTGATAGAAGAGGCGGATCATCTGTTCTACTTTGGTGAGACAATGACTTCTACATCGCGTCAATCTCTCGATGAAAGTAGAGTGACCCGTGAATTGACTCTGTGTAAGGCTTTACCCGAGAATGGGACCGAGTACACGGCGAAGAAGAATGGCGCGGATCTACCGTGGTACACTGTTCCCACTACCTAGGACAGCATTTGCTGGTTCGGTCAATTGTCTTTGCATGAATTCGCCCACGTTTTCGTCATGGGTTACAATACGTACCGAACGAGCAATTGGCTGCCGAGTGGAGTGGGATGCGTGCGGCATTCTCCATGACATGGCAATCTTCTACCCGACACGGCGACGTCAATGCATACCCGGCGAAAGGTCTTGCCTCGTCAGGTAATCCAATGGTGGGCATCATGCGTGTTTGGTTTCGAGATGGCTAAGGCTTCAAGGCTGAGGCAACCGACGTTCCCGATGCTTCCCAAGTAAACGGGCCTTTTTGCACGTGACGTTATGTTGGAAGGTTCGGCAAGGCCGAGTTCCCGTTTGGAGGCCTTGCATGCATGCCTCGTACGTGGAGTGTGGCATAAGGCACATCCGCCAGGATTCGATGATACACTTTTTGCTGCAACCGCCCGTACCGCAACCACAGACGGTGCGAAAAGGCTCTGTGAGGGCGAATTTTACCGTAGGGCCGTCTTGTACATGGCGAAGTAGAGGCGGACAAAGCGGTGATAGGGTCTTGGGTAGATTGAGATGGTAATTTACCCCACGAGGATTGCGGCGCATCGTGAGAGGAACAGGCTAGTCACCTTCCCTCTTGGGCAAGGTGAAGCATGGGGTCAAACGGCCACACGGCCAATCGCACGCCAACCGCAACCACACGCCAGCCGCTGCCCTCGGGCGCGACAGAGTATCGCCTGTCGACGCTCCCTCGACACCACTCGTGTTCGTTTTGTGCTCCCTCGACAAACGTAGACGCCGGCGCTGCGATTCACTCACTCACTCGCTGCGTAGCATCTTGTACGCCATTCGTGTTGCGCTTGACTTGCGACTGCCCCTCGGTGCTCGCTCCATCGCGCCCGTACCCACTCGTTCACTCCCACCACGGTCGTCGTCGCATTCACCACGGCGCAAACATAGCAACAATAGGCCGCGCAACAACAATACCGCCACTTTCGCTATACATATACGCCGCCAAACCGTCGGACAAGCCTCTTCCGCTGTCACCGCTGTTCAAGCCTTGCCCATCTCAAACACAAGGCGCTCCACCCACACACACACGTCTCTTGTCATGCGCACGGCACTCTGGTAGCACACCGAACACCTGCCTTTCTGGAAAAGACTCCGTCCCCTGCCACCAGCCGCACTCTTCTGCCTGCCTCTCAAAACTATCGCCCCTGTCGCTCTTTCTCTTGCTCGCTAGTGGTGAGCAGCCGGCCTGTTACCACCATATCGCGAACTACACTCCTTCGAACCGAAATTGCCTCCTCCTTTTGGCTACCAAACTCAACCCATGTCCTAGCGACACAAGTCACTCCTTAGACGAACAGCTGGACTGCAGGCCCTCGTACCGCTGAGCGGATACTTACATACACACATACGTACATACCAACTAATACCGAACTACCAACCATGGGGTGCTGTGGAGACCGTGAGAAGGGAACCACGGTGACGGAGGAGCAGAAGTGGACTTATATTGTAAGCACTGGAATGCGACTGTTGAAGCGCATCGACTAATCGCCTTAGAACCTGTCCGACTTCAAGTCTACCTCTTGCCTCGCACCTTTCTCTTATGCTTGGCTGTGGATACTCGTCCTCATCTCATGCGCCGTTTACGCTGCCGACGCCTTCACCGCCGTCAACCTCCTTGCTTTTGACAAATGGACGAGCCAGGTCAAGCCTACCGTGCCGTTTGACATTGCCAAATGGATCTTCGCCATCACCATTATCATCTCCTATGTCTTTCTCGCCTACCGATGGATCAGAGCTCTGCGTGTCATGCGGACAGGAAGTGTCACGGAATGCTACCTCGAGCCATTGGCTGCCATTCTCCAGAGTATGCGCATCACCAAGACTGGCCAGGGCTGGCGCCGTTTCTTGGTCTTTGCAGAGTTGACCAAGAGTAAGAAGGGTGCCAACTACGTTGCTCTCTTTGTATACTTTCAGTTCAAGAGCGCTCTGCTTATAATCGTCGCCCAAGGACCTCGTATTGCTCTCAACGCCATGACCTTGTACGCCGTCATGCAAGCGCAGATTATTCCCGTCGGCGAGCACGCATCAGAAGATCGCTCCAACTTTGAACAGTTCTTCATGAACATCAAGCTCATGGTTGACACCGGAAACAAGCAGGAAACCGTCATCTACTTCACCATGTTGTTCTCCCTGGTCATCTGGGTTATTGCTGCGCTGGGTCTGATCGTCGCGGCCATATTATATCTCTTCTTCCTTTGGCACTACATTCCCAAGGCCGACGGCAGTCTTACCAACTACTGCCGGCGCAAGGTCGAGACTCGTCTGGAACGTATCGTAGGCAAGAAGATCAAAAAGGCTATCGAGAAGCAGAACCAGCAGTTGAAGAGGGAGGAGGAGAGGGCCATCAAGAAGGGCGAGTTCGATGCTTCCAAGTCTCGACCTACGCTACCCAAGCTCGGAGGCGACGATGACGATACGTCGACCGTCTTTTCGCTGCAACGATCCGATACCATGCAGACCAACACAACGCTGCCCCCGTACACCGTTTCGAACGCACCGTCATACAGGTCGAATCCGCCTTCACGAACGAACACTTCGAATACCGTCAACACCGTGAACTCGGGTCGAAACTTGATGAACAAGCCGTCTTTGCCAACGCTAGACGAGCGACCTGGCATGCCGGAGCGGGACACACAATTCACAAACTTCTCAACTGCCAGTTTTGGTTCCAATGCGCCAAGGTTGGATCAGGCAGCAGGTATGGGCAGGTCATCACCGGCACCTCCAATGCCGCCTCTGGACCGTAACGGTACTGGGTACTTTGGTGAGCAGCACAACCTGCCATATCAATCTGAGCGATCTTTCACGCCAATGTCCCACGGCAGAGCTTCGCCACTGCCGCCACGTGGGCCCATGCCACCAGTGGACACCAATTATAACAACGGGCGATACGAGAATACTTCACATCTGGTTTCTCCCCTTTCCAATGACATGCGGGGCCCGCCGTCGTCTCAGCCCAACCGACCATACCAGGAATTCAGTCCCTACGATAGCCGGGGTCCGAACATGGGCCCCGAGTATGAATTGTCACCTGTCGATGTCAACCCAACGGAGGATATCTCGCAGCACTACTTCTCAGACTCGAATGGTCAAAACGACTACCAGCCGCCTAAAATACCCAACTTGTTAAGAGCCGGGTCACCCGCCCCATCGCAGCCTATGGGCTTACCATCTCAACCACGTGCAGGTACCGCACCTCCACGTTCTGGCACTGCGCCGCCTCGGGCAGGTGTCCCAGCATCGCTACAATCAGCTATCCAGCGTCGCGAAGCCTCCCAGCCTTTCCCCAACCGAGGCATGAATGGCTCAACGCCGCCCCAGCAGCAACAACAACAACGCAGTGCAACAGCGCCAATCCAGCAGCCAGACTGGGCTCAA
>JAESFQ010000909.1_pt1 | contig 10773 bp, 11 predicted proteins | sample 9269431 | NCBI WGS metagenome assembly JAESFQ01 (sample SAMN14502588, study PRJNA617103) | algae metagenome | isolation source: Plectolyngbya sp. WJT66-NPBG17 and co-occurring heterotrophs from well... | place: USA: Mojave Desert, Joshua Tree National Park, California | collected 2006-08-06 | reverse complement strand
CGGTACAGCTCCTCCGCCAGCTCTCATCTATGCAGCTGACTCCAACAACATACAATCAACCTGGGTGGAGGATGTGAAGGTGGGAGAACATATGGCCTTCTTCGGAGTATCAGGCAGCGGCTGGTCGAACGATGGGCTTGGTCTTGCCTGGCTACAGCAGGTGTTTGAGCGCTTCACAACAGCCAAAGCTTGAAGAAAGTACCGCCTGTTGCTTGTAGACGGCCATGGGAGCCACCTAACAGAAGAGTTTCTGGAGTACTGCCACAGGCATAAGATACTATTGGGTATCTATCCACCTCACGGCACCCACACGCTGCAGCCGCTTGATGTGGTAATGTTTAAGCCTCTTAGTACAGCTGTCGCACGGTTGGGTGCGGGTATTGTAGACGTAGAAAAAGGCAGAAGAGAGTGTATGTGTTCTGTTGTTTTTAGCATCCTAGCTCAGCTTATATGGAGGTCATCGCACGGCGTTGTTAGTAATAAGGTTCATGTTCCCGACAGCGCTTGGCCTGCGACAACAGCATACTCAAAGAATCTGCAACAACGTACTGCCAAGCATCAGGGCTTGGTGCCGGTGAAGAAGAGCGACTTTTTTTAGCTTATTCTGGGACGCTTGGGTGACCAGCTTTACTGAGAAGAACATACTGAGCTCCTTTAACGCTACGGGTGTGAGCCCGCTCAACCCCAACGTTATACTCGATCGCTTCACCAACAACAGCTCTGACACCTCAAGTGAGGCATCATCCGAAGCCTCGTGTTACAGCGGAGAAGACTGGAGGTCACTAGATCGAGTTACAAAGCGTGCGTTGAGCAGTGCCTCTGAGAAGGACGCTGCTATCGTCCGGCGATCGCTACACCATATGGCTATACAAAACCAGCTTCTGCAGGGCGAGAATGAGGGTCTCCGCGACGCGCTCACATACAAGAAGAAGGGAGAGGCTCGCAGCAAGCCTCTAGATTTGCTACAACACTATGAGTACTGGGGACCGAACATGCTGTGGACTCCTAGGTCCTTCCGTGAAGCTAAAACCCGCCTGAGGCTTGCGCAACAAGAGCGAGACGCCGAGGACAAAAAGAAGACTGACATGAGAGAGCTGGCACGCGCTAAGAAGCTATACAATGAGAAAATTGCAGAAGAGAAGCGTGCAAAGCGGGCGAGGGAGAAGGAAGAGCGTGACCAGAGACGCGCGCAGGAGCGCGCAGAGATTGATGCACGCAAAGCTCAAAGACAGACGGATAAGGAAGCTCGCGACGCTCAAAAAGCTGTACAATCATCCCGGAGAGGCAAGCGCAAGGCCTTACAGAGCGCAGCACCCAGAAAGAAGCAGAATCGTGGCGGCGCGGCTGCCCGTAGTCGGCGCGTTGCTCGCGAGCCTTCCCCGTCACCACCAGCTACATACAGCAGCCGTGGCCGCAAAATCAAGCCACGCAAAAGGCTTGAGTATGAAAATTCCTCGCATGGGTCTATAGAGTTCTCCACCAGAAAAATCTCGTAATAATAGCTATTTTGTGTGGTTCTATGGCCTCATTTTCGTAGTGCCTGTGAAGGGGTGATGGCGCGCACGGACTGCCAAAACACGGTATCCTAACACGTACTAGACTCGTTAGCGCGCTCTAACCTCATCTATCTAGCACTTGTTACCCCTCTGTACTCTCTTAAAGCTCTCAATGTCGCCTTTGCCGCCTATACAGACGCGTTTTCTAGTGTATTGATTGTCTAATATGGCTAAACGCTCGCAAGCTCCTACCTCTAGCACTGCGCCTACCAAACGTCTGCGCTCCTCTGCACCATCGTCTCGACGCCCATCTCAACGCACACTATCGCCCCGTCAAGCCCTAGCCGCTGCGAGCCAGGCTACAACGTTTGAGTCGCAACTATTAGAGTCGCAGCTAGAGGCAGAAATCGTCGCGCCTACGGAGGGCAGCCAGGCTGGTACGGTGGCTACAACTGAAGCTGGGGATGGTGGTGGTGATGGCGATAACTTTGACGGTATTGCCTGGCAGCGTTTGAGAGACTTTATAAAGCCTCTTGCAATCCAGCGACACGTTAAAAGCTGGATATATCAACATGCCTATCGCGTTGTTGAGCGTAATAACCCGAGTAAAGTGTGGTTTATATGTAGGTACTGCCATACTCATAAGGTTATTGATACTGGAGGCAGTGGCATATTTGACGTCTCAAGAGCTACATCAGCTGCAGCGTCTCATCTTAGCCAGCAAGAACGGGGCCATATGCACTCAAAAGACGGCTTAAAACAGCGCCAGCAGACTAGTGGGCAGCTCTCTCTACGGCAAGCGTTTGCGGATGGTGTTGAGGTCTCTCAGCGCGCTGCTAACGCGATGGGCAACTTCAATATACAGCGTTTTCGACAAGCTGCAGTCCTCTGCCTACTCGACAACAACTTGCCGATGGAGCTACTCTCAAACGCTTCGTTTAGAGAGATGATTAACTTTGCCAACCCAGAGGCAGAGGCAGCACTATGGGTAAGTCCTCGCAGCGTTGCTACTTACGCGATGCGCCTATTCCGCCGGTTACAGCTCCAAGTTGTCCACGCCTTGTCACAGGCTGCAAGTAAAATACACATAAGCTTTGACGGGTGGTCGACAAAAGGCGGCAAGCGGGGTTTCTTTGGGATTGTTACTCACTTTGCTGACGCCTCTGGAGTAATACGAGACCTGCCTATCGACCTACCACAGCTCACAGGCGCTCATACTGGCGAGGCTATCTCAACTGCGATTATCAAAACGCTCAAAATATACGGCATTACTCGCGATAAGTTGAGTTACTTCGTACTCGATAACGCCGCCAACAACGACACCGCGATCGCCGCGCTTGGCCGCATTTACAGCTTTGACGCCACCCATCGATGCCTTCGTTGTTGGCCCTATACGCTTGACCTTATCGGCCAGGCTATTATATCTGGCGGGGGCAAAGACGCTTACGACAATACTGCCGAGCAGCTTGATACAGAGGGGTTACACATGCAGGAGTGGCGTAAACAAGGGCCGTTAGGTGTGCTAATTGACATTATCAACTACATCAAAACACCCCAGCAGTACGAGCTTTTCCGAAACTTTCAGCGCGCTGCTAACGCTGAGTTGCCCGCTGGTGAGCGTCTTAGAGTGCTTGAACCAGTTAAGCCTGTCGTCACCGCTGGAATTTGTATTACGCTGCTTTTCGACGCGTTACTCAACTCCAAGCGGCCTATAACTCATACACAGAGCACCACATCAGCCGCGTCGCTCTTGACGATATGCGCGCAGCGTAACACAACAACAAGCTACTCGACCCTCCAAATTGGATGAGATCAACAGGGCTTACAGCCGCTGATTGGGCAGTAATAACTGAGTACCAAGACTGCTTTGAGCCGCTCAGGCTTGCTATTGAGCGACTAGAAGGGCGCGGTAAATCAGGCAACTTTGGTGCTATATATGAGGTTATACCCGTCTTCGACTACGTACTCAGCGCGTCGATTTCAACTACACATACGTACCTGAGGGTCACCTCCACGTCAACCTACGCGCTGCCTGAAGTAAGGCAAACGACTACAACAATGATTACAGGTGGGATAGATGTCGTAATTGGCGCGTTTATACACCGAAATAACAACGAGGGGGTAGATGAGGACGAGTACGAGCGCTGGAAGACTCAGGAACCTGAGTGCAGCAGAGAGCAGTACCTGGGCGATGGCCGCCCAATCGTATATTGGATCCAAATGCGCTCAACATAACCGCATTTGAGCCAGTTCGCGATCAATATGCTAATTATCCCAGCATCAAGTTGCGAATGCGAGCGGCTCTTCAGTGAGGTCGGCGAGCTACTTGAGCCCAAACGACGCGCTATTGGCAGTGAGCTACTCGTTGCTCTTCAACTAGTAAGAGCGTGGATAAAATCTGGCTTCGAAGCTCAGCCTACTAGTAGCTTTGAGGGCGACGATAGGAATGATCGATCAGACGAGGATATTGTACGCGACTATAATATACAACAGTGGATCACCTAGCCACTGTAATTGTGTATAACTTCGATCTCTTAGCGTCCAATCTGATCAATCTGCCAATCAGTTTGCAATCAATCTGCCCGAAAACACCCACAATCAATCCACAATCAATCGGCGTGACGCCGCCAATAATCAAGTCAATCCGCTCCTCCAAGGTTGATTAGATTGGTTGTTGCGGAGTCTACTGGTGAGTGGGGTAACGGCCGGAGCCATACGCTCAGAATGAGCCGGCGATTAGACTAGGTTTCGATGTGAACGTCAAAGAGTAATCATCTCGTTGGTGATCCATGATCAATGGACTTCGGTCCTAGGTTTGAGCTGGTCGTAGCTTGTTTGCCACCCATTTTGCGAGTCAACTTGGCATAGCCTAAACGCGGTATTAGCCGATAAGGTAAAGCTGTATCGTCTTTTCGTACTTACGCAGACCACAAGCATTGCACAAGGTTCTGGCGCCATCCGGCCCTCTTCGCCACTCCGGGGTCTCGGCTCTATTGCAACTATGACAACGCCCTGGCGGCGCAGCTCGCTGTGTTTGAAGTCAGTATCGATGCGCGATCAATAGGATGAGGAACACCTACGCCTCGCTTCTTAGTCTTGTTGTCGCCACTAGCGAAGCCCCCCATTTCTTTGGTGTCGTCACCATAATTGCTTCCACTGTCATCGTAACCGTTTCTCGGTCGATAGCGTGGATATTGTGGGGACTCCACGATGCTCACTTGATCATGGTTGAAGATAACATCTCGCATATGCTGAAGCGACATCAAGATCCTCCCACTTTGCTTTAGCATATCAACGATCTCCTCTAACCTTAGTATGGCCCCACAGTCCATGCCCATGCGTTGATTCTCATGCGCTTGTTGTCGATATGTCTTTGAAAACTCAGCAATCCGTCCAGATCCGTCAGCCATCTCTTTAAGTGAAGCCTCCAGATCAAAGCTTTCCACATGTCGCTTGACCGACTCGCCATAGGGTGCTAGGCTCGAGCGACCAATCTTCTTCTCTTCCAGACGAGCCATCTCCGAGTTATCTTGCCATGATTGCGGAGGATACCGATGCGGGACAGAGTAAGTTGAGCTTGTTGGAGGATATGCCGAGTTGGGAGCACTCGCCGAAGGGGCCGATAATGGATAGTTAGGAGGGTACTGCGAATAAAGATAACGCTGGTTCATGGGTCCCGCTGGCTGAGGAGTAGAGCTCTCGTACGTGGTTGATGGTGGCGGATATGACGGGTGAGAGATATTAGGGCGAGCGGCGCTCGTTTGCGGGAATTGTGTCGTCTTGAGTGGATGAAGGGTCGGTAGCTTCGGACTGTGTTGAGGGGTCGAATACGGCGGCCGTGGTTCCGAGAATGGTGGACGAGGTAAAGAATCCACCTGGGTTGGAGGGGGAGGTGATGGTGGTGGTGGTGGTGGTGGTGGTGGGCCTGCTTGCGATGCTGGCGCACCGAGGATTGGACTTCGTGAGAGTGAGAAAGGATTAGAAGGTCCTTGACTGGCGTGCTGAATATCGAATGGATAGTGTCGTTCCCGTTGTTTGGCCGGTGAAGTAGCAGCGGATGGCGAGAGATGGTGCTGAGCTGACGTTATCGATGAGGGCGGAGGCATCGTAGCTGGGAATGACAGCGGCTGCTCCGAGCCTAGCGCATCATGTATTGACGGCAGCGACTGCCGGGCCGCCGGTCGCTGCGATTCCTTCTCATCGCCAGACGTCCTACGTGATTCGGGAGGAGACAGCAAGCCTCCAAGCGAACCGGGTGCTGCGCTGGCGACTGACAATTGGTGATTGCTGTGCAGATGCGGCGGGCCCGCGTAAAGATGCAACGGATTGGGCATAGCGACAGCGGCGGCGGCGGAGTGTTTTCTCTGATACTCCACCTCTTCGCGCTTGACTCTGTCGGCATCCATGTGGTTGATCGAGGGTAAACAGATGCTATGGCGAACAATTAGCACGAATAGACTGGGACGGAAGCGACAACGGATCGCCAACAAATCAAACAACACACCTTTGCCTACTACCAGCATCCAGAGTTTCCATGGTGGTTCGTATACGAGGCGGGTGTTGATGCTACACTCTGAGATGCGACAGCGAACTGCTGCGGCAACGCGAAGGCGGGGAATCGTGGATCCCGCTACGTTTATGTGCCTTTCCGCACAACGTCAACCAGCGCGAGAGTTCGGAGTCGTTCCTTCCTCCACAAGAGTAGCCAAGCAATTCGATGGGAATTTCTCAATTACCCACGATAATGTCGCAATTGCCACCTCCCTACCGACCACCCACTTCACTCAAAATAATCACTGCGTCCAGGTCCTCCGGCAATTCTTATCGAATGAAGGTGCGGGTGAGTAATGTCACGGGACGCGTTGGCTCCTTGGTTGAGTTGTCGTTATTGTTGTTGCTGCTGCTCTTTCCGTTCTCGATGTTGTAGCTGATGTAGTGTCGCCGGCACGACGGCCGTGGAGGGGTCACTTAAATCGAAACACACTCGGTGACTACAATATGCGTCCTTCTTTTGCTATGTGTCGCTCTTGGTACGCGGGGGCGGCGCTGGCGTTGGATGATGTGTGAGAGAGTTTGGCAGGTGTGACATGGGCGGAAGAGCGACGAACAGGCCAAACCCGTGATCTCACTGCTAGCTACGCGGAATTCAGCGCCTCCTCTATGCTTGCAGGCATGGTGTGAGAGGAAGCGAGTGCTAAGACAACCGCAGGGGGCTAAAGCGGATGCGATCGGAGATGAATCGCTCTGGCGGCGAGGAGTCGCTCAGTGTGACGAGAATCTGCAGTGAGCAAACAAGGAGAAACTGGATACTGCACGCCTGTTTGCCCCAGCAAGCATGTGGGTGAAGAGGGCTCCAGCGGACTCCCAAAGCGTGAGCTCAAAAGGCAAGAAAGGATATGCAACACGCGATGGCAGCCCTTGGAACACTTGCCTGATCAGATCGCGCTGCCCCTAAAAGCAGGCAAGACTGAATCTTCGAGGCACAAAGATTAGCGCTATCGAGCCTTCGTTTGTGCTCCGCAGAGTCGACGCTGGACAACGAATCAAACCTGAGGCAAAGGCAGAAAATGCAATATCATCTTGCACTGAATCGAGATCTTCAGTTACATACCCTCGCCTAGAGCGATCGCGATCTCGTTTCGAGCATACCCTTTTCGTCTCGTACATGCATCTAATACTCAGGTTTAGCGGACATCAGCCCAAACGGGTCTAATGCACCATCGCCGATTCAGTGTCCTGCCCAAGCGACATGGTACGAGCTTGACGGCCGAATGAGCCAGTCACCGTAAACTCGGTACTCGGCTGATCACATAGCGCGACTGTTCTTGGGGATCTCGATCTCCGGGCCGCCTAGCAACATCATCGGCGATCTTCGCTTCCACCTTGCATGGCCTTGCCTTGCGCAGCACGTGGCTGGTTTGGTTCCCTAGCCCCATTCTCAAGGCTTACCACTCTGCCCCTGATGATCTTGGCCAGGGCTCACTAATCCCATGAGACGGTGCCCTTGAGCATCGATCTTTCTCACCCATTTGCCATCCACTCTAGCAGATCTTGAGGCTTCTTTCTCTTGCTGAAAATTTCGGGTTTAAATCATTGGGATATCCCAGCTGGCCACAGTGTCCAGTGCGCCCAAAGATATTCGACCTCTACTATTAACAACCTCTACAAACAACCAGTCTCAAGCCACCGGCTGCCCCACATGGCCGAGTTAGCAGAAGAACTGAAGCGATTAGGACTGTCCGAATATCTGGACGTCCTTGTCGCCGAAGGATTCGACACCTGGGAGACGGTATCAGATGTTGCAGAATCGGATCTGTAGGTTGCCGTGGCCTTGCGTAAGCAAGAAAACTTACACATGTTGTAGAACCTACCTCAACGTCAAAACCGGGCACCAAAGAGTATTCATGGTCCATTCTCTTGTTTGGAAAGTTTCGTTTTCATGGTACGGGTCGTGGTAACTTAAATTTGCTAACACGACCTATCCGCAGAAACTTCAGCGGGCCATTGCCGAATCCCGCGGTCAGGCGCACAATTACCATCCTAGGATTACTGGTACGAAACGAAAGTATACGCGACATCCCAAAGTCAGTACAGCGTCAAGCGCGCCATGACAAGGCATAATTTATGAAGCATTCCATCTAACTTTACCCAGCCGGACAAGAATGCACCGAAAAGAGCTCCAACCGCCTATGTAATGTTCTCCAACTGTGAGTAACTTTCCCTACTTATACATGTAGTGAAAGTAACAGGAGACAGCTGTGAGGCGGTCTTTAAAGGGTCAAGAGTTGTCGTTCACGGAGGTTGCGAAAATAGTTGGTGAAAAATGGCAGGTGTTACCGATAGAAGCTCGAGAACCATACCAACGCCAAGCGAACGCTGGAAAAGAGAAATATTACGCGGAATTAGCTGAATATAAGAAATCCCCCGAGTATGATGCTTATCAAAAGTATCTCGAGGAGTTCAAGGCGGAACGCAGTACGCAATACAATGGTTCGTCGTGTAGCCGCTTCCTGTCGGTGTTTGCTCACATGAGGTAGCAGGTGCAGAAAGCAAAGATTATAAGTCAGAAGCCCACACAGGGACTATAATGCTGAGCAGTGCCCATGAGAATGGCGACCGACGGTCAAATAAAAAGCTTCGCTTAGCTGAACCAAATCCTTCTACAGCAGAGCACGATCGAGCAAAGCTGAGCACAACCGCGAGTCTCCCGCGGCTTCCTGGACATTCGCGCCCGTCAGAATCCACATCTCGGCAACTTGTTCTCTTTTCCGAACACGACTTAGCTTGCTTAACGGATCCCGTATCATCTGTACTTGCATCCCCAGGGTCTGCGGCTCTGCTTGAAGAATCTCTAGATCCTTGTTCGATTACTGCGGCGCGCAACGTCTTGGAGCGGAATTTGGACTGTGATATCCCCGTCCGCTCTTCCTCTCAGAGGCATCAACCGACGGACGCATCAACTATGTTTCCTCTGCACTCTTATATTTCGCACTACCACACGTCTACCCATCCACCGTTAAATCGACCAATTCGGAAGCCCACCCGCCTACCATCCATTACTCGTGAAGGTAGGATTGTTCCATTGGAGGGAGGCTACAAACAGGACGGTACGAATTATGTAGGGTCTTTTCCCCTATTGGTCAATGATCCAGGGCTCTCCCAGGCTTTACTGCAACCAGTGCAAAGTCTCGCGCACATTCCGTCTCTGCTCGATCAATCCTCTCAGGTTTCTTCGCCTGAACAACAGCCTCAAGGGCTCCGTCCCTCCTCCTTATTTGCCGCCCTGGTAAGAGCCGGGGAACTGGTTAGGATCACCGAGGCTGAAGCTGTGGACAAGAGGAGCTCCCTCTGAGCTCTAGTTGTTTTATGGTCTGTTCACATAGAATGTTTGGCGGTGAATGGAAAAGCTATCGCATGTTTTTAGCCCCAGATTTAGCCTTAGGTTGACTTCATCGATCAGTAAGGCGCCGAACGCCCATTAAGGCATTTCCAGTGGGATGTAGTGGTATTAAGGTGTGGCCTATTCTGTTGTGCGCCTCACCACCTGAACATGTGAGCAACCCCATTACTACTTCATTGTTTGCAGCGCCAGTACTACATTGGTAGCCTTGCTTGCCTTGTCTGCCACGTGTGCCTTAAACCGCAGCTCTTTGCCGAGTGTCAACCCAAGGACCCTGACCTTGTCCGTAGGTGGAATCTCTTTCCATTTGAATCAGAGTGGCATAGTGCTACCTCTGTCCGCCTAATTGTATCTAGTAAGGTAGATGAAGGATGTCTTTGCGCCTTAAACATAATCGAAGGCCTGTGATATTTTTTCGACGGCCTAGTGCTGCTGTACCGGCTGTCAGGCAAGTCTTTAGGCCGAACATCTATCTTTACTTGCACTCGGCGGTATCACACTATTCTAGCTTACGCAGAACAGATTCGATGGTGCCGGTTTAGTTGGACGACGTTCGGTCCAGACGACACAAGCGCCCATGCATCGTCGTACTCTATAGACAGCAATATACTCTCATGCTGCATGGCGTTAGAAACGACTTCTTTAACTAATGACATTTCGCCATAGTCCCGTTAGATTAAGGATAAGAAATACCTAGAGTATGGGAGAGGCAGGTGGCGTGGATAGCCGTGCAAATCAGCTATCTTGCGTTGCAACAGTCTGCGATGGCCAAGCTTAAAGCCGAGGCGGTCAAGGTCGAGCTCGGCGATAATAGTAATCTTTTCCCAGGTGTCGAAGCCATTGCCGACGAGGACGTGGAAGTATCCTTGTAGGCCGAGCTGGATGAGGTGGTTGTAGAGGGTGTCCATTACGTTTTCAGCTATGTTACAGTAGAAGGTGTGGCACGGGAGCATCATATCTGGTATCTATACCGTGCTAGCTAGAGAGGTTAACAATTGATTGGGAATACGAATTATAATTAAGGAAGCGATATTCTGAGAGAAAGGTGGAACTGCACGCTGGAGAATGAATGGAGCCCAGAGTCTATCCTGCCCATAGCGATTAGAGGTGCGGTGACGTAGTTCTGCTGGTAGTATCGCTCGAGAACCTCCAATAATTCTGCGAATCCGGACCCATCCCACTCTATAACTTCCTCCGCAAAAGTCAGGGGTTCTTTCTGAACACTCTCCGTGTACTCACTAATTGGCTGTCATCCATAGGTTGAGCAGGAGACCGTGGCAACTAAGCGGTGTGATTGACGTCATCATTCCATATGTCAGCATATCATACGTCATCTCACCCCACGTCCGCCATTTGTAGAGTTCTGCAATTTTCCGT
>JAESFQ010000908.1_pt1 | contig 10773 bp, 9 predicted proteins | sample 9269431 | NCBI WGS metagenome assembly JAESFQ01 (sample SAMN14502588, study PRJNA617103) | algae metagenome | isolation source: Plectolyngbya sp. WJT66-NPBG17 and co-occurring heterotrophs from well... | place: USA: Mojave Desert, Joshua Tree National Park, California | collected 2006-08-06 | reverse complement strand
GTGCTCGAATTTGACGCGGTATCTAATAGGGGCCCAGAGGAAGAATCCCGGTAACAAGAGCAAGCGGCTCTGGGTTTGGAAAATCTGCCCTCGTATAATTCTGTACATTTCACCGTTGTTATTCATGTCTTCGCTACCTGTATCATCACCTTGTACACGTCTGTAATCTCAACCCTTCTGTCTTAGTCATTTGCTCATCTCGTCCGGCCTCGTCTACAAGACTTTAAGTACTCTGCGCCATGATCAACGCCCACTATTGTTCGTATGGACGTATGAATGCAACCTTTTATGAGACGTGAAGAAGATAAACAGACTGTTCGCTCTTGTTCCTGTACCACGCCTGCCGTAAATCGATCAACCAAATCAACGCAAAGCACTCCCACCCCACATTCAAATCCCACACCCGCAACCTCCACCCACCCACCCTCACCGTAAACAAACCACCACCTTCTCCCTCCCCAAATAAACACTCATCTCACTCAACTGCCTCCTCATCAACCCCGCCTCCCTCCCAACCACCCTCTTCAACCTCTCCTCCTCTCTCTTCACCTCCCTCTCAATCCTCCGCATCGCATCTCTCTGCACCACGAGCTCCTCCCGCGCCTCCTGCAGCTCGTCGGCAAGATACGGAAGACTCTTTTCGTCGCGCTCGCGCCGCACGCTGATGTCGAGATCGACGACGGCGTTCATCAAGTCGACGACGCGGCTGTTGTGGAATGTGTAGGCGTCGATGAGGGTGTTTTGGTGGGGCGTGAGGGATTCGGGGAATGCGAAGGAGGATTCTGTGGAGGAGGGCGTGCTTGTATCGGTGTCGCTCCAGGAGTCGTCCATTGCTGCTGTGGTGTGTGCGTTGGGCGGGGATGTGATGGGTGGGAATGGTGGGTTGACGGGGGAGGATGGAGTTGAGTGGTGGTGTTGAGAATGCTGGTCTCGTGTCTCACTGGTTTCAGCGTTTGTGGTGGTCTGTGAGTCGATGGTGTTGGTTCCGTGGTAAATCGGGGTGAGCGCCACTGTCATGCTGAAGCGAAAACGAGACGAAAAGTGAGGAAAAGTTCTGATCTGTTGGAAGTAGCCCGGATATGCTGGCGAACATCTTACTTTTTCCGGGCTGTTGATTGCCCAAATCTTTGAAATGGACTGTCGGTCGTGAGATAGTGCAACGGTACGCTCCAGTGCCCCAGTCACGTGTCGAGGTTGAGAATGCCAAGTCATATATCATATCGCTAGGGCCGTCGCTTGTCTTTACATACCGAGCTCTTCACGCGATAACAGATTTCAAGAAAGTCATTTCACACATGGCGAAACCACAGGTAGCACAACCAACAAATCAAAAGCTAGATGTCTAAGTTCAGTGAAAATTTCGGGTATTAACTAGCGTCTGAGCTAGATAGATATCATCGACCATTGAAGTCCATACATACATACAGCCACCTTTGGCAGCCACGTTCGTAAACATTGACATATAGCATGATGCTCCGCACAATCCTAAATTAAGTGCGCACATGCGCATCGACATTGTGCCCCGTAACACCCTCTTCAGCATCGACAACACTGTGCCTCCGGTCCTTGCCAATGTAGTTGGAGTCTGGCAGCATGTTAAGGATATCCTCCTGCTTGTCCGTCTTGCGCTGATGGAACCAGAAGAGGATACCACCGACAAAGGCCAAGATGGCAACAGTCGTGTAGTTCCAAACCAACAACGGATCTTCGGAGAGCGACACAAACGCCTGACCAAGCGCATTGGAAAAGGCAGACATGAAATGCCAGTACGAAGTAACCAGCGAACGCATGTTCTTGGGAGCTTTTGTAAAGGCAAACTCGAGACCAGTAATGGAAGTGAAGATCTCGGAAAATCCGACGAGAACGTAGGGAACGGCTTGGGTCCAGACGTTGATTGGGGCGGGGTCGTCGCAGCTGTTCATATATTTGCCGCAAGGGCCCTCGGCGTAGATGAAGTGCTGGATAACGGCAGCAGCCACCATGGCGAGTGACGCGAGGATGAAACCGAACGCGATGCGCTTGATGGGGGTGAAGCGGATGTTTGCCTTGCGGAGAGCGGGGTAGAGGAAGTTGTCTACAATGGGGATGAAGATGACGAGCGAGATGGGGTTGAGGTTAGTGATGACGTCGTTGGGAACACCGTTACGTGTCATGGTAGCGGCTTGCGATGTGAGGTTGTTGTTCATCTGGTTGTACGACAACCAGTAGAGAGGAATCCAGGTGAAGCAAGAGCAGGCACGCAGACCACGAGCAACCTGGTCAACCCAAGCATCGTCAAACTGCATCCAGCTAGGCTTGTTGGCACCGAGGTGGCTGGGCTTGACGTCCTCCCAGAAACGCTCGCTCTTGAAGTTCTTGCGCGTCGTCACGGGGTTGAGAGACCACTTGCCCTTGGTAGCAAGTTTCAAGACCTTGATGGCGCGGATGAGGACGGAACCAGTGGGGGGAGTGCGGTGGTACTTGTTCCTGCAGAGCCAAAGAACAATGGGACAGAAGCAGAACATGATGGTTGGTAGCAACCACGCACACCAGAAGCCGACGTACTTCTCAACGTACACCATGGAAAGTTGTCCAGTGAGGGAACCGATGTTGATGAACATGTAGAAGTCTTTGGGACGAGTTAGTGTTTGGATTACAACATAGCAATGGGTGACAACATACACAAAAAGATACGGGAGAGCGTAATGTTAGGGTCAGAAATGACGCGCTCGCCGGTCTTGGGGTCCTTGACAACGCGCGGCTTGGTCTGGCGGTATTGCTCAGCGATCAATGGGGAGATGTTGGCCTTGAACGCTCCGGTGCCGAAACCAAGAGTGATGACACCTAGGATGAAAGGACCGATGGCATTGCCGCTAGTGAGCACAGCAGGAATGGCAGAGATGATGAGCAGAATGTGGCCCAGGATAGAGAAGGCGATGGCGATGAAGATGGTGTTGAAACGACCAAGGTACTCGTCGGCGATGATGGCACCAATGATGGGTGTGGTGTAGGCCCAGAAAGAGTTGAACTGGCCGATACCGAAAGAAGCACGCTGAGAAGGATGTTAGTTAGGCATTGCAGAAAATCCGGGTGGTAACTGACCTGTCCCATACCAAGTGCACCTGGTTGACCCTCTTCACGGGGGTCGCGACCAGTAGATTGCACAACGCCATCAATGACGGGGAGGTCCTGCTGGATGAAGTTGGTGTCTTGAAGAGAGTTAGCAAGCTAGTTGTAGTATGGCGACGGGCAACAACATACACAAGACCTGGCAACCATAGTATCCAAAACGCTCGCAAAGCTCGACAAAGGCGATGGTGAAGGCTGTCCACGGGATCTTTCCAGATACACGGCGGAGTGTCTTCAGCTCCTCCTCGGTAGGCTCCTCGCCTTCCAAGTCGGCCTCGAAGACATCGGCGCCATGAGGCTGGTGGCTGAGAGTCGACGGTGTGCGGTTGTCTGAAAGGGCACGCTTCTCGTCGATCTCGTAGATGGGCATGGCAGCCTTGGCAGGCTCATTAGACATGGCCATGTCCACGGCATTGGATGCAGCGTTGGCCGTCATGGTTAGCAGACGCGTTGGAGGTCAAGCGGGAAAAAACAATGAGCTGCTGCTGAACCGCTGAAAAACGGGCAGTCGACTGCAATTATACTCATAGCCCACCCTTACTGTAACACACGAGCGGCAAATGTGCGCCTCCCAAGCGCCGTCTTGGTATTCCTTGACTGACTCTCTTTCGAGCAGGTGTCCTGTGTGGATGCACTCCACCTCGTTGCCAGGAATCCGGCTAGCTGCCCCAGGCCGGCGGTCGACCCATACAGGTTCAAGAAGCCATTTCGCAAAGCCCGTCTTATCACCAACCGGTGACTGGGCAAAGTCTGGGCGAATGGGCCACGCCGAAAGCAAGACTACGATTCAGAGCTTCGCACCCGTCTTTGCAGGGCTTCGGCAAGCCAAGCACCAGGAACCTGCGTATTTCGGCGCAAGCGACGACATCGATTAAGTGCTTCGGTGCTTGGCAGCATTGCTGATCACACGTTGCTCTGCTTGACCCAGCCATTCACGCGGTTGGTAACCCTAGCTCTTTCTTATCTGGACGACGTGCTGTGCCATGACACCACGCCGCAGGGCAATGCGGGAGCACATGCACACGTACAGATGCATACACAAGTGGGCTGACAGCGCGTAGAAAAGTGTGCGTTATTGCAATGATGAAGACGTTGGTTTCGACGACTCGTAAAGAGATCGGTCCGTCAAGGGTGTGTCGTCTTCGCTCATGACCGCCAAAGACTGCTGCCGCTCCGCCGTGGCGCCGAGCCTTCCGCCACGGCTGCTCCCCACACATTGAAACACCCTGGCCATGCATGCGATGTAACTCTACCAGACCCAAACAGGCAGCTCGACCATCCCAGCAGCCCAATTCCGTGTCAATCTCGATGAGCAGACCAATCAGCCATTGCATGATTCCTTTCACTCCGAGCTAGCGCAGACGCCCCATCGTCCTTCTCGAAAGGGCCCAGCATTGGCATAGCCACTCTCACAGGCTTATCTCGTAAAAAACCAGACAAGCGCGACAAAACTAGACAAGACCGCCGCCGACGTCCAAATGATGGTTGGCACGAGGCTTCGACACTATCAGCGGAAGCTTTGCCTTTGCCTCGCAGCAAGGCACACTGGCATCTCCCCGCTGTTTTCCGCTTTTCCTTGGCATGACCTGATTCCACACAACAGAACCGTTTTGACGATCCTACCACACACGCACACGCACACATACACCAACACGACAAGGCGTCGCAGGATTTCTCGACACCACAGAACAACGAAGGATGCAGCTTGGCGAAGTGGCAATAGCGGGTGCTTATCTTTTCCACACCCCATGCTGATGCTTTTCGATGCAAGACCAGCTCGCAGAATGCTTGGTATCGGTATTGAATCGAACCACACGCACACACAATCGGGGTCCTCGAGTCTTTCCTCGGCTTATCAGCACATCGCTTAGACAGAATCAGTGCTTGCATCGTGTAGTAACCAGTTGTTGCCGGGAGCCGAAACGTATAACACCCCCCCCCAAAAAAAAAGCCAAGAAAAGCCCGTAGACCGCTATCCTTGTCCCGCGCGGAAATAGATGCATGCCTGAGGCCAGACACGGATATTCCTGGGTAGTAAAGCCGCTTGATACCAGCGGCCGGGTAGCGGGAGCGGTGCGTGCTAACTATGCTCTGGCTTTGCGCATGTAGCGTGAACGTTCATACGGGTCGCGGGGTTTGCGAGCAGCTCATGATCGTCCCTGGACCTGGCTACTGGACGTTGTTCGGATATCGGCAGGGCTATAGCACTACTCCGCGTAGCTGGGAAGCTTAGTAGCCCTCTTGAGTCGGCTGGGTAGATGCAGATGGGGGTTTAACATGTGTGGTGAGATTCATAGTTGACAGCCGCTAGCTAATTCACGCGCTAGCTAATTCACGAGCACACATCACCGTAGTTTTCAAAGAAGTCAGGTTTGTTATCAATGTATTATCATTAATCGTTCAGCAACATGTTTCATAAATGTTGTCGACTATGCTCTTGTCCCGACGACCGCACAATGGTAACCATCTAGTTACCAATCGGCAGGTCGCTCAAAGGCTCACCCTTTGACCAATGGTTAATCCAGTTGAAGATCTCAGTGTGCCAGAACAGGCTGTTCTCCTGCTTGAGCACCCAGTGGTTCTCGTCGGGGAAGTTGAGGAACCTGGATGGGATACCGCGGGCCTGGAGAATGTTGAACAGGCTGAGACCGTCGCTCTCGGGCAGACGGTAGTCAAGCGTGTTGTGGATGACGAACTGAGGAGTGGACCAGTTGGCAATGTGGTTCTGGGGGTTCCACTCGCGGTACGCGGGGGAGTCCCAGATGTTGCCGTCGTAGTCGTGGCGGATGAACCAGAGTTCCTCCGAAGCCCATGCACCCTCGGTGTTGGAGATACCGTCATGGGTGACGAGGCACTTGAACTCGTTGCCCAGGTCGTTGGACTGGATCCAGTTGGTCATGTAACCACCGTACGAGGCACCGGCTGCGATACCGTTCTTGGTGTCGACCCACGGCATGCTGGTGTTGACGTAGTTCCAGGCGTTGACCAAGTCGTGGTATGGCCAGCTGCCCCATTGACCCTGGATAGAGTCGGTAAGGAACTGTCCGAAACCGGTAGAACCTGTTGGGTTGGGGGCGACGATAATGTAGCCTTGATCGGCCCAGACCTGAGCGTTCCAGCGGTTGGACCAGCTGTTGCCCCAGTTACCCTGAGGACCACCGTGAATGTAGAAGGCGAGCGGGTAGGTTACATTCTCCTGCCAGAAGGTAGGCTTGACAACGTAGGCCTGTAGCTGCTGCTTGAGCTCGGGGTTGGAGCCGTTAAAGAAGATCTCAGAAACGGTGTGGGATCCGAGACCAGCGAGGTTGGGGTCAACCTGAGACGCATCGAAGAGGGTGTTCTTCTGTCCGTCGGCAAGGATGTACCACTCGCTAGGGGTCCAGATGGCGGTAGCGGCGACGAACAGCGAGCCGTCGGGGAGGAGGGCGAAAGTCGAGACGGACGTGTTCGAGGTCATGGGCTCAGGCACGAAGGTCTCGTCGGCGGTAATGGGGAAGTTGAAGATCTTGACGCGAGCGTAGTCATCAGCAGTAGCATAGATGGACGAGTCGTCATGGGCCCAGGTGATGGGTCCCTGAACCCAACGGTCAAAGCCAGCACTCAGAGACTTCCAGTTGCTGACGGCAACACCAGTACCCTCGACAGCGACGTCGACAGTGTACAGAATCCACCTATCAGACTCATAGTAGTCCTCGTCCTGCTGCACGTAGGCAAGCTTGGAGCTGTCAGTGGAGAAGGAAGGTAGACCAGAGGCACCCTGGTGACCAGCCTCGTAGGCCTCGGAGTCGGGGCCGTTGAAGGCGACGGGGGCGTCAGAGGACGCAAAAGCACCAACGTAGGTGTATGATGCAGTGTAGTTGGCCTTGTTGAGCTGAGGAGCCTTGCTCACGAAAGCGTACATGGAACCATCGGGGCTAATGTCGTAGTCGCTCGAGTCACCGAACGGCTGAATGGGGGTCTCGGGCTGAGTAGTGGTGAAGTTGATGCCTTTCTGGACGTTCCTCATTCCAGCACCAGACAGCGCGTAGCTGCTGTTCGCCGAAAGAGTTCCAGCGAAGAGGTTGTAGCGGTTCTTGGTCAGCCAAGTGTCCCAGTGGCGGGCGTAGATGTCCGAGTAGTAGCGAGCAGTTGTCGGTGGGGTGACTACGGTCTCGGGGTTAACAGCTGTACCGTTGGGGTAAGCCATGCAGTTGACCAAGAAGTGCATGTCTCCGGTCGAGGTGTTTGCGACCTTGAGACCAGAGTATGGCGCATCTAGAGAGGCAACCATGGTGCTCATGTTGGGACTCTTGATGTCGCCAATCCACAGGGTAACACCACCGGGGATTTCCTCGTTGGTGCCATTGATGTAGATGATACCAGTCTCGCTGCCGGGGATCCAGGCAACTTCGTTGATCTCGCTGGCGTTGAGGCCCGACTCGGTGATCTCGCCGGTCTTGAGGTCGATGAGGTTCATGCCAGAGCCCGCGCTTCCATGCTCCTCGAAGGAGTATTGAGAGTACGAGAACAGAGCAACCGAGCCATCGGGACTTGGGTCGGCGGCGCCACGGCGGACGGTGCTGAGAAGCAGTCTGTTTCTCTGTTAGAAGTTGCGCAAGGAACGGATCTCGATGGTGAACGTACTCAGGCGTAAAGGCACATGCGCCGGTGGCAGCCAAAGCCGCAGCAACGCTGATGTATCGAGCCATTTTGTATGCGACCAGCTTCGTGAAAGCTCAATTGGACAGGGTCGATGGTCGGACGAAGCTCAAGACGGGCAGGCAGCTTATTTGTACGACGAGCTGCTCGGTCCCAACCTGCAGACCCTGGCAAGACGACATTTTGCCTGCGGGGTTGACGTAGCACTGGGACCGGTACCTGGCTGGGAAGGAGCGTCTCGTTGGCTGCGCAGCCGGTGCTGGCATCATGTTCGCCCTGCAACGCGGTTGCTGCTATACCAAACCAGTGGCAGGATGGGCGCTGTTCACGATGTCTCCTGCCTGTTGGAGGCTAGGGCTGCGGGCGCACAAACAAGCTCGCTGTCGGTGGGTTCCCAAGAAAGCATGGCTCTGCGTCGTCCTATCGCGATATGGCCCACAAGTCCCGCAGTCGTGGCTCCGACTTGGCGCGGATTTCCCATGCGACTCTCACGTGAAGCTCTGCAAAGCTCTCGCCCAGATTGGTGGCGCCCGTGCCAAGCCGCGCCGTCTTGATCGAACCGGTGGCGGATAAAACGGCGCTCCAAAAGAGGAAGGTCGATAAAAATCCAACACGATTGTGCTCCCAGCTTTTACACATCGATAGCTCATTGCGGCGTTGCTCTGTCGCTGGTGTGCTGCCTTACGAAATAGAGAGGCTGGAGGTGCTGATATCGCACGGGCAGCTTCGGTCTGGTTCGGGCCTGCTGCGCGCCTAATATCCTTCCATCTTCTGTGAGCAAATTGACCATCTACACCTGCCTTGCCTGGCTTAGATATGCAGACTTCATCCATGCAGCTGCTGCTTCGTGTTGCTGATGGCGCAGGCCGGCATGGATGACATGGAGCGAATGAGCTGAGCGACGGCCTCGTATAGCACGGATATGATGTCCATCTACGCTCGATAGCAAGATATAACCTGCTCAAGCTCAAGAGGTACCAAAGCCCAATGGCTCTGCATCTGCACGTCTGACCCGGCTCGGTCTCTTCTACTTTCAAACGGCACCCCCCGATACTTACGAGCGTGCAAAAGAGGGTCAAAACACCGACCATCTGGACCATGGTATTAGCGCATCCACCGTCTCGGAGGCATCCACAAACCTTGCGGTTGTCGCGCTTCGTTCGCATTGCAGGAGACAAACTGGTGGTTGCTATGATGCATCATCCTTAAGTATCCCGGTTTGCGACTGTCTTGCGTTCGCACGCGGCGCTAGCGCAAGTTGGATCGCTGGACGTACGAGATCCAACACGTACATCAAACCCTGTCGAGCCTTTGCATACCAAGTGAGGACTAACGCTGGAAAAACACGCCGATAATAACTCTGTAACGGCAGCCTACCCGGATGTAGCAGCCGCACATAATCCATGGGAAGTATCAGTATTGAGGTCACGAGTATCGAGGTAATCATAAGCGTCGCAAATTCAGAGATAACCAGGGGCTCATCATGTGAGATGGAGGAGGGCGTAGCTCACTCCTAGGTAGTGCCATATCTCGTAACATAGTATCGATGCCTACTAGCAAAGAGCTCACATACTCTATAGTCTTCCGAGATGGGACTACGATGAAAGCCCTAGCGTGACTCTGCTAACAAATACCACTTATGCTGTCTAGAAAATATCAACCTTCAACCACTTGACAATGCTCATTACAAGCTTTTATCGATTCAACATCGCCTATCTTGGGATAGTCAAAAGAATATCATACTCCTCGTACCCAAGGCCACAGCCTACAAACACTCTCCACATGTACGCTCCCAGCATACTTCAATACCACGACACGATCCGGGCTTTCGAGCGCCATCTTGTAGTCAAAGAAACTAAAGTCGCAATGCTACTGCCGAATCACGCAATGAGAGCGTTATATGAGCATGCAGGTACGGCAATAGATAAAGCCGAAGCAACACTATAAATACTGGTCGACTTTCATGTTACAAATGTGGAGAAGCATATCGAGAGTTCTGGCAAGGCGTTGATGTGGTCGGCCGAGACGGTGGATGAGCAAATGGAGAAGGGATTGGAGGAGGTGGAGAACGTATTGGGTAATGTGCAGTATCGAATGCGGAACATGTAAGACGGTTGGATTAGAGGGATTGAGATGGTCGAAAGTATGTAAAATGCATGTAGGCTATGGCACACTGTCCGTACTTGAGGTCGACTTTTTCTGCTCAGAACCGCACATCAGTTAACACAAAATAAGAGTTGACCTGTAATTTCGCATAAGATCACAGAACAGTGTGTAAAGGACAGTGACGGACGCCGTTGCCAGAAGGTCCGCAGCCTTCACTACCTTCGCATTCCGCTTGTCAAGAATGAAAGTAATCGACATGAAATTTTCCAAACCAACGCCATGAAGCCCAACCATCTCAAAGAAAACCTCCTTCTCTTCTCATCAAGGACCAGAATCATCCAACACTTCCCTCACTTTCCTCATCTTGTTCCTGAGGGACTCCAACTCCGTCTCCAGCACCATCAATCTCTTCTCAGCCTGTGCGCAACGCGACTGGCTTTGATCGAACTGCTCGCGAAGACCCTTTGCATCGTCAAGCGCCTTCGTGTGCCGCACTACAAAGTCATCGTGCTGGACTTGGATACCACGATACGCATTTCTGCTGTATGTGAGCTCGCTGTTGATGTGGGATACTTCAGCTGTGAGGCTCTTGACTTGTGCCTGAAGCTGATGGTTTACTGCGACTCGTACTTGCAAAAGTTCAATTGATCTTCTTTGCATCTCAATATTGGCTTTCAGTTGAGAATTTTCCGCTTGGCTATCCCACAGTTGAGCTTGGACGCTGGTTGTCATGTGAGGGTGTTTTGGGCTTGATGACGGAGGTGTGGTGGCGCGTGATTCGCACATCTTGGTAGAAGTTAGCTTGAGCTGGTGGAAGTCATCGATCGTACTTGCCGTGTGACTGTAATCGCGACGCTTGATCCTTGCTACAGGACATTAGCTTTGGTACGCAGAGCTGGTGGGGATGGTGTAGTAGACCTG
>JAESFQ010000907.1_pt1 | contig 10783 bp, 13 predicted proteins | sample 9269431 | NCBI WGS metagenome assembly JAESFQ01 (sample SAMN14502588, study PRJNA617103) | algae metagenome | isolation source: Plectolyngbya sp. WJT66-NPBG17 and co-occurring heterotrophs from well... | place: USA: Mojave Desert, Joshua Tree National Park, California | collected 2006-08-06 | reverse complement strand
CGTAGTGCGCTACTGTCACTCACAGAAGCCCTCGCACACTCATCCAGTGATATCGGTGATCGGCTTCGCTTGGAAGGTCTCAAAAGCTTCGGTTCCAACCTCACGGATGGAGTCAACAAGATTCGCAACAAACACAAGTTAGAACTGAAGAGGCGGGGTTTGAAGGATGACATCCTCAATACCTTTCGAGATCTGACGGGTGCTGGTGGTATAGGTGGGTTCAATTTAACAGGTGGATTGGCTGGCGTACTGGGCAATATAGGTGACGCCGTGGTTGGCTCCCTTAGCACACCTGCTTTGTTTCTGGGTATAGGTGTAGGGTACGTATTTGCCCATCTCAGCGAACAGACTAACCATCAGCAGCATGGGTACAACGACTGCGCTCAACTTGACTGATATGGAGGAAGCCAACGCGATAGCTACGAATATTGCAACCGCCTACAACGCTTCCGCAACTGGTACGAACCTGGTCGCTCGACAGCTTGGCACTGGCCTATCGAGACAAATTACTCCTGCCTTCGGAAACAACAATGTTTCTCTCGGTCCTGCGGCTTTTGCACTAGCATCTGGAATTGGAAACGCGACTGCAGTAGGCTTGGGTCTAACACAACAACGTTTCACACCTTCAGCTGATTCAAGCATTGAGGCCATAGCTGGAAATTTCGGTCTTGGAGTTGCGATGCCGATTGCATCCAATCTTGATCTTCAAGCCATGATAAAGAGTTTGGGAAACAGCTCGGGTATCTCGAAATTGATGCAAGATCTTCCTAGAATCGCGGCAGCAGCAGGGACGGGCCTAGGAGAAGGCGCAAGAGACGGCTTAGGATTGACAGCGTCGAAGCCATCAGGGTCTAGGGAACAAAGGCGACAATCAGTGGATCCTACAACAGAGACACCGGACTTTCTCGGAACTGTACAGTCTTTCGCTAGAGGTCTTAGCCAGTCGTTCCTCCAAGGCAGCAGCTTTGCAAACCTCAACATTGGGATGGGAACGATACTTCCCAGCCAGACCGAGCTCCTGGCCATGCTGCGGCCTATAGCAGCAGGAGCTGGTGCAGGCATAGGAATGGGAGTTGCCATCGGATTGAACTTCAAGGCTGCGGACGCCCCGCCAGTAATCAGCGGTAACATCACTTGCAATGATGAACAGAAGGCTTTGGTTGCAGAAGGCTTCACGCAGAATCTGTTTTCAAACTTTCTCTTAAACAGTTCCGCCATCCAGCAAGCGAAAGAGTTCATAACAAACAATCCACCCAAAGCAGTACAGGATATTGATGGTGCAAAGGCAGCGGAGGGCTTCGCTAGGGGTATCATTGAAGGGGTCGTGAGCGCGATGTATTCTGTGGGAGGGGTCAAAAACTTGATCAGTGGTAACCTTCCGGATACTGCGTACGACGACGTGCCAGTTCTGGCTCCGACGCAGTTCAACGATACACTGAACGGCTCGGCTGTTGGCTTTGCGCGGGGGCTGACAGGCAAAGCTACGATACTGATTGCCGAGATTGCCAGAAATCTCACCCAAGGCATGCCAAAGTCGACTTTTACGCCTCCAGCGCGCCGAAGCAATTTCAGAGACGTACACGAGGATCTCAGCGTAGGTAAGAAATTGCTGTCGGCTAAGTCGTTTCAAATGCTGACATATTGCAGTGACGCGCAGTCCGCTTTCTGCTCGTCAATCTCAAGCTGGAGCTAGCCAATTCCCTATAGCGATCGACGCAGGTACAGCACAGAGGGGTGCTCAGAAATTGGTTGATACTCTCACGTGTCAGGGAATTGGCGGCATCGCGTCAGTGGCCTTCGGTGTTATGGCTGCAGCCAAGGTGGATGCTAGTGTGACGAGTAAATCGTTGGCTCAAGTTGGTCAAACTCTCGACCCAACAGTGTTACGAGCGTTGCCTAGAGGACCTATTACAGTTGAATCAGAGGGCAACATGTTCGAGATCGTTATCGAGAGCCAGAGTGTGAAAATCAACGGCTTGGCGCTCACTCCGTTCGCCGTTATCACGGGACTACACGGTACGTTACGCTAGAGTTATAGCTCAGTATTCTAGGCTTAGTAGCTAATTCTGTGCGCATAGTTCTGTTCGCCGGTCTCGCTTTCCTTACCTTCCTTCCCTTGTACCTTGTTCTGGGTGTAGTTTGGCGTTTTTCGGTCCTTACCGGCTTCCCAGTGGATGAAGCAAAGAACAAGAAATGGCGCATGGGCTTTCTGATCACTTTCGCCACCCTAAGTCTCGTTGGGGTCATTCTTGGTATCGTTGGTATGGGAAGTGCCAGTCACTTCCGAGATGCACATAGTGTAAGCTCCCTACACTGACATATACTCGAGGGGCTTGAGCTAATTCACACCTGTAGATCATGGGTCTCATCTCTCTCATCTTCATCTTCCCGGCAGTGGGCTTTTCCTTCGTCCGTCTACGCACTAAACTCGCACATCCCACATCTTCTGCATTCGCCGGCCTAAAAGGTCCCATAGCGCTTGCGAAAACACCACAACGCATCTATCTCATCAGCGGTGTCAGCACCCAATTACTCTTAGGGCTGGGCCAACTTGCCTTTTTGCAAGGCTTTTCTACTCTCCGCGCCATATCCCTTTGCGTCGCTGACGCAGTGCTAACCTCGACAATCGTTGCTGGCCTTGTGAGCTTTGCCTTGATGATACAAATCAGTGCTACAGCACTAGTCGGTATCCGGGCATGGTTGGAACAATATATCGCCAAGAAAGAAGCAGCAGGAGTCAAGCCAACGACAACTTCTAGCCTTGGTGGCGTCAAACGAAGCGACACGATGGCTACATTTGGTTTCGATAGGAAAGACCCACCGTCCGTTCTTAACTTGGCATCCACCAAACCGAAACTCACGCAACGAAAGACGGAAGAGCTCAGGGGCTCCGAAGACGATGGCATCAGCACCCCATTCAACTTTAAGAAAGAAGGAAGCATCAGTGAGCCGGACACGCGAGAAGACGCTTTCCTTTCGCCAGAAGAGCGACTCAACTACCAAGAGCGCGGCATCTACAACCCCAAGACTGGAGGTTACACCTATCCCGTCCAAAGCATGAATAACGACGACTACTATAACAGGTCAGCTACATATGGAGAACGCCGCCCGTCTTCGGGTGTCTTTGACCCATTGCGGTCTCCCCGTCCCCCCATGGCAACAGCTACTGGACCGAGAACAACTGGTGTTACCGTCCAGGATCTATGGCCTCCTCCAATGCCAGAAGCGTCGAGGATGTACATGACTACAAAGACTCAGAAGACTGTTAGCAGTAGGTATAGCAGGCCAATTGATGGCAATGTGCCTGTCAGGGATAGCTTCATGGGTTTTGGCAATAGATAGCGAAGACGCAGATCTCGGGGTTGAGAAGCTCTCTCAGCTGAATGTAGATTATGGAATACGATATATCAATATGAGCAGACATAGTAATGGTATATGATAAAGGATGTATTTGCATGTCTACGAGGTATATGGACCTAACTTAGTTGTCCTTCTAGTCCTCCCCATCAATAGATAATCTCCGAAACTACCAAGAAGGGAAAAGCTGATCCATGTGTCCACAATGCTTACCACACTCTCTCTCCGGAACAACTTGATGCATGGCGTATGATTTGCGTCCTTGTATGTTCGCAACCTACAAAAACAGGCTGATCTCTGCTGGGATGAAAGAGGTGTACGAAGAAGGCCACGAGCGGACAACGTTTTATTGTGCACAAAACTCTAGCAAATCTAGAGTCATTCAAGAACGACTTATATTGCCGGTGTGAGTCATAGTGTAGACTATCATACAGAAGACTTGCACTTCTAGAAACTGCCTCCTTCACCACTGTGGTGGACATGAAGTAACCACATAGCAGGTCAGCGTGCAGCGCATACGCTGGAGCAATTGCTTGTCATGACATGGTTCTCATGCATCTAAAACTTTGAGCATCTCTTCCACGCTCTGGAACTTCTCCCTCTCCTTCCCTTTACTCTTGCCTCTGGCTCGTTCAGCCTCATCGATCTTCTTCCAGTCCGACCAACTCAGCGGTCTTACGCCCGTCACGTTATCCTTGATGCCATCCCAGCCGAGACCCGTGCTTCTGTTGTCGCCGCTAGTGTCGTTCAAAAACGGTACCTCGGTTTCCCAGTCCTGCGCAATGATGTCCGCAGATGCAAAAGCATCTTGCATGGTGCTAGCGATGACGCCAGTAGGTCCGCGCTTCACCCAGCCTGCGCAGTATAGCCCATGTACATGGCCAGCCGTCAAGTTCCCAGGCCCTGCCGATGGTGTGATGACACGACCGTGCATGTCATTGGGTATTATGCCGAGTCGGTCATCAAATGGTACGCCAATGTCAGAAAGACCAGGCAGAGCTGTCGATTTGTATCCTACAGACCTGAAGGCTAGCGAAGCCTCCAACGATGTCTCTTCGTGTGTAGGTGTGACGCGGGCTCGCTGGTCGAAAGGATCGGCGTCGGGGACGAACTGTTGCTTTGTGAAGGCGACTGACGAGAGCTGACCAGCATCTGCTTGCATAGACTTGGGCGTTTGTAAGAAATCAAGAGCCCATGATCGTGAAGCATCCTCCTTGGAAGCCTTGCTACCCTTGAGCAAGACTTCAGCGATTCGTTTCTGTACGCGTGGGAGCTTCTTGATGTCCGATGGATAGAAGGAGCGGTCGATGGGTTCGAAGGCGACAGAAGGAAGGTGCATCAACTCGCGAGCTTCCTTGACAGTGAAGGCAGCCTATTTCCGGTAAGTGATCTGTTGGCGCATGCGCATGGTAAGACGTACCTGTATGGGCCCACGTCGGCCAACCACCCTCACAGACCGCACCCTACTTTCTGATAGCGTTTGGATAGCCTGCTCCGAGATGTCGGTATGCCTTAGATTGTCTACAGGACTCAGGAGTATACGCGCAACATCGAGCGCAACATTTCCCTGTCCTATGACGACTGCCCGTTCGCCAGCTTGGAGGTTTGGCTCCAGGTTTCGAAACTGCGGCAACGCATTGTACCATCCCACGAAGGATCTGGCCGAGTAGACACCCGGAAGATCTTCTCCTGGTATCCCCAGTCGTCTATCCTCACTTGCGCCGTATGAGAACAGGATCGCGTCGTAGTGGGGCTTCATTTTGGCTAACTCGACATCGTATCCGACCCTGACATTGCCGATGTAGTTGAATCGCGGTGATTGTGCTACCTCTTCGAACGTGTCCTGGCAGTTCTTGACCTCGGGATGGTCAGGCGCGACGCCGTAGCGGACCAGCCCATAAGGTACGGGAAGTTGCTCGTACATGTCGATGACGGCATCCTGGTTCTTGTTCAAGAGTCGGTGTGCTGTGTAGAAGCCTGCCGGTCCGGAGCCAATGATGGCGACGCGGAGGCGCCCTCGAGCGGTCGCAACTGTGCTATACACATTGCGAAGTGGTTGTGGTGTTGAAGATGCGATGTAGGACGGATACGCGCCTGATGGCCGATATCGAATCGTGCTGATCGCTCTCACATGTCTGGCAGTACCATGATTGCGAACTATCGGGCCTAACGAGCTTGGTGTGCGTTGAGTGCAGCTAGCGCAAACATATGGCGTCCTCTGCAGGTGGCGGACGAGGTACATGGTGTGAAGGTCCTTGCACTTGATAGCGGCAATCGCCGCACGAGGAACTTCGAGATGACTAAGTTCAACCAACTTGAAGGCTGAGCAGTCCTCTCGATCTGTCAAATACCACAACTATCGCATCTTAGACCGAAATCATGCTTACAAAGAGTCAACTTTAGCCTGGCTCTTCTTGCTCTGTCAAGATGCGGTTGCGGCCTTGTTGGGCCTTCTCGTCCGCCCAAGGTTCCGTTGGCGCGACCGATGAAGCAAACGAGCGACAGTTCCCTGCTATAAATCATTGGGACCCCACATGTTCCTGGCTAATTCAGGTTTCAGCAGGTCGTGGCTTTGACTAGTTAAAGCAGAAGTCCGTCCTATCCGTGCTTCTTCACGTCATGAGGCGTTCTGCTTTTGCATTGGTCCATATTGATTGTTGTCATGACAACCTCGTATTTACATACATATCTCCCCAGGTCCCCGCGTGGGCCCATGTCACCCATCAACCAGCATTTGCATTCCTTTGCTAATAAGCGGGAAGACATCTCTCACCTTCTGTTCTAACGGTCGTGTGCAGTAGAACTTCCTTTCCATTTCTCGCTCTCCATTGCAATTATGGCGGGCCGCTGGCAGCCCTACATGCACGCAGCCTCGAGGGATTCGATGATAGACACCGATCCCACCCGGCCCACCTTCACCCAAAGGCCATTACCATGGCTAGTCGCATGCCGCCTCCACCGCCCAAGAAGAAGCAGGAAGGCCCTTTGATCGACTTCAACAAGCATCCAGATAGCTACCTCATGCTTCCGTACGGTAACACAAACGCGAAGCCAATGAGTCCAAAGACCAAGATCTTCATCGACATTGCGCGATGGACCCAGTTCAGCCTCAGGATACTGACGCTACTCGGTGCGATCGGCGTCTTGCTGTGCGGCATCTTCATTCGAGGTGCACAAGATACAGAAGGCTATATTCTGAGGATACCGGTAGGTGCATTTTGATGAACGTACAAACACGTCGCTAACTCAGCCAGCCTGGTGCGGACCTGGTCATTTCGCTCTATGCGATATACCATCTAATCCGTAATCCCAAGACGCGACCAGCAGGGAGCTCCGCCAGCTACCACTTCTTCGCCTTGGTCACTGACGCCGGCTTCATCCCATTCTATGTCTTTACTATCCTCATGGCTCGCCGTAACTCCGATATGGAAGCTGGAACAGTAGGACGTTGGCGCACTATGTTTCCTACAGACGACGAGACGAACAAAGTACTGATGACAACTTGGCTGACTGGCATTGCTACCGGTGGCCTCCATCTGATCTCAGCTGTGATTGACATGTATCTGGCTATCGTCTTTCGAAAGATCGCAAGGCTGCCGCCTGACATGAACCCGCTTGAGGACAACTTGACTTCGCGCAGGAAGACCAAGCACAAACACAAGAACTCTTCCATATCGGCCATGACACCTCTTACATCGGACCAGGAAAAGCGATTCAGCGACCAGAGCACTATTGCTGGAGACCGCAACTCCAAGACTGGTTCGTTCATCTACAGCGATATCCCAAGTCCTACCAAGAACCAGGTCCCTTTCATGCACACGCGAACAGACTCGGAAACCACGTATTCCCCTCATACGCCTGCTTCCGCTCGCCAATCCAGGGAACGTTTCTCCATGTACTCTCAGCCTCCCTCCGCATACCAGTCCCGCAAAGAGGTCAATTACCGTGACGATCTACATCAAGAAGATGAGGACAACCAGACACTGGCTCAGCGCAAGTCTATGCTCTCCGAGCAAGCAAACATCAAGCGACACTCGCGAGCCGAATCGTACGTTACCAACGGGTCGAAGCAAGAGCTCCACACTCCTCCCGCTACTGCACGTTCTTTGAAACAGGAAGCCTCTGGTGATCTTTCTCTCCAGCGAAACTCCCAACAAAGCCTCAAGAACGACAACTGGTTCGTGCATCCTGAGGAGGAAGACGAACATGACGACAACCACCTAGCACCGGCACCCAAGCAGTCAATGTTCTCGACAAATGCAAACAAAGGCTACAACACCGTCTCGCACTATGATGACGTCTCTGATCTGGAAGGCGAAGTCGAAGAACCTCTGGTACCTTCTCCTCTACGCATGAACCCACTCAGCCAGAACCCCCCTTCTCCTCCACTCCCCGTCGCATCCGAGGACAGCCGCCAATTCAACACACCTCCACCATCCAGTCTTCAGCGCACCCTAACCACAACATCCATATCCACCGAAAAGACATTCGACCGCTCGCACTCTCGCTCCGGCACACCCAAATCACGCTACTACGGCAACCTCAAAGCCGCCACCGAAGGCGTTCGTAGCGCAAACTCGCCTTCGAACTCTCCCTCCAGCTCCCCAACCAAAGGGTCCTCCTTCCGCCAACAACCAAACCACTTCCCTAGCGCAACAAAGCAATACGCCGTCAACGCTGCACCGCCTGTCCCCACCAACAACTTGACCAACTCACCGTTTACACTGCATAAGAAGAGTTACACGAGTATCAAGCGCACTGGCGAGGCAAATTACACACCCGTCAAGGGCCAGTCACCGCGTGTGGTTAGCCGGTCGGGTGTCGATTACATCAACCCGTATGAGTTTGATGACTCAGATCTGGGTACGCCAGGGCGGAGGCGAGATGTTAGCGGGAAGATTGCTGAGGAGGGCCGCGGCGGTGGGTGGAGTGGCATGACACAGAGGAAGGTCAGTGGTGTCGCACATGCTTATTAGGGTCTTTTCTTTACTAGGGGGCGTTTGATGGTATCTGGTCTTCTCTTGGGACAAAGTTTTATTCACACGATTTGGGTTGTCATTATTGACGTAAGGATTGGGTCAGGACTCGGAGGTTAGCATGACTACATAGTACGTTTTGGATGACTGGAAATGACGATATGGTATCTGTCTGCTGCACAAAACTGAATTATGTCCTCTTGCAAACTGGATTCATTTGATGTATTTGGTGACGTATGTGTGATGAGGGAATTGTATTTGTGTTATGAGATGACACGATGCGCAGCTCTTTATGCTGTGCCATTGACATCATATTCAACATCGGTCCTGATCACATACTTTGCGCCCTCGACAACCCCAGTACCTTCGTGGAGAAGTGCGCCTTGCGCCTCACCGTGTGGGAATACTGCAACACTTCCCATAATAGGCTTAACTGGGTAAGCGTTAATGACGCCCTCCTTGACACTCGGGATGAAGAACGTCGTTTCGCCTCCCTTGAACTCGTCGTTTAGGTAAATAAGGAAAGTGAAGAGGGAAGACTGGCGAGCGTCGGCTGGCGACGCATCATATTGGTAGGCGTCAGTGACTGGATCGATGCCTGAGGGCGGCCATGCGCCATCTGTATGGATTAGCACGTATAACAACCTGGGCTGTCGGAAGTACGAACCGATATGACAACGGTACTCAGCGCCAGGCACATATCTGTACACTCTGAAGCGTCGATTGATGCCCCGCACTTTCTTGCCAGCCACGCTCTCCGGCACGAAAGCCTTGACTCTATCCCATAGCTTGTCGTGAAATGCTTGATCTACAATCCAGTAGAAGTTGTGTGCTAGCACACTGGTGTCTTCACCCTGAGGTCGCATTGGCGCATCTGGAATGAACTCTATAGTCTCTCCGGCTGCGATAATGGCGGAGCATTCCTCTGGAGAAAGTACATCCTTGATCAGGCGAAGGTTTGGCACGATCGGGTGCTTGAAGCACTCTGTCTTGGGTCCTTCGCCGAGCAACACAGCGTCGTCTTGCGAAGCGTATAAGATAGCGGGATGGAGGTTCGGTGGTTTACGCTGCAGACCAGCAGTAGTCTCAATAATACGGAAACGGTCTTTGAGATCTGGGGCGCATGATGTGAAGATGGTCTTGTCCTCAACACTTTGCCGTATCTGTCGGGTAGGTTTGCTAGTACCTCGCAGATCCCAGGTATCTTGTAGAGAGATACCTGATGCGACATCTGCGCCATGAGCTGTCGTATCAGTCGGACCCGTGACTCTCAGTATTGAATCCAATACCCCAATCAACTCGTCGTTTTGCGCATTTGTACCGACCACTGTATGACTCGGGACCTGCACATGGATTGAGAGTCCCGATACTACGTCCAGAGTACGCACCCAACGACAAAGAGCACCCAGTGTTGGAGTGTCTTTCCTGATGCGCATCTCGGCCAACAAGATGAGGGCTTCGGTGTACTTGGCATCCGTAAGTGCCGCTGATATGCGCGCAGTAAGATTGCTGCCCTCTATGCTTACGCTTAGCGTTTGCTGTTGAAGCTCAGTATACTCCACATACCAGCTGAGTTCAGACCAGTGGTACATGCTTGGCGGAAGTCATATACGGCAGTCCGAAGGTCTTTGCACGCTTTTGACTTGATCAGTAGTGGGTGTGCGGATAGCGTCTGTAGCGTCTCAATGGCAACCTCGATTTCCTCAGACGATATCACCGAGTGTACGCTCGCTGGTTCCAGTGGGTTCGCATCTTGTGGTGGACTCGGAATGCTATTCGGGTACTGCTTCTTTGCGACCGGTGCTTGCGCATTTGCACTGCGCTTTCGCTTAGCCATGCTAGCTGCTCAATATCCTGAAGGTGCAATTGAATGTGGAGATAGGATCCACCAAGGATGTCTCAGCTATTACTATGATGGATGTTAAGTAGTCCGGCTTGTCGACATGCACGCCGAGGTGTACGGTGGCGAGTGTAGAATTTCTGCGGTCCGTGCATGGCTAGGCGGGCGATGTTCTGCAGCACTGGTGCGGAAAGGCCCGCTCTCCGGTCTCACCACCTCAAGCTACATACATGCGCGTCACACTGAAACGTCAACCACTCCAGATATCAAGGATTCTTCGCACTCGTTGTACATCTCACTCGCCGACCGCCAATTCGATGTTTCCAGAAGGGTTCCCCTGTCAGAAGAACTACGTAAAGCTTGACTTCCCACATGTATCCACAGCGGTGTGATAGGTTAAGTCTTGAGCCCACTCACTCGGCAATACCACGGCGATCAACCGAACGGACTTAACAGGAAACAATAGGCCGGAGTGGTATGCCTGAGGCGAGGGGTACATCGCAGGGTACCTACGTATTTCTAGATAGTTCGGGCGATCGCCCTTTTCTTTTTCTCATCCATCTTCTCACATTTTCAGGCGCACTTCAACGTCTCTATATCCTCTCACTTC
>JAESFQ010000906.1_pt1 | contig 10794 bp, 12 predicted proteins | sample 9269431 | NCBI WGS metagenome assembly JAESFQ01 (sample SAMN14502588, study PRJNA617103) | algae metagenome | isolation source: Plectolyngbya sp. WJT66-NPBG17 and co-occurring heterotrophs from well... | place: USA: Mojave Desert, Joshua Tree National Park, California | collected 2006-08-06 | reverse complement strand
GTAGCCAAGCTATGACAATGTTGTTCCTAACTTTGCCCCTCCAGGCAGCCTGGATCCTCTTCGCAGCGTCTTCCGTGGACACGATAGGACGCTCGGTGCGTATCTTGACGCTGGCTGGGGGAGAACTAGCAGTCCGTGGTCGTCTAGGGTTGCGCTTGTACTCCAGTCTCCGTTTCTCGGCCTCTGCGAGTTTCTCCTCCATCTCTGTGCGATATCGTCGTTCTTCAGCGGCCTTGCGTTCTTTCATGTCTTCGGCAATCTTCTTGGCTCTCCTCACTTCCTCAGCGCAGGAAGCCGCCACCTGGGCCAGATGTTTCTCGCGAGCCTGCTGTGCAGCCAACGCCCTCTCTTCACTATTCGAGCCACGTGGGGTAGCCTTGGCCAACGCGGCACGTAGCCTGACCTGCTCAGCATGGGCTGCGCGGTCTGCCAGTCTTGCCTTGCGATCTTCAAGTATGGAAGCACGGCGAAGGTGCTGGGCCACATGGTGGCTCTGACAGCTATTGCGAAACGATCGATTCGACGTATGCGAGTGTGTCGAGGACAGCGAGTTCCGGCGGGACGAGGTAGCCGAAGACTTGCGACGGTTGCTTGTATGGCGATAGAAGCGGGCAGCGATGCGTGGTGGTGGAGTAAACGACTGGCCGTTGTCGGCGTCTGATGAGAGGATCATGTCGGGCTCCTCGGGAATGTCGTCGTTCTCCCGCTGCAGCTGCGAGCTGACCAGCTCCAGCTCGGAGTCGGTGAGGGACATGGTGTATGAATGCGAAGACGCGCTTTAGCTCAGGAGTCACGAGTGTGTCGGGTCCCTTGGGAAGACAGCTGTGGAGGGTGTTTCCTGATATTTGAAACAAAGCACGGCCTTGATGATGCTTTTTAGTGCAACAAGCCACAGGCGGATAGGGTAAAGGAATAGCGATTATCTTCGCGCAAGAGTCAAAGATATGTACAGGAACGAAAGGTGCAGATGTGCGCGGGGAGGCGTGGTCAGCGGACGAGTTGTATTGATGGCTGGGATGATTGATAAGCTGTAGGCCTGACGAAGGCGGACACGGAGCGCACTGTATACACAGTCGTTATGGCAGCAGAGCAGTTGCGCGCGACGGCATTTTTCGCATGCAGAAGAAGGTGAAATCAGTGGCTGGCGAGGGGTGCAGCTTGCCTGAAGACGACTGCATGACGATGCATCCATGGTAAAGCCGCGTGCTGCCAAGACTTGCGGACTTGGTAGCGGAAAGCTATCGAAGATCATCGACGCGACTTCACTCTCAGCCTTGTCGACATTGCCCACCTCGGTCCTCCTCTATTCGGCTTTTCTGTGCGTCCTGTGAATCACAGTTCGGGAATATCTCTCGTTACGCATACCAGGCTTCAGGATACTACCCAGCGAGTCTCTAGAGGCGCATCTTGTCTGCGCGTTCATCTTTCATCCAGAAAGACACACATTCTTAGTCGTCTTTGGAATGGACATCGAAGAGAGACAAGGCAGGCTTCGACAACACGAAACAGTACAAAGATTCTATTGACATTCTTCCCAGAACTACCATCAGCCTTTGCATAATGAACTGCCTGGTGACCCCTGTGTCCCAAGCCACGTGACACCAGGACCATCAGTATATGTCTCGCTGCGACGCCTCTCCCCAGGACGCTCCCAACGATATCAAGCCTACTCTGCCCAACCGCCGCACCTGGGAAGTGCGTTTGCGGGTCTTTTGTCAGGTACTTTGTCCATTCAGCGCTGTCGGTGGTCGCTTTCCCAGACGTTCCGTATCGTCTTATTTCAATCGTCCTAAGGAAAAGTCAATCTATCACTCTACGACCGGATGCGTCCTTGACTTACACGCAAGCTCAAATATCTCGGCCGTCTTCGCCCGGCGTGACATGTGTCGAAGTTGTAGAACAGCGATCGAAATGCCAATAATTGCGACCAATAGCCCAAGTACGCCGAATACTACTGTCGAGCTCAACGAGTCGGCTCCTTCAGTATGACTTGTCGCGCCTGTGGAGGGCTCTGTGCTGGAAAGCTCGAAGACGAGCGGTGTTGGCGTTGATGCCATGTCTGACGACGTCGTGCTTGCGATGAGCTTGTCTGCCGACAACAACTGTTGTCGAAACAGCAACCGAATGGTCTTGAGTTGGTCGGGGGGAGAGCAGTTGCAGGGTGGGATTGTTTCGCAGGTGTATTTGGTTGAAGGTAGGAAGCAAGTGGGCTTGGGAAGGAGTGACATGAAGTCTGAGGGTGGACTCGAGGCCCATTTATGTTCATCATGTGAAGCAATGTGCGTACGCCATCTTTGGTATCGTACTGTAGAAACTGCGACCAAGTGCGATTAAAATGGCAAAAAGCATTCATACCAGCACAATGACAGTGCGAAAAAGTGCGACGGCTGTCAACCGGTGTAGCTTCTCATGGTTGTAAACCCCAATTCTACGGCACACGGAGTGCGATAAAGTGCGACCGCGAATGAGAGGGCGCGATAGGTGTTAGCCTTGTCGGTCCGCTGCTCGAACAGACATGGGTCGACGTGAGAACTGCGACCAAGTGCGACAAATCTACTGAGAGCACCGACGTCCGTGACGTCTAGGGCCAGATGTAGACGGCAAATACGGAATTCTGACCAGGGTTGGGTCTTGGGTTCACATCTTGGGAGGCTCTACCCATGCGACAAAGTGCGATCACCAATAGGGAACACCATATTGTATGGCAGGCAACGAGGGGCGGTTCATTCATGCTGAGCTAAGTGGGACCAGGCGAGTTTCCAAGCGCGCCACAATGCGCATGTTGACTACACAGCCCATCAGCAAACATGCGACAATGTGCGACAGCCAGTTAAAGGCTGTTCTGCAGTTTCACCAAGTTGTCAGCCACGAAGCGGGCTGCATAAGCTTGCGTCGCCAACGCACCATGGCTACGAGTCGCTCCCACCGTCGCACTTCATCGCAGAACAATCAAGTTGGTTCCTGTCGCACTTTGTCGCCCTTCGCATTTCTCCAATACAGCAGGGATTTTGCAATCTTACTACAAAGTTGTTTATTGACTAGGTGAGATGTTTGGTCTTGTTCCTTGATATTTCAACAAGGCTGATCGGTGCAGCGCGATTAATTCCCTCATTTTCGCCATCAGCTCGCCTTACACGGATTCCCGCGTAGAAGTTGCAACCATCCTCATTTCACACGATCCTTTGATATGTCGACTTTCAACCGTAAACGACAAGCTAGCCCGTCTGATCAGGTCAATCAATCGAAACGAACAGTTCCAATCGCCCTGGACACAGCATGCTGCAAATGTTTGGAGCAATTCAACGCATCTGGGTTTATCCATTGGGACTATTTTTGTGCTAACTGCGATCACTTGTTATGCCGGAGCTGTCCGACCAAGACTCCGTCGCTTAGTACCTTTGATCCAAACACACACGGAAACGTGCACGAGAAGCACAATGAGCTTCTCCCACAAAGCCAACTACTTCGTTCAGGACCTACTCAAGAACTTGAAATGGGCCAAGACGTCGAGGGGCGTCAAGCGCAAGAGCTACAACCACAATCGACCAAAGGGCAAAAGGAGGTAGAGACAGGAGAGTCAAGCAAGCGCAGCTTGAACATGAGCAAATGCGACCGATGCCGAGCGGACAAGAAGAAGGTGTGTTGTCTTCGTGTCCTCATCGCTATATATACAAGCGCAGCTTTTAGGGACAACAACGACGCGTGATCGCTACGGTGTCTGATCCAAACAAATACTGACAAACGAGGAATAGTGTCTTCCTGTAAATCGAGTCTGGCCAACAAAGTGCGAGCTTTGCATCAAAAAAGGCTTTCCTTGTTCAGAGGGCAAGAGAGTGGTACGATCGACTAAGCATGCACCCGCCCCAATACCCTCACCGACGAACGTGACTTCTCCAGCGACCACTTCTGTCTCTTTTGAAGAGCGTCTTAAGCAATGGTAAGTAAACCTGTGGACAAGACCTAATGAGTCGAGATCAGTGGATTGCGAAGCTAACATGGTTTTGTAGGGTTTTCCTCTCAAGTTATCATAAGATGATGAAGACAGCTAAGGAACGGCTTGAAGAGCTGGAAAAGGTCACGACATCTCTCTTCTCCTTTGCGTGGTACGATCGCTGGAAGTCGCAATCAGATTCGTATCGTGATTTTTTATCCTTTGTGAACGAACATCTCGACTCAATTCTTCGTTCATGTTCCAACAAACTCCTCACTCTGCACCAATCGTCACAGAATCTTCCAGGATGGTTCCTTATTGCTTCTCTCTGTCCATCCGAGCCTCCCGATCGTCTCAATTATGCATGTTCCAAGTGCTGCTCTGAGCATTCTCGATCAAAAGCCATCGAATTGGAAAGTTCTCAAGATGTGTGCGGTAAATTAATGGTAGTGCAACACCAACTCATAGATCATCAAAGTACTGAAAACTGGAAAACACAACATGTGGTTCTTTCACACGAAGTACCGGAGCGGGCAGATGCGATTTTTGAGTCACTTGGATGGCCTGAAGGCACTGAGCTTGCAAGAAACATTGGCATTTATCACCCTGATGACTTCGGTAATTTATCAGATAACATGACTGATAGTTTAAATGATTGCCTGGGAAGATCCATGTTACATATGTACATGGACTTTATGCTTGATTGGAATTGTTACGAAGACTATGGCTTCAATATTGATACTTCTGAGCTGAAAGACGGACAAGACATTCTTGGAAGAACAGCCCTGGTTATAGCATGTCAGGCGGAGTGGGAAGACGCTGTGGAATTATTACTGGAAGAGCAAGCAGACCCAGGACTCGCGACCATGTACGGCAGTCTTCCTTTACATTATGCTGCCGCGAACGGTTCATATGATATCTGCGAACAATTGCTGTCGCACAAGACAAGATTCGATATTAAAGCTAAAGACTTTAAGGGGATGACCGCTTTAGATTGGGCGAAAGAGAAGGGAAATGAAGACGTAGTGGAATTATTATCTGCTGAGTACGTAGCAGCAGCCGGGGCAGAACAAGAGCCGAGATGAGCACGCAGTTTTGATGCAGGGACAGAGGAGGAGGAGGAGGAGGAGGAGGAGGAGGAGGTGTAGTGGTTATATCTTGGATCTACATTAAGAGCGCTGATGCCTCATTTCCAGTTTCGTTGGAACCCACTGAAAAAACTACAAGTAATCCGCAGGAAGAAACGCTTTGTGCTGGCGTATATCAACTTCCTGCTTACTAGAGCTTCGACACATACAAAAAACATGCCCCACTCCAACTCCGTCCTAGATATTCCAACCCCGCACCCAGGACATCAACAAGTTTCAGCCCTGTCACACAGCATCGCCCACAACATGACAAGCCTTTGAGCAGCGAGCGGGGAAGCGTGAAATAAGCTCCAGGATCGATCGACTAAGGGCATCTGTTGGGCACACTCTCCCTCGCCTACGTCTGCAGCAAGGACTGGATTACGTTGGATCCGGGGTATCGGAACCGACGTCGATGGCGTTTTACACGACCGTTGTGTCGAGACATGTGGTAGGGGCAGGATGAGCAACATGTCGTACCATGTTATCAAGTGGGGACCGTGAAAAGACGGTGCTGGCACATGATCGTATACACAATGGCCCTCACGAAGCAGAAGCGCATGTGCAGATGCTGGTTATCGAAAGAGAGTGCGATGGAGGGTCGGAAACCCATGTGTATGGCAAGGTGTCAGATGAATAGAGTTTTGGAGGATGTGACTAGAGAACCCACACTGCTGCCGCTGTTGTCAGAGGGAGAACTACTGCGGTGAGGAAATGTCGTGGATTATATGCGATGCGGCACGAGCCGTAGCTTGTTCTGACTGCAGTAGTGACGCCGCTGCGTTACTACGCTATGCGCTTCACGGCAGTCAGGTTGGGTGTGGGGGAAAGATAGACTGATCAACGTTTCTTCTCCACACTGATCTAGAACTCGATGTAAAGGTGTCAAGTGATAGATAACGTCTTCAACTCGAAACACGCGCCCACATCACCGCCTTCCGCGGACGCCACGTCTTAGCTGCCGGGCGGACAGCCGTCCTGCACCAAGGATAGAACGACCTACATGCCTCATGCACGATCTTCCGAGATCCATCTTCGCCGCATGCCCTCGCATATGCAAATGTCTCATGTAAACAATCTCGGCTCGTCATCAGACCTGCGTTATGCACCTCGAGATCGAACATCTGACTCCCAACCTTGCCCAAAACTAAAGGGGAAAACGTCATCCGCAAGATATGACGTACCGCCAGCATACATGTAACGACTGCACAGCCAATAGCTACTCTCCTCGAGAGACGAGAAGGAGATACACTCAAGCCACAACCCAACACCCAGCATGTGAAAACCGCCATAACGTAACCCCAGCGCACAGTCTACCCAGATACCCACGGCATTCTCGCAGCACTGACAGATGACACTTCAGACTCGCCAGTAACCTTCCACCTCTTCCACCGTACCACCACCCTTTACCAATTCACCTCCCCTCCCCAAATCAATGCAACACTCGCTTTTCCCCCCTTCCCCCATCGCACAACCAGACGCAGCCCAAAAACAAGCCAATGAAGATCCCCACCGTTACACAAGGGCGAGGAGAGACAGACCGAAAGAGTGCATGTGTTTAAGCATGCGTATGTAACACAACCGGTCCCGCCCACCCTTCGCTTGCAAAACCCACCCGTGGTGACACAACAGTCTTCCAGGTTCCAGAAGCCGGATACGAAAGTCCGCGCAGCGAAAGCGGGATATCCTAGCCCCCCTCCCTACGTTGCTTGCGTGCTTTGCATGTGGTTGTACAGAATGGCTGGATAGCTAGCTGGTTAGCTGGTTAGTAGGTTAGTACATGGTACGCGCCACTGCTATTACGGGCGCTCGAAGGTCATGTGCCGCGCTGGGATGAGGAAACATGGCGGGTTCTTCTAGATGGTGGTGACATGTTGGTTTGTGGGGTTGGTGAGTATGATAAGACAGTGTTGGAAACTATGGGGGAAAGGTGTTGCGGGTTGAGTGGAAGAGGCTTGTTTGGTGCGGATGCGATGGCGTGATGGATGGATGTGTGAGGTGCAGAGCTGTGCATCGTTGTGCGTCGGAGAGATTTGCTGGAGAAAAGGCGGCGTCATGTGCCGGGCTGGCGGTGTAATGGCTTCTTCGGGAGTTGGGAGGTTGTTTGCGCGCTGTTTGCTGTGTGGTTGCTTCCCACCGGCAAGAGCGCGCAGTGACTACTACCACAAGGGATGAAGAGACAAAAGGTTAACATGATCAAGTTTGGACGAAGAAGGTGTTGCTTGACTGAGAGTTTGATTTGAAGTTGAGCGCTTGTTGTATCTTCTCTCTCGAGGACACACTAAAGCATGGCTTTTGGTACTACACACCATCCACCTTCCCAGCTCCCATCTGTACCACCTCTGTATACCAATTACACCGTATCAATACTGAAATATACCCGAAGAAGCTTGATTCTTCTTCTCACTACTACCAAAAGGGCAACAAAGACCCACGACTGCGCTTGCCCCCTCGAGTCCCAGACAAGGACGAGTAAAGGTATAGCCGCCGGAACCAAGGAAATGAAAATAGAAAAGTAAAGGAGAGTTGGTTGAAGAGCCACCGCTGCTTCAGTCGTGTCGTGGTGATAAAGCTCACTTTTATCGCCCAGATGCAGATAGAACCGCTGCATCACCTTTTTGAACCGCCCAAACACCAAACAGTAATCCCAGTGAAGGGAGGCGCAGTACAGACAGACCACTGTACTGCGCAAGACAAGAAAAAGCCTCTCTAATACTTGTTGTTTCAACATAGAAAATTCGTGACTCTGTGATGAGAGTCGTGGTGGTCGTGGCTCCAATTAAGGACCGAGATCTTGTGTCATACAGTCGTACACTTTCGTAGAACATGCCCCTTGGGCCTGACAAGCGCAAGGGGAGAGAGTAAGAGTACAGAGTTTGTGCGTAGGATGGAGATATTAATCGCACGCGATTATTGTCAGGGTAGAAAGGAAAAACGGGTTTTCGTTGCAAAATGGGGTCTAGTGGCCCCGGACGCCACCCGATGAACGACCGAGAAGAGTACCAGGGAACCGTAGGTCGCTAAGGAATTTGAGAAAGGCACGCTTGCGCGAAGGCGCTTTCGGTAGTAATGCGGCCGCCTGTTGCATGGGACCGACAATGTCCTCATCGCCGAGCTTGGGGAATTTGCCCTCACTCTTAGGGTCGTGTAGCGTTGGCATCTTGCTAAGGGGTCCTGGCTCTGTGGGGGAACATGGAGCGAGTTCCTGGCCGATGGCAGCCGCGTGTAACTTGGCCAGATCATGGGTCTTCTTCCACTGAGCATCGATTTCAGCCCACTTTTGCTCGGTGAGAAGGTAGTGCCTGGATGTCACTCCGTAGTGTTCTGCGGTTCGCACTTGGTGCTTTGCGTAGTTGCGACGCGCTTGCGCCCATTCGGCAAGGTGCTCTTCGATGGAGGCCGCAGTGCATACCTCGGGGGCATAGGGCTCCGGTAGAATGGTGAAGTTCGCATGGCCCAACTCCATAGCCCATTTGTCCTTTGGGTTGGCAAGCATGAGAGGGGGTATGTCAGATGACGGTACCATGTACGCAGCATTCGGTCCCCGGATGGAGGCAAAGGATGTTTTCGAAGAGAGAGTTGGCGTGGAGTAAGTGCGCATTGGCGGGGTGCCGGCTGGGGTCGGGCCCAAAGATTGTGTCGCGTCGGCAACCGCTGGCGACTGCAGGGGCGACGACGCTGGCACGTCATCGTACCGGCAGTTCACAAGTAATGGCGGTAATAGTGGCGTCGTGGCATAGCGCTCCCGTTCCACCTCTTCAGGGTCTATTTTCATGGCATTGGCCTTGTTGACGTCGATAGCCATTGGCGTAGGCACATCATCACTTAGTTGTTCCCTGCTTGTCAAGGCTGGTGTAGAGGTCGGCGACGAGTAGTCTTCTACGAGATCGATCGTCGAGACATGGTGAATAGATCCGGCAAGCGAAGAGGACCGCGTAGACGGGACTCTAGAGGGGGTGGCGCTGCGCGAAACTCTGCTGAGGGTCGAGCTGCGGTCGCGTACTCTGCGCGATAACGAGGGAAAGCGCCTCTCGAGCTTGCCGGCGATGCTATGCGCGGAAGCCTCTATGGATCGTCGCCGCTTGGCCAGTCGTAGTTCCGAGTCGCAGGTGGTGAAGTACTCGTCCTGAGGCTCGTAGGCTCGGGATATCCTGCAGTCTTGCGTGTGGCCATAGGCGCCTCCGACGTCGCCTGGAAGTGGGTTAGCATGGCAAACACAGACTGTGCGCATGGAAGACTTACAAGAGCAGCGGTACGGATCTTCACTGCCATAGTCGTATTCGCGCTCCAGAGGCTCTTCGGTGAGCTTGGGCAGCTTGCCAGAGCTGTTGGGGGGCTCAGTGGGCTCGTAGGTTGGCGGACTTGACGACAATGACGAAGCCGAGCTGGGAAAGCGAAAGTGGCCTCGCATGGGTTGACTTGGCGTGGGCGGTGTGGAGCACTCGGAAGCCGAGTAGAAACCAGAGTCGGCATTGGAATAGATGGAGGAAGTCGGATCGTCGTACATGTTGAGCGAGCTTTTGGAGGACTTGCGAGCGGCGACGAGCTTGGGAAGCTGGAGGGGTTTAAGGTCGTGCATGTTGGTTTTGTTGGTTGTTGGTTCTTTTGGCGGTCGGAACGGGACGTGACGTGAATTGGGCGCAAGCTACCAGGATCACATCACCAGCTTTGGAAAGGCAGCGCTATGCGCGGGCGCAAAAGGACAGCCAGCACGTCGGGGTGGCGGCGCGCTGGTTTGGGGGTGGAGAGGCGGTCGGGCAAAGTTTGAGAGTATGCCACGATAGTCGACCACGTATGTACGGATGTACTATTCGGCCTGGTTATGCTGCAGCAGAAACGTCTCCAGGGCTGGATGCAAAGTCAGCACCCAATGCGGACGGCACGTGAGCACGGCGGGCGGCGATAGGTCACAACTCGGCGAGGCGGGCGAGTTGATCAGACTGGAACAGGTTTCGCGAGTGCAAGCGAGAGACAGCGCAGCGATAAGGCGTCGACTTGAATGGTAAGAAAGAGTGTGACGTGGGCGAGCAAGAGAAACGGGCGGTGGACGGGGTGTGGGATAGTCGAGCATTTCTGTGTGGACAGCGACCGCACGGGGTTCCACGGCTACGGTGCAACCCAGGCCTGCCCTCTGGACTATCTGGATAGAGTATGGTCGCCCGGCACGTCGTCTGCTTCCGCGCGACTCAGATAGCCCGGTACACGAGGCCGTGGCACTTCCACCAGGCTCACCAGCCCTGGACAGTCTCCGCGCAGAGAGCATGCCAGGGCGCCGTCGCTTCAAGGTCCCCCGGCCTTCCAGCCGCCGTTTACACCACGGCGTCCGTGTCGCTACAGCATGACCACCGCAGGTGGCTTGATTCAAGCTCTGCTCAACAGTACGGGGCCTGCCTCGGTGTCGAATTTTCACTTGCCCAACCTAATTATGTGATATGTCGTTGGTGGAGGCGGCACAAATCATCCCTGTGCCTCGCTGTTCCCACTCTAAACTTTCTGTCGTCGTGAGGAGAGCGTCTGGGCAAACTATGCACCAACAGGTGTTGAATCACATCTTCTCCACGAGCCTTGACCGATCAACGCGTTGTGGTTTCGAACGGTGCCTTGTCTGTATTGCAAAGTGCTGTACCACCCGCGCTGTGGTTGTCATCCGCTGTCTACCACTCCACTACTGTGAGCGCAACCGTGGCTGCCACTTGACAGACTCGTCTATCGGGCAGTGCAAAGGAACACGCCTGG
>JAESFQ010000905.1_pt1 | contig 10794 bp, 11 predicted proteins | sample 9269431 | NCBI WGS metagenome assembly JAESFQ01 (sample SAMN14502588, study PRJNA617103) | algae metagenome | isolation source: Plectolyngbya sp. WJT66-NPBG17 and co-occurring heterotrophs from well... | place: USA: Mojave Desert, Joshua Tree National Park, California | collected 2006-08-06 | reverse complement strand
CCGAGGGAAACTCGATCTACTGCGCGCCAGGTTGATCGTCCCCGCATGGATACGCGTCAGCACGGAAACTGCGACGGAGCCCCTTTTGGGCGCCGATCCGGGGTCCCAACCCAACGCCGATTGACACCCAGGTGCTGATCGAGGATTGGCGTCAGCACTACAATCGGATTCACCCGCACTCCTCGCTCGGCTACCGACCACCCGCCCCAGAGACCGTGGTGAGGCAGGGCCAGGTAGCAGCTCAGGAAGCGCGGTCGCGGTAATCCACTAAAAATCCGCCCGGACCACTCAAGGGAAGCTGGTCACTCTGCCGGCCTAGTAGAACAGCTTGGTAAGCGCGGCTTGAACCGCCCCGAAGAAGCCAAGGAAGTAAACGGAGGCGGCCACGACCACCAGGATGTCGCGGACATTCTCGCGGGCGACAAGGAACCGGTGGAACATGGTCACCTCCATTGGGTAATGTTCGTGGGATCGCCGGCCGGCGTCCTGGCACGAACCGCTCAGCGCGGCTGCGCGTAGACTAGGGCGGCGTTGTCACCGCCGCCGACCAGCCATGCCTCGCGGCTGGGGTTGGCAGACGCCATGGCCAGGTATTCCACTGCCGGCCCGTCGCCGAGGCTGCCCGCGAAGCGCGCGAAGAGAGAAGGCTGCGACGGCAGGCCACCACCGCTGCCGGCACCGAAGGTGCTGTAGGTGATGGTCATGTTGTCGCCACCGCCCTCGATGGTGGCACCGCCGCCGCCGACAAGGGACCCGCCCGTTGCCATGCGGACGGTGCCGTCCAGTGGGGCCTGCGCCTGGGCCGCACCGGCGGCCAGGGTGACGGCAATGACGGATGCGAATGCGATGTGCTTCATGATCGTAGCTCCTCTGCTCGCCTCATTGGGCGACGGCAGGAGGATGCCGAGGCTACGTGTGACGGGCCGTGAGTGCGCCCGTGGGAAAATCATGCGGCACCGTGGTATCGGCCTGAGGTGAGTCCCACCGCGCGGGGATTATGCCACCGCACGGACGCAGCCACAGGTGGCAATTGCACCGCAGCACGAAACCACACGGCGTCTACGTTGCGATACAGATCGACGGGCCACGTTCCGTGTTGCTAGGCTCGCATCGCCTTCCAAGGCGACTGATGGGACATCGGATGACGCGGCGCGGGTTCATCGCCCTGCTTGGCACGGCGGCGGCACGGCCAGGTGCCGGGCGTGCGCAGCCGCTCGCGCTGCCCGTCATCGGCTATCTCGGCCCTGAATCACCCGAGCCCTTTGCCAGCCGCGTGCTCGCCTTCCGCGACGGGCTCGCCAGCACGGGATATGACGCGGGCCGCAATGTCGCGATCGATTTCCGCTGGGCGGAGGGGCGCTACGACAGGCTGCCGGCGCTCGCGGCCGAGCTCGCCGGCCGGCAGGTCGCCGTCATCGCCGCGCCTGGGGGCGCACCCGTCGCGCTCGCGGCCAAGTCGGCAACCACGGCGATCCCGGTCGTATTCGAGATGGGCGGCGATCCCATCGCACTCGGCGTGGTCGGCAGCCTAAGCAGGCCGGAGGGCAACCTCACCGGCGTGTCGAGCCTCAGCGTCGAGGCGAGCCCCAAGCGGCTGGAGATCCTGCACGAGGTGGTCCGCGCTGCGCGTGACGACGGCGCCGCGCCACTGCTGCTCGGCGTCGTGGCAAATCCGACCAGCCCGACCGCCATGTCACAGGTCGGCAGCCTGCAGACTGCTGCCGAGGCGCTGGGGGTGCGGATCCACGTCCTGCAGGCCAGCGTCGAGGCGCAGTTCGGCCCCGTGTTCCACACGCTAACCGGCATCGGCGCGCGCGGCGTCGTCTTCACCTCCGATCCCTTTTTCGCCTTCCGCGGCCAGCAGCTTGCGGCACTCGCGATCCGGCACGCCATGCCGGCGATCACCCAGACCCGGGATTTCGCCATCGCTGGCGGCCTGCTGAGCTATGGCGGCGACTTCGTGCAATCCCACCGGCAGGCTGGGATCTATGCCGGGCTTATCCTCAAGGGTGCGAGGCCGGCCGAACTGCCGGTGCAGCGGGTCACGAAGCTCGAGCTGTTCATCAACCTGGACACGGCCAGGCGCTTCGGCCTCACCCTGCCCCTGACGCTGCTCGGGCGGGCGGACGAGGTGATCGAATGACCGGGCGTGTCGCGGTGCCGCCATGGGCGTGAACCTCTCCGGCGCACCACGGGGCCGGGCGAAGCCGCTGGCCGCGGCGGCCGCGGCGGATCGCGCGCCCCGCCGCAAGCATCCGCTCCTCGCCTGGCTGTTGCGCACCGCCGCCGCCGCGTTCCTGCCATCCGGCCTGGCGCGCCGCTTCGCCCGCACCCTGATCGGCCTCGTGGTGGTCACGTTCCTCGCCAACGGCACGGTCAACATGGTGCTGTCCTATGACGAGGCCACGGCATCGGCCGTGCACGTGCAGCGAGAGAAGGCGCTCGCGGCCGCCGAGCGCGTGGCCCAGTTCATCGGCGAGATCGAGAACCAGATCGGCTGGACGACTCGGGCGGAATGGGCCCGGCTGGACCCCGACCAGCGCCGCTACGACCTGATCCGCCTGCTGCGCCAGACGCCGGCCATCATGGACGTGCTCTACATCGACGCCGACGCGCGCGAGCAACTGCGGCTCTCTCGGCTCGAGCCGGACCTGGCCGGCGGCGGCGCCGATCTGTCCGCCGACCCGCGCTTCACGCAGGCCATCGCCAACCGCGTCTGGTACGGCCCGGTCTACTATGAGCGGGGGTCTGAGCCGTACATGACGCTGGCCATCGCCCATGCCGGGCGCCGGCCGGGCGTCACCGCGGTCAACGTAAACCTGAAGTTGATTTGGGACGTGGTCACCGCAATCCGCGTCGGCGACACGGGCTATGCTTACGTCACCGACGCCACCGGCCGGCTCGTCGCGCATCCCGACATGAGCCTCGTCCTGCGCGGGACGGATCTGTCGCACTTGCCGCAGGTCGCCCGCGCCGTGCGCAAGGCGCAGGGCGACGACGCCGCACCCGGGAACCCGGTCCGCTCGGACTGGGGCATGGTGCTCTCGGCTCATGCTGCCATCCCGCGGCTCGGCTGGCTCGTCTTCGTCGAGCTGCCACGGCGGGAGGTGCTGGCGCCGGTGCTCGTCACGCTCTACCAGACGCTGATCCTGCTGGGCATCAGCGTTCTCCTCGCCCTGCTGCTGGGCGGCTGGCTTGCGCGGCGCATGGTCGTCCCCATCCGCCAGCTTCAGGCCGGTGCGCAGCGCCTCGGCGAAGGTGACCTGCGCCAGCGCATCGCGGTCACTTCGGCGGACGAGATCGGCGCGCTGGCGCACCGGTTCAACGTCATGGCGGCGCGGGTGCAGGAGGCGCAGGAGACGCTGGAGGCCAAGGTCGCGCACCGGACCGAGGAGCTGGCGCAATCGCTGGACGAACTGCGCGCAGCGCAGGACCGGCTGATCCAGACCGAGAAGCTCGCCTCGCTCGGCCAGCTCACGGCCGGCATCGCGCACGAGATCCGGAATCCGCTGAACTTCGTGAACAACTTCGCCGAGCTCTCGGTCGACCTGCTGCACGAGCTTGAGGAGGCGCTCGCCGTGGCCGGGCCTTCGCTCGATGCGGCGCTGCGTGAGGAGATCGCGGACCTCGCCGCGACGCTGCGGGACAATCTGGGCCGGGTGGTACAGCACGGAAAGCGCGCCGACAGCATCATCCGGAACATGCTAGCCCATTCTCGCGAGAGCGGCGGGGAACGCCGCCTGGTGGACCTCAACGCCTTCGTCGAGGAGGCGCTGAACCTGGCCTACCACGGCGCACGGGCAGAAAAGCCGGGCTTCAACATCGCGCTCGAGAAGCATCTGGATCCGGCGGTCGGGCAGGTCGAGCTCTACCCGCAGGAATTTACCCGCGTGCTGCTGAACCTGTTCGGCAACGGCTTCCATGCGGCGCATGCGAAGCGCACCGGGGACGCGGTGGCCGGGTTCCAGCCAACACTTTCCGTCACAACGCGGGCGCTGCCGGGCCAGGTCGAGATCCGCGTGCGCGACAACGGGGCCGGCATTCCCGACGCGGTCAAGGCGCGGATCTTCGAGCCCTTCTTTACCACCAAACCCACCGGAGAAGGCACCGGCCTCGGCCTCTCGCTCTCGCACGACATCGTTGTGAAGCAGCACCGCGGGACCATCGACGTGGTGACGGAGGCGGGCAGCTTCACCGAACTCGTCGTCACCCTGCCTTGCACCGGGACGTCGCCGGACGGGAGGGACGCATGAACGCGCTCATCCTCGTCGCCGACGACGAAGCGGATATGGAGCCGCTGTTCCGGCAGCAATTCCGCCGCGACATCAGGGCCGGCCGCTTCGACCTGATGTTCACGACCTCGGCGCGGCAGGCGCTGCGGATCATCGGCGATGCAGGGCAGGACGACATTGTCCTCCTGCTGTCGGACATCAACATGCTGGAGATGAGCGGGCTTGACCTGCTGGCACGCGCGAAGGCAGCACGCCCCGACCTTCCGATCATCATGGTCACTGCCTATGGCGATGCCGATACGCGCCGCCGCGCACTGGCGGGTGGCGCCGATGGTCTGCTGCCGAAGCCCATCGACTTTCCCGCTCTGCGGGCCGAGATCGACCGCTGCCTCGCCCGGTGGAGGGCGGGGCCGTGACGACGATCCTCGTGGTCGACGACGAGCCGGATCTGGAGGCGCTGATCCTGCAGCGGTTCCGGCGGCGAATTCGCGCGGGCGAGATGGCCTTCCTCTTCGCCCGCAACGGTGTCAAGGCGCTCGACCTCGTCGCGGGCCATGCGGGCATCGGCCTCGTTCTCGCCGACATCAACATGGCCGGGATGGATGGGCTGACGCTGCTTGGCGAGTTGCAGAAGGCGGAGGGGCCGCTCGCCACCGTGGTCATCTCCGCTTATAGCGACATGAGCAACATCCGTACCGCCATGAACCGCGGCGCCTTCGACTTCCTGACCAAGCCGATCGACTTCGCCGACCTTGAGGCGACGATCGCCAAGGCGCAGCGCCATGTCACAGCCCTGCGGGAGGCGCGCGCGGCCGCCGCCGAGCTCCAGCGCCAACGCGAGGCACTACTGCAGGCGGAGAAGATGGCGACCTTCGGCTCCCTCCTCGCCGGTGTCGCGCATGAGTTGAACAACCCGCTCTCCATCGTGCTCGCCGGGGCGCTGATGCTGGAGGAGGAAGCGGCGGAGGCCGGCGGGCCGGGCCTCGCCAGGAGCGCGGAGCGGATCCGCGTGGCGGCTGAGCGCTGCGCGCGGATTGTCCGCAGCTTTCTCGCCATGGCGCGGCAGCAGGAAGTCCAGCGGCGCCCGATCGCCGCAGCCGCCCTGGTCGACAGCGCGCTGGAATTGCTGACCTACGGTCTGCGGAGCGACGGTATCGAGGTGATGCGGGACGTCCCGGCCGACCTGCCGCCGCTGTTCGGCGATGCGGACCAGTTGCATCAGGTCCTGGCGAACCTCATCACCAATGCCAAGCAGGCGCTGGAGCGCCAGCCCGGGCCACGCCGCCTGCGCATCGCGGCGCGGGCGGCCCGCGACGCGGTCGAGATCTCGGTCGCCGACAATGGACCCGGCATCGCCGCCGAGTTACGGGGCCGGATCTTCGACCCCTTCTTCACGACGAAGCCGGTCGGCACGGGGATCGGCCTTGCGGTGTCGCGCCGGATCGCGGACGCGCACGGGGGCTCGCTGACGCTGGCGGAGGGGGCGGGCGGTGCAAGCTTCGTCCTGCGGCTGCCGCGTGCAGGGCAGGATGCGGCCGCGGCGGCCATGGCCGTTGCGCATCCGGACACCACGCCGCCAGCGGTCCCGCGGAGGGCACTTGTCATCGACGACGAGGCGGAACTCGCCGGCGTGCTCGCGCGCATGCTCGCTGCGCACGGCTTCCGCTGCGACTTTGCGGTGACGGGGCGGGACGCCCAGGACCTTCTGTCCCGCGGGGAGTACGACGCCATTCTCTGCGACCTGCGGATGCCCGACATGGACGGGCGGGCCCTCTACTGCTGGCTGGAACGGCAGCGGCCGCAGCTGTGCCGGCGCACCGCCTTCGTTACCGGCGATGCGTTGAGCCGGGTCGCCGCCGAGTTCCTCACCCGCTCGGGCCGCCCCGTCCTGGAAAAGCCCTTCCTGCCCGAGGAGGTGCGCCGGCTGGTCGCCGCCCTGGATGCCGGCGGAGGCTAGTCCGCCGTGAAGGTCATCAGAAAGCGCTGCGGTTCGCCGCCGACGAGGTGCAGGGCGCGGCCATTGAACAGCACCGGGTTGCAGCCGTCATCCGAGGTGCAGAGCGTGTCGCCGTCGATCCACCATTGCTGCGTCGCGATGCGCCGGTCCGGGTGCGCCGGGTGGAACTGGTACTGGTCGCCATCGGCGCTCCAGAAGGTGGACAGGGTGGCCCGCATGCCCCAGCGGTTCCAGTCCACCCCGGCCAGCCGGCGCCCGGCGAAGGCGGCGCGGATCGCGTCGCCGTCCAGCCTCCGTCCCTCCGGCCTCAGTATGCGCTCGCCGCCAAGGAGCGCCTGCCGCAGCTGTTCGGGCGGCCAGCCCGTGGCGCAGCCATAGGCCGCCTCCAGGCTGCGGCCGCTGGTGATGTGATAGGTCCGCGCGGACCCGAGTTCTGGCCGGTCAAGGCCTCTGGTTTCGGCGTCATGCACCCGCAGGCCCTGGCGCCGCGCCGCAGCCGACCACCTGATCCAGGCAGCGTGCGGCACGCTCCGGTCGCGCCGGTCGCCGATGACGAAGATCTCGGCATCCGACCGGATGGCCGCGACCGAGCGCATGGGGTCGGCCAGGTCGCCCTCCCGCAGGGCGAAGTCGTCCGCGACGATGCCGTCGGGCCTGCGGCGGAACTGCGCCAGGTCGAGCGGCGCCGAGGCGATGACGGCGCAGCGGATGTCGCTGCGCCTGGCCAGGAGGTTGGCGACCAGCAGCCCACCAGACGAGAAGCCCGAGAGCACGACGTTGCGGAAGCCGTAGCGGCGTTTCAGCGCGTCCACAGCCCCGTCGACAAGGTCCACCTCGTCGAGCGTGTGGCGGTCCTGCGCGTGGTTGCCGGACGAGCCGTGCATGCCGGGCCGCGCGATCAGGAACACCGGCATGCCCTGCATCGCGCCGGCCAGGATCCCCGCGGCGAGGCGCCGTGACGCGGCATCCTGCTCGTAGAACTCGCTGAGGCGATCGATCTGCACCCGGCCGGCCGCGGCGCGGTAGACGATGCCCGGCGGGTCGCCAGGAAGGTGCAGCAAGGCGACCGGCGAGGATCCGGCCGCGCCGCCGGTGGCGTAGCGCAGGCATTCGCGGCGGCCGCCGGTCTCGACCCAGAGTGTATCTGGCAGGGCGCGGCATCCCGCCTCGGTAGCCGTCGCACCGCTGACCAGCCCCTCGCGGGTGAAGGTGTCGGCGGAAAAGCCAGCCGGCGCCGGGGGGGCCTGCGGCCCGGGACCGGCGCCGCATCCCGCGACGAACAACGCGGATGCCAATGCGATGCGGGCCGGGAGCAGCCTGGGGCAGAGCGCGATCACGCCGCACCTGTGGGTCGGGACCGTTGGCAGATGGGCCTTGCCGCACCGGTGAATAGTGGCCGCGCGGAAAAAGCGGCCCCGCGGCGGCGCGGGCATGGCGGCGAATACCACGCTTCGCATCCGCCTTTCCTCGCCCCCGTCAACGATGCCTCCCACGCCGCCCCATCAAGCTCCGCCGGTCTTCACCAGACGAAGGAGAACAGGCCATGCATACCATCATCTCCAGCGGGCGGGCCTTTCAGTTCGAACTGCCGTGGGCACCCCTCCGCGCCATCCGCCGTTGGTGCCGCGAGCAACGCACGGCGGCGATCCTGAGCCGCCTGGACGACAGGATGCTGAAGGATATCGGCATCGACCGGTCCACCATTCCGTACGAGGCGCGCCGGCAATCCACCGGGCTGGACGGCTGCTGACATGGCGCCGCATGCACAGGCCGAGGCGGTGCGCGTCGAGACCGACGCCCGTTGCCGAACAGAATCCGCCCCGCCCCTCCGCATCCGGCGGCTCGGCGAGGAGGACCTGCCGGCCATCGAACAGCACCTGTTGGAGTTCGGCCGGCTCGACCGCCATGCCCGCTTCGGCGCGGGCATGAGCGACCCGGCGATCGCCGCCTATGTCCTGCGGCTGAACCCGTCCCGCGCGGTCCTCATCGGCGCGGTGGAGGAGACGAGCGGCAGGGTCGTCGGGCTGGCCGAGGCGCAGCCGGCCCTCGCGCCGTGCCATGTGGAAATGGCGGTCTCGGTCCATCCGGACCAGCGCTGCTGCGGCCTGGGACGGCGCCTGGTCCAGCAGGCACTCTTCGGCGCCGCCGCGCAGGGGCAGGAGGTCGCGCACTTCTTCTTCTCCCCCGAGAACCGGCCGATCCTCGCGCTGGTCCGCGGCCTCGGCGCGCGCATCGCCGCCACCTTCGACCGCGCCGAACTCCGGCTGGGCGCCTCTGAGCCGCCATCACCGCCAAACTTCGCATCGTTGTTCAGCTAGCGCGGTCACGGCAGTGTGAGACGCGTGGCCGCGTATCCGGGGATATGCAAAACATTGGCCACGCAATCGGGATGATGCAGCGGTGACGACGGCCCACCAACCTGCACCCAGTCTGAGGATCGGCGAGGCGCGGCGCCGCGCTGTCCCTGGCGCGACGCTGGCGCGGATGGCCAGCGTCGCCAGGGCCGTGTCGCCGCCGGCCGAGCCGACCTCATGCATGCCATAGCGGCTTCCGCAGCAACGCCCGGACCTCGGGCGGACCGAGGCCGGCATCGCGCTGCATACCTCCATCGAGCGCGCCGAGCTCGCGCCGTTCCGCCGCACGCTGGTGTGCCAGGCGCATGCCGCGTGGCACGGCGCCCGCACCCGCCCGCGATGCGATCCAGGCCACGTGCGCGAGAGGATGCAGGTCCTGGCCGCAGATCATGGCCTGGATGGCCGATTGCAACATCATCTTGTTCCCCGATGCCTCGGCGGGCCGGAGCGCCGCGCCGCGCCGAGCCCCTCCGGGTGGCGTGGCATTCGGCCTGGGCATGGGCGTGGCATCGGCCGCACCCTGCGCCGAGGCGGCCATGCTGACCATCCGCATGCTCGGCGAGCTGGCGGTGCTGCGCGACGGCGTGGCGCAGCCGCTGCCACCCTCGAAGAAGACCCGCGCACTGCTCGGCTATCTCGTTGCGACAGGGCGTCCGCGGCGGCGGGAACGGCTCTGCACCCTGCTCTGGGATGTTCCCGACGACCCGCGCGGCGCCCTGCGCTGGAGCCTGAGCAAGCTGCGCGGCCTCGTCGACGAGCCAGGTGGCCCGGCGCGGATCCTCGCCGACCGCGACAGCGTCGGTTATGCGCCCGAGGGCGCGCAGAGTGACCTTCTCGCGCTGCGCCAGGTCTGCGCGCAGCCGCTCGCCAGGGCCGCGACCGGGATGCTGGCCGACGTCGCGGCGAGCGTCGGCGGCGAATTCCTGGCGGGCCTCGATCTGCCGGCGCAGCCCGACTTCCAGGCCTGGTGCCTGGCCGAGCGCGAGGATACCCGCCGGCAGCACGCGGCGGTGCTGGAGGAGCTGGTCAACCGTCTCCTGGCTGCGGCGCCGGAGGAGGCGGTCGGGCATGCCCGTCGCTGGGTGGAGCTGGATGGCTTTGACGCGAAGTCGCGCGCTGCGCTGGTTGGACTGCTGGTGCGGCTCGGCCGGCGCGCGGAGGCCGAGCAGCATTGCGAGACGGGCCTGCGGATGCTGCAGGAGGCGGGCCTGCCGCCCGGGCCCCTGGGGGCCGCGGCGCGGGAGCTCCGTGGCCGGCCTTCGCTCGCAGCACCGACCCAGGCCGAGGCCGGACCGGCGCCGACGGATGCCGCAGTGCTGGCTGGCGGTGCCGGGCGCCTGATCATCGTCGACGACGAGCCCGAGATCGGCCGGATGGTGGCGGAGTATCTCGGCCGGCACGGCTTCGCGGTGCGCACCGCGACCAACGGGCGGGCGCTGCGCCAATTGCTGGCCGAGGAGCCCGCTGATCTGGTGATCCTCGACGTGAACATGCCGGGGGAAGACGGCTTCGCCGTCGCGCGCAGCCTCGGCGTCGGCACGGGTGGCCCGCGCATCCTGTTCCTCACCGCGGCCATCGACGTCGTCGACCGCGTGGTCGGGCTGGAACTCGGGGCCGAGGACTACATCACGAAGCCGTTCGACCTGCGCGAATTGCGCGCTCGGGTCCGCAACGTGCTGCGGCGGGTGGAGGAGGCGGCTGGCGAGTCGCAGGCGAGCCCGGCGCCGCACGAGCCCGAGGGGGAGCCGACGCCGGTGCTCCGGCAGGAAATCCGCTTCTGCCTCGCTGCGGATCGCGTGCGGATCGCCTATGCGACCAGCGGCGAGGGGCCGCCGCTTCTCAAGCCGTCGAATTGGCTGACGCATCTCGAATTCGACTGGGAAAGCCCAGTCTGGCGCCACTGGATGCGCGAGTTGTCGCGTGGCCGCCGGCTGGTTCGCTACCACTACGTGGGCACTCTTAGCGCCGTCCTGCGTTGTCTTTGAACCGGTTGGAGGGGGTTGGGTTCCGGGAGGCAGGCAATGGGCCGTGGTTTGCAGGACCTGGACAGCTGGCTGGCGCCGTTCCTGGCGGCGGTCGGGCACAAGAAGCGGCGGCTTTGGGCGCCGCTCTACCTGCGCGGGTTGCTGGGCCCGAGCGAGCGCAAGAGCCTGCAGCCGATGGCGGCCTCTCTGGGGCTGAGCGGGCACGATCAGCTGCAGCACTTCATCGCCAGCCCGGCTTGGGATGACGCCCCGCTCTGGCAGGTGCT
>JAESFQ010000904.1_pt1 | contig 10794 bp, 9 predicted proteins | sample 9269431 | NCBI WGS metagenome assembly JAESFQ01 (sample SAMN14502588, study PRJNA617103) | algae metagenome | isolation source: Plectolyngbya sp. WJT66-NPBG17 and co-occurring heterotrophs from well... | place: USA: Mojave Desert, Joshua Tree National Park, California | collected 2006-08-06 | reverse complement strand
CTGTGGACACGGCGAGTATGTACAAAGGTCCAAGAGTCTTAATTTGATACCATATGACAATGATGTCGTAGAACGTCTCATAAAAGATAAGACTTCACCTTCAGGTAGCATATATAGCAGCAACGCGGGTCTACTGCGTAGAACCATAGAACCCAGGAATCGAAAAGCGACTAAGTCTACAAAAGACACAGAACAAATCTGTCCCGGAGACGGCCCCGGACACACAGGATGTGCAAAACTTCGCTGGACAGCAAATATTGCCCTGACACGACCGAAGAATTTCGAAGGATGATTGAAGCTTATCACAAAGATGATAGGGTGAAGCGAATGCAACGCCGTAGGAACCAGGACGTATGTACCGAGTCCTGTGACAACGCTATTGCTGGTGCAGGGACTCCCAACGAGCCAGGGTATTGTGAGAGATTACCCTTGCGCTTGGAAAGTCACCATGCTCTTCGACTGTGTGATGAGAGTAAACGTAGGATGAAAACCTGCAATGACGATTTCAGTGTCGAGCAGGATGAAGCTCGCAACGCCTTCGCAACACTACTTGGCGACACGTCAGACGGCGCTCTGATCAAGAGATTAGGGAACAAGCATGCAAGTAGCGTCTCTAGGGATGAGATGGACGCGCTGATTAAGATTCTCTCAACAATCTTCTTTCCAACTACGTGGTCGGACGACAAGATGGAACTTGACTTTAAATGGACGGATTTGAGAGGCTGGCCAAGCTGTATGGGTGACTACACAGAACGTGCACATGGAGGACCAATGATCAGGATGTGTGCCTTCAACTTTAGCGGAGCACAAAAAGACGGTCCCGTGAACCGCTTCGCCATGGACCGCCTTTCTACGATCCTCCACGAGCTTGTACACGCATACCTGGATCATTACGCCTGCCGTTGTGCGCCAAATCCGAGGTCGTACGATGAAGATGTCGAACAGTTCAAGGGACATGGACGCGCGTGGCAACGTATCGCATGCTCGGTAGAAGAGAATGCTCTCAGTCTAGTTGGTCTTGAATTGGATCTGACACGGTTTGAGTCTATCCAAACGAGCTGGGATGGGATCATGTATTGGCCAACTCAGGAAGAATTGAAAAGATGGCGGCTGAAGTCTGCATAGGAGACGAACTGGAGGTGCGGGCCGCGTTGAAGACAAGATCTGGTTGCTTTATTATCGTAATCAACTCGATGTTGATAGTTGTGGTGAGAAGGTCCAACAAATTGCTGTAACCTAGAATTGTTCAACTTTGCCTCAACACAACGCGAACCATGGCAAAGAAGCTTGATAGGTGTTCTTATTGGCGATGTAACGGTAATAAAGCTTGCTTCACGTTCGAGAACAGAGGTGACGATGACGTGAGGCTTGTGTCGGAGCGGACGTTGCATGTTCTTGCCAACCCGGCAGCTACGACAGATCGCCCACCTGGGAAGTCGTGCGAGCGGACGGTGAACAGTTGAAGAGCCTCCTTTCACCACGCACGGGGGAAGACATTATTTAAAGGGCACGGGTAAGGACGCAGAAGTTGTCAGTGCCGTAACGAGGCTGCGGAGCCAACCAGATGTCATCCGATCCAAATGACGAAAAGGGGACCCGAGGGCACACGAAGCGAAGAGCGATTTGGAACTGGCCATCTGGGGTCTTCAACGGAATCGCACCACGACATGCCCGGCCATCCGAAGCTGCAATGGGCCGATTCTACAATCCATTTAGTCCTCGCCGGTCGACAGTTGCAGATGCAGGAAACACACCCGGCCCCACAGGAGAAGAGCCAGCGTCGAACGAACGCGCAACGGCGCCGCAAAGCCGACACGCACCCCACCCCTCAGTCGGCACCATCCCAGACAGACTCGACGACATACGGGACTATGTGCGCGGCGTCAGCAGCTACATCCAATGGCTCCAGAACCTCACCGAAAACGAGCGATCGAACGTCACCCGAGTGAGGGAGATCAAGCGCGAACTGAAGATTGCGCACAGAGACCTGGAGAAGCTCGATATGGACATGTGCTGCGAGATTGGAGACGAGATTGATGCACTGGTCAAAGATGCTACGAGACATGCTTGGCGGTCGTATAGAAGCGTGGTGAAGCTTGAGGAGAAATTGAGAGTTCCCGTGAGCGGTGGCGATAGCAGCATGAAGTTGCGCAGGATCTCGGGACCGCAGAATGGAAGAAGAAAACATACGTCGACAGATAATGGCAAGGTCGAAGCGTACGTTCGCAGCGATACAGAGGAGGAAAAGCAAGCGTTTCATGACGGTCTTGACGTGCGACGACAGGCTGATGAAAGCAACCACGGCGAAGATACATACCTCATGTCCGGTGCTCTGCCAGTCGAAGACACACAGCCGCCAGTTGGAGTACAGAGAGCAGGGCGGGCCAATGCGTTTGACGCACTCAGACAATTGCCGCATCTCCTCACTCATGGGGCGCCCTCGCAAAGCTCGCAAAGTCTCCACCTACCTACAACACATCCTCTCAAGATTCCGCAACCGAGAGAGGAGGTCAAGATGCGAGTACACGAAGAGGAAGCCAACATGGAACCCACCTTGCGCTACCCACACAAAGAGCGACGAGGTAGTTGCAATGGTTTTATGATCACGGAGATGACGATGCAAGGGATCGAGAATGCTCGCTTCGTCCTGCCATATCTGCACTACATGAAGCTCCACGAGCTGCGTGCTATCAAGGAGTGGCTGAGCAATGCGGGATTGATTGTGAGCTCCGGTTCGATAAGTCGCATGGAGAAGGCCCTGCTCTGCATACAGCTCCTGCAAACCGGCTGTCGATACGAAGCATTGGCTGTGATCCACTCGCGTTCGCCGCGTCAAGTCATGGAGTCGTGCAACGAAGTCATGCGGGCGTTGCTACAATGGCACCGAATGACGGTCGACGATGACGACATAGGAGACCAGGCTGAGTATATCGTTCTCTGGGGTATCTGGCACAAGTATACCATCTCTGATGGAAGGGCAGGGCTGTACTTTGGTTTCGACTGGACTTGTCTTGCTAAGGTTCTCGTTGCGCTCAACGTATACATGGGGCGATGGCGCAAGCAGGGCAAGTTCGCCATGGACGGTCCGGCATTCGCATGGGGCAAGTTCTTCGTGCCGGTGGACAGCAGAGAAGTTCCGGAGAAGATAGATGAAGACCAAGGAGAGCGTAATGACGCCGAGACGAGCTCCTTCGACCAGGTGGCTCGGCGGAGTATGCTGAGAAAAAGCACAGACGAGTAATGGGCTCTTTTGAGCACGGTCAAACGGCCTTCTCCCTCAGGACGCAACACGGCAGTTCGGCTCGTGAAGAGTGGCGCACAACCCGGCGATGGTGGGCCAGTGTGCAGATGGACGGATCCATTAAGCGTCCAGGAATTGATGTCCACATCGTATCGCTATCGCGGCGGTATCTCAATGCTGGCGGCACCAGTGGCGTATAGAACAGGCCGTCGCCTCAAGGATGGTATTGCAGAGTGCCTGGTGTTTCACAATTTCCTTGGCTCCCGGCCTAGCGCAAAGCCACCCGCGGGCTGCAGGTGAGACACGATAGCGGGAGGTTGTATAAGCGGCTGACGGTATCGTTGGCAGTCCTAGAGACGACTCAAGGACACTGGATAGCGATTGAAGCGGGTGCAGTATTCAATGAGCGGATACAATGGCAAACAAGTCATCAATGGCACATAGCGCTCAGGGGAATCGCTATTCTCGGCGATCGACAAGCGCCGTTTGTAGTACAAGGTCCGTCGACCAATAGCGATCAGCAGGGAGCATTCGTGCACTAGACGACTCCTTAAATCTTCGTGCAGGGCTTCATCCCAATTGCCATTCACCTCCGAATCTCTAAAACGCGGTCCTAACGCTCCCTTGAACGGCTTTCCCCTCGTTTTCCTCTTCTCGTTACGAGAATCCACTCTTTACTCAACACCCAGTCGCTCCTTGATACAAACACCAACAGCGCGTCTGGTCTACGCGCTATACCACGCTCATTTTCACTACATATCGCGCTTACATACAGAAGTAATCCGCCGAGATGAAGTCATTCGCCCTTTCCACGGCTGCGCTTATCGCAGGCCTTATCTCCACGACTACTGCGCAGACTCACACTGACTGTATGCGACCTATGGCGCATTACTTGCCATAGACGTGCTAACGTCCACGCAGGCTACCCTCTCAACACCACAGGATGTCCAGACATGGAAGCCCTCGGTGGCAACGTCACCTTCCACTGGAACAAGACCGGTATCCCGGACAACGACAAGATCTGGAGGATGCCCAACCAGGGCAAGATCGGCTGGAGCGAAAAGGGCGCGACCTTCTCCATTGAGCGATCTGGCGACTCGCCCACGGCGAACTCGGTATTCTACATGCTCTTCGGTCGCCTCGAGGTTGTCATGAAGGTGGCTACCGGCAAGGGTATCATCTCCAGTGCCATTCTGCAGTCTGAGGCGCTAGACGAGATCGACTGGGAGTTCCGCGGCGACAACAAGACGATCCTGACCAATTACTTTGGCAAAGGAGACACTTCGACCTACGACCGTGGCAAAGACTTCGACCTTGGCTTCAATCCTCAGGACGACTACCACAACTACACCATCGACTGGACCAAGGATCGCATCGAGTGGTGGGTGGACGACAAAAAGGTCAGGACACTCACCCCTGATGAGGCCAAGGGAGGAACTCGTTACCCACAAACGCCCATGAACGTTCGTCTAGGCTCATGGGCTGCGGGCGACCCAAACAAGAACGATCCAGGTGTCGTCGAGTGGGCTGGTGGCGTGACAGACTTCAGCGAAGGTCCCTACATTATGACGGTCCAGTCTGTCTACGCGCAAGACTACACGAGCGCTGCCAAGTACTCTTGGGAAAACATGGATGCATCTGGTGACTGGGAGAAGGTCAAGGTCCTCCAGTAGGTTTTGCACGCGCTTCTCATCGTCCACGTAGCTAACGAGGCACAGGGGCAAATCCGAGACCCTTGAAGAGATCCAATCTCCCCATGGCGTCAAGGACCGATTCGAGACCCTTTCCAAGGGCGCGAAGATCGGTATCATCGCCGGTGTCCTCGGAGCACTGGCAATTGGCGCACTCATCTTCCTCTTCTGCTGCATCAAGCAGCGCCGCGCAGGCAAGAAAGAAGCCCAGGCACTCCTAGCCGAAGAGCAAAAGGAGGCTGCAGAGCTCAGCGAGTACAAGGCCCAGATGCAGGCCGGCAGGTTTGCCATGGGGTCAAACCGCGTCTAAGAGCCATAAGCGGAGATGTTGGAGTTGCGGACATACAATCTTAATAGGATGGGTTTTTCTTGCAGCTGGATGGCAGCTTGGTGAATAGAGGCTGTTGTTCCCTTGTCATGTCAGTATTACGATCAGTTGCGTTCTTGTTTCCTGCATGCTTTATATACCCTTGCGCCGCTTTCAGTCGATCAAGGCTATAGCTTGTTATCTAGTTTGCAATACACATACCACGACTTGATGTCGTGTAGTTGGAACAATGCGGCTCTGCTGGATTTCGATGTCGTAGTGCGTCATGTTTGTTCATGTCGGCTGACATGTGACGGGCGTGCTCCGCAAACCCCGGAGACATGGTGCGGCCTGCGCCGGCTAACTTTAAGCTGCCTCGGCACATGAGCGGCGGTCCGCCGTCGTTGATCTGTAAGACATGCCAGTTTCTATTCTTCCACTCCAATCCTATACTGCAAAATGGCTTCTTTCTCACGATCATTACGACCCCTTACCCGCGTTGCTACTGCCTCGTCGCGTTCGTTACGGCCGGCAGTTCGCACTGCCCCGCAGTATGTCTCTATACCGTGAAGGCGATCACATGGAAAGCTGACACGATGTCTAATCAGATTACGATGCCTCTCTATGACTGCCGCCCGTCGAGAAGCGATTGACATTTCAGATGTACCACCGACGCCCATCACCCACCTGTCCGAGACGGAGATGCTTATGGGCGAATCCGTATCGAAGTTTGCCAACGATGTCATCCTCCCCAAGGCACGAGACATGGACGAGGCCGAGTCGATGGACCCCGCTGTAGTAGAGCAGCTGTTTGAGCAGGGTCTTATGGGAATCGAGATACCCGAGGAGTATGGTGGTTCAGGCATGAACTTTACATCGGCCATCATCGCCATCGAGGAGTTGGCGCGTGTTGACCCCAGTGTGAGCGTCATGTGCGATGTGCACAACACGCTCGTCAACACAGCCATCCTGAAATACGGATCTGAGAAGATCAAGAAGGAGTGGCTGCCCAAGCTGGCGACAAACACGGTCGGTTCCTTTTGTCTTTCAGAGCCCGTGTCAGGATCCGACGCCTTCGCGCTCGCCACCAAGGCCACACGAACCGACAATGGATACAAGATCAGCGGAAGCAAGATGTGGATAACGAACAGTGTCGAAGCCAACTTTTTCATCGTCTTTGCCAACCTCGATCCCAGCAAGAAGTACAAGGGCATCACTGCCTTTATCGTAGAAAAGGGCACACCTGGCTTCTCGATTGCCAAGAAGGAGAAGAAGCTGGGTATCAAGGCCAGCAGCACCTGCGTCATCAACTTTGACGACGTCGAGATCCCCAAGGACAACTTGCTTGGCAAGGAGTTTGAGGGCTACAAGTACGCCATTGCGCTGTTGAACGAGGGCCGCATTGGTATCGCAGCGCAGATGACTGGTCTCGCGCTGGGTGCCTGGGAGAATGCCGCAGGGTGAGTCTATGCCCATCACTTACAGACATGTCTGAGCTAGCACTAATAACCCCAGCTACGTGTGGAACGACCGCAAGCAGTTTGGTCAACTCGTTGGCGAGTTCCAGGGCATGCAACACCAGCTCGCTCAGGCCTGGACCGAGATCCAAGCCGCCCGTGCCCTCGTCTACAACGCTGCGCGTAAGAAGGAAGCCGGCGAGGACTTCATCATGGATGCGGCCATGGCCAAGCTCCTGTCGTCGCAGGTTGCAGGACGCGTGTCTGGACAGGCGATTGAGTGGATGGGTGGCATGGGCTTCGTTAGGGAGGGGCTTGCGGAGAAGTACTTCAGAGACAGCAAGATCGGTGCCATCTACGAGGGAACAAGTAACATTCAGTTGACTACTATTGGCAAGCACCTGCAGAAGAAGTATACCAAGTAGACAGCTAGAATGAGAAAACTCTAGCATGACTCGTGGACAGTATTGACTTTTCCACTATGACGACGACTGAGCATTAGATGTGGTTCTCGCAGTTTCGATATACAAAAGCAATGTAGTTGTTGTTTTGTGTTGACAAATGTTACACGATTCATAGGCCAACGCCATGAACCAGATCGCGGGCTCGCTTCATACATCCTGGGGAGATCGTGTTTAGGTAGCGGGGATGCAGCATTACCTCATACACCGCAAGCAGCCTAGTGCATGTCTCTGCCACTTTCAATCTTGATGCCATTGCCTTTGGGTACCAGCTGGTTGATCATTCACGCCACGTCCATACATGGCCTGTCACTTGTCGCTTGTCAGCACCTGCATGCGCAGTCGTTGGTGAGCAAGAGGCCATGTCATCGCGCTCGACGGCCGAGGCATGCCCTGGAAGACACCTTCTGGAGGGGCAGCCATGTCTCCCCACTCTCGGTCCACCATCGACGCCGGCTGGGTACACCCATGCTGCTCGACTGCGCCAACGCTTGCGACCGGAAAATATCGCAAGAACCATGGTATGCCATCCACTGACAGCCGGAGTCGCTCCATCGTCATAATACACCCTGGTGCGGCGGCTATCGTTCATCCCCTTCTCTCCGCCTGAGGCGCGTGTCTCGTCGTGTCAGCCCAACCTCAAACTTCACACGTCGTCTATAGAGTCTATAGCCGCATCCAAATCCTACAGTCTGCTCTCGCATCCTTATCATACCCCTGTTTTTCCTCTGCAGTCCCGCTTCTCGCGTGACAGGCCCACTGCACACCACTCCTTTAGCCTGTTCTGTCACAGTTTATCAGCGCCAACGCAAACGGGCGGTTGCAGCAGTTCCCCAGCCACATTGCATACAGAGTTTTGACCATCCTCTGGCGCAACACGCGTTCTGGTCACTTCATGGTCGCATAATACGCCGCCCACCATGGCGTCCGGTTCCAAGGCCAGCGACCAGGGCCGCCCAAGTGCTAGCGGGCGCAAACATTCTGGCCTGGAGAACATTCTGCCAGCAAGCTTCATCGATATGCAAAAGTGCGCTGGCGACTTCCCCAAGGAGAACAAGTCACACTTGTCTCCACGTTCTCGGCCGGCTGCGACCCCACTCTCCAGCTTGTCGCGATCTGTATCGTCCATGACGGACAGTTTTATGCTAGAACACTGGGGTCCTTCATCTTCCAAGTCCACACGACCTGAACACGATGGCAGAGACAGCACAGAAGCCCCACCTAAGGAGGAGGACGCGCCTACTATCATATCCAATTGGGCGCATCTATCCTACATAAAAACCCAGCGTAACAACCTTCGTGCGGAACTCAAGGCTCACCAGGTAGCAGGTGCTGAAGCGAAGCGGTCAGTGAGCTCATTGCGGCGTCTTGCTTTTCGCATGGCCGTGAACATATCCGTCAAGGAGAAACAGATTGCAACTACTGCTCGAAACCTGGCCAAAAGTAGGACAAGCAACTATCTGGAAGGCAAAGATGCACAGAAGAGAGTAGAGGGGTTGAAGAGGGCGCTACGAGTAGAGGAGGGACGAAACAAGGAGATTCTTGAGGCGCTGGAGAGAGCCTCTATGCTGACGCTCCAATGTAAGTACACCGCATCCAGGCCCTGGCTCTACTGACTGACCGTACAGACTCAAACCCACAATCTGAATCTCAACACAGACCCAAGGGTCTTTTCATCTCACCACCTCCATCCCCACCGACGCATTCAAGTGTCCCTGACAGTCCCACCATCGCGCCGAGGACTCCAACGCGACCGTCTCCCTTGCCCTGGCACGATCTAGATCTCGAGCTCACTCCTCGCCTGTCGAGTCCCGCTGAGATACGCACCTCCGACAGTCGCTTGATACGGGCAAAACGCGAGTCCGACCAAGCCCTTGCTGCTTGTCGAAGCCGCATAGAGCAACTACAACGTGAATGTGCAACAAGCAAGGAAGATGGCAAGCTTCTGGAAGCAAAAAGAGAAGGGTTGGAGCAGGAGATTCATAGTCACCAGTCTCGAATTGCCGCCCTAGAACGCTCGAGGTCTGCAGTACAGGAAACGTTGGAGTCAACCAAGGCGCAATTCAATGTCACATTAAGCTCGGAGGAAGCACTGAAACAGGATCTGAAGGCCAAATGTGATGAAATCGTAGAGTGGGAGCAGAAGAGTGGAAGCATGCAGCACACGATCGAAGCGCTGCAAAAGGAAAAGGCCGACCTGGACGACCGCCTAGACACACGGAACGCTCAGGTTAGGGAACTTGAGATCCGCACAGCCACCCTCGAGGAGACGCTTCACTCTTTACTAAGCAAGGTCGAAGCGGCTGACCGCTACGAGTCGTCGCTGCAAGACCGTCTCGCGGAGAAGGAAAGCGCATGCCAAGACCTGAGAAAGCGAGTTGACCGCGGACGGGAGCACATTGCACGTCTAGAGCAGAAGATTTCCGGATACGAAAAAGATGCAGCTGAGCATCTACGGAAAATCGAGGTTGGCGGTAATGTGATTTCTACGATACGTGAGCAACTGCAAGAGTCGCAAGTCGCAAGCAAGAATACCGGAGAAGCCCTAACGGCTCTGAAGGAGGAGATGGAACAGCTGCAAGCCAAGTTGCAGGCTACTAGCGATGCAAGTAGAGGGCTGACTGCAGAGCTCGAGACTACACAAACCGAGAAAGCCAATATTCAGGAAGAATTGCGTGTCGTGCAAGAGAACCTTGAACGAGAAGTCAACTCGAAGGCCAACCTCCACGCTGACCTAGAAACTCTGCGCACCTCTCACGACGCCATTGCAACAGATTTGCAGCGAGCCCAAGAGCGCAATCAATCGTTGGAGACAATCGATGCCAGCAGCCAGGCCAAGCTGGAAACACTCCGTGATGAGAAGGCGGCACTCGAAGCCGATCTCAAAGACGCCCGACAGTTGTTGTTCAGATTGCGCGAGGATGTACGGATGAGAGACGCTGAGCTCTCTGACCTGCATTCTGTGAAGTCAAAACTTGGAAAGAAGCTTCAAGTTTCTGAACAGCGCGTCTCAAACCTGGAGCAAGAGTTGGAGCAAGTACACGCATCGAAGCAAGCAGCCGATGAACAGCATGCGGTAGAAGTCCAGAAGAGCGCCGAACACCTTCGCAAATTGGAAGCGTCTATGCTCAGCCTTCGATCAGTGCTTGAGTCGTCGGAGAAACTGGAGGCTTCTTTACAGCAAGAGTTAGATCTTGTGCGGAACTCCAAAGATGTAGTTGAGAACGAACTCGGTCAGGCGCTTCAATCGAAGGTAGACCTTGAATGTCAGGTCAACCATGTTCAGTCAAGACTCACATGGACCGAAAACGACCGCGACAGCCTGAAGACTAAGATCGCTAAACTTGAGGACGACTTGGATACTAGTTCCCAGGCCAAAAGCGGTCTTGATGCGCGACTCTCTGCCACGATACACGAGAGAGACTCACTCAAGACTCGCATCTCGGAGCTGGAGGATGCACTCAAGAGTGAGACCAATGCAAGAACAAAGGCTAAGGAGGCGTTGTCTGTTGCGCAGCGGGACAGCGAAACATCTGGCAAAGATTTGATGGATCTTCGCGGACAACTTAAGGAGGTGGAGGCTACCAGAGACGGTGTGCAACAAGAGCTAAGCGACGCGATCAGCTCGAACACAGAT
>JAESFQ010000903.1_pt1 | contig 10815 bp, 6 predicted proteins | sample 9269431 | NCBI WGS metagenome assembly JAESFQ01 (sample SAMN14502588, study PRJNA617103) | algae metagenome | isolation source: Plectolyngbya sp. WJT66-NPBG17 and co-occurring heterotrophs from well... | place: USA: Mojave Desert, Joshua Tree National Park, California | collected 2006-08-06 | reverse complement strand
GGCGGGGCGCGGGCGGGGGGGGGGGGGCCCCCCCCCCCCCACGGCGAAAGGAAAAGGTTATCGGACCCTGAGCAGATAACCACGAATGTCGGTCGATGTAACAGAACACAGAGAGATTGAGCTTCAAGAAATGAGGGGCTCGAGGATCCGAGGGGGGCACGTTGAAGCTAGATAAGATCGCACAGTACGGTAAAGTAGGTAGGGTAGGTATGGCGCATCGGCCCTTTATAACTCGCCGTAAACCGCGTTGTCGTGGCCGCACGTAGGGGCATCCACAAACGCATGCACGTATGCACACTTGCGCGCTTCGTTGGTATGCTGCAGCCAGATACCCTAGATGACTAGCTAGCCTGGCCCTTGATCCTATACCCATCGACTGCTTCAGCCACCGGGGGAGAAATCAGGCATGAGGGATCCTTGCAACGTTGATCAGACAGATGCTAGGCAAATCAATTGCCTCACAGGCACCACCAAACAGAGAAGTGATGGGTGTTCCTCGGGCTTCAAGGTACAAAAATCCTTTCCTTGGGTAAACTGTCTCACCGCTTGCTTACCGTGGTATGCATACCTGGGGTAGTCTACTAGTGTTGCCGAGTGGAGAAAAGCCCGCGTTCGAGGGTCGGTGTAACTTTGGGAACGGATATGCAGGTCGGCATTGGCACAGGTCGCTGTTAGATGCCATGCACGGCGTACAGTACACCAGCAGCGTCATGCACGTTCAAGTCGGGGCATGTCATGTTGCCCATGCAGACAGATGGACCCCTTCTCTCCAAGTGGCGGCCTAACAAGCCCCCCTGTCAGCTTGTACGCCTCAGCACCGCCAGATGTCGCAGGTGCAGCCGCAAATGTCATCAACGATTGAGGCTTGTAACAATGGCCGCCGATGTTACTTCAGCGGGCCCGTGGCGGCGCCCAAGGGAATAATGCCTCATACAACCACAGCCCTATAATCGTTGCCCCACTTATCTTTGCGTGACATTGTGTTTCTGTATTCCCGGCGAGGGCCCGAAGATCTCCGATGTTTTAATTCCCCTAGGAAACCGCGCAGGGGGGAAGTTGGTGGAGGCTTCAAGTTGCAAAACTTAATGTACGATGCGGAGTAACAATGTACATTTCTATGTTCAGACTGACACAATTACTTTGCTTCATATTCCTACACCACCTCTGACAGAAAACAAAAGGAAAAGAACAACGCATTCAAACAGCCACACACTACTCTACAGGTTCCTCCTCCAGCAACTGCTTAAAGCTAAACGGTTCAAACGCCACACCATCACCAATGAAATGCTTGCTCATGGCCTCGACCCAGTGCAGACGCAGCGAATGCAACATGGCACTTGTACCCTCCATGACACACAGCACAGCAACTGTGAGTGCGAACCAGAAGTAAAAGACAAAGACCATGATGAAGGCACCGCCGACACCGGTGAAGGCAAAAGCGTTTTTCATCGTCATTTCCCAAAGGACAATGGATAGACGTTGATGGGCGAGGGAGAGCGCCCAGAGACGGAGGTAGGAAGCCGTGTGGGAAACGCAGTTCAAGCAGAATTCTGGATGCGCATGTTAGTGGCTGTTGCATGAGGTCAAGGTACGAAGAACTTACCGATGGTGTGAATGACCTGGTGGATCATAACCTCACTGAATTCAAACTCCTCATGCTCTTCGCCGTGGCCAATGTCCTGTGTGATTATGGCAATGCCGTCGTCATCATCTCCGAAGCTGTCACGACCACCGTTCATAGGTCGGGCATCCTCTTCATCATCGTCGTCCAGCGCGCTGACACGAGTGTTCTCGCCGATGTTACGATAGCCCAGGTTGCGCGCCTTGTTGTTCTCATATCGAAGGTAGAACGGCTTGAGGAACAGAAGGACGGGAACACATGCAAGCGCCATCAACAGGAGAACCACCTGGACAAACGCTTGACCAGGGTAAAGCGGCTGGGTACCAGCCTCGAGTGTACCGGGACTCAAGAACATGTAGATCAACATGTTGAGCAGACTGGGCGGGCTCTGGCCACGCGCAGACCAGTCGATGCACCATTTGTAGACGATGGTGAACGCGAGGTAACCAAAGATGGACTGGAAGAAGATCATACCAGGGACGAAGTTGCCCCAGATGTCAATCTTGGTCTTGAAGTAGCGAGCATTGACAAGCGACCACATCAGGGAGAAGGTCATGTGGGTCCAACCGAGCAAGATACTGAGCTTCATCTTGTAGCTGTTGGAGAACAGTAGATCGTTTTCGGTATCGTGCCAGCGGTAGTCCAGACCAAAGGGATAGGTGTAACCTTCAACGCGGGTAGAGGTCGGGCCCTTGCCGTCGTTGTCCCATACCCACATCGATTTGAACCAGGGCAATCCAAGGGAGAAAGCGTCGCAGTAGAGAAGACCAGTGTAGATGGAGAAGATTCCCATCATCAAAACAATGTAACGACCGTAGAACATCATGGAGAAGAGCTCATCGAGCTTGCTGCGCTCAAGTCGCTTTTCGAAGTAGATCATGGCGCAAGCTGCAAGAAGGAGAATCACACCGTGTCCGGCATCACCAAACATGACAGCAAACATGAAGGGGAAAGTGACAATGGCTGGCAGCGCGGGATTGACTTCGCGGTACTTGATCGTTCCGTAAGCATCGATGATGGTCTGGAAGCCGAGTGTGAACCTGTTCGACTTGAAGTATGTTGGTGGCGTTTTGGTCGTCTTGATCTGGTTGACAATTGTGGGTACTGACAAACCAGCACGCTCGTTGACGTCCGACAGGGTCGACTTGATCAGTCCAAGGGCGTTGGTAGGCGCCCAAGCCTCGGCGATGAGCGTCTTGCGCTGATGATCGTACGAGAACTTGTTCAGCGTTTCATAGGTAGCCTTCTCTTTCTTGATGACGACCATCCATGCTGCAAGGTTGCGTCCTATCGCAGTCAACTCAGCATCGAGGGTAGACTTGGTGTTCTTCAAGACGCTAGCCAAGTCGCTCAAACGAGTGTTGACTTCCCGGATCTGGTCGCGGCGGAGTTCGCTGTTCTCGTCGACGCTGTAGAGATCGGCACCGAGCGACTCTGAGATCTTGCGGATCTTTGCGATGATCTCCTTACCATGGGCGAAGATGATGAAGACGTTTTTGCTGGTCTCCTCGTTGGTTTCCGGGTTGATGATGGGCTCAGGGATCTCCGACTGGTTCATGTACAAGTTTCCGCGGAGAGTGCGCCACAGGATGCGCTCGAATGCGGCGATACGTTCGCGGGGAATAACACCAGCAACGAAGCCGATATTCATGACGGTGAAGGAGCGCTCGGCACCAGGATCGCCTTGTCCATTCTGCTCAACATCTTGGAGCAGCGGCGCGTCATCGCCGTCAACGGAATGCCGAATCTCGTCAGTCTGGCCACGGGCCCGGTCGAAGAAACCGCCAGCCTCTCTCAAAACCCAACGCCACTCTGTGAGCTCCACCTCGCGCTTCTTCAGTGTTTCATAGCTCTCGTTCAACGAAGAGATTCTCTGCTCCAAGCTCTGGCTCTTATCCGCAAGTTCATCAATCTCGGAAGCGGAAGGCGCAGTGAAGGGGTTGTTGAAGTCGTAGATGGAGCGCATCGGGATGTCCGACTTTTCCATCTGGGCGCGAAAGTAGCGAAGCTGTCGTTCCACATTGTCGAGGCGGCGAATCTCCTGGGTAAAGGTACGTTGAAAAGCAGTCGTGTCGGCGTTGAGCTAGCACATGTTGTCAGCTTCCTGTTCCATCACATCGATTCCAGAGCGGTCAGAGAAGCTCCAGAACATATCCAGCTATGCTCACATCTCTAAAGTCCATGACACCAAGCTCTCCAAGGCCAGAGACGACCTCGCAGCCAATCTCATTGGCAATGTACAGCTGGGTCAAGGACATGTCCGCTGAGCGGAACATGGTGTCCTTGTTGGGCGCCATGGTGGCGGATCGAGAGACAAGACTTCGGGGGAGTTGTGCTTGTCCCGGAATTCGATGGAGGAGGGTTATGCGAGATGGTGGTTGATGGAGCGAGAGCTGCCTCGAACGCCTGCGCGATGATGCGGCGAACCAGCTGCTTAGCGCCTTGACGCGCCAAGCCCGCTACCTACTGATGTCACTGTATCCCAACCACGTCCATTCACCATTCCAGTACACATCACAAAGCAATGGAGTGATGCCTGGAGTCATCCGTCGTTGCAGGCTTACGCTGGTGAGACCAATGTTTATTTATCTAAGTAGCCAACAGGTAACAACGCCATCCACAGGCCTTTGCCTGCTTGACCTCCCCGATACCCCAATACATTGCTGCATGCCATAATGCAACAAGCCGATAGAACAGCAGACCGCAGACTCAAATGACGGAGAATCAGAACATAGCTTTATTAGGACAGAGTAGAAGTACCCAAACCAGAAAGGAGCAACCGCAGAACGCAAGACGCAGAACACCATGCATACGTAAGCAGGTCGTCTCTTGTGTGCGGAAAGAGCCAAATCGAAAGCAGTCCCAAAAAAAAATTACCCATAACCGCCGCAGACCTGATAATGTGAATGTTTTTGTGTCGCTCGCTGTTATGACCGAGGGGAAAGAAGACAGGATGCGCTGTCAAGTGTGCTTCGCCTGAAACACCAGGTATCGTAATCAAAAGCCAGATGCGCCATGCTCGACTGCAAGGAAGGAATTATGTAGTTGGATGCAACATGTCGAATTTCAAAACCGATAATCAGAGCGATTGGGACATGAATGGGAAGAATCTAGTCGTCTATTGCTGCGGATAGAATGTCGCAGGCTGCATCTGTTGGGGGTAGTAGTAGGCGCCGTCCGGACCAGGTGTCATCATGCCTCCCATTCCTGGAACAGCATAGCTGGGCTGAGCATAATTCTCAACCGGCGGCGGCGCCGTGTATAGCTGGGCAGAGTCGACGTAGTAGGTCATACCATTCGACTCATAAGCGACCATGTTGGGCGGGCCAGCAGGAGCTGGTGGAGCAGCGACAGGAGGAGCAGATGCCGGCATGACGTAGCCGGGTTGTTGGGCGCCAGGAACGAACATGGGCACCATGTTGGCAGGGGCCATGTACGGTGGCTGGGCGCCGTTCTGGGGATAATAGTAGCTCTGTGGCACAAAGGCTTGTGGCTGGAAGCCAGGCTGTGCGTAAGGCTGGAAAGCGGGAGCGTGGATCGCTCGTTCGGGGATGTTATGTGGAGTGCCCGTTGACACTTGGCTTGGGTAGGAGGGATGACGTCCATGCTGGTAGTAAGACTGCTCGGCGGCAGGAGCAGCTCCATTGATATGCGCGGGAACCTGCTGGTGGAACGGCTGCTGCTCTTGTTGCTGTGGCGGATTGAAACTCAAAGATGCCGGCGATTCGATGCCAGCAACAGAGACAGTCTTTTGCGGGCGGGGCTGATGCATTGGGAGCTGACCTTGCCAGTTCTCACGGAAGGTCGGCTTCTGTGGGAGAGGGTAAGGTGGTTGCACAGCGCCGTTCGTAGGCGAGATCATGGACGGTCCGTTGGGCATTCTGGGACCGCCAGGCGGGAGACGTACGATAGGGCGACTGGAATCGACAAAGCCACCATTGCGTGACATGATAGAGCCAGCCGGGGAGACGAGATTGTCCCGACCCATCTCGCGTGCGATAGATGACCGCCTACTCATTGCCACACTAGGCGAGTATACACTGCCTCCGTATGCGCTTGTACGTCTGCTAGAGAAACCTCCGCCAAAGGAGCCAAATCGGCCCCGACCCCGACCGAAGCCTTGCTGATTGGGTCGAAGCGCCCTCGGAATGAAGATGAAAGAGCGCTCGGTGGTTGGGAAGATGTAGCGCGGTGGAGCCGGAGGTAAGGATATGCGAACTGGCTTGTCGCGGCGGAGAGGTGGTCGGTGGTTCGGGAGGCGAGTGTGTGACTTTATAGGAACGTTTTGAAAGTGTATGGGGCCCTTCATATTAGGCAGGAACACACGTACCATGGCGTTGTGCGTATGCGTCGTAGTGGAGAAGTTGCGAGTCTGCGGAGGCTTCTGGCTAGAACCTGGCGGTACTCTTGACGCGAATATGGAGGCATTCGATGAATGATGTCCAGACCCAGCTGCAGGTAGGCCAGGCTGAGCGTGCGAGCCAGGCGCGTTGACCGTCTCGTGAAGATCGTGCTGCCAGGGCGAATCGGTAGCTTCCTGTGGCTGTGGTCTCATGCTAGAAGGTGTGTTAGTTGAATGCTCAACCTTTGCTGCTGGTATGTGTGCGTACTTTGCGGGAGAGAAGGGCCCCCCAATGGGAGCACCCCGCCCTCGTCCACGGCCTGCAGGCCTGAAGCCATTCTGACCGGGTGCATGCCGTTGATCGTGCATAAAGAAGGCGCCACGATTGGGAATAAAGGCCGGATCAGAGTCGCGCTTCTTCTTGTACTCGTCGTGCTCCCGCCGCCGCCGCTCTGCCAGCGTTTCTGTCCGCGATTGAGGCGCACCTACGGCGGGTGCAGCTTCTACTGCTGCCACGCCCGTCTCGAAGTCAACCACCTCGGCTTCCTTTCCATCATCGCCGATTGTCAACCCGTTCATCATGATCTCTGTTTCTTTCATGGTGGAGAAGGCAGCATCCGAGCGGGCGATGGGCGGGGAAGGTTGACGATTGCCGGCATCTTGCCTCGACTTCGCATCACGCGCGCCATTCGCTTTCCGTTTCGGCTTCCCTTGTGTGAGCGAGGGCGCGCTATCGACTTCACTCAGGTCGCTGTTGTCGGCATCGGCGTCTTCGTCGACATCGCTCAGTACTGAAGCGTCGCTCTGCGAGTCGTCGGCAAGGGTTGCCACCGACTGGTTCTCATCCTCGTCGTCTGTCCGCCTGCGACGCGCAATGTTGGTAGTCTTCTTGCGAGCGGGAGCCATGATTGCGGGGTCTGGGTAGCGGCGGAGGTCGAGGGCGCGATGGAGTGGGCGTGGGGTGGTCCTGGATCGGCTCGTGTACGGCGGCGGAGCGATGACTCGGGTGCGGACAAGGTCCGGGTGGAAGAGGCCAGCGACGTAGGAAGCGCCGGGGATGCGGGTCCAAAGGTTGCAGCGGGTGCAGCGATTGTGGTCGTGATGGAGCGAGGTCGAAGTGTTTGGGCGAAGGGCTGGAAACAGATCGGCCAAGATTGGGTGATGTCTGATGCCTGTGAAAAGATATGACGGAGCTTGCCGTTGCGGGAAAGCCTGGTCGCGGAACCGGTTGATGCGCGCTACTCCACACACAGCACGACGTCTCAACACGTCTCAGAAAGATGGTGATTACCAAGCACGAAAGGATGTGGAGGAAATAAACGCAAAAGACAGGGTGCAATATGGTTGAGTTGTTTGCCACGTGATTGCTTTTCTCAAGCATCCATCCGACTGGAAGCCTGTTCGTTTACTCCTCAATAGCGCGTCATCAACTCTGGTAGCATTGCGAGATTAGGAAATATCCTCTCAAAATGCAAGGTCGTGAAAAGATTCATGCTAGTATCCATTTACACAGTTACTTTCCTCCGACGCATACCACTAGTCTAACCCATGCGTGTCTGCGAAAAGATGCATCCCGCCAGTGTCCATAGTTATGCCTATCCTGCGCCTTTCAAATGCTGCGCTAGTAACAAACGCCTGTGAATGCTCCGACCTGCGCGTGGGCAGCTCAACCGCCCGGGGTATGCATGCAAATGCTCGAATGACGACTAGGAAAACATGAAGAGTAAAGAAAACGCGTCTACTGTACAAGTCCACCACACACCTTGCAAGAACATCATTGTTCAAGTTGATTCGCGTCGTGGATATAGGTGCAGTTATCTCCCTTGTTGCAGAGGCCCTTGGCATAGAACTTGCACGCGAGCACCTTGTGAGGCTTGTGATCTCCCCGATTCTTGGGCCTCTTTCCTTGGTTGCGATCGTTGTTGCCATTACCCTCGTCACGTTGCCGCTTAGTACCACCGTTGGTCTGCTGGTTGAACTGCGGTTGCATTTGGGGTTGGTAGGCCGTCGCATCCTGCATCTGCTGAGGCCATGCTCCAGCTTCAGGCTGCTGGGGCTGAGCCGGAAAAGCGAATGGAAATGGAGGAAAGCTGGTCGGAAGTGGTGGCGGGGGAGGAAGAGCACCTCCAGTCGCCGCCTGCATGTTGGCAATGAGTGCAGCAATATCTATGGGCATGCCTGGCTGCTGTGCGGGCGTTTGCATTGGGAATGGCACCGGCAGAGGCTGCGGAGGAGCTTGGCCGTTGCTGATCGAGTTGAGTATGCTCTGAAGACCGGCGGGGTCAAATGGAGCGACTGTTGAAGGAGGAGGTGGTGTATAGACATTCTCGACAGGAGCCGGAGTAACGACAGGGGGCTGATTGGTTCCCGAGAGCTGTTTGATTATATTCTCCAACTGACTGAAGTCTGGCACACTGGCAGGCATTGACGGTTGTGGGCACCTCCGAAGTACTGTATCAGGGGGAGTGCCGAAACTGACAACCGCATTCGCCGATGCGTCATTTTGAGGTTGTTCCACCGGCTCTTTGGGCGACGGAGGGATGTCGTCGGAGCTGGAGTAGTAGACCATCAATGTACTGTTCTCGCGCTGTACGTTGGCCTCCTTCTCAGGACACGACGGTTCCTTCTCTCCGCCACCATAGGGCATGTAGTTGCGCTGGCGCTCGTCGTGGGGGACCACGCTGAAGTCGACTTGGGAGGGCGGCGTCCAGGATCGCTGCTCAGCATCCAGTTCCTCGTCGTCATCGTCGAGATCGAGCTCCTTGTGCTGCTTGAACATGTGTCCCTCTCCACCAATGTCACCGGCATCACGAACAAGATGGTCTTCCTTGTCGTCCATCTCTTCGTCGTCGGCTTCATGGTCGAAGTACTTGACTTCCACTAGTGAAGTTTCAGGCCGCCAAGTAACACGTAAATGTCTTCGAGCTTCTTTTCGCAACCGCTTGGTCTTTTCTTCCTGGGTTTCCGCTGGCACTGGCTTCTCAGATTTGATAGGCGCTGCTTCTGGCTCTTTCGACTTTTGGAGTGAGGCCATTGTCTGGGCAAACGAGAAGGCGGGCTTTGATGTTGTCGCTGGCACTGGCTTCTTGTCTTTCGCCGCTACAGTAGCAGCTTTAGGTGGAGCAGCAGCCTTCGCAGTAGCTGGTGTAGGTGCCGGCTTCTTGCTGGCCGCGTTAAGTGAGGCAAAGATACCGGAGGGCTTGTTGGTGACTTGACTGACACGGGTCTTCACAGGAGCTGATGCCGGCGCCGTCTTCTCGCCGGGTCGCTTCTGTACAGTCGTAGTAGAGCCAGCAGGCGCAGGTTTTGAAGCCAATGCCGATGTGGGATCCTTCTTGACGGTACCGACGGGAGCCTCAGGCGTCTTTGGTTTCTTTGCCAATGAGTTCTCGTTCGCCGAGCGGCCCGCAGCTTCTGATGCAGGTCGCTTGATGCCCTTGGTTTCTGCCGGCTCGCTACGTGGTGGAGAACTTGTTTTGGCCTTTTTGGAATTGGCAGTAGCGCCGTCTATGATTTGTTGTATGAAGGCCTTGTGCTTCTCATTTGCGTGTTTCTTCATAGATGCAAGCGCCTTTACAAGCCTAGTCTCCTCAAGGAGCTCAGAGGTCAACGTACCACATCGCGAGAGCACTTCGTATATAACCGCAGGCAAAGGCCCATCGTAGTCTTTGCTTTTGAATCGGTTTGCCAAGAACTGATAGCACAGATACAAGAAAGGCTTGATCAGGCCCAATTGGTAGAGCACATCAGGATGAGCGAACTCAAGCGCAGCTTCCAGGGCAGACTTGAGCAAATCACGCTGACTAGTTACCCGGCTTTTAAGCACGGGCAACTCACCTATCTTCTTCTGTTCCTCCGCTTCTGTGACGGCTTTGCTATCGGCTCGCCACCGCTTATGGATTGTGTCGAGTACGTCCCAGATTTCACGCATACTGTTTTTGATCTTGTCGGAGCTTGGCGACGATGAGGACGGATGCCACGTCGCTTTGACGACATCATACCGAACAGCCGCGTCAGGGTCTTCTGGTCTTGTCTCTGGTACTGGCATCTCTTCTTCTTCAGAGGAGTCGCTATCGTAATCCGATGAATCAGTCGAGCTTTCACTATCGCTCGCCTGTCTCTTCAGGTCTGTGGGCTTCTTTGTGGATTTGAAGGCTCTCGACTGAGACTTGGCAGCCGATAGACTGGCACGAAGCTTCTTGCTGTCCGCCCCAGCCTTCTTCAGATCCTTGAGCGACTGCCGGGGGACGTAAACCGGAAGCGCAGCTACACACATGTTAGAAAAGGTGTCGAGTGCAATATTGGTAGTATATTGATGCTTACTTCTATTGGTAGCCAGATGAAAGGGCTCATTGCCCAGGGTCACAAATTTGTTCAGAGGAGTAGAATTAGTGGCCTTTGCTAGCGCAGCCATGTCGAGAACATAAAGACCCCCTGACTTCCTGCCCTTCGGTATCTCATACTCAGGCACGGGCACTGGCTTCACAAACGAGACAGGTGCAGCACGCTGCTGAGCAAAGTTATCCGCTAAGCTCTTGGGTGCCTTGACGAGATTAGAGTTGGTTTGACAGCATTGGGTACTAATGAAGCTTACCTGGTAAGGAGATGCCGCAGGGCGAGCTTGTTGAAGCGAAGCCATGTTGTGCTGCAAGGCTTGCGGCGTCACGGTACTGGACTGGCCTTGAGGGGTGTGGGCTCGCATGGGCATCTGGTATGGCGACTGTTGTTGCTGCCGGATAGCATTAGGATCCATCCCCAACGCTGGATCGACGTTTGACTGCTGTCCGTAACCGCCCAAGGAGCTTTGCTGACTGAACTGCCCATATTGATATGGCGAAGCGGTGCGGAGACC
>JAESFQ010000902.1_pt1 | contig 10815 bp, 12 predicted proteins | sample 9269431 | NCBI WGS metagenome assembly JAESFQ01 (sample SAMN14502588, study PRJNA617103) | algae metagenome | isolation source: Plectolyngbya sp. WJT66-NPBG17 and co-occurring heterotrophs from well... | place: USA: Mojave Desert, Joshua Tree National Park, California | collected 2006-08-06 | reverse complement strand
CGTGGGCGGTGTCGGGGGGGGCTCGACGTGGGCGAGCGATGGGCAGTGCTGGCGGCGGTGCGTGAGGGCGATTGGGGGTGGGATGCAGATCCATTGGCGGTAGTCGTGGCCGTGATGGTGGTGGTGGTGGACGTGGTGGTAGCGGCGGTGATGCTCAGTTTGCGCGAGAAACTCGGATGGTGCTGGTGCTGGTGATGGTCGCGGGCGCTGGTGCTGGCGGCCGTGTTCTGGGACCAGCGGTTCACGTTGGCAGAGGCAGCTGGGCCGTCCCTCGAGGGTGCACTGCCATCTGCTGCTCCGTTGGCTGCGCTCGAACGGCGTCTGGTCTGCGCTGGGGGCGGTGTGGCCCGCTTGTGGGGGGGTTTGGCGGACGAGGATGCTGGCTCTGGGTGCGCGTCCCTCAGCGAGGCAGAGCGAGCGAGCGACGACGACGAGATGGAGCCACTGCGCGACTTATGGCGGCGGTGCGAGGGGGGTTCGGCGGCGGGGCCCGTCTGGATATTCATGTTGGAGAGTCGACTGGTGTCGAGGCAGGAATGCGTGTCTCAGGCCAAGCCAGCGGTTAATGCAAGGCGCATGCAGGCATGGTTGCCGCAAGCAGGAACGCGCTCAGGCAGGCGGCGATGATACGGCGAGGCGTGGCGGGCGGGCGTTGTCTCCAGAGCTGTCGTGCAATGTGCTGTGTGCTGTGTATCTTGCAATATGTCGTACGTAGCGATGAGAGACGGCCCTGTGGAGCGACAATGCCGCCAAGTCGCAACCCGCAAAGCCACCCAGGGGTCTTCCAAACCCGGATTAGAGTGAAGGGGACCGTCAGGGGGGGTGTGCGAGCAGCATGCCAACTACCCCTGTCCGCCCGACCCGGCTATCTCTTGTCCTGTACGCACTAGAGATGAATCAGTCAATGAGACGAAGACGCTTCTCTTCTGCGCGCAATCGCTCTGCCTCAGGGGGGTTAGGCTTCGGAGCCGTCTTCCTCACTGAGTGGTGGCCTCGTCGGGATGCCTGAGTCCATCACCTCTCCCTTCCCGCGACATGTCGTTTCAGACTCGTCTTCCCAACTGGACCCTGACTTGTGCTGCAGGAACTGGCTAGCATAGGCCATGTGGCTGCCCAGGTGCGCTTAACAGATGCCCAGTCTTCCGTCGTGCCTATACGTACATCTACAACTCGCCTGAGTTCTGACTTGCCATTCAGCTAAGAAACACGCTCCATCATCTCCCCATCTCTGCAAGCTCTCCATGCATCCACCATGGCTAGTCCCCTCCTCTAGTCCGCACATAGTCTACCTACATCATGCTTCTTCCCCGTTCCCCCGTTCGCCATGCCCGTCTCCACTCCCCATATAACAAAATCAAACCTCCCAAATCTCGCTGAATGCCATGTCGACTTTGCCATGTCGTCTCGAAATGGCATTGTTTTCGTCCTGCAAAAAAACAAAACTAATCCGCCAACTTGCTTGTACCAAGCGTGAACAAAACAAACCAACGCGTTCGCCCATCATTGCCCGCCCGCTCGCTCATGGCAGCCTGACAGCCCGAACATCGCAATTCGCGCATTCGGTCCGTTTGCCACGCGCCCCAAAGTCATATGCCGCGCCCTGCCATTAAAAACACACGGTCCCAGTCCCACCATCACCCTTCGTCTCGCGCATACGATAATCGACCGATACTGACACACGCCCAGCTCTCTGAATCGCTCTCCACTCCCGCCCTCTTCCGACTCCCAAAAGCACCGGCAACAAGCAAATCTGCATCACGTAATTAAACACCAGCACATGGCATATTGGTGGCTTCGTGTTTACTTTTCGCTCCGCTTCACACTATGGCCGGCCTGACGTATGCATTACCGTCCATGATCCCTTCCCCGCCTCTCCGCAGCCTTCTCTACATGGCCTGCCGACCGCCATCGTCCCCTCTCCATCACGTCTGCTGTTTGGCGTCCGCCATTTCTCGTTTCATGCATTACCGTTATCGCGTCATGGACACTGCTCATGTCCAACCCTGTCCAACACTCAACATCAGCAGCACTAACCGCCATCGCTCCACTCTTCCGCTTTAGTCATAAGGTGGGATGTCTTTCCCATCGCCCTTCATCTTCAGTGCAGATCAACCATCATGTCCTCCTCCGCCTCGAGGCTGTCGTCCCATGCCGTGTCCATTGCATCGCCCGTGTTGTTTTGTCGCTTGTGCAGCCGCTTCTGGTTCTCAACGTACTCTTTCGTGAGCGTTAGTCGGTAGTCGGCGTCCTTGACTTGCTCAGCGAGCATGTTGGTTCGCCGCGTCTGCTCAAACAGCGCTTGCTGTTGCTGCTTCTCGCTCTTGGCCAGAGGCCCCTGCCTTGGATCCAAGAAGAAACGTAGTACAACCCCCGCCTCCGTCTTATCCGTCTCCTCCAGCCGTGCATTTAGATGTCCATCCTTGATCAGTGTGTCGATGTATCGGGCAATCTCATCCGCCGGAGCCCCCAGGTGGTGGGCAATGTTTGAGACTGGAATGGCAGAGTATGTCCGTGACAGCCGCGAAACGTAAGCTCGCGTCTGGCTACCGATAAGCTCGTTCACGAGACCAGTGTTGCCGTCCTACATGTCTTGTTAGTGTTTGTGAAACAAACGTTGAATGTTTTGTAGTGTTTCATAACCGTACCTCTGCCCAGATCTCACTACCAGCTTGTACCTGAGCCTTCAGCTTCGACATGTTGTCCAGCTCCTCATACGCCTCCGCCAGGGCTTCGTAGGCTTTCGACGCTATCTTTACATTCTTGATCGCATTTCCGTTTGAAGTACGAGGGCAAGTGCCCATCTGCGCATGTTAGCTTTTGCCATTGTAGACGGCTCAAGTCTGCCATACCTTTCCCTCTACAAGACAGCTGACCAATACCCACTTCTTGTATGCCTCTAGCATCAACCCGTTTGCTGTATTGGCCGTGGGTATAACGAGCACGTGCTCTAAAAATTGTTGCGCCTTCTTGAACTGTCGTAGACCCAGATATGCCAAAGCTCCCAGAACATAGTACTCTTCTATTTCCGACAGCGAGATCTTATCTGAGTGCCCTGAATTCTGATGTATGTACTCGCCGCTACTCGCAACATCTGCACATGGTACTGAATATTCGAGGCCATCACGAACAACGTTGGGAATCTTCTGAGGGATAGTGTGGATATAGTTGTCGAGAATTGGTTCGGCGGCCGCGTACGATCGTGTCTCCATACATAGCTGTATGAAGAGGAGGTGGACGGAGGTGAAAGTGCCTGTGGTAGGATCGAGTCGAATCATAGCTGAGCGTATTGGCGCAATAGCGAGACCCACCTGTAATAGTCAGTATCTCTTCCTAGCAGAAGACATTCCATTCAACATACTGATCCGCATGCGCGCGCAATCTGCTCCGTGGACTCCACAAGTGCCCTCCACTCCTTTCCAACATATCGCAGTTGTATGGGATCCGCAGTCTCAAGGAAGAGCACCAGCTGATTCCATAGTGCACCTCCGGGTTGCAGTGTCTCTGGTACATTCCTCTTCTCGAGTAACACGGAGATGCGGTGGCGGAGGGCGAAGGCGTACGCTATTGAGTTAACGGCGGGGTTTAATATCTGCAGAGTCAGCAGTTGCCACGGTTATACCGCAGGTTTGCCCTACCGAAAGAACATCTTGTTGTGTGTCTGCACCCTTGACCCAAAGTGCCGATGGAACATTGGCCAGTTGTGAGACAAAGTAGCGAGCCTTGGAGTCGTAATCGCGCCTCTTCACGAGTTCCGGACTGTCTGGCTGGAACGACAGGAGCATACTGGTGAGTTCGGCCGACATGATCGCGTCGTTGTGGAGAGATGTTGCGGGTTGAGAACGTAGGCAAGGCGACGGAGGGCGGCGATGTGGGGTACCAGATCGCTATTGCCTGCGTATTTCCGAGGCAGTGTGATTGTTCGAATTCCAGTGGTGCTCTTGTCCTAGAAAGAGGGGCATTCGGTTGCACAGTGAGTGAGGAGAGAGGTGTTGTTGCCGCAAGACAATTATGTGTTGTTTGTAGAGGCGGAGGTGATGGAGCTCCCCGCGAGCTCAAGGCACCTACGCACGGACTGCAATGTCTACCCCCACCATCTTCACAATGGCGGTACACCAGAATTATCAAGTCTCAAAAAGTTCGGAGCTATGAGAAGTTGAACATGGTCTCAAAAAGAAAGCAGGAAAAATTATATAAGTAGAAAGTTACTAGTCAATTCAGCGTTACTCATCAGTGGTATCATCTGTCCAACAACGCCTAGCATGTAACCCAAACTCCAAACGTCATATACACGAGCAGAAGAGCAAGCTCCGTCACCTCTTCTTCACAGCTTCCTCCATACGCCTTACAAGAGCCTTCAGGCCGACGCCCTTCTCGCAATTGTTCTCGAGGTACGCCTCCATCTTCTCCCTCACCTCTTTCATGCCCTTCAGTACCGGCATCTTCCTCCCCTCTTCACCCTCAAGATGCATCAGCGGGTTGAGGAGCAGGTCAAGACACTCGTGCCATATCTCCGTCTGCCAGTACCGCTTCAAGCTCTCCTTGATCTTATACGTCTTGGTCGCGCCAGCACCAAGAGTAGCGCCACGCTCAGCGATCGTAGAGATGTATTTGCCAAACAACAAATTGTGGACTATACCGGCGAGGCCATGATAGTCAATCTGGTAGGTCCACGGACGTAGCTCGCGCATCTCCGCACAATCGGCTTCTGTCGTGGGCCAGTCGGCGATGAACTGTACATCTGGCTTGAAGGCCTTCATGTCAATACCACGGCCGAAGTCGATCAACGCAATACCTTTAGCAGACCAGCCGTCACGCCCATCGCGCTTGTACTCTGAGTCCCAGTGCTCATCCTTTTGTAATGCATCAAATCGGACAAGAATGTTGTCCGACTTGAGGTCACCGTGTATCACGCCCTTGGAATGTAGCGCCTCGACCGTGCGGAACAACTCAATAGTGAAGAACATGGCAAGTTGCTCGTCCATGACTCCGGTCTCTCCACGAGATAGGTTCACCAAGTCAAGTAGCGTACCTTGATCTCTATACTCTTCAACAAGATAACACTCGTCCTTGAAGACGTGCATCTCATACGCGTGAACAACTGAATCGGCCGCTCGAGATACACCTAGTCGTCGCTTGGCTTGTCGCATAATGTAGAACTCCCATGGCGTTGGTGGATCCTCCATTTTGATTGCTTCCAAACTCTTGCGCTTCAGGCCGAACTCGCCCTTGCCCATCTGAGAAGGCTTGTTCTCGTCGTCCTCATCATCGGCATCTCTACTCTCGACCAGATACACTGGAGCAAAAGCTCCCTTCCCAAGCTCGCGTTTGACGGCATATGTCCGCTGTGTTGTAGGAAATTTCAAAGTAGGGCAGAGGGCAAGATTCGTAGCGGCCTTCTCGTTCGCTCCCTTACCGGATTTCACGGCCTTGGTGTACTTGCGGATGTCGGCACCTTTTCCATAGCACTCTTCAGTGTCTGCGTAATAGCCATCGTAGCTATCGAGTGGCGGCTGAACTTCTTGTAGGATAACTCTGCGTATATTTTCATCCACTGGATTACATTGTGCGTCTTGGATGATGGGGCCGTTGGGCTTTGATGTTCTGGACGAGAGCCCCTTCGCAGCCACCAGTTTTCGTTCCGGTTCGGCGATAGGCTCGTTGCGTACTGGTTTTGATTCTGTCAGAGCGAGTTTCCCAACTTTCCCTGGACCATCAATAACTTGGCTTAAAAGGTCTGCAAAGGGGCTACCACAAGTGTCATCATCGTCTTCAAGAATATCAGCTGTACCTTTCGACCGTGACGGTGTCTTGGTAGCAGCAGCGAAGTAATCCTTTTGTGCATAGGCGGTGGCGATACCCAAAGATGATTCAGTCTTCTCGACAATCGGCGTCATGAAAGGCAACCGATTGTTTGCAGCCTGCACAGGGTCTCGGTAAGGCTGCATGGCTGGATTGTAATCCTCCGGTGGAACAGGGACAAAGCGCGTAGGCAGCGATGCGGGCGCTGAGGGCGAGGTAGGAGTGACGACATCAGACTCGTGTTGCTGTTCCAAGTCGACATCTGCACGTGTTGCCTCGTCAAAAGAGTCGTCGTGGGAGTGCTCAGACTGCTCAGACTCGTCATCCGATCCATCGTCGTGATGATCTTTAGGCACGTGCTTGCTCTCGGTGAAGTCAGACCACGCAGAGGCACTTTTGGTATCCGAGTCATCGGCATCACTTTCCTCCTCGTTATCAGGGTTGAGAACCCTGGTGCCAAGTGTAAAATCCCCAGCTGTTGTCTCATCCCCGAACTCGCTCGTAGCGCCCGATATACGACCAGTGCCAGTACTTTCGGCTCCACTAGTGTAATCATCGTCATCATCACCACTACTCTCATCGCCACTCTGAACCTCGGAAGCATTTTCATCGGCGTTCTTCAGTGGTTCGTTGAATATGTCGTAAATCTCGTCCATTGCTTCTTTGGTGTGGAGGGTCATTGTTGTTTCTGGGCCAGTCTTCTTTCGTCGAATCTTTGGCTTCGCTGGAGAATCCAAGTTGGCTTGGACTGTGAAGTATTAGTATGTAAGTAACTATTAAATGCTCAATCAGACACTCACTTGTCTGAGTTTCTCCGCGAACCTCTTTGACCTCCATAACCTTGATCTTTCTAGTCCTGTTGGCACGCTCTTCTCGTCTAGCCTTCTTAGCGGCCCTTGCCTTGTCCACATCTGCCTGCGAAGGCGGCGCGTTTTCGTCGTTATTCATATCGTCGTCAACGCTACCTTTCAAGGGTATGGTCTTGGGCTTTGGAGGCTGTTCGTAGTCCTGCTTGGGCGCTAGAGGCGCGGCCTTCGGCTTTGGTTGTTTGGCAGCCTCTGCCGCCTCAGCTGCTTCCCTTGCCCGCTTCAGCTCTTTGCGGCGGATAGCGTTCCAGTCATAGTCCATCCAGCCCCTGTGTTTAGCTCGTAATTCTTCAAACGAATACTCCTCTGACATGGGGTCCTCATGGTTCGGGTAAACTTGTTCTAAATCTACAAAGACTACCTCAAGCCTGCCTGTCCTTGGATTGACTGCTTGCTGATGTTCACGCAACGGATGTGGGCTCACAATCTCGTCATTGGGGTTTGATTTGGTCTGAATACATGTATGGCAAACGCCCACCAATTAGTCCTGTGATCGTAAATATATGAAGGGGGCTGATGTAGGCAGATCAACTCACCTCATCCTTGAAGATTGACATCTTTGGAACACCAGTGTTCTTCTTTCCAACCTTCAAAGTCTCACCAGCCCAAGGCCGTGCTTCCGTTGTGTTCTCCTTCTTGCGGTCTGCGAGCGATCCAATGCTGTCCCATCCTTCCGTGCTACCAGTGGAGCCAGGCCTGGCGGATTCGTCACCATCCGAAAAGATGGCAAGCTTAGGCTTTCCGGAGCGAGAAGCGCCTGCAGCGGCCTTGGGCTGACTCTGTGGTTGTGGGCTCGGCGCACTCGGCGATGCATGCGCAAAGGGATCCATTTTAGCGGCGAGGGCTGGACGAACGGCGGGGAGTGCGGGGCTTGAAGGTTCGGGAACCTCTTGCGGGCGGCTCTCGAAACGATGCTGGAATTCTCCGTACTTGCGAATTAAGCGCTCAACTGGACTGGCCTGGCGATCAATACCCAAGTTGTAGATCTCCTCTGCCTGTGTGAAGCGACCCGCGCCTTCAAGCCAGGCCGCAAATTCTTCATAGAATAGCGCCAGGTTCTCGCCAATGTTGTGTCGCGCAAGGTATGCGAATGTCTCCCGCGGCGCGTCTGAGAAGAGATGGATGTAGTGCAGCCAGAGTTTGAGGTAACGTGCATCGTTCTTATACTGCGGCGAAGACTGGAACGCTTTCGTTGCGCGCTCGAGTAGCGGGCAGAGTTGCGACTGAGGTGTATTTTGTGCCGATGGGTAAGTATCGAGGGTCCATTGAACATAACGAACATAGACATCGATAGGGTCGTTGGAGTCGTCGATCGCCATGAGCTCCTTCTCGAACTTGAGACGAGTTGCGCTGTTTGCATCTTGCATTTGCGAAGGCGACAGGGTTTGGCCAGTGCCTGAAGTCAATGGCGGCGTGTATAGCTGCGCGAGCGCTTTGGCGGAGCGTCCGCTGGGGAGAGACTGGATGTTTTCCTTCTGGTTTTCGATCACCTCGAAGTCGATGAGGTCGTCGGAACCCATGGCGCCGGTGGGGGTATCACAAAGAAGAAAGAAGAAAAAGGTGGGTATCAAGAATACGGGTAGGAACCAAAAGTCTTACCTGTTGTCGTTGTTGCTGAAGGCGGATGTGTATAAGGGTACGCGGGGTTGCATGTGGAAAGACGCTAGAACGCGCCGTTGCCCGAAACCTCCGATGCGTTGCTACAGCGACAAGGGGCCGCCAAGGCTGTTCTCGAAGCTCTCTATTACGTCTAGACCAACTATACTCCAGCCCAGCACACATGGCCATCAAGCACCTTGTCTTTAGAAAAACGACATAGTACTCATCTTAGACATGGACGTAACAGCAGACAAGCATGAAAGATTGGACAGGTTAATTTAAGTATGTCGTTACAACCCGAAATCGAGAACGATGCCGTTATTCTGGCATGGCATCTTGCTAAGCTCAATATTGGTTCTGCTCTAGTCTTCGAGGATCTCACCATTTGTGGTACAAATGTTGATGTAGAAAGAAACAATGTGGCCTTCATCGTCGCTTTATCCGGGGCCGACATTCGGAACCACGCCCGATGTCGGCAGAATATTCAACAAACAGGTCACAGGGAAACACACCTTATTATGGTCATATGAGAAGAGCATATACAAGCATGTTATAAATGTCCAAGGACAACTACTGATCCTCCACCGTAAAGCCACTCCTGACCATTACCAATGTTCTTCATCAGCGATCCGACCCATCAATAACAGCAACCGCAGAACGAAACGAAAATCAATCATGTAAAAATAGAAAAGGTCCTAACAAGGACTCCAGACTCCCGCTGTGATACGATCGATTTGGTATATCCCTAAAACGACAGCAAGAAAGCCAATGGCACAAACAAAGCAAACAAAGCAAACAAAGGGAAAAGCATATGCCGGATCGGGGTATCCCAAGGAAGTTCGAGCAGAAGCTCCGATTGGTATCATATGGAAAGCGACAACAAGAGCCCTCACTGTTGGCCATGTCTGAAGTGAAGGGAAGGGAAACAAAGCAAAGACCGAGATGTCATGCGAAACCGGATCAAAAACCAGACATGTATGTCGCTGCGTTAAACCGAAGGAGATTCGTCATGTTCTTCGAAGTCGTCATATCGTAGGCGTACTTGCAAAAATCAAGGTAATTTGATAGTGGGGATGCGTGTGGTAAGAGCGGTGAGAAGCGATCAGCTGACCTAAGATCGATTCTCGACGGCTTGCTGCTCGCCAGTGGCCACTGCCACAAGCGCTTCCAAGCGTCTCATGTCAGTGTTGGCGGTTTGCGGTAACGGCTGACCAAATGTTACGGGTCCCCGCTCGGGTTCGCGCTGCGGACGATAGCTCGAGCTCGAGTTCGAGAGGCTGTGGCTATGGTAGTGTTGATGTGGTTGCGACTGTAGAGGGTGGGGTCTCTCCATAATGGACGCCGCTGGGGCGGTCTTGTAATCGTCGACAACTACTGGCGCCTCGACGTAGCCATTGCTGTGCACAATACCCGGGTGATAATCGATCATGGTGCCTGGGGTGGGCACACCCTCGCTACTACTGGAGTCCTCGGGAGACGTCCTTTGCATAGCTCTCTGCGGTTGACTGACGGGTCCATTGTACCAAGCTTGTCGCTTATTCTTTCGGGGCGTCACGGGCTGTTCTTGTGAGGTTCTAGGTGAAGCGTTAATTGAAGGAATTTGAATGGGTTGAACGTTGGAAGCCTGGCGACTGAAATAGCCGTGTGGGGCGGTCGTAGGTCGTGCGACGTTCGCTCGGCCTGCACTGCCAGGGTATTGTTGTGACCAATTGTCCCTCTGAGAACTTGGGCCAGCAATGTTCAGACGGTCAATTTCCCAAGAAATGCTCGTTCGTTTGTGGTGGCCCCTGTTAGGCGTCTGCTCCATCGGTGCATGATAAGTAAGCGGACGCGCCGGAGCATCCACTTGCATTGGACTTGGCTGGCGTCGAGGAAGCGGAAGTGGAGGCGGAGCATGATCGAAGCTTTCGATCCCTGGAAGTCTGGTGGTCTGAGACGCGGCAGGCTGTGAGGTATACAAAGGCCGTGGGGCATCGGGCGTCTGATGGTATCCAAGTCCGCTAGTTGCCGGCCGTGGACCAGTGTACGTTCCTGGATGCCAAGTACGTCGCCTCCAGTCTGCATCTGCATTCGAATCTCTCCTTGACTCTGAGAACTGAGATGCCGTGGGACTCGCATAGGCGCTACTTTGTACCGAGTAGGTGGGTGCGGCAGTCGATTGCAGAGGCGTGATGTACGTAGGAGGACCCTGTCCTGGTGGGCCAGAGAAAGGATTGCCATTGGACGAGATAGATTGGCGGCGTCCTGGAAGTGGTGGTCCAGCCCATGAGACTGGCCTTGACGAAGTCGATACGGGAGACTGCATAGCAGACCCAAAGCGAGCGGGACTACCAGTGACTGTCGAGAACGTAGCGGAGGTAGGCGTTGTAGGGGCAATGGACTGTGTGTCATACTCGACGGGCCCAGGGCTCCCCATCATTGGCGGATCGTACGCGTTCATGGTGTTGAGCGACAAGCGCGCTCTCGCACTGGCACCACCCTCGCTAGCCATGGCCAGAGGCGGAGGTCTTCGTCGGATATCGGGCGACTGTGCCACACTCATAGTCGAGAT
>JAESFQ010000901.1_pt1 | contig 10825 bp, 11 predicted proteins | sample 9269431 | NCBI WGS metagenome assembly JAESFQ01 (sample SAMN14502588, study PRJNA617103) | algae metagenome | isolation source: Plectolyngbya sp. WJT66-NPBG17 and co-occurring heterotrophs from well... | place: USA: Mojave Desert, Joshua Tree National Park, California | collected 2006-08-06 | reverse complement strand
CAGAATCTCCAGAAAAGCCTGCAAAGCATCTATCTGCCACTAGAAGACAGTTCCAGTATCTCTGAAGCCTGCCATTACAAGCATTTGTTTGAAGTTGAGCGTATGCAGCCACAATCACCTTCTAGAAACAGGTTGGCTTGCAGCGCAGGTGCTGCAGACCAGACACTCAGCACGAGTCATATTCGATCATCACCTGAAAGGCACTTCCACGCGAGCACTTGTGCTTAACGCGCTTGGTGGATGAGGCTCGAATGGAGAAGAACAATTCAGTATCCGCATGCCATCTGGCAACAATTTTGACTACAACTTGCGACTGGTCACGACAGCGAGCCCAGTCAAGAGCGCCGATGCCTCGCCTCGAAAGGAGCCATAATATCAACGCCACCACCACAGGCACGATTTAATTACGATGCGATCAGACTTTTCGACTTGTTTACTCAATCGCAAGCCCGCAGCTGTTTGCGATATGGTGACATGTATTTCATGCGGCGATTGCGTAGTGCTCCTTGGCGTTTGAAATTACTTTGAGCTGCGTATTTTAGATGGAACCCAGCTTTGTTGTGGTTTTCGCACCTCAACAGCTAATTTCTATCTCCATCCCTTCGTAAGAGCCGGGAACCACACCGTTCCGGACGCCTATTCTGTGCCGTTGTACGCGCACTCTTCTCTCACAGATGCAATGATGTCATGGGAGAATGAGAACGAGGTACCTCTGCCGCACACATCGCAGGCACAGACCTCGCAATCTTCGTGGCCGACCCTTTCATCACCTCACAACCAGCAAAGTAGGTACATGGTCTGCTGCTCGGTGTGCACTAAGCTAACTGAGTATTCGTACAGACTACCTGTTCATTGGCAAACATAATGAACGTCAGGTTCGGCAAGGTATGATACACATACATAGGTAATCTGGACTCTGTCTATTGAGGCGATTTGCTAATAGGCACAGTGCCGAGGGCGTGCACGAGCTGTCGCAGACGCAAGATCAGATGCGATGTATCAAAGACGAAAGCATGGCCGTGCGCTGCTTGTGTCTCAAAAAAGGTCATTTGTGTGCCGCATAACATGGTACACAATAAGCACATCGACATCCCATGTCTGTCAGACCTGGCGCCTGATCCTCTGCAGTACAATTCGACAATGCCGCACCATGCTGACTACCAACATCACCTGGCGGCACCATATGACACAACTTCTCAGTCTACGGCTTCGACGGGCCCTATAACGCAGGACATACACCAGTATTTGTCCCAAACGGATGGTCAGTCCCAGCAGCCAGCCTACGGTCAGCCAAGTTCGCAGGTTCCAGCGAGAGAGCTCGACCCCTCGTCCTCTTCCACATCACGATGCGTTGGGATGGCAGTGCCTCCAATCCCAACAACTCCGACCGCAGAACATGATGAGCCAAGCTGGGACGCTACCCCAGTAATTATGCTTTTAGATGCCCTAGACGGCCTTAAGATCGATTACAAAGGAACAGGTAAGACGTCCTTGAAGCTTCGTGACACCTTACTAGCTACTGACTGTTGCAGCATCATACATTACGGATCTGAAGAAGAGCCTTGCGGAGACACCAGCATATCAGGAAGACGAAGTAGAGCTTCCGCCTCTGACAACACCGTACCTCACCATACAAACCCCCGCGGAGATGATGCCGCCGGAAGGACAGGCACTTGAATACTTCGAATTCTTCTTCGCTGATGTCTACCCTTACTGTCCAGTTATCCACCGCGCCCACTTCTACGGTCAATGGCACAATGCGCGAAGTTCTATTTCTCCGCTACTGCTCGAAGCTATGTTCGCCTGTGCAACGCTGATGCTGGGTCGTACTGCCGAAGGTTATCGGTGGTTAGCTCTTGCGACAAGTCAGTGCCTTTCGATAAGTCTAACAGTATCTACAGCTAGCTAACTAGTCCTAGAGCACGAGGAGAACTTCAACGATGCCCCGCGGCTGAGTACACTGCAAGCCAAAATTCTTCTTCTCAAGGCCCGCGAGTTTGTGCCGAAACGAGGGTACTACTGGCGCTCCTGGACTGCCACGGTCGATCTAGTGACTATGGCAAAAGACTTAGGGCTGCACAAGCATTTGAAAGTACACAAGATGGGCCAGCGGTGTGGGTCAGCGGCGCAAGACTGCATTGTCCAGACGAGAGTGTGGCAGATGTGCTTCATCCTCGAGGTTATGGTCGGAGGCCCTCAAGGTGAGTGAAGCATCACTGGAATGTTAACGTAAGAGCCTGATACTTGTGCAGGTATTTGTGACTTCCGAGTCGATCCCAATAGCGTGGACTACGAAGCTCCGGGTGCGACAGCTGGACATGACCCTTCCGAATCTCAAGTTGCTCGGCAGCTCACGTACTACGTCCAGGTAGCAAGAAACATCCATCAGTCGATGGCAATATGGGGTAGCTTCAAAAGCAGAGAATCTACGTTGGCAATTGATCAAACATTCATTGGCCATGATGCAGACTTTGCTATGTGGCTGCGAGAGATGCCTGGCGACATGCAGATTGTGTATCCACCGGACGGTTCAACGCCCTGGATCCCGTCTCACGAGACCGCCAATATGCACATCTATCATTTTCAATCAGTCATCATCCATTTCCGACCACGGCTGCAAGATGGTCGTACATCGCTTGATGGCCTCTGGGAACAACACTTTTCCATCTGTTATACGGCCGCGAAGAATATTTGTAGGCTGCAGGAGGCCATAATAAGCACTCCTGGAATGCCGGGCCTAGCCGGTGTAGTAAGAGGGATAGACTTCCACATTTATGCCGGCTTGACGTGCATTATGGTATATTCCGTACGTAGGACTGACACGCCAGCGAAAACCTTAGCTAACGAAACAAGGAAGTTATTACCTACCCAGGCCTAGACATCAATGTCGAAGCCTGGGGATTCTGGGCGCGTCACCTGTCCATTCTAGAAACTTGCGCTCCGACATCTGCTATACCCAACATGCTGCAGCGGGTAGTTCGACTTCGCGAAGCGTTCTATGCCGTTTTTACAAGATACTCTGGAGAGCAGTAAGGTAGACCTTTCAGAAGCCTTGAATAAGCAACATCGTCGTCCGATCCGACCCCGACCGTGGGCCAGCAAGATCTAGTCCAAGCTAAGAGCAACGCACTGCGACCCGCGGGCGGGTCCCGCACGCCAAGGATAGATGTTGCACGGCACGTTAACTTAAGGTTCTAGCATGGATGCGTTGGACTAACAGCAAAACCACGTAAGCCCGGTGGACGCGCTTGTACTATCCCGGCTCATTGTGCGCCACTGCTCCGTGCTTTCCCTGTCATAATGGCAGTGCACGAGTCCCATTACCCCGCGCACGCCGCCACGTCTTCCTGCGACCTGCGTCTTTGGATTAGGCAACAGCTACATGTCGTCGAGATTGGAGTTAGGGGGCTGTTCGCTGTGAGGTAAGAGGTAAGAGGTAACGGGCGCAAATCTCTAGGGTGTCGACAATGGGATCGCGCGGGTTTGGCGTTTCTCTGGTCCTACAGTCTATTGTGCGTTTACTGTCGGAGAGCTACTGGGTCGTGTTTCTGGCACCGTTGCCAGAGAGTTTGAACAAGTTCCTGTTCGCGCGAGGGTAGGAGTCTGATGACAACTCGGTGGGCGGTGTAAGCCGAGGGGTTTGCTGGTGTGTGTGTGTGCCGCTACATCCACATTTGTGTAGCTCGATCGCAGAACTCTCTTCCCCTACATTAACTACCGCCTTTATTATCTATTCTACAAGCAGCGCGATGTTGAGCGAAACGGCGTTACATTAGACATAGGGTGCGGCTGCGTACATTAAGGAAATCACGATCAAAGTGGCCCGACTTCTGCAGCCTGCGCCGTTCTCGCCTGTGGTGAGGGCGCAAAGACGGTTGCCTAATCGTGGTCATAAAGCCCAAAAGAGCTGAATGCAAATCGACTCTCCTCATCACTTGAGCACGAACTTCGTCCCGGTAGCTCTAACGCTACGCAATTGATGCACTCCACACTGTCCAGCGTAATTGAGTTCCTGTCTTCCGACCTGTCTCTACCTTCGAGGACAAGGCAGCTCACTATGGCAGTCTTTACTATTGCCAGTATTGTCATATCTTTTGTTACCCTCTACTTCGCTCGACGAATCTACTGGGACGTAACAACTGGCGCCCGCCTCCGCGCCTTCGCCAAACAACATGGCTGTCTTCCAGCAAAGAAGCGCCAAACGCCGTTTACCCTCGGCGTAATCTACTGGTGGGGCCAAATAAAAGCGATCAAAGCGCACTGTTTCCTCACATACACAGCCGATGCTTTCAAAGAAGTAGATGGGCACACTCGGCACCACTGTATCCTGGGTACAGAGTTAGTCAGCACCGATGATCCTGAGAATATCAAAACAATGCTGGCGGCAAACTTCAGCGCGTGGAGTCTGGGCCAGGGACGCATCAATGATATGTCTTCGTATCTTGGGTATGGCATTTTCGTCAATGAGGGTGCGGCATGGAAGCATTCGCGCGAGATGCTCAGACCGTGCTTTGAGCGGAGTCTGGTCGCAGATGTGGATATGTTTGAGCGGCATACGCAGAGACTCTTCAATCTAGTGCCGAAGGATGGGCAGATGATTGATTTGCAGCCGTTACTACATGATCTCTCCATGGATGTTGCGACTGAGCTCTTGTTTGGAAAGAGCACGAATGCGTTGAGTCGGAATGAGAGCGACCGCGATGTAAGGAATTTTTGTGATGCGTTTGACTACGCATCCAACCCTTTTGAGCGAGAAGCTTTCAAGAAATGGGGAGTCATCACGTTGTTTCTGTCTGATAAGCTGAACAAGGCAAAGCAGAAGCACGTCAAGGTCATGCAAGGTAGCCACTTCAGCAAAAGCACAGGCCTCATCACCAGCTGACTGCCACCAGACTTTGTTGACCGTATCATCAACGCTCATCTTGCAGAAGCGAACGAGAAATGCCGCTACAACTTTATATCGGCTCTATTCGAGTCAACGCAAGACCGCACAAGGATTCGCAGCGAACTTCTCAACACCCTTCTTGCCGGCCGCGACACCGTTGCCTCTCTCCTGGCAAATATAATCTGGGAACTTTCACGCCACCCTGACGTCTTGTCAACATTGCGCTCCGAAATCAACGACCACGTTGGACTCGCGCAGCCAAGTTATGAGCAACTAAAGAATATGAAGTATCTCCGTGCCATCGTGAATGAGTCGCAGCGCCTCTACCCCATTGTGCCGTTGAACGGCCGCGAAGCCGTCGTGGATACATTATTGCCCCGCGGTGGTGGAGAGGACGAAGCGGATCCTGTTCTAATACCCAAAGGCACCTACGTAGAATGGCACACGTACAGTATGCAGCGCCGCACCGACCTCTTCGGCTCCGACGCCGATGTTTTTCGGCCTGAGCGATGGCTGGAGCCGGGGTTCAGGCCTAGGTGGGCATTCATACCGTTTTCGGGGGGGCCAAGAGCGTGCATTGGGCAGAACTTTGCGCTGACACAGACGACTTATGTTGTCGTTAGGTTGCTACAGACATTTGATATTGAAAGGAAGGACTTCGAGGAGTGGCGGGAGAAACTTAGTATCACATGTACAGGATTAGGGGGCTGTAAGGTTGGGCTAACGTCGAGGTTTTGAAGCAATGCGTCGGAACAAGTGCGTGTTTCCGTATGTATGTAACAACACACTTCCACACTCCCACACTTCCCACTACCTGCATTCGAGATATCTTTCATTCATTTACATTTGATTTACCTACTAAGATAAGCGGGTGAGGGTGACCTTTGTCCAACGCGATTAACGCCAGAACAGTTAGCAAGATGTCGCTCCCCTCTCTTTAATGTCACTTCAAGGACTGCCCTTTAACTCATAAACAGAACTGTCTTGCACGCTCTGTCCGTTCGAAGTCTTCCTCTTCCTGCCGATAGTCTTTGCAAGAGCGGTGAAACAGTATCTAGGATGAAACACCGCAAGCGCTGCCACTGCCACTACAATTACAAAACCCTCAAGTGCTATGAACGAGGGCTCGTCACGCATAAGCTCGCTCCTCCAACCGCCGCTCAGCTCGGGGATACGGTAAATGCAGCGGAAAAGGATACTAAAGTAGGCAATAATGATTGTGCCTATGAAGTAGCGAAACCTTGCCTGTTGAAGAAGGCAGACGGATTCGGCGGACAGTTCGTTCAGCCGGCGATATGTGCGAAGGGCGTATTCGGCGAGGAGGTGTCCAAACGCAGCTAGTGTAACGACTTGGAATACTACACTAGCAATTATGAGGTTTGTGCCGATGTGTCGCATATTGGAGTTATCTGCCGTGGCCGCTATTCCACCGCCGGCGCCCTAGAGCAAGAGAGATACAAGGTCGCCAGCGATAAATATGTACGTGTACCAGGCTAGGCGAAGCCGCGACCACTGTTCGCCAAAACAGATAACGATATGCTTCAGCGTGAGGTTGATCCCGGCCGAGAAGAAAGCGGGCGCGATGATAAGGCAGCAGATCTGCATGTTGAATCCAATTCCACTGAAAGGATCGTCATTGAGCAGAATGCGGCCAATGTAGCCCAGCACTTCTCCCACACACCCGAAACAAAGCGCGATCTGTTTGCGCATGATATCAGTCCTGTTCTTGCAGTATGCTAGCGGTTCTTAACTCACCATGTATGTCCAAGTCTTGTATCTGATCCCGCACACCAATTGGTACACAAAGCAGACTCCAAAGAACGCTGCGAAGAAAGCATTGGCGCCGAGATTGGGATAGTAACCATACAACGTGCCCTCTATTGTACACAATGGGCTGATCTTGGCGCAAAAGTCTGGGTTGGGTGGAGGAACAGTCATGATCAGATGAACGGGCAGCGTCGGCTGATACAGAAATGCAAAATAGAAGGTTGTGGTAGATAAGAAAGAACACGGGAACTTAAAAGCTAATCGTGTGCTAGAAGAAAGTAGTCTTTGAAAGGTTTCGACAGACTGCTGGCTGGAGCAGGCTTCGTTGCCCAAAGACTTTATATCGTCGGTGAGATTCATTTCGCCTCGCCGTACTCACACGTTTGCTCTAGTCCGAACCCGAGTTGTAACAAGTGGACGCGCGTACTAGGGGCGAGGTCTAGACTTCCCAATCCAGCTAGAGATGCGACTCTTGCACGTTACTAACTGCTCTCTCTTGCAATACACCTATGCGGCGTGCGCACAACGAATAGCACTTCGTCTTCCCATGAGTTGCAAGGCAGTCATGAAGTGCCTACGCACGGCTTGACGCGCTTGGGGGTGACCTTGTCCGAGCCGAACGAATTACATCGATTGCTAAACCGTCGACTTCCACCGCTAAGCTAAGCGTGCAAGGTGGGCTGGGCAAAATCATTATGTCGCCGTGTGCAGAGTTAAAGCTGCATTTACTAGAGACTGTACCGGAAGAGTTTGCGAGAGCGTAACTAACGGCAGGTTCATGGACGAAAACGACAACGACCCTATCGACAGAAAGCCTTTCAAGCAGGCAACGACTAGCACTATACTCCACACCTAAGGTGCCATCTCTTACATTGTCAGCCGTTTTGGATCTCCAAGGTCGTGAGTTTGATAGCCGGCAACGCCGCGTATAGTTACTCACATCTTTGCACAACCATTTGCTCTTGGCATGTCATGTCAAACCGCGTCAACCTTACTGTGTTCCTCCGGCTTCGATTCAACCTCAAGATGGCGCTTGCCACATTGATCACGTTGTGCTTCACGAACCAGAGAGGTTTCCGCGGACACGGCGCTGATCTCTGGTCTGTCTACCTGCCGTCTAATAACTCCGTCGCCTCCATATCTTCATTCGTTGCAACTACATGCTTGTCGCTCAACCCTGTGTGACGCATTCATTTTTCTTCAAACGTTGATTATCTCGGTGTGAAAAATATATTACTTGCATTCGTGTCATTACCGTGGCCATACTACTCTCACCGCGTCCGTTCGAATATAGACGACCAATGCCACGCGTGCATGTAAGAGACCTTCTTGAACAATTCGTTACGTCTGGCATATAGTAGGCCTACATGTTCGCCACGACGAGGTCTCTTGAGCGAGTGACGCTGTCTGGTCTTGACGGAATGAAGCTTGGAGTTAACAGTTTGGTGCCATATGGTAGGGTCAGACTCCGGCACTGAGAAGATTTTGATCGTACGGGCACATACCATGTATTCAGACCCTAGTATCGCGCATCATATGTAGGATCAGCGTCGAGTGCTAGCGATGGCCTGATCCAGCGTTTAACGACAAGGTGTATGTAGGAGCATCGACGCTAGTTGTTGAAGTCCCCTCCTGCTCTTCTCCAGCCTGGTCATCGTCTTCGCTTGGTGCTTTGTCGTACCCGGCAGCTGAGCTGTTCACGTCTACAATAAAGGTGATGATAGATATTCCAACAAACATGACCATAGCGGCGAGAAATGGTAACCCCAGCCATTCATTTCCCACTTTCATGCCCCATTGAAACATCTGATTAAGCAGCGGTCCAGCAATTACAGCACCAAGACTCTCGACGATCGCGATGGTGCTCATGAGCTTTCCAATGTTGGAGCTGGATTGTCCTCCTATGACGTGGACGCAGACAGACCGCATAGCGGCGCTGAATCCGGTGCCGAGATTATGCACCAACAGACCCAGAATGAGCAAGGCCGGATGTGACGCTAGTCCTATGATCAAAAACGAGATGGCCGTAAGAATGATGGACCCGCGAGCTATCCAGAGGTCGGCCACGTATGGCGGAAGGTTGACGTATCTCAACAAGACGACATTGACTAGCGGGATGCAGACAACAATGGCGACAAGGTTTGTTGCTGCGCGGAAGGAGAGCAGGTAAGCCGACTTCTTGATCTCCCAATTGTACCGCTTGGAGGCGTACCGCAAGAGCAAACTTGTAACCTGTCCGCCTAACCTATTCGCCATGAAGGTAAAGATGATCAAGGCCAGCGTCCAGTCACACTTCAGGAAGTGATACGCCGCCTCAAAGTGTTTCAGTTGGCTCTTCAGCCAGGAATCGTTGCCATTAGTCCGTGGTTCCATACTCCGACTGCGTCTAGTTCTCGACTCTGGCAGATCGCGCAGGTGCAGCGTCTCTGGGAAAGCGATTGCTAACATGGTGCCCGCTAGCTGGATGATAGGAGAAATCACAAGGGGAGTCCATTCGCCACTTTCCATGAGGCGTACTGACAAGATGGGTGCTACCATCTCAGTGACAAGGACAGAAGCGGTCAAGTACAAGAAAACGGATGTGTGCTTCTCATGAGGGGCGATATCGGAGATCATTGTAGTGCCGATAGCGAATGCAACGATAGGCCCACCGCCGATGAAGTAGAAGACGGATGACAGCCAGGTGAGCTGCAGTGGGAGGCTGTTGCAGTAACCTGATCAACATCAGCCGCAGCCATGTTTCCGTAAAATCAACCAGCTTCACCTACATATGACCAGTGCCCACACGCTGTTCAGTTGTAGACCCACCAAGCTCCCCGCCAGTACCCATTTCCTGCCTACTCTGTCGGCGAGGGTGCCAAAAGGAATAGCTAGGAAGATGCTGGGAATGGCGTCAAAGGTCTCCTGCCAGCCGAATATCACAGCCATCTTTTGTTGTATCGCATCGATCTTGCAAAGCCGCTCGGGCACCGTTCCATCTGCGCCGATGACGGTAGTGTCATGTTGGCGGTAGTGTGCCAAGCAGAGATTGGCTTCATAGACACGTATGCGCGGCGCCTCGGCAAGGGAGCGGCCCATGTCGACCATGGCTATCAGGACGCAAGCCAGCGACACCAGCAATATCCATGGCTTACTTCTATCACGTTGCGCAACAGTTGAAAAGATGGTTGAGTCGGTCGAGTTGAGCGCGTCGGTCGCCGAGAGGAGGGATACTCTTTCTTCTAACGGGTCTTGTGCCGAACTCGAGGATCCTAACTTCATAATGATTAGTGAATTTGAGACAATCTCCAAGGTGAAATTCTAAAGATTGAAGTTCGGTGATACTGTAATGCCTGGTCGGACATACTTATTGAGCTTATAACGACTAGGTTCGGGCTGGGTGGCTCTAGTTAGAGGAGCCATTGTGGCTGTACTAGCAGTACGCAGTACCGAGGAAGAACAGTCTGCTCCAGCACCAGTCGATTAAAGCTCGAGTGATTAGAAGTTCACTATACCACCCCATCAATAATAAGGATATCGGGAGCTAAGCCCCACTGCATGATGACGTCACGGTCCTCGCTACCAAACCACTATACAGCTTCAGGCCACTGCATATACCAAGTCGGATGAGCACGCTCGTTCTATCTACTATAAATATATCTTTCGGTCGTCGTATATGCCTGTTAATTGATCTTTGAAGGTACATTCTACCGTATTTATTGTTACTCCTACCGGATTGGCAATATTTCTGGTAGAGTATACTGCATGGTAGAGCTGAGGCTAGGAGTGCGACAATTCTTAGGTAATGCTTTCTCTAGATGTATCTACTGCAGCAGTAGCCTCTAATTGCTAGGTTTCTTTCCTAGTGCTGAGATACTTGTAGCAAGAGGCTGCTGCCTATTCTGCCGCTCGCAAGGTACACTTCTTTGTGCTTAGCGCGGAAGTGCGCTAGACACTCTTCTGCATACTACTAGCAGCAGAAGAAGGAAAAAAGACACGAATAGAAAGACTTGAAGCCGTTACTCAACCACAATCAGCGCAAAAGGTTCCCGAGTAGCTCAGAGATACGTTCTTGAAGCAGGTAGGTCGCAGATACGGGTCGTCTTGGGAAAGACACCACAAGATGTACTGTACAGAGGCGAGGGGCATGTAATAGGACGCCACTATGAAGTTGGGTGATGATATATTACACAA
>JAESFQ010000900.1_pt1 | contig 10825 bp, 6 predicted proteins | sample 9269431 | NCBI WGS metagenome assembly JAESFQ01 (sample SAMN14502588, study PRJNA617103) | algae metagenome | isolation source: Plectolyngbya sp. WJT66-NPBG17 and co-occurring heterotrophs from well... | place: USA: Mojave Desert, Joshua Tree National Park, California | collected 2006-08-06 | reverse complement strand
AAGAGTCCGGGCCTACCATTCTAGCAGCTACTTCTACTAATTTACCCTTGAGACAATCAAGACATCCTATCGCCGGGGTACAACCAAAGATCCATGATGTGACAGACAAGTTTACGAGGGCTTGCAGTGGTGAGTACGCGACCGCAGGTAGATGGAGGGGCATGGCGGGGCTGCATCGTCATGCTGTCCTACATGAGGGCCTCGACGATATATCGAGGCAACAGTGACTAACAACACTCAGCTCTTGAAGTCGGCCAACTCGTTAAAGATGAGTACTTTACGCTCTTTGAATCCATCGGGGCCATCGAAGTACGTCGCTCTCGCCGCAAGGGTCAAACTTTCCTACTTACGTATGATAGATTATGGATCCCAAAATGGACAGCGGTTTCCTGCAACCTGGGGAGACACTAGAAGACGATTATGATACTCTGGCTCCCCTTCTTCCCGAGGAACTAATAGGCATCATGGACCAACTACTCTGCTACGAAATGGCCTGGCACACCGGTTACCCATTGTCTCAAACCCTCTTCACATCCGTGTATATCGACAAGCTTTTATGGCCTGAGACCAAGGTCTTAGAGCAGGCCCAGTTTTATCGTGGAGTGATTCCGGATGACAGAAGACCTGGACCGTTGCTCGAGGTACTGAGAGCGTACTGCTTAGCGGTGATCAAGGGATGCGATTTTGTGATAGCAAAGATTACAGGGAGAGATTACTTTGAAGAAGAAGACTTTTGCACACATACGTACAACCGAGTGTTATTTGTTGGTATGCCAATGGATGTATTTCTGAGGGAGTTGGACGCTGCGATGGAGATGATTGAGGAGTATGCTTCCCTGAGGACCGGTTACTTGAAGATATGCTGACTTATCGTAGTCCTGATTTTGAGATGAAGGAGGCGCTTCGAAAGGCTATCAGCTCAAGGCTAGAACTTCGAAAAGACTTCCTCCGCGCTCTCGACTTGGATCTACCGCTCGACCAGATATCATATTCTTGGCCACCCATTCTCCAAGGTATCGACTCGCTAAAGACCACGCATCAGCTTGGACAAACCGTACCCGGTGCGTTCAGCCCCAAGATGCAACGCCGACTTGCGTCCACGGTTCCTCCACGACCAGTTGTAGAACTTGAGTTCAAGGACGCGTTAGAGAAGCTACACCAGATAGCCACTGACTGCGCAGAAGCCACACGCTTTCCGGCTCTTCCCCAAGATCCACTCGAATACCAGTCATTCCTCTGGCACTTCTCCGCTCGCTTACCTCCACCTCTCACATATGCTCGCTCCTACCTTGCAACCCTACTTTTCCACCCAGACGTTCTCGACACATCCATCTCTCTCCCACTAACCGATGTGAAGACGCTCGTCTTTCCTTGTTCTCCCGTCATAGACCCCATGAACTGGACGCTCTCTCCGCCACGCAATACTCTCCTTCCCAAACCACCGCGCCTCCAATTCGCCATGCTCATCGACGAATTCGTAGACCGCGCCGGCCAAGCCTACCTCGATCTCTGGGTCGCCATGAGCCAGAACAGATGTCGCCTCCGGCGCATGCTCACCCACGTCATCACTGGTTGGGATCTTCTACAAGCCGACGCCGGCTCCATCGACATGGATATTTCCTCTGCGGCCGCCACCCTCGGTCTCAGCAATGAAGTCATGGAATTCCCCCTTTCGACCTGGGTCTATCACAAGAAACTCTGGATGGTTGAAAAGGTCGTCTTACTCGGTTTCGAACAGGATATCTATCTGCCCGATGAATATGCGGGCATGTACCTCTTCCTTTCCCTCGTCGCTACACGGCGGAAAGAGTTGTTGAAGAGGGTGGAAGCACACTACCTTGTCCTCTCCTCCGAGTTCCTCAAATCCCGGCGTTTTAGAGAGGTCCAGGAGATTGAGGAAGAAGCATCACCGTATCTTGCATCGCTGATTGCAGAGGCTGAGGGAACGGCGTCGCTAGCCTTGGCCCTCGCTCGCTTTTACATCATCTGTTTGTATCTAGGTAAACTACCGATGCCTAGGCGAAACCCGTTTTCGACGGAGAAGCTACGGTATGAGGTTAGGATGAAGCCTTTTCTAGCCTTGCAACCACCCGAAGCGCCGCCGTTTGAGGATTTCAAGGCGCACAGTCAGCCGTACGGTCCACCGTCATCTTCTCCATCTACGACGGACGAGTCCTTCATCAAACATGTGAAAGACAAAGACTCGCAGCTTTGGCAAGAAGTGGACACGCATGTCAAGGCGGCAAAGGTGGCATTTGCAGAGTACAAAAAGCTGGGCCCTAGCGCTGCGAAGGTCGAAGGTGTGAACCGCAGTTGGGAGAACGAGGTCAAGAGCATGTTGGCAACTTGTGTTAGTCTAGGGTTGGCGGCGAAGGAGGTTAGAGACGAGGTAACGGGGGAGACGGACGGAGATGGTGGTGTGGGTAAAGGGATTAGGATTGACATTCCTGAAGCGGGGACGGGGAAGAGGTATGCTGAGGGATGGATTGTTGGCAAGATCGCCAAGGTGTGATTAGTCGTGATGAGGCGACGGGAGATAGGGGTACAGAATTTAGGGTGATGGTATGTGTAGCGTAGATTGGGCATTGTAGACATCTTGATTCGTTGATTGAGGTGTAAACGTGCTCGAACTTAATAACCCTCCTTCTTTCTCCAAATCACTGTACGAAGAGCTACTATCCACCAGCTGAGTGAAGGCTGGAAAGTGTGAGAGGTCGAAGTCGCAACGCTTAAGAAGTGGGTAAGATCATGTACACGTCTTCATTGCCCTAAGATAGCACGGGTGACTAGTTTTTGCATTCGCATTGTTTATTCCAGACTACTGCTTCAGCTGTCGTGTTCGTCCTTGAGGTTGCACTCAGACCGCACCGCGCTCCCTTCCCAAACTATCTGAACTAAGTTTGAGTCGAAATGGAATGACGGTTCGATAATTGCGGGTGAATTTCCTTTCGTCCGTGATGAGTCTAATACTATGCACGTCCACTCAAGGTCTTCCCGTAGTCTTATTCTGATCGCATTCGAGGACTGTGGGCTTTCCGTGCAGCACGCATATTCATGTTTGATATATACAGGCGATGTCGCGGGGGGCAGATCAGCTGCGAGGCGTAAATTTGGGTAGTACACTGAACTCTTTTGTGCCGCGTAACTTCGCTCCAGGCCGCGCTGAAGGCTAAAACCACTCTTATGCGGCTATAAAGGTCTAGTAGGCATAAGAGGGCTGTAGTATATTCCCGAATGCCTTGGCAGGGGTTTTCTACCGGAGTAGTTTTGAGTTTTACATATTCTCTCGTGATGTCACGGGGGTGAGTGCAGTAGTCGTGTAGGAGGTCTGCACTGGGCGGCTTCGTCGCCAACCGGGTCGAGGCCAAAGCAGGAACATGCAGGTGATAGTTCCTTCGTAATACGAATACGTTTTTCTCAGACTTGAAATGGTGTGCTGACGCGACTTAATTTATTGGCTCGCACGGTTCCAGGTGGTAAGAGTTGCAAATCAGGGGCCGACGATCCTTCCTAGTTGTCCGCGGAGTGTAGCTTTGGAGCTACACATATCGCGTGCTGGGAGAGAATTGTTCCAATAGGAGACATTACATAGGTCGGCTGGGATGACCCTCGCTTGTGCCGCACCTGTTCCTTCGGGTCAGCTTACCGACGGGTAGTCCTACCCTCGTTTCGCTTATGTACCCGAGAAGTCCCAGCCGTAATGAACTGTCAGATGTATTCAGCTGCGGGCGCGTCTTTGTGAGAGACTCATGATGACCCGGACTAAGCATACTGTATACTATATGGCTTTTGTGACGTGAGTGCTGCGAACGTCTACTTCAGGGCGGTGACGGCGCACAATGGTTCGATTGGTTTCATCGTCTGGACTTGCAGTCGACGTGACGACAAAACATGCATGCGGGATGTTCGAAGATCTGCATTGGCGAGCAAAGGGATATTGCAGTACAATGCACGGAATCTGTTCGGACTCAGCTCGCGCGGGACGAGTCTTGAATTCGGGACCCCGACAGAGCGGCACGTAGCCTCCGGGACAGCCGTGCACGACCGCTCCGTTCCGCAACGAGATCACGTTACACTGGATGCTCCCGACGTTCCCGGATCGTCTTCTTGCCAGGTATCTACTTGCTTGAACGCGCTCTGTGTGAGAAGACCATAGCGAATTACTACCAAGTTTATGTACGCTTCGTATTTGATTCGTGAATCATGCCATACCTGGTGTTCTTTGAGTCAGTTGTGTTGCAACGCACGTGATGCAAACCCTCTAACCGATTACATATGTACCGACCCCGGCCAGGCGCGCACTGCCATGTCGTCCCACCGTATGCAGCTATCGGCACACCTGCATGGGATCGTGGTTCCCTGGAGGCAGTAGTCGAGTATGAAACGAACGTTACTTCACAACTGATCCTTCAAAGATCCCGAGGCCTTCTGCTACGCAAGCTGCCCATACCGTACGGCTTCGGATCTCCAAGCGACACATTCACCCGCAGTATTGGGCGTCTGACGGCTGATCGGTACAAGACTTAGTGCTTCACTAATCAAGCTTGTGTCAAGGCAAGATCATGTCGCACGGTGCTTGCGATGCACGACAGTGCGACTTCAGCCGCGGGACCTTCCATACCTGTCGCGATGACTTCAGACAGCCAGAGCGAAGTGTGGCGCCTCTATCGTTGGATCTGGACACAGGGGGTCGTATGTCATGCATAGGTTCAGGTCGAGCTTTGACGGTGCACGGACGCAGGCGATCCGAATCACCAACGTTATGCCATGCATACTCCACCTCAGCTACTTGCAGGGCCACTCTCGAACGAGAACGTTCGTGGGCTGTAAGGCAGCTAAACATGATAGAGTTTCGAGTCATATTCGCAGGGATGCTTCCGAGCCTTGACATTCGCCATCATCTGCTCTAGCGTCACACTACGGCTGCGGGCACATTACACCACTTCAATTAACCGGTATGTGGTGGCTTTCTTGCGTGGGGCTTCCAACTTCCAGCGATACCCTACTTCGACTTCTTGTACCCTTCAGCATGTGTTTCCTATGGTGTAAATGGACACGTAGACGTCATACATATTGTCACTTGTCCGTGTTGGAGGCGAAATACACAGCCAAAGATATACTCAACCCTGCTTAACGCTCACTTCCGGCACATTTTTGGGAACAACTGCACGCCGAACTCTTGGCTGTTCGCCTTGATGAAAGCAGTTTCGTTCAGTCTTGGCTCACCCGGTTATTCAGCAACTAGCGCAGTATGTTCAATCGCGACAATTTCTTGCGTAACAGAGGATGCGCCACATAAGGGCTGGCTCGTCAATGCACCTGCATGATCTTCACCCGTTGAACCGATGGACGAGTCCCTGATTTTGGAGACGTCCGTCTTGTTGACGACAAGGATCGTCGTGCGCATGGGGAATGCACGGGCTGCATCATGCAAGTGATTTCCATAAGCTGAGTGCTGTCTAATCGCTATGTCTGTTTACTGCAGCGGTCCACCACGGGGATATACCCCTCGAATTAGTGTATTTACGCGTCGAGCATATTCTCATTGGCCTGGGCCAACTTCGTACCGTCCGCTAGGTCTAGCTCTTCCGTCCGGTGCGCCAGGTCCCCAGAGTTTTCCTATACCTGCTTCTGGGGTCTTATCCATCGACCATTTTTTAGTTTCGGAAACCTCCTTAAGCGACGTAGCATCCCGGTCTTGTGTGAACTGGCGCCTTAGCCCGTGCAGCTCGTAGTTCAGGTACCTCTGGGCGCAGAGTTTGCCATATGTACTCTTTCGCACGCCGAACTGCCGATACATACGTAAAGGAGCAGCCGTGGCAACCCTATCACGCTCGTTTTACACATCTACAAGTTACGTGTGTTGCTTTCTTCATATTCTATCACGATCATGGATTCAATACCACCCGAACAGCTTGCTGCCATGGCCCAGGAAGATCAGGGTCCACTCACCAAGTCTATCGTTGCTGCATTTACATGCATAGCGCTGGTTTGCATCGGCCTGCGACTCTTCACTCGGCTCCGGTACTTGGGACGGGCGCTAGGATGGGAAGACTACACGATCGTCGTCTCGATGGTGAGCCAGTTCTCACGATATGAACAGTGAACTCGAATTTACATATAACAGGCGCTCTCCATCGCTACCGGCATACTCCAGATCATGCGTAAGATGCACATTGCGCTCAGAACGAACTAAACGTTAACCCGATCTAGAGGCGAATGCTGGCAACGGCAAACATGCTGTCTTTATTGAATTCCCTGGTGGAGTTGAGAAGATTCTAATAGTAAGTTACCATTCTACGTATACACTTCAGGACTAACGTCACGTAGTACTTGTTCTGGAGTATCATTTGTTACAACACTAGTCTTATGTTCATCAAAGTATCCATTCTTTTGCAATACGGCCGGATCTTTACCGTGCGAGAGATGCGCATTCCACTCCACATCGTCATGGCCATATGCATTCTTTGGGGCATTACGACAATCATCACTTCCATCTTCACGTGCGTCCCCGTGCATGCCTACTGGAAGATACTGGAGCAGCCAAGCGCGAAATGCATCGAAAACAAGACGTAAGTATTGCCACTGTGCTTGGAGTATATGCCGCCAGTTGACGCGCATTGCTAACTAATTGATAGGATCTGGTACGTGAACGCCAGCATCAACATCGTAACCGATCTCCTTGTCGCCTTCCTCCCTGTTCGTGTCATCTGGAAACTGCAAATTGTAATGCGTCAAAAGATCGCTCTCTTAGCTATCTTGACCATTGGTTGGTTCGTCTGCGTTGTATCGTTCCTTCGCCTCCACGCTCTCACGGTCCTCGTCCAACATCCAGACGACAATACATATTACAGCGCACCGACAGCGTACTGGTCCTCGATCGAAATGAACCTAGGCATCGCATGCGCGTCGCTTCCTGCGCTCAAGCCACTAGTCGTCAAGATCATACCCGGCTTCAATTCATCAGTTCATACCAACAGAGCATATGGGACAGGGACAGGGACTGGAGTCAGCAGCAAACAAATAGGTGTCAGGAGCACAGCAGGACGCATTGATGATGAGTATGAATTGGGTCGAAGAGACAGCACGACACTTTACCAGACGACTGATGGGGATGGGATGTTCGGCAAGAACATTTACGTTTCGCGACAATTCGAGCAGCACTTTGAGCAGAGTTCACGGACCAGCGATAGCGAGAGTCAGAAAGATCTCGTCGCTCAGCCGAACTCGGTATTGCACTGAGCGATTCTCTACATAGGACACAACGTGATATCGTTGCACATACGTATAGACACTCAGTCTTCTACTATGACCCCATGTTCCAAGCTCTCTCGGCAGAACAAAGCACAGGGGCTCTCGACGTGCTGCCTTCCAATGAACATATCTCGGCTCTCAACTTTACATTACCGGGTAGGGCAGTGCGCCAAATGCTTTTTTTGCCATATTGACCAATCGTTCGTTTAGTCAAGCTCCGTTGCCCTTCCAATAGCTAATCACAGTCTCAGCCGTCCACTATCAGCCGTCGTCGCGGTGTTCGGCAAGAGTGCAGCGCCACCCAGCGGCAAGCATGAATATGGCGAGCATGGCCTAAAGGGGAGTCGCACATGCGTCGAGTAGCGTACCGAGGTACGTACCTGAGCGTTAGCATTTGATTCGACGCTTATCCAATGTAGTGAACGTGATGCCTTATCATCAGCCCACGACAGCAAACATATAAGACCGAGCAGCCGCCGTTATCTGCATGACAAGTGAACCACATGCCTGCCAGAGAGTCACCGCGTGGCAACTCAAAACCGTCGGCTGCGATCAGCCTGTCGATCCACCCACCGTCCGCTAGCCTATTCGAAACTAACTCCTCGACCGCGGTCCGATTTGTGAACTGAATATCACCTTCGCTTCCTATATCCGTTCTCTCTCAAGTGGATTGGAATCGCATGCTCGCACCCGGTATAGGCCTGTCTCGATGCGATGCCTGCGAGTGACGAAAAAACTCCATGTTCGGCGCACCCCAGCCCCTATGCGCATAAATCGGGGACCGACATGGGAAGGGCCGAAAGCTCAGAATCACCAGGATGCTGAGTACGTTGTGATTGCGAATACTGACGTGCCTTAGTCAGTGAAGAAAGAAATGGCGAGGGTTAGGTATACCAAAGCGGTACTATCTAATGCTTCCAGGACACCATCTCGGAGTTTACCGAGTGAGCTCGAAACTCTCGATGACGACAGTCTCGGCATTCGCGAACTTGGTTACGTATAGTGTCTATCTTTATGTCAGGGATTCTTCTTGTTGACTCACGGAAGACGGAACCTACGCCCGGTTGGCGGAGCACATCGAAGATATGCAATCGACCCCATCTGGACGTTGAGCGAGCAAGTACACTTGAACTACTCATAGTCGCGGAGTATTTATTCACAACCTATTCGCAGGCTCGTTTGACTGGCTATAACTGCTGGTTACCTCTCTGAGCCGATCTCCTGAGTTTCCGCAAGCTTCAAGCTTGAACGCAGCCCAATCGCAGATCCCGCAAATCACCGTTAAGAATGTAGTTGTAGCATCTAGCGGCATGCGAACATCGTCGATGCTTCTATCCGGGCCGTCTAAGTCAAACCTTCGCGGCGCGGTCAAACTCTACGTCACACATATTACATGTTACACACTACATCGTCTACAAATTCTTCCAGTTTGGCAACAATGCGATCAGCAACGGTCATCCTCTAGCACTACTGCTAAAATGCATCTAGAAGATATAGAACATGAGTGTAGCAAACCGAGAGGCAGGGTAACGCTACACTGCAAGCGAGGATAACATGGAATTGTTAGAATGTGCGTCGAGCGCAGTCATGCGATTTCGTGTGAACTCGTGTGCACAGGTGTTGAACTCTACGACCGTGCTAATGTGTAGTTGTTCCCATTCTCTCGGGTGGCCGTCTAATAGTTCTGAGAGTACGTCTTTTTCGTCCGAAGTTGTCAGGGGCAGGCATTGGTATGGCTCGACAGCCACTAGGATGCCTCCGGCGAGGATGTCGAATTACTATGAAGCTTTCATGGTTTTGAATCTGCAATACTGTTACAAAGCCCGTAGCCGCCCTGCGACGTTCTACACCTCACTCAACCTCCGAAGCATAGTACAACAAGGCTTGATACTGTCACAAAGGTGTTGACCTTCGGTTTGCGTAACGAACATCGAACGTGGCAGAACTATTATTCTCGAAGTGGAAATATAGCATGAAATACACAGACTTGACGTTTGCAGAGTTGACAGGCGTGTAAGAAGGTAGGTTCCCTGGCGGTTGGATTTGGTGCGGCGACTAGTAGGCGGACGCGAGACCCACCTCGGAACTTGGGGCTCCCCGCGTCCATTCCATCTACCCGGATACTTTCTTCCTTCCGTCCACTCCCGCATTTCTCAAACCTCACCATTATTAATATAATAACTCCCGCAATTCGAAGTACTTGACTTCTGTTGTTACGTATTCGCACGTGGTCATGTAGGTTTTAACCGGATTGGACGCGGAGCGAGGTTGGCCGCACTGGTTGTGTTGCATATAGCACCTATACATCTACATCTCCTTGGCCGTCATAGATCTTCTGGTACACGCACCTGGGTTAGAACGCGAGTGTACTGAGGCTTAAATATTCTGATTACAAAAGCGCTCATTGGTGGGTTTGCTCGAGAAACGTTAATTTTCGCATTGCGGGGTGCATCGTGTCTAAATGAACTGTGGGGTGATAGAGCGACATCTGAGGCCTCTTGTTGAATTTGAGCCTCAGACCGGGGCTTAGACACCTGGATCTAAGCACTCAATGCTATCGAAGAGATCACTAATCGTCCCGCCCAGACATTGTTTCGAGATCTTCATCTAAGCAGATTATCACGTTCTCACAATAAATGAAGCCGAGTCCTTGAAACAAAAGCCCGAGAATGACAACAGGGCATACATAAAGCAGTCCTACTAAGGCGCTTCAATCCGAAACTCCATCATTCGTTCCCTAATCCAAGAAACTGCTAATAGTATACCAAACGGCGAAAATGCACATCTCTATCAGTTCGGCCTTGCTGGCTGTCGCATCTTTGACAGTAGCAATAGCAGCAGCCCCAACAGAACTGGCGACTCGTCAATCCACAGTGAGGATCATGGCTCTCGGTGACTCCATCACTGGCAGTCCGGTATGTACCCGCACCAAACCTACATCAGCACACGATTAACGATAACCCAGGGCTGCTGGCGAGCGTATCTCTGGCAGAAACTCCAACAAGCCAACATAAAAAACACCGACTTCGTAGGCACATTAGCCGGACAAGGCTGCGGTTTCCCCTACGACGGAGAAAACGAGGGCCACGTAAAGATCCCCATCCTTTCCCCCCATCACAGCTGACCCGAACCAAAAGGGCGGCTTCCTAGCCGTAAACATAGCAAACCAGAACCAACTCCCAGGCTGGCTCTCCCCCACCAAACCCGACATCGTCATGATGCACCTCGGCACAAACGACGTATGGAGCAACCGTTCGCCCCAAGAAATCACTACCGCATTCAGCAAGCTCGTCGACCAAATGCGCGCGTCGAAACCCAGCATGAAGATCCTCGCTGCGAAAATCATTCCCATGAATCCACCCAACTGCGCTGACTGCGGACAACGCGTGGTTGCGCTGAATAATGCGATTCAGACGTGGGCTGCGTCCAAGACGACTTCAACTAGTCCTATTGTGGTTGTGGATGCGTGGACTGGGTTCGATACTAGGTCTATGACTGGGGATGGTGTGCATCCGAATGATGCGGGGAACAAGAAGTTGGCTGAGACGTGGTTTCAGCCGTTGGCGAATGC
>JAESFQ010000899.1_pt1 | contig 10826 bp, 8 predicted proteins | sample 9269431 | NCBI WGS metagenome assembly JAESFQ01 (sample SAMN14502588, study PRJNA617103) | algae metagenome | isolation source: Plectolyngbya sp. WJT66-NPBG17 and co-occurring heterotrophs from well... | place: USA: Mojave Desert, Joshua Tree National Park, California | collected 2006-08-06 | reverse complement strand
GACGATTCAGGGCCATGATCCATACACTCGGAAGATTGCATTCCATAGGCGACGTTCTGTACCGATACTCCATACCGTCGACTATCACGGCTGAACCACTGATCACTACCATCCACCCTAAACCGGAACAGTGATAGGGTTCATAACCCCCGCTCCGCCATCAACTCTTAACTCGGCCCCCGTAATATAACTACTAAACCCACTCGCCAGAAACCCGACCGTCCTACCTACTTCCTCCGGCCTGCCCGCCCTCTCCAGACCAATGGTCCTCTTCTGACTCTCCTCACCCTGCAGCGCAGCAGGCGGAAACTGGCCCTGCGCCATCTCCTTGACACCACAGTCCTTCAGATCAACACCAACATCGATCTGTCCAGCTGTAATAGCGTTGATGCGCACACCAGTTCCCTTGAGCACCAAGACACCAGAGCGCACAACTCCAAGTGCAGCATGCGACGCCATCGTGAACGCAGGAGCCCAACACCCACCATATGTCCCTGCGACACTGGTAACAACGATAATACTCCCATACGGAACATCCTTAGGCGCCGCATTAGGATAGCTCCCTTTGGGCGTTGTCTTCTGCATAGCAGCTGGTGCATACTTGAGCGCGAAGAAAGCTGGCATGGCATTCGTATCAAACGCGGCGTACAAGTCCTTTGGACCTGTCTGATTGATAGACGGCGGGCCGAGCAGGCCGGTAGAAGAGGTCCAGACATCGAGTCGGCCCCAGGAGTTTAGTACGTCGTCGATGAGGGCAAGGGTATCCTCTTCCGAGTTGATCTTGTAGGGGTAGCCGATCACCTTTGTGTTTGGGTATTGCGCGTTTATGGAGTCGGCGAGTTCAGCGTAGGGTTCCGAAGGGAGCGAGGAGCACGCGTATATACATGCTGCGCCGTGCGCTGGAGGGAGCAGTCAGTGAATAGTTGTGAGAATGGTTCTTGGATGCGATGTACCGGCAAGTTCAGCAACGATTGCTCTTCCTACAGGTTGTGTTGCTCCTGTTACTACGCATACGAATCCATACTAGATTACACCGCAATGTTAGCCATGGCGTCTTCCTACTACCACCGTCCAGCATGCTGACAAGACGACTTGATTCTGAGCTCTCTTCAAGTCCTCTGCGATGATAGCCAAAGGGACTCTAAGAAACCTACCAGTTTTCCATCCGCTCTATACGGCGAAAAATGCTCCGAATCCGTGATACCCGCATCTCTTACCCCGGTTCCGTTTGTATTGTCGGCCATGGCTGCAGATATCCACAAAATTCTTCAATTGTTTGGCAATGAACGAAGGTCAATGTGGTAAAGACAAGACGCGCAGCTGCGCGTCTGCGGGATATCACATCATGTTAGCCGTTGATTGACATATTCTTGCTTGGGCAGAAGGTATTATGTCAGTGCACATATCCACGGGGCGCGGAGATGCGCATAGGCGTGCGATAGTTGGTTGCGAGGACACCTTATCGGGGTCTTATCGGGCTGCATGGTGGCTTTCCGTGGGGCTCTCGCGGGGCAGAGGGAAGGCCAGGGTAGCTTCATTCGAGCACAGCTCAAGTTGATGTGCTTTTGTAAACGTATGTGGTCATCGAGAGAAGCTTGATGTGTGTATTGTGAGCCCTGAAGCTCTCATGCATATAGTTCACCATCTAGTGCGGGCAACTAGCCATCGTATACACTCCGTCCACCTCCCACCAACGCCCCGCTCAAGATGCTCAAACCCTAATATCTTACTCACAACGCCCCCCCAATGCCGCATCGCAATAGCATGGCTCATGCAGTCTTCGCCTTGTCATCTTCCTGGTTCTTCCTTAGTTCCTCCCTGGGTGGCAGCACATCCGGCCCAAAACTGAGCGGAAGCAGCTCGCCCATTGTCCTTACAATCCACTTTCCTTCCTTATTGAACATGAAGATGGGTGTCTCTAGCTTCAGGAACTCTCGCAAAAACTGTCTGCACATTCCGCATGGCGAGCAGAAGTCGTCGATGTCAGTCGTCACTCCAACGGCTTTGAAGCTTCCGATACGGTGGCCTGCGATAACGGCAGTACCCATAGCGACGCGTTCGGCACATGTCCCGACTGGGTAGGCCGCATTTTCTACGTTTGCGCCGATTATTGTGTGGGCGGCGGACGTATCGGTGGCGGAGGAGGTGGTGAGGAGGAGGGATGCGCCGACGCGGAAGAGCGAGTATGGACCTATTCAATCCGTACATCAGCCCATGTTTCTCCTCTTGATATCTCCAGCTATAACTACAGCCATGCGTCGCATCGCAAAGGTCTGGGAAACTTACAGTAAGCCCTTGCTCTCGCATCAAAGCACTGCTCGCCCAAAACCTGCAACTCTTGCGTCGAAACGCCATGGATCAAGCCATCCTGCTCTGTCACGGCTTCACCAGGACTGAACTTTGGTATTGTGGTTGTTGACATGGCGGGAAAGGAAGGAAAGGGAAAGAAGAGTGCGACGCGACGCGGGGATCTATTTGGGAAATGTGATGACGCGAGCCGAGGTTTGCCGTGGGGCACGGAGCTATCGCGACAAAGGAAGGTTCGGCCACTTCCGACAGGTCATGTCAGATACAAATATCGCATCATGTGCTGACTGCCATTAGATAGTCATGACGCTAGCGTATGGGTATGGGCGTGGGTATGCGTCGTGCGGTGCTGTTGGCGATAGCAAAGAACGCGTTGTGCTCTTACTTTCTACCCAACTGCCGTCTCCTCGATCAACGAATACACTCTAGGTCGCGATACAACCTACTGCCTCAATCCTTCTGTTCCAGAGCTTTTAGGTCACGCACCTGAACATCTTCCTTACTCGTCTAAACCTACAGACTAAAATTTGACAGCTTTATAAATACCCTCGTCTTAGCTAACGAAGATACACCTGTCCGAACAAAATATAGCAAAACGAAACGCAAGATGGCCAAAGGAGGTTCATTTGAAAACAGACATACGAGACACACAGTTACATTCTCTACACTGCCCTAATGTCCTGTGCAGCTCTTGTTAGGTTCTCAACCCATGCTTGGATCTTTTCCAACGCAATTTGATCGTGCTCTTTGATGATGAGGAAGCTGAGTAGAACTGTAGGATAATATAACGCAATCGTGATGGATTTTTTTTCTTAGAGAAGGGATTGCCAAAGAGCGCTCCACTGATAAGCAGCGCACTCGTAGCCGACACGGCGAAATACCGTGACGGTGATTAAGATGTCTTGTTTGTACGCAAACAAAGGGTTCAGATTTCGCTTTGTTGAGAAGTCAACAAAGACATTCTATTCCTTTTTCATTGACAATGCCCGCTCGATGCAGCTCACTCAAAGTCTCGAGAGACCATCTCTCCCTATCAGGCCTCGTAATGCGCAAATCGACGAAGTAATCAGGCAGACTACTGGCAAACCCCGTCAAAATTGCAAAGAATGACTCCTGCAGATCCTTTCACCGATGAGAATGCTGCAGACGTGGAACCCAAAGCCGATGGTGTATTCGTCCTTGGTGGTGAGGAAGATATGGATGATGACTCTCACAAAGATGTGTTAACAACACCAACAACTGAGCAGGAACATGAGCAGGAACAAGAACCCTGGGAAGCCTTTCAGCACAAAGCTTTGCAACTTATGCTTGATCTCTTTCCTGGTCACTGCGCTCGAGACGTAAAGATTGAACGCATGGAGGACGGAGGACGAAATCGTATCATCGACATCGCTCTTTGCAAAACACCGCCGAAGGTACCCTGGTACTCTACCCATCAGATTCGCGAACTACTCCAGCCATGCCTCACTGGTCGACCGAAACGTACAAACCAACCAAAGCATTTCGTTCTCCGAGTCCCGCACCGTTCTACCCAAGACATGCACCACCAAGCCACCATTCTCGCTTACCTAGGCTATAAGCTCGAAAAATTAGTGCTCAAAGTCGTCGAGTTTGATGCGTCGGCGCAAAACGTCTTAGGGCAAGCATACATGCTCCAACAGCGATTACCCGGCCAACGCCTAAGCCACCTCTGGCCAACGCTTAACCAAGCCCAGCGACTGAGCGCCATCCGCGCCATCTCGGCCATGTTGCTGGACATTCGGAAGATCAAGAGCAAGTGTCCTGGCATCATCAGCATCCGCAACACGACCTATGATCTCAAACGCGACCTCGTCAGCACCGAGGCTATACCTATTCCAAGCCTCCAACATAATTGTACTCGGGCAAACGCAAGCACCTCGCTCTCTGAACCGCAAAGTACCAAAGATTTCCTACTTGATCTGTGCGCTCGTCAACGCGCGTATGCCGTTGTGGCGAAATTACCTGCTTGTAATGATGTTTGGGACAGGAGCAGCAAGATGATTGAGAAACTAGATTCCTTGGGCTTCATGCCGAATTCTTCGTCATACCCTCTACATCACGGCGACTTTGACCCGCGCAACCTGCTCGCTACCATTACTTCCGAGTCAAAGGTTCAGATTACGGGGGTTATGGGCTGGGACGGCGCCCTCTTTGCACCCGCTTTTGTGAGTGCCCGCACACCATCCTTTCTGTGGAATGGTGGATTTGGCAGCGAAGGCGATGAGGGCGATACGCTGGCGGAACCGGAGGATACAGGGCTGTTGGAAGCTAAGCGCACTTTTGAGGAGGTTGTGGGTGAGGGTTTTCTGAAGGAGGCGTACTCTCCGGAAGGGATTCTGGCGCGCAGGTTGTGGCCTTTCCTTGTTGGTGGTTTCACGAGTGGTGCGGATATTTTTCTTGCTGAGAAGACGGTTGAAGAGTTTGAGAGATTGCATTGATGGGCGTAGGCCGAGTGTGAGTGAACAGTTGCGGGGTTTCCCAAGACAGCGTGCAGCTTTCTGGTAGTGAGGCATGCTGTCAAATGTTGTCGTAAAACCATGCCAGGCTTTGTTCTTCGAATTAGAGCTAGCGCATGTTCTCGCCCCGGCGCTAGGCCAGGAGTAGGCTGACGCGTCAGTTTCGTGTTCCAAGGTTCCAAGGTTCCAAGGTTTGCAGCAACTCGGTTTTGGCGACACCCGATCAAGGTATTAAGACGCGACACTGTTAAATGTGAATGTTCTATGTAGGAGAGAGGAAGCCCTAGTCTGTACAGTAGGAGGCATAACGCGAGTGAGCGCTAGTGAATAGGTCACGTGACGGGTTCTAAACTAACATATCGCCCCCTGTTGATACCACCAGCCGCAACAAACTTCACTCCACCCTTCTGCAGCATGCCGCGGAACTTGACTAGTGTATTGCCCTTGACCTTCACAGTCGCTTCCGCTTCCACGTCCTTGTCTCCCTTTGTCGTGTATGCGGCTAGAGCGTCCATCTTGGCCTGTTCATCTAGCACTTCGTCGAAGCGCGGTTCGACCCTAAGTACTATAGCTGACGATTCTGTCTTCGAGGTTCAGCGGGCCAAGCTTGAAGGGCAAGAAGAGGGCAGTTCCCTTGAGCGCCTCGAAGCCCGTCGAGCTGTCTGCTTTCGGCATGTTTGCCAAGTCTTACGCTTGCCCTGGCGACGGCGAAGACGAATGAACGGAACTGTGGCTACCACGGGAGGTTTTCAATAGCTACATGATTGCTATCATGCTAGGGAGTCGTGTTTGTAGCTGTAGAAATGCGGGAGGGGAATGACGAGACTGATGTTTGCAGTGCGCGAACAAACGGCCATCTGTACGCTGCTGCGCTGTCGTCCAAGAGTGGGGTAGTGCGGGAACCATCTCACCACGTCAAGTAGGCCAACCAGTGATCGCACTACGTGACAAAGGCGTGAATGCTGCGGAAACGGACCTTCAGTGACCATATTATGGAGATGGTGGCGCATTTCCCACTGTGCCATTACTTTCCTGCTCAAGTCTAACACCCGTCATGTCTTTGCCGATTCCGCCGAAAAGCCGTGCAAACCCACCACGGGGCCTTTCCGCTACCGAGGCACTTACACCTCTCATCGAGACAACATTCAGGACGCCAGACATTACAACGTACATCAACGGCCGGGAGACGATCATCAGCAATCCCAATCCGTATTGGACGCTGCTGGACTACATCCGCGCTCAGCCGAATCTCAAAGGCACGAAGCTGGGATGTGGCGAAGGTGGATGTGGTGCGTGCACCGTTGTTCTGCAAGTGCCAGACGGCCAGTCTGAAAAGAAGAGAATCAAGCATCTATCAGTAAACGCCGTGAGTATGACTGTACGGACTGCATGTGAGGCATTTACTGACTTTGTACACCCACATCTAGTGTCTGTTTCCCCTGGTCGGCATTGACGGCAAACATGTCATCACCATCGAAGGTATCGGCAATGTTGGCAGGCCACATCCTCTGCAAGAAAGGATCGCAAAGTTGCATGGCAGCCAATGTGGCTTCTGTGGGTCAAGTCTTTAGATTCATCCCGAAGTCTTCACTGACAACTACTCCAGGTACACCTGGCATCGTGATGAGCCTCTATGCAGTAGTACGCAATGCATACGACCCGGAGATGAAGACATTCAATCTCAACGCTCGCGAGATTGAGATGGAAGGACACTTGGATGGCAACTTATGTCGATGTACAGGGTACAAACCGATCCTCCAAGCTGCGAAGACGTTCGTGACTGAGGATCTGAAGGGTCAGCTGGCAGAAGATGACGAGCCAAACACTGACAACGCTACGAAGTTCGAGAAAGATATGATAGATTTAACTCGCAATGGCTGTGCAGGTCCTTCCAACGTCTCCTGCGGGCGACCAGGTGGCTGCTGTAGAGACAATCCATCCGACAGCAGTTCGACAGATACCAAGTCGAATGCTTCTTCAACCCCAACGGAGCCTACGTCGGTGTCGGAGGATGAGCATATGCCAGTCACTCTGGATGCAAAGAAACAGCCGCAAGCGGATCCGGCGATCAGCGGTGCAGACTATGCAAAACCACTGAAGAGCAAAGAGCATGGTGCGGCTGCCGAATCCAAGACTGTTACCTCCACTATTGAGGCACCGGCAGCCAATTCAAAGACAGGTATACCCAAGATCGAATTCTTGGAGTACGTTCCAGATACTGAGCTCATCTTTCCTCCAGCACTATGGAAGTACGAGCCGCAGCCGCTATGCTACGGTAACGACAAGAAGGTCTGGTTTCGACCTACCAAGCTTGAACAACTTGTAGACCTAAAAGATGCGTATCCTTCAGCCAAACTCGTTGGCGGTGCCAGCGAGGTTCAAGTGGAGGTTCGCTTCAAGAATTCCGACTTTGCTGTTTCTGTTTACGTCTCGGATATTCCAGAACTGAAGCGTACCATGATGCCTAAGCAGGCCGAGCTCGAGATAGCTAACGAGTTTGTTGTTGCAGCAAATACCCCGCTTACGGAGCTTGAAGAGGTTTGCAAGAAAGTCTATGCAATGCTCGGAAAGCGTGCGATGGTGCTGGAGGCCCTTCGTAAACAGTTGCGATACTTTGCGGGTCGCCAGATTCGCAACGTCGCATCGTTAGCTGGCAACATTGCGACTGCATCGCCCATCTCGGACGCCAATCCTGTGCTAATTGCAGCTGGAGCGACTCTCGAAGCCGTTAATAAGAAGGATGGCTGCGTCGATCTTCCGATATCAAGCTTCTTCCTCGCTTACAGAACTACAATGCTTCCACCTGATGCAACTCTACACCGTATTCGGATACCTTTGCCTCCTCGAGAATCGAGAGAGGTCCTGAAAGCATACAAGCAGGCAAAGCGCAAAGACGACGACATTGCGATTGTCACGGCCGCGTTTCGCGTGCGGCTGGACTCAGACGGCCTGGTGGAAGGTTCTTCGATTGTATACGGCGGTATGGCGCCTATGACAAAAGATTCTCCGAAGACGCAAAGTGCTCTTTTGGGAAAGCTTTGGTTCCATTCAGAGACTCTTGATGCTGCTCTCACGGCATTGTTACAAGATTACGATTTGCCATATGGCGTCCCAGGCGGCATGGCCAACTACCGGAAAACACTTACCCTGTCGCTGTTCTTCCGTTTCTGGCACGAGTCTGCTGCTGAATTTGGCCTTGGCAATGTCGACGAGCAGGTGGTCGATGAGATTCACCGCGAAATATCCAGCGGTGCTCGGGATGAGTACAACCCCTACGAGCAACGTGTGGTAGGTAAACAGATAGCGCATCTATCTGCTTTAAAGCAGTGTACTGGCGAAGCAGAGTACATCGACGATATGCCAAGATTAGATCGCGAGCTGTTTGGTGGACTTGTCATGTCAACAAAAGCTCACGCTAAGATTCTGAGCATCGACTGGGCGCCAGCGTTGGGATTACCTGGCGTCGCTGGCTATATTGATCGACATAGCATACCCTCCGACGTCAACATCTGGGGCTCAATCAAGAAGGACGAACCCTTTTTCGCGGTCGACAAAGTACTTTCGCACGGCCAGGTCATCGGCATGGTCTATGCCGAATCAGCTCTGGAAGCTCAAGTGGCCGCGCGTGCTGTGAAGGTCGAATACGAGGAACTACCACCCATTCTCACCATCGATGAAGCTATCGCAGCCGAGAGCTACTTTCCACACGGCAAGCATCTAAGGAAAGGTCTTGCGATTGATGATAAAATGATCGACGCTTTCGCCCAATGCGAACACATCTTTGAAGGTGTGAGCAAGCTTGGCGGGCAGGAGCACTTTTATCTCGAGACAAATGCAGCGCTCTCAATACCTTCCGGGGAAGATGGGGCTATGGAAGTCTGGTCGTCGACGCAAAACACTATGGAGACTCAAGAATTTGTTAGCTCAGTATTGGGTGTGCCAAGCAATCGCGTTAACGCACGTGTGAAGCGCATGGGAGGCGGTTTCGGTGGCAAGGAGTCTCGCAGCGTGCCGTTCGCCGTATACACTGCGATAGCTGCTAGGAAAGAGAAACGGCCAGTGCGTATCATGCTGAACCGCGATGAAGACATGCTACTTAGCGGCCAGAGACATCCCTTCCAGGCTCGTTGGAAGGTCGGTGTCTCGAGAGAAGGCAAGCTCATCGCTCTTGAAGCTGACGTTTACAACAACGGCGGCTTTTCTCAAGATATGAGCGGAGCAGTCATGGATCGATGTTTGACGCACTTTGACAACTCTTATGAGTGTCCGAATGTGTTCTTGCGGGGTCACGTATGTAGGACTAATATTCACAGCAACACTGCGTACCGAGGGTTTGGAGCGCCTCAAGGCATGTTCTTTTCCGAGACTGTCATGTACAACATCGCGGAACGTCTGGATATTGACGTGGACGAGCTACGGTTGAAGAACCTGTACAAGCCTGGAGAACACACACCATTTTTTCAGAAAATCGACGAGGATTGGCACGTTCCGATGCTGTTGCACCAGCTAGGCAATTCTGCTGATTATGAGAACCGGAAAGCTGCCGTCAAGGACTTCAATTCAAAAAGTCGATGGAGAAAGCGAGGTATATGCCTCGTTCCTTCAAAGTTTGGTCTCAGCTTTGCAACGGCTCTACATCTCAACCAAGCTGGCGCTTACATCAAGATCTATCATGATGGCAGTGTCCTGTTGCATCATGGAGGAACAGAAATGGGACATGGTCTCTACACCAAGATGTGTCAGATAGCAGCGCAAGAGCTTGGCACACCACTCGATGCTATCTACACTCAGGACAGTCAGACCTACCAGATTGCAAACGCATCACCTACAGCTGCGTCATCCGGATCCGATTTAAATGGCATGGCTGTAAAGAATGCATGCGATCAACTTAACGAACGCTTGAGACCCTATCGCGAGAAGCTAGGGACAGATGCGCCGCTGAAGGTGCTGGCTCATGCCGCCTATGTCGATCGTGTCAACCTCGCTGCCAATGGTTTCTGGAAGATGCCAAAAGTCGGGTATACATGGGGCGACACAAACCTGGAAACAGTCAAGCCAATGTACTATTACTGGACCCAAGGAGCGTGCTGCTCCGAAGTCGAACTCGACCTGCTCACAGGCGATCACACCGTCCTGCGATCAGATATCATGATGGTAAAAGCTATGTCATATGCATCCGATTCAACAAACTAATGATACTACAGGATGTTGGCAATTCTATCAACCCCGCGATAGACTATGGACAGATCGAAGGCGCGTTCATTCAAGGCCAAGGTCTGTTCACCATCGAAGAGACCCTCTGGACTCGTGCCGGCCAGCTCTTCACCCGGGGTCCTGGTACATACAAAATCCCCGGCTTCAGCGACATCCCGCAGATCTTTAATGCTAGTATGCTCCGACACGACAACAACGGCAACCCGCTATCATGGAATCACTTGAGGAGTGTACAAAGTTCCAAGGGTATTGGTGAGCCACCGCTTTTCTTGGGATCAACCGTCTTCTTTGCACTAAGGGAAGCCGTGTTGGCGGCGAGGAAGATGAACGGGAAGAAGGATGGAGATGGTTGGAATTTAGACAGTCCGGCGACGTGTGAAAGGTTGAGGTTGGCAGTAGGGGACAACCTAGTTGATCGAGCGAGAACGGTTAGGAAAGAAGGAGAAACCAACTTCTTGGTTGCTGTCGCGTAACTATCGCTGTTTAAAAAAAAACTGGATTCGTCCTTTCGTATGTTACACGCATCACTTCATATCAAGTGCTGTCATTGCGCGTTGTTCATATCATTCTCGAGCTTTTTGACAACGGGCATGCTCGTTTTTACTAAGTAACAACGCATAGCAATGCTGTCGCGCTCTCAACTAGCTACAGCATGAAACACACACAGACTCGCACGGTAGCTTTTCCAACAGCATTGTCGCTTGAGACATGCACATAGCGCTGCCCATCGGAAAGCGAAGCCGATGACCATGACGCCGGCCATGTCATGACTAATGCTCGCGCCCCAAGTGTGTCAACAAGGTCGCGTTGGACCATGATAGAGCCACA
>JAESFQ010000898.1_pt1 | contig 10833 bp, 9 predicted proteins | sample 9269431 | NCBI WGS metagenome assembly JAESFQ01 (sample SAMN14502588, study PRJNA617103) | algae metagenome | isolation source: Plectolyngbya sp. WJT66-NPBG17 and co-occurring heterotrophs from well... | place: USA: Mojave Desert, Joshua Tree National Park, California | collected 2006-08-06 | reverse complement strand
ATCCAATCCTTCATTTCGACCGGGCAGGTAACCGTACATAGACCTCGCTAGAAGCACTAGGGGAAGTCTGGAGAGTACCGCCCAGTAACCATGCCAGTGTATTACTTCTCAAGACCAAGCTCTCAAGGCCAAACACCATCAAGACATGTCCACGCAATGTACTTCCCAAGCACAGCAACGCGTCTCAATCCCGACGCGAACAAGCTACCCGCCCCTTGACGCATACCCAAAGCGTCACTAGGATGCAAACAAAGCCGCCTTTCCAATGGCCTGAGACGTCAAGATGCATTTTAATTCTCTATCCAAGCACTGTCGTAAGAGCCGCAGCGAGGCACCTCAACACCCGAAGACATGATAAACCTTTGTAGAAGGAGCGTGCCAGGAACCACGGTGGTAGTACAAAAGTCTCTCACAGCGTTCCATCTGAAACAGTCACACCCCCGTCAACTAGAGATCAGAATACCAGCTACATGTGAGTCCAGAAAGGTATATGAGAAAAAGCGCGTATCAAATTTGAGCAAAACATCTAAACGAACGACGATATAGAAAAGATCTAGACCAACAATCACCATGCTGCGTTTCGCAAGCCAGCATATCGCAGCCCGTATCCTCTAGCACGGTTATCAGCTAGGTCAGTCTTGAATACACGCAAGTGTGGCGTTAATTGTCATTACTCAATACGTAGGAGAGGAGACGAGAGTGAAGTATGATATTGGCAAGTTTACTTTTTGTGGAGTCTATAGTTGTTTGTACAGGGTATCATATGGTGGTTGTTTATAGTACAGTATACATGCGTATCGTACAAAGGTCGTTTCCTCGATGAACGGAAGTAGCGCGAGGTTCGTGAGAGTCGTAATTGCAAGTATCTTAGTTTGTCCATGGGGGGTAGCAAAGACCATGGGGTGATCGTTGATCGTGAACAGTGAGCAGGTACTATAAGAGCATGGGCCATTTAGCGTGGCCTCCGATGGGAGCGCATTGTCTCTCTCGTGGGAAGCTGCATGCGAGATCTCAGGCTTTCGAGCGCTTCAGTTGGCGGTGAATTGTCCAGATCGTAGCCGTCAGAGGAGCCATCGTTGTTGTATTGCGCATCTGTATCGGCTTCTGATTCGGGTCGAAATTCAGACGAGTATTGCGCGCGGTGCTCTTGTGCTTCGCTGTCGTACTCGCGAGCTGTGCGTCTAGGCGGAAGACGTGCTGTGGCCTGGGCAAGCTTTTGTTCAAGAAGCCATGCCTTGCGCTTGTATCTCAGGAGCTCTTCCTCCTGCTCGAGTGCCTTTTTCCTTGCTTCAATATCTGCGGCTATAGTATCTGACTCGGTATAGGTGCGTGCTTCGGCCGGTTCGCGTGTTCGATGCTTGTTCGGGTAGCTGTCGTCGCGGGGCTGAGACCGAGAATATCTCTCTCGACGCGAGGGAGAGTCCTGGTTGCGCATGGTTTGTAGCAGGAGCTGATGTTGTAACTTGAGAAGTTCGCGCTCCCTCTGGGCTAGTTGCGCTTCTCGGAGCTCTAGATCGTGATCTTGGGGCAGCGCTCGAGGGGAAGGCTTGGGCTTGCGTACTGTCGAAGGCGAAGGTCGTTCTTTTGCAGAGCGCACGCCTAGCCGATCTAGCAGCTTTGCAGATGCCTTCGGACCCAAGCCAACGCTTTCACGAAGCTTGGCGGCCTCGTGGTTTCGCGCCCGCCTTTTTTCTGTTATCTGAGGCTTCAGTATCTCTGGCTTGTTTGACAAGCGCAGGCCATTTCCCAAGCGAACATTCGGTTGGAGAACGCCATCCACTAATGTACCCCGGAACGTCTCCAGAGCCTCGCTGTTCCGTAGCCTGTGTTCGTATTTCAACTGAGGAGCATCGTTGAATCGTGCGGAGATGGGGCGGCTTTCCGTGGGATCGAGGGTCAGTTCGACGTTTTCGAAGGGCGGGTCGGCGACGGACACTCTCTGCCCATCCTGAGCGTTGCGAGCCAGGATGCGCAGAGTATTCTCGCGCAGTTGTCTTGTGTCCTTGCTGATACGACTGTTAGCATACACGCATGAAAGATAAGCTGTCGTACTCACTTGATTATGATGAAGCGCTTCCTGTGTGGGTTTTCTCTTCGTATCTCCTGCATCTTGGGTGTAGGCCCACTTACGAAATGCGCAGCTATCTTCATGCGCGCTTCAAAGGCATCGTGAGGAAGCCATGCGAAGGGGAGTATAAAGACAGACCCATCTTCAAAGTATGCCCATCCAGTTGGGTATTTGAATTTGCTACGGGCGTAGAGGGTGCCCAGGTTTACAGTGTTACTTTGCGGTCTGGTCAGGCCAAAAGAAGGCACAGTCCCCCATGGCGGGATACTGTAGAGCCCTCCCAAATTGACATAGTTACCGTATGCGCGGCGAAAGGCCATGGTTTGCTGACGTGGGTCCAACGTCTCAAGCCCTACCTTGTGTTTTACAATATGTTTCGCGGGTAACACGCTCGCTGTCTGCGGCGGAAGCGGGGATACGTTTAGGGTGTGTAGGCGACACAGCCATTGCAGACTTCAAGACTCCGCAGGCAGGGCCAAGGTTATCGAGAAGCGATGAAGCGCATGATAGGCGATCGCGTACGCACGCAGGGATATGCAGCTAGACAAAATGATCAGCCTCGTGTGTAATATGACGGCCTGGCCATGTGACAGGTGCTGGATTATAGTAGACACGTCAGCGACATACCTCGTGGTTGCTGCAGCAGTGGTGTGGCGGCTTCGAAGGATTCACGATGCAGCACTCAAATTGGTGCGCACGAGCCCGTTTGGGTCGGGTGTACCGATCCGCCACTACCCCTTCGTTGATCGACATAGATCTTAATTGCACCTCACATCGTGTTTTGACTTCCTAATGTCCTCTCCACTTCAGACAACGAATTCTGTTGAAAATTTTCTACGTTCCTTGGACTTCTTGTTGTTCACAACCGCTTGTTCATGCATTCATTCCTGAGAACTACCAGATTGCCACCATGAGTGCAGAATCGAAAAGCTCAACGCACATCTACGAATACTCTCATTGTTCCATGACCGTCTGCTCAAGCATGCGGATATCAGACGGAACCTCGCTGCCATCCAACATTTCACTCAAGGACCGTGCCATTGCATCATACTGGTCACAGCCTGGTATATTGATACGTCAATCTCGTCAACGCCAAAAGATTTTTACCCCCCCGAAGTCCCCTCCAAGATCAAACAAGCACACACCGTGGTGACCGGCATTTCTGAGCGACGAACAGGTTCCTGGCCTGAGAGGTACTGCGCGAAACGGTCGCTGTACCCGCGGAGAGGGTAGAGGCAGAAGAGCGTTTGCTGGTCTTTCAGTTGGTGAGCCATGAACTGTCTTCGCGCGTCAGCATGCGGCCGGACGTTTCCCTCCGCACGCCGCCGTCTAGTATGAGCCTCAGCTTCATGCAGCGTTCTGCTTCTCAACTATGCTATCTATCGCCATCGACCGAGTGGAGGGTGTAGTGGGTGTCGGTGGCGCCTTTGCTTCAGATTTATTAGGAGAAATCTGCGGCTGTGGCTGTGGCTGTAGTTGCGGCGGCACAGTCTGAGTTGGCGATAAAGACGTAGACACTGCGTCGTCCTCTGTAGGTTCATTGTCTTCTCCGAGTATCTCGTCCACTTCTCGCAGCCAGTTGGCTTTTAGAACCTCCATGGGAGGGTCTAAGTCTCCAGGCTTTCCGCCGCGGCGAGCTTCTGCTGCAGTCATCTTCCTCTCACCGCGTTTGTGGGGGTGGAAATGCATGCGTCGGAGGTGACTTGCGGCGTTGTAACATTCATTATACCTCTTCCCAGTCTGGCACGCCTTGCAGTTGGCAAGGAACGACTTGTCAGGCGAAGTGTCAATCGTCACCCAGACTTTACGTGCCTTTTTGTGGACGCGGTTGGTATGACGTCGGAGCTCATGCTCACTGCGGAAGCCATCGGGATAGTCGGTGCAGACGGGGCACTTTAGTCGCAATATCCTGCGAGATGGAGGTTTGGAATTGGCTTCGAACGTTGGCGAAGTAGTAGGCGTTGTCTCAATGCTGGGTGCTGATACAATGGTTTCCCTTGGTGCTGGAGCTGGCTCTATTGGTTCGCTAGCCTTGGTATCCGTGACGGTAGGGGTAGTGGTCGACGCAACTTCTTTCATCCTGGCTCTGGTTCTTGTGGGAGGCATAAACTTGATGGCGCTGGGCAATGTCCAGGTAGGTTCCGACCAGGCTGAACTACAGGAGTTCTGTGCGATTCCGTCCCACGGTCCGATACAGCTGAGTGCTGGGGAAGACTCGCTTGGTGGGGCGAGCAGTAGGGCTCTAACGGCAGCTAAAACCGACAGGTCTAGAGAATGGCAAATGTAATCCTGGGGTACTAGGGGCGTGTGGTGTGTGTCCAAGTCGATCTGGAAACGGCGGGGGGCCAGGCAGCAAGATATCCCGATTTTCGCTGGGCCCAGTCGAGTGCGCACGAGGCTGGAATGGCGCAGTCAGCCTCGTTTCTCATGATGAGTGGGCGAGCCTTGAGCTGCAAGCCACGCTATAAACGGCAAGCTGGTGAGCTGGGTGCTTATTGGGTCATGTTTCTCAGGCTGAACGACTTGTGCTGAGCCATGGGCGAATCAGGTGATGGGGCCATCGTGAGCTGGGCCGCTTCTTGGGCCAGTTGGGCCAGATAGTCAAAATCAAAAGAAACGACGGATTCGGTCAAAACCCTGCTCGGATCATTCCGTGCCGTCTCGCAACGACCTGCACGTCCAGGAAAGCGGAGGGTTGCGGGCTTGCTAGGGCGAGCGAGCTGTTGTGGTTCATGGCTTGGTCATGCTTTTCCTATTTAGAAGTTCCGGCTCGCGACCAACCCTCGCAGTTCGGGAGCAAGCTACACTCTGACAATTCCCATCGCATCATCATCATCATCATCATCCAACATCAGTACACAGTACTGGTACACCCTTGAGATGCTCCAGCCCATGCAGCATCAGCATCTGCCGCACTGGTCTCTCGTTTTCCCCCCGGTTCAGCCTTGCTCCGGCCCAGTACCGGAACACGCCTTTTTGCTGGCCCAAGCGGAGCCGAGATTTTGAACGAATCAGAGACGGAAGGAATTTGCTTGCTTTACGAAGAGTCGCCGATCCATCGAGCCAATAGCTGCCTCATCCAGCCTCGAGTCCAGCTGCAGAAACATGGCTTGCACCTAAGAGGCACGACAATCTCCGTCATTCGCCATCGCCTGCAGCTTCCCTCAACCTGACCGCTGTTAATCCCTCGCCTTGCTGGAGTCCGGTTAGGCCATCGTCTTGGATATGCGGTATATGGGCACTAGACGTAAGATTGATGGACATATGGTCCGAGGCTGACGTCCAGCGGCCACGAAACCCTATCCACAGTTTAGAGTCAAAGGTTCCTGCCGTGGGCACGGCACACATCTTGGCCCAGTCGAGCGTTGGGTGTAAAGCAATCTCAAGTCTCCTCTGCATGAATGCCATCTTTCATCTGCCTCCTCTTGACGCGTGCCACCGAGACAATGCCTGTCGGACTTTTGTTCTGACGCTGTCTCGATTTGACCCTGACAGGCTTCAATGCGCTGCCTGTCAGCCTTCCCGCCCGACGCTGAGGCACACGCCCTACGCAGCTAAAAGGTGCGAGCACCGCTTATCGATTCGTAAGCCCTCTAGCCTGCATAGGACTGGACCGGTGTTTCATGTCTCAAGAAGCTCGCCGTATGCTGCAAAGTACAGAAAAAATCATGTTTGCAAAATGTTTGACGCGTGCGTGTTGTTCCGCTGTCCTTTTTTGAGAACATTGCTTCTGTCTTCATAGGCTTAAGCAAATCACTTAGTTTTTTGGATTCTACATTGATTGATATTCAGTCGCAGACCATGTTCGGCTCTGCCCCTCTCTCGAACCACCTGTGCTCTCTCCCCTCAGCCTCACGCTACGGATGCGAGCGTAATACCACCAATACGATCAACATGGGTCATGGTCACTCTGTCCCGTCACATGAAAGCAGTGCGACGGACTGACGGACAGATTCTCGGTGGCACAGCTGAGCGTATAGCCAGCCTTTTGAGATTGATTCAGCTCACTGGAGCCATCCGTGGCCATGCTCGCCTGGAACACAACGATACGTGCTGGAATCGATCACAAACCTATGCACGGATACAGGATCAACGTCTGAAACCTAACAAACTGTTTACCTCGGAGCAAGTCCGCTGTCGACATGTTGGTTTACATGATACAGGTCACTTCTGCGCAACAGTGGTAGAGTTTCCTACCAGGGTATCGCCTGCGCTCTTCATATGGGTGTGCAACGTGTTGTACAGTTCCAAGTGGGTGCTTGCTGCTTGGTCTTCAGTTGTTTTGCGAATAGATAGACGTATGTCTCTTGATCTCCTTTGCACATGCGAACTACCCGACGAACACATTAGCCTACTCCAAGGTTCTGCCGCTGATACTAAGACGGCAAAGACAGGTCGCTACCACAGTGTCGGTATCGTTGGACGCCTGAAGTTCTTTCGTGCACTCAAGCGGGCTAACAAGACTGACGATACCAATACATACATTGTATGGCTTCCATCTTATGGAACGTGTTGTTGAAGACGACCGTATCTGGTGTTCGTGGGTCAGCCTCCCTGGGTTACCCCCTGCAGAAAACCTGTACAAGATGACATGCCTATCCAAAGTGGCTCCTATTGACGGACAGCACATAGTTTTTTCGTGCGTCTGGAAGAAAGCTTCAAATTGCTTGGTGATTTTGAAGTGCAGGGCAGAAGGCTAACAAGATGTTGCACACAGACCCACTGACGTTTAGGTCACAGACAGGGGTACAGACGATCATGCCCAGGTGCTCTATCCACCCGAGACCAACCTCTGGACAGTATCGAGCCGCTTCAATCCACCCCACATATGATTTCATACGGTGCTACGTAGATCCTACACGTGAGCATCCCGTCGCAACGTCGCCTGGTCGCGGCAAATCCGATACGGCTGCACCTCTGCTCTACGCAGCCGTCGTCATCGCCATGCGCCCCCCTGGCCGCTCCAGGTGACATAGGCTCCATCACAAGAAATGACAGCATCCTTTGGCCATGACAGGCCTTCGGGAGACTCGGACCGCTGGACGACATCTTCGCACACATACATCGCGAGCAACTCGGGCGCATACACCGACAATGGCGAAGGGAGCTCTTCCCCGCGGCGAAGCCAAGATCTCAGACCTGGCACAGGCGCAACCACCGACGTCGGAAGCTCAGCATCGGGGAGCCTGCTAGCTAGGGACTCGGTGCACGAAGAGGACGTTGCGCGCCGAAAGCAGCGCGTCCGGAGATCTGGAGGCTTTCTCCTAGATTCAAACTTCTCCAGCGGGCCACGACTGCGACATGGCAACCACGAGGCTCACCGAGAGGAGGCAAAGGGCAAGCGCAGCTCGCGACACCATGGCACGCACGAGAAGGAAATAAACAGCTCGCCTCTATCGCGTGAGATAGAGAGAGATGGCCCAGGTCTCGCCCTCGGAGCAGCATCCCACATCGACTTCGCCGACTCCCAAGACCGACACGACGAGCGCATACGCGTTGGCAAGACTAGGAAGAGCGCATACAGTATGCAGCCCATCGCACACGACCGAGACCCCTCGCCCGGCACCGCGCAGTCACGGCAGCCCATTGACCCGAACCAGCTGGTACACATGGCCCTGAATCTGAGCGAGAGTCGAAGAAAACACATCAGCACCGGTCAGCTTCTGGCATCCCAGTCACGAGTTGCCTCTGCTTCCCAAAGAGAAGGAAGCTTTTCCAACTATGGCGCTGGTAGCAGTCTGAAGCACTATCTCAACGAGCAACGGCGGACTTCACGCAACATATCTCCAAAGGGTGCCCAGAGCTCTCCTCCCCGCCACATGTCTACCTCCATGCAGAGAAGCGGATCTATTGCGTTTCCTATGTCGCAGAGTATCAATCCGAGCCCTGCCACGCTCGCACGAGTAGAGAAAGCCCGCGCATACATTGAGCTTCATATGGAGTATCTCCGGCTATTGGATTTTCTGCCGCCCTTGAAGCCCGACGCTAACGCACCAGGCAACTTTGTCTTCTCTTCGAACAACTATCCAGGCAGTCCCCATGCGCAGCTCACCCGTGTGCCATCTCACGCTGGCAAACAGCACGAGCTCGGCCGGCCATACAACCCTCTACAATATATACGAAACCGTCGGAGCAGGGCTCGAGAGCGCGTGACGCTCGACCACTCTTCGGAAGAATTCGAAGACGTTGAGCAGGTACGCGAGTGGGTGGATCGCGTTGAAGAGCATGCAAAACGAGCCGGCTACCGTCGAAACGACGCAGTACAGCTACCTAAGATCCACCACGACCACGACGTGGAACCTGCGCCAAGCAAGCCTGCACGTCCTCACAAAGGCTGGATTTTCAGTCCACAAGAGCTACTTGCGGACGCGCACTGGCTGGAACAAGGCGATAACAAGCTGCTTGTGGAAAACCGCTACGGCCAAAGGGTATACCCACCCAAAGAGACGCAACAAAAAGATTTCCTCTTGCCGCGTGCAAGTAAAGAGTACTCCGAAAACAGAAGGAAGAGTTGGATCGATGGCTTGCCCAGCATCGGAGTCGACCACACGACAGGCGACGAGAGCGACAAGGGCAGCGAACGTGGGCGCAAACGACGGTTGCTTCCAGCGCTACGCACTGATAGTCCCAGAGGCGGCAAGCATTCTAGACGGGGTTCACGGCTGCGCAGCCACGACGATACCGATAGCTCGGAGTCGGAATCAGATGCCAAGAAACGCAAGACCCGTATCGTCACTGATCCAGATCACAACATCGGCCCCTTGGCTTTGCTTCTGGAGCAACAAGCTAGACAGTCTCTACCCAAGTCACCCCCTGACTTCACACCGGATACACCCAACAAGTGGGGACACAACAGAGAGGTCACTTCGGATAACAAGCCTTCTCGAGACTCGCTAGAAGTCCCTCGCCCTACAAATGGCTTCGCATTTACAAAGGAGCGTGGTAGCTTCAAGATGCCACCGAAGGCTCGTATAGCTCCTACTCTGTCAATCGATGATATTGGTCCTAGGTCGTCATTGGATGATCAGGACAGCACAGCTCCGAATACTCCCCATGCCAAACGATTCCCACACATCGGAAGTGATCTCTCATCACCGCCAAGTAGATCAGGCTCACAGACGAGGAAGGGCAAACGGGGCAAGTTCAACCACATTTTCCATTCGCATGAGCATAGCGAAGACCACAAGCACGAGTTCCGCCCAGACTCTGCTGGAACGGACAGGAAGGGCAGATCTCGACAGACCAGTGAGGAAACTCCAGACGACAAACACATCGGAACAGCCATTCTAGCAGCTCCTGGCGCTGTGATGAACTTACTTGGTCACCGCAAGAATGATAGTGTCAGCAGCCTGCCTAGCCCGGATAAGCTACGTCGCAAAGACACCCAGGAGCCGCATTCTGCTGTCACGCGATTCTTCAAGGGCGTGAAGAACGAGGGTACCAAAGTCGGCGATATCATCTTCCGAAGAGACCGTGCCGAGGACTCGGACACGGATACTGTCTCCGACCGCAACTCGGTCGATTTTGACGACGACATTCCCACCAAAACCAAGCGCGCCAAGCGGCCACCAATCAGTCGTACGGTTACGGCAGGTACAGACGGTAGTGTCACCAATACCGATCACAATCATCTTGATTTGCCTTCGTTCCGACCAATCCACACGGTTGCAGACGAAGACTCGGATTATGATCATCACATCTCGCGTCAGGCGCGAGAGCAAAAGAACGGTCGCTCACCTCGAGTCGATCGGCTTCTACCACCACGCATGGACCTGGGCACGATATCCGGAAACTCTTCGACAGGGTCTCTCACCCTCACCCGAAGCCATAGTCAGGAGCGAATGAATCAAGTGCTCGCTCGGCCTGGTGCTAACATGGCGGGTCTGCCTCCTACTGGACTCAGAAATGCACAGCCCTTGAACAGGCAGCGCAGTGGCTCTCGGCCCGGCCTCAGCGGGAGACACTGGAGCATTGCTGACGGTGATGGAATTGCCGCTGATCGCAATAACAACGCTAACGTAGTTACCCAAGCGGACATTGCCCGGGTGCGCGCGCTGTTCCTCTGCTCAGGCGTCAAAGCGAGGGAGATCGACCGACGCGCCCACAGTGTAAGAGACCCGCCTCCCAGATTCCTTACCTCGGCTGCCGCTGCATCAAAGATGAAGATCTACCCGGTTCCGCGCAAGGAAGAGCATGTTCTTGCTGCACGCATACTGGTCAAGGACCTGGAGTCATCAACCAAGGCTCTGCAGTCCTCACTTGAGTCTTTCCGAGATAAAGCTATCCAGCAACTCACAAACCAAATCTCGGTTTTACAGTCTACGGTTGACTCTGACCTTATGCCGCGTATCTTGGAAAGCGGAGACAAGGCTGTGCGCATCACGAGTGAAGTCTCCGGACAAGGTCCGCTACAGGTCAAGCAGATCACAGACGAAATCGATCGCATGATCCGAACGCGCAAACGCAGAATGCGCTGGATACGTGGATTTGGATGGATGCTGGTCGAGTGGGCTCTCGTTGCACTCATGTGGTGTCTATGGCTCACCGTTGTGCTCGTCGGCTCTGTCAAGAGAGTGTTTGGTATGGTGGTGGCAGTGATCAGATGGCTACTGTGGCTCTAGGTGTGTCCGGTAGTATCCACTTTATTTCGTTGCATACAAGGGCGTTAGGGTTTTTTCGAGTTTTCCTACTTTTGGCGTTGTGGATGACGGGTAGCAAGCTTGCATATTGCGATACCACGTGTTATAGAATGTTGTATGAATATG
>JAESFQ010000897.1_pt1 | contig 10836 bp, 10 predicted proteins | sample 9269431 | NCBI WGS metagenome assembly JAESFQ01 (sample SAMN14502588, study PRJNA617103) | algae metagenome | isolation source: Plectolyngbya sp. WJT66-NPBG17 and co-occurring heterotrophs from well... | place: USA: Mojave Desert, Joshua Tree National Park, California | collected 2006-08-06 | reverse complement strand
GTAGTCGATGGCGAGTTGCTCATTTTTGCCCTTGGCCAGAACGATGCCGTATAGATACTCAAGCCACCCTTGCGGTTGCCGCCCACTGTTGGGAAGATCTTTGAACCATTCTTCAAGGACAGCGGAAACTGTGGGTAGCTCTTTGTTCAAGGTAACGCCTCCATCTTGGGGGCCCAGAATCATCTCGCTATCTTCATTCATGCGCTTCTCCCCAGCGATGTACTTTGCGTATAGAGCAAGGAACAGCGACTTTTGGCTTATGCCCTTCATTGTATCGTTAGACAGCTTGGACTTGGACGGCGTAACCATCTTCGCTTTCCCCTTAGCTCCCTGATTCGACTTTCCTGCAGGCGTAGACGGTGCGCCCTTGGGTAGGGGACCAGGCAGGAAGACGGCGGCGCATCGGTCATATTCGCGGCAGTCGAAGTATGTCTTGGCTAAGAGGAATCTGTGCGCTTCGCGTGCCTCCAGACGCGCTTCGATAGGGTCTTTGCGTACAAGATTGGGTGTTTGCGGAGGTTGCGCATCCGACATGGGCGAGTCAACGTCGGTGTCTGAGCCATCATCGTCGGGTGAGGGAAGCGAATCGAGTAGTTCTGCGGCCCTTGTCAATATCAGCATGCAAAAGTCAGTATACAGAACCCTTGGTACTCACCATTTCGCCGAGTGATAAAGACACCGCTCCGTGCAGCCGATAACAGCGTCTTGGAGTTGCGCTTTCAACTGGGCCTCATCGGCCTGCGATAATGTTCCCATCGCGTCAAGACTAGAAAGACAAAGTATTGTCTTTATCTCAAATCATCATTCAATGCTCTATCGCGTGATGTCGCTGCTGCCGATGCGCGTGTTGCTGGTGAGCTTCCTGTCGTGGTAGGGTGGGGCACAAACAATGGCGCGGCAGAACCTTTGACCGCCGCGGAAATTAGCCCCCTTCACCGCCCACACCCCTACATCAGCTACTGCCCCGCTATCTTGAACACTGCTTTGCGAAGATACCCATTTCACTGCGTTCAAGATGCCGACAACACTTAAAGAATTCGAGAGCGCGTGGCCACGCATCGTTGCAGACCTGGAAGAGCACTGCAAAAAATACAAACTTCCCCAGCAGTCCCTTGATTGGTTCACAAAGGTACGTCCCGAACAGTGCATTCAGGGTCCAACTTGCTAACCATCTTGCATAGTCACTGGACTACAACACCGTCGGCGGAAAATGCAACCGTGGCATGTCTGTCATTGACACGACTTCAATTCTCCAGAACAAGACCCTTGACCCATCGTCCGAGGAGTACTTTCGTGCTGCCCTGCTGGGATGGATGATTGAACTTCTCCAGGCTTTCTTCCTAGTGTCGGACGACATCATGGACTCTTCAAAGACCCGCCGTGGTAACCCTTGCTGGTACCTTGCACCCAAGGTTGGCATGATCGCTATCAACGACGCCTTCATGCTGGAATCGTCCATCTACGTACTCCTCAAGAAGCACTTCCGCCAAGAGAAGAGCTACGTCGATATGTTGGAGCTATTCCACGAGGTTACATTCCAAACAGAGTGCGGCCAGTTGTGCGATCTGCTGACTGCACCGGAAGACGATGTCAACCTCAACAACTTCAGTCTCGACAAGTTCACGTTCATCGTCATCTACAAGACTGCCTACTACTCTTTCTACCTCCCGGTCGCATTGGCGTTGTACTATGCTGGCGCAGCCACACCGAAGAACCTCCAGACAGCCGAAGACATTCTCATCCCCATGGGTGAATACTTCCAGGCACAAGACGACTACCTCGATGCGTTTGCCGACCCCACTGTTCTCGGCAAGATTGGTACGGACATCATGGACAACAAGTGCTCATGGTTGATCAACCAGGCTCTGAAGAAGGTTACTCCCGAGCAACGAAAAGTGCTAGACGAGAACTACGGCCAGAAGGACTCACAGAAAGAGGCCAAGGTTAAGGAGTTGTACCACGAGCTTAAGCTGAAGGAGTTCTACGAGCAGTGGGAAGAGGAGCGCGTGGCCGATTTGAGGGCCAAAATCGACAAGGTCGACGAGAGTGAGGGCCTGAAGAAGGAGGTCTTCGAGACCTTCCTCCAGAAGATCTACAAGAGAAGCAAGTAACTGATGACTGAAGACACCATGAGAGAAAAAGCCCTTTGCGTGCTTACGATACCTAATAAACCATTTTTCAAGTTGCCATGCCGCTCGCATTGATCTACTGGGAGTACTCCGATTCATCAACTGTTTGGTTAGGGCCACTGTTTTGTCCTCTAGAAGCACATGTGATGTGTTAGTAACATGATTAATGTATGGACACGCATATAAAGCAAGACACAGAAATTCGCAAGAAGCAGGCCGTGCAAGGCCTGTAGAGGTGTGCATGAGGAAATGGGGGAACAAAGTTGCCCGCCCATACAAGATTACGCACGTGGGCAAAGCGCGCTAGGCGCGGGCCGGCCGAGGTGGAGCCATCCATTGTGCCATCCCACCTGGCGTCGCGAGATCACGCAGTGTCGCGAAGTCGACCACACCCGTTCTGTCAATGTGTACTGCTCTCCTTGAAACGACATAACAAACGTCTCTGGGTCCTCCTGCAAAGTCGCCCTCATCTAGCTGATATGCTCACGCGCATTATAGTCACAGATGCAAATTGAAGGCTGGTGGGTGCCTGATATGGGGGCCGGGGTTCTGCGACTCAGGCGCCCTGTCAATCAAGCGCCGCTGGGCACAGTTCAGCGCGCCCCGTCCCTTGTACACAATGTCACTGTAGGTTATCCCTCACGATCTGCTTCTTGATGCTCTACTAGGCCACCATGTTTTCCAATTTTGCCAGTGCAATATCTGGCAACGCTCCAGATAGGGCAAACAGAGATGACGGAGCATCGCTCACATCGGTCCTCGAGACCCCTACCCTACGCGTCGAGTTGGCACTCCTCGTCCTCCTGAGCATCGATGCTATGCGAAACGATCTTACCGCCACCTTTGAGCCATACCACAATCCCGAAACGAACCTCTCCGTTGCGGCTCGGCCGCTAGCACCAGATCTTATAAGCTTCGACGAGCCGAGTCAGACTGCGCAAAGACCCTCTCCTACCAGAGAAAGATCACAAGAGCATGAGTCCACACAAATGCAGGCTTTGCGACGAAGCGCCTTGACGTTCTTCGACAAATGGCGGGCGAGCGTGATGCATCGCATATGCGATGTCATCTCTGTTCGGGGTGAGACGGTACGGCAAGCAAAAGCGAAGAGGAAGCAAGCGTCAGAGCAGCACGAACGGCAAAAGCAGGGCATCTCCTCACTCATTGATTTCGACGACGTCGATCCTTTCGGAAATGTGACTTCTACGCAACCTAAGAATACAAAGCATGGGCACTATGAGGTGATTGAGACTAGACTGTTGGCTCTCGATGAAGAGAAGCGCGTATTGGTATTGCACTGCCTTTTGCTGCTCTTGTTGAGCTTAGAGCAATATTCTGCATATTCGCGTATCTTGCTGTTACGTCTCGCGAGCAGTCTAAGACTGCAGGCTGATCTGCTGGGCGACCATGAGAAGTCGGTTGCACAGGGCCTTCTGGCGACAGCGGCCTCTCAGATGGATGCCGAAGCGACAGCAAAGAATCAAGCGTCTAACGACGCTGTATCACGCCGTTGGAAGGTTGGCCTGGCAACAGTAGGCGGTGCTGTTCTCATCGGTGTCACTGGCGGTCTTGCTGCGCCCCTACTCGCCGCAGGCTTGGGTACTGTCATGGGCGGATTGGGCCTTGGGGTTGTTTCCACGTATCTTGGTGCATTGGCCGGCAGTTCAGTGCTTGTCGGATCCTTGTTCGGGGCCTATGGTGCGAAGATGACAGGGCGTCTAATGGACCAATATGCAAAAGAAGTTCAAGATTTTGAGTTCCTTCCAGTCCAAGGTATGTCTGCCAAAGATGAAGCATTGTATAGAAGCTAAGCGTGCTAGACCCTGATCGACCAACAACCCAACGCGAGCTCGACTGGGCTGATGAACAAGACGCTCGTGACCCCCAAAAACGTGAACAACATCGACTGCGTGTCTTTATTGGTGTTAGTGGCTGGTTAAGCTCACCGTCCGATGTCAGTAAGCCCTGGGATGTGGTCGACTCCGGTACAACTGAGCCTTTCGCCTTGCGTTTTGAGCTTGATGCAATGCTACGTCTCGGCAACTCACTCAATGACGTGCTCTTTGGATATGCTTTCGACGGTGTCACTTATACCGTCGTGAGTCGTACGCTTCTTGGGGCGCTATACGCAGGATTGTGGCCACTTGGCCTCATCAAGGCTGTCAGCGTCTTGGATAACCCATTTAGCGTTGCACTCGCACGAGCCGATAAGGCTGGAAAGGTTCTTGCGCATGCTCTTATCGATGGTGTACAAGGAAAGCGGCCCGTCACCCTCACGGGATACTCAGTTGGTGCGCGTGTTGTATACGCATGTCTGATCGAACTTGCGGAACAACATGCATTCGGTCTTGTAGAATCTGCTGCTCTTATGGGTACTCCTGCGCCTGTCAACAGCAAGCGCTGGAGGCAAATACGATCGGTTGTAGCAGGGCGTGTTATCAATATTTACAGCACGGAAGACTACGTACTGGGCTTTCTCTATCGGTCGACGAAGCTGCAGGTAGGTGTCGCAGGTCTCCACAAAGTCGAAGACGTTCATGGTGTAGAGAATGTTGATGTGAGCAAGCTCGTCAGTGGACACGACCAGTATCGGTACTTGGTTGGCACGATACTGGTCAAAGTAGGGTTCGGTGATGTGGACTTCAATAAAGTGGCTGAACAAGAACGGGCTCTCAAAGAGGCGGAGAGGCGGAAGACCCGTGCTCAAGAAGAGGCTAAACGCAGAGCGACAACTGGGCAAACAGAGGAGCCTATGGTCAAGCCTCAGCCTCGAAGCAGACCAGTCGCCGCGACTCATGACTCTTCACAATCTCTAATCGATCTCTCGGAACCGACATCGACGGCTGCTCCAATAACGATTTATCTGGTCTGTCTCTCAGCTCCGCTGGTGGACATGCCACTGAGCGTCCCTCTTCAAACTTTGATGTATCATCCTCGACTCTGCCTAAGAAATCTCCGCACGAGTCCAAAAGCATCCCCGTTATTACTACAAGGCTGGTACCTGAACCAAAAGACCATATCGGCACTGAGAACTCGGCTATCCGATTGCAAAAGCAAGGAGCCGACGTTGCTGTTACCGAGGTTCTTGTCCTGAAAGGAAACGATACTGCTAAAGATGATGGCATTGGCAACGAGCATCAGGACGATTTTGATGACTATGACTACGATGCTGAAGAGGTCAGTAGTGAGTTCGGCGAACTCAGCATGGTGGAGCCGTTGCCTATGGACGACTTTGATTACGGGCTAATGTAAGAGCACGAAGCAAAGTTCGCTTAGTGACACCCACCGGCTTATATTCTTTGTAACGTCAAGATCGGCACATGTAAGGAGCCTTGAAAGATAAAGGTCGTGCACGTACCCAAACCTTTAAGTCATGACAAGCCAATCATAATTGTATGCGAGTTCGGAACCTACCCCCAGCCTGGTTAGTGGCCCTCACACGGTACACCTCGATTACGCATGTTCCATCCATGCGGGCTTACATGTAAGGCACCGGTATGGCTTACAGGAAAATAACTAGCGCCTTTACAAGCCTCGGGATGATGCCGTGGATTAGTGAACTTGTGCAACAACATATAACTTCCTGCAATTTCAATCTACTTCAAAAAAAAAAAGGTAGTTTGCAAATCCTCCGATTGTTGGTTCAATAGAGACGAATTCAACGTCTCAGAAGCATCAGATTTCTTGTTGATCGTTTCGAGCCTGTAAAATACCCCAACATGTCTACTGTATTAACAGCAACGCATCCCATGTCCACACCACCGCTACCGTCCTTCTCAAAACCCGGTCCGCGCATATCATTATATACTCCACAGCCACACGCCGCCGGCGAACTCATCATCCTATGCACATGGCTTGGCGCTGCTCGAAAACACATCGACAAGTACATCGCATCCTACCGGGTCATCGCCCCTCAGGCCAAGATCCTACTCACACAAAGCGACGTAGCGACAGTCACTAGTCCCTATGCCACACAACGCAAAGCCACAATACCGGCTGTCGAAGTAGTGCGCGCAGTGCTGAGTGAATGCACTTCCTCGCCATCTACCGTCGTCTCTGCAACAGAATCTTCTACAAAGAAGGACCTAAGACCCAAAATCCTCCTGCACACCTTCTCAAACGGCGGACCAATCTCCGCTACCGCACTTCTTCTCGCTCTGCATACTCAGATCTCTGCGCCTTTGCCTTTGGTGGGGATTATCATGGACTCCGGGCCCGCAGCAGGATACTACTGGAAATCCTACAACGCCATGGTTCTCTCCCTGCCACCCGGCATCGTGCGGTCTGCAGGCTACGTGTTCGTGCATGGTATCCTGTTGGGCTTGTTTGCGAGCGTGGCGTTGGGGCGGTACGAGTATCCTGAAGTTCTAGTTCGCCGGACGCTGTTAGATGAGAATTTTGTTTGCGGCGAAGAAAGGGGTGCGGAGAGGAGGATGTGTTATTTATACAGCAAGACTGATTCCATGACGGATTGGAATGATGTTGTTGAACATGCGGTCATGGCGAGGGAGAAGGGGTGGGAGGTTAGAGAGGTTTTGTTTGAGGGGACGGCGCATTGTAATCACTACGCGAAGAATGAAGAGGTGTATGTTGGGGAGATGAGGAGGATGTGGGAGAGTTGAGCGTTTGCATGATGAGAAGTTATTGGTGTAGATGGATTGAGTAGAGGTACAAGTAGCCGCTCCACTGCTGTTGACCCAAACAATGCTGTGTTTACTTGTTCGACTTATATCTGCTTGTTGATCACGACTCCGGCACTTCATCAGCCCATGGTATACTCGACTGTGCGCCCGCCTTTTGCACCGTCATAGACGCCGCTCTGTTGGCATGCGCAATCGCGGCATCGAGGTCGAAGTCTGCTCCCTGCGCCATGGCTTTCCACCGAGCGACGGCAACTGTGTAGGCACCAGCAAACGTGTCACCTGCCGCTGTCGTGTCAACCACCTTGACTTTACGCGCCGGTACAATATGACCTTGCTGAGACGTCTCCTGCTGTTTCGCAGTCTTGTAGAACACACCCTAAGCACACAACGTTAGTACGAGTTCGACCGTAAGCTGACAAAAAGCTTACCTCTCCACCAAGCGTGATAATAACGTTCTTTACCCCCCTCGCGATGAATACAGCAGCAACCTCGTCCCACGAACTCGGCTTCTCGATCCCCGACAAGATCGCCGCTTCCGTCTCGTTGACGATCAGGTGACCTAGCCCTTGATACGCTTCATCGGGTAACGGCACCGCAGGCGCAGGATTGATAATAGTCTCAGCCCCTTTCTGCCTCGCCGTCTTCATATTATGCAGCACGACCTCCAACGGCAATTCCAACTGGAAAAGCACCACACTCGCATCCTCATCCACAAGATCCTCAACTTTTACGTCCCCGTTCGCCCCCGGACAGAACATGATTCTGTTCTCACCAGACCCCGTCTCGACAATGATAACAGCAACACCCGTCTTCTTTCCCTTCAAGATCTGCACTTTGTCCGTCGATAATCCATCTTCTCGTAGAGCTTTTAGGAAGCCCTCGTGGAACTCGTCGTCACCCACTGCACCTACCATACGCACTTGGACATCGGAGTCTTGGGAAGAAGATGCTTGTGCTTTGGTGCGTGAGAGACGGGCACATGCGACGGCTTGATTGGCGCCTTTTCCGCCCCAGCCAATGTTGAAGGATTCACTGGTAAGGGTTTCGCCGCCGACAGGGACGCGGGGTGTGCGGGTTACGAGGTCGACATTTAGGGAGCCGATAACGGATATGACGGCTGGTTTGGAAGACATTTCAGATGGTGGGTTCTGGGGTTGTGAGTCCTTGGTGATGGTGTTGTAGGGTCATGCGATGAGGCTCTGGTAGGTTTGCCGAAGGCGCTATGTTAGGCTAGCCGAGCCGACTATGTAACTTTACCCCATTTGATTGCGGGCCTTTCGTTGCGATTGTGTTCGGGTATTATCCACTGCAGCAGAATCAAACCTCTTGCGATGAGAAACACAACAAGTTTTTCAGAAAAGAAACCGTAGATCAAAGAGATGTAACTGAATGACTCAAATGCTACATCCAACCACGTAAGCTAAATTTTCCGCAATCGACACTACGCCATCACGCGCACCTAGCTTTCCCCTTCCACGGGTATATTGATTCCCAAACTCCTCAACCTGTCCGTAGCAGCCTCAACCAGCACACTATTCCGTTGTATCAACTCCTGTACTTGCTCGTTCTCTGCCTTCCGGGAGTAGCTCGGTACTTTGACACCATTGCCTCTTGCTTGCTCATTCTCTCCTGCCTGTTTGGAGGTCTTCATGGCTGCTTCGATTTGCTGCGCCTGCTCCTTCTGTACCTCCCTAAGTCTGTTGAGACGCTGCCAAGCCGGACGTTCGCTGCCATCAACGTTGTCGGTCAGAGTCTCGCTTGCAGGATCAATGGCGCTGTCCATGGTTTGCAGTTCTTCGATCCAGTTACTCTCTTTCTCGCTGAGCTCGCTAGAACCGATGCTAACCATCTTCCGTCGGAGGGCTTCGTAGCGAGCGTTGATCTGATCTTGTCGCGCTGTAACCTTCTCCATGCGCTCATCGATATTGGCGCTGCCATACGTTGATCCGTTGTCTGAGCCGGCTTCGTCGTTGCCAACGACATTGTCGATATTTGCTGCGATCTCGGACGTCCTGTAGATTTGATCTCTGAACTCCTCCTGCAGTCGCGTCGCGCGATTGAACAAATCGGATACAGCGAGTTGGAGTTTAGATGTCTGCGCCGACAGTGCACGATGGACGTCCATAAGGAGCCCCAGGTTCGCGGGAGATAGCCTGATTTCATCCTTGAGAGCGCCTCTATGTCGCGCAGGAATATTGATAGACCCGTAGAGGTCGAACGGCTCGTAAAGTTCTTTGGGAGGTTGCCAGGCTTGACGCACTTCCTTGTTAGGGCCAGTGATTACCATGTATTCAGCGATTTCCTCCTGAGTAGGTAGTCCTTCTTCAGGTGCATCAAGTAGAGCAGCTTGAGGCTCGCCATCAACTGTGGTAAGAAGGATGTAGCCAACGTTTCCGTCTTCAATGACAGCAGCTGCGGTGACTTCTTGTTCAGCCACATCGCCAGATACACGTCGCTGTAGGTACTGCTCCACAGAGGTGTTCGCCAATTCTAGTATGCGCTTGATACGGAAAGGCGAGCCCGCGGTCTGCGGCTGGGAGAGCTCGGTCTCCAGCTTCCTGACCCATGGCTCCATTGACACGTAAAAAACGCCGCTGGCGTGGGATACGAAGAAGGAGAAGTCGGTGTGCACATCTGGCGTAATGCTCTGGTTGAACGATGATTCATCGCCTTCCACCAGTGTGATGGTTTCCGCGATGATCAGCTCGTGATCAGTTGCTTCTATGACATCAACCTCATCTTCGGGGGATGGTAGCCACCGCCCAACGATGCCCTCAAGGTCTAAGCAGACATGCACCTTGCTCGTGTCAGTAAGCAAGCACACAACAGCAGTGGGTAGGCCTTCTGCAGCTTCACCCTCTTCACTCTCGGAAAGGGTCTTGAGCGAGAAGACAATCATGTCGCTAAGCTCGAAGTCATCTACTTCTGGCAAGATAGTGAAGGGTCCCTGTAGCAACGGCACCGCAGGCGCACTCTGTGGGCGGGCGAAGACCTGAACTGTGTCGCCCTGCGCCCTTTCCTCTACGTGAGGCTCCTCGTATAGGATGTCCGATAGCCAAGAGACCTGCTTTTCCGATGTCATTAGTTCGTCCTTGGGTGATGTGTCGTCTTCCGAGAGCTCAGCGTAGCTGATGTTGATGGACGAGGTGAGAGTTTGGAGGAACGTGTGGCTGCCGGGTGATTCGACCAACTGCCACTTGCTCGGTAACAGAGGACAGAGCGCGTATACGTCTCCGGGTACTGTCGCGATCCACAACGTCATGGGCGCCCAGCCATGGACACCCTCCTGGTCTGGAAAGTCGCCAAAGCATGCCGATGCAACTTCCAGCTCAACTGAGTCGGGAGAGAAGCCCTTGGAAGCTCCGAACTTAGAGGCGCTCAGATCGTCTTGATCGCTTGTAGCATTTGCGAGTTTCGGTAGGTCGATGGAGAGCGATGGCTCACTGAAGGTAGATCTGTCCGCGCGGTTGATCTCCCATAGCCGAACTACTCCCGCCTTTGTGATGGTGACCAGACAGCGTCCGTGATAGCCCAGCGGATGCCATAGTGTTGTCGCAACGGGCGACTCTTCCAGAACGTGTACGGTTGGTCCCAGCTGGAACGTCTTTGGCTTCAAAGGGCCGTTGTCCTCACCAGCACTAAGTAGCGACGAGTCGGGAAGGTGTATCACGTGTACCGTATGCGAGGTGGAGACTGCGAGATAGTCCTCTTCGGGAGAGATGGCGAGGCGCGTAATCGGGAGTGGTATCGAGACTCTGAGAGTTCGATATGCGGGCTGGGTGTCTTCCTTGAGGTTGACCAGATCGGCCCATCGTATTTCGTTCCCAACAGCAAGAAATATTTCGGATCCCCTCGTCGCAATCGTCTTTCGTGGACCCGGTTCCTGTTTCTTTGCAACCAGTCCGTTCCCATTTGTTTGCTTCGGCGCAAAGAGGTGGTAGCCGGGGTTTGGCCGACTGAGCCAGTCTGGCGTGTAGCCCAGTACTTTGGGCATAATGGCGGGCTCCCTCGAATAATATTGAGAGAGTTGAGAGTGGGTAGGTAAAAGTTATGTGGAATGTCGA
>JAESFQ010000896.1_pt1 | contig 10869 bp, 11 predicted proteins | sample 9269431 | NCBI WGS metagenome assembly JAESFQ01 (sample SAMN14502588, study PRJNA617103) | algae metagenome | isolation source: Plectolyngbya sp. WJT66-NPBG17 and co-occurring heterotrophs from well... | place: USA: Mojave Desert, Joshua Tree National Park, California | collected 2006-08-06 | reverse complement strand
CATTTGCATTGCCACCGCATCATAGTATATAAGTTGGTATAGGTGAAGGCCAGCATAATTGACTATACCACTCCTCTCGCGCCCCTATATATCAAAAAAGCCCCAAACATCAAGAAATTTACCACTGCTTCCAAAACACTACAATCCAGTTCCTAACTCCGCTCCAAATCCCGCAGAAACGGAGTTTAGTTAACAACAGCAATTAATAGACGAGTATACATCATCTGCACACCGTCTCACCGGTCACCGCATCGAGCTGGTATCAATATACGCCCGTATGTTGTACAACGAATCCAGAATCTATAGACGGAAAGCCGTGCATGAAAAGATTAGAGGCTAATGGCTTGTCTTCTCCGATAAAGCCGAAGGAGAGATTAATTGATAGGTTTGACTGTGTAGAGAGCTGCTTGTGAGCACGACCTGTTTGTTGTATCTTCTTAACTCCGAGGTCGAATGTTGGTGTGAAGAGTTAGGTTTCTTCCTCGGTCTGTGTACATATCGCAAGGTGAAGATCTAGAGGATTTGGGAATGGAGTTGGAGACATCGGGTCTTTTCGTGCATCCAAAGCCGCAAGCAATTTGTTTAGACTCGCGAACTGATTCACATTACCATACTGTTTCCTGTCTTTGCCATTTTTCGCTAGCGACATACACATGCAAGCCAGCTAAACTCCGCTTAAATCCACTAGTGATGATATAGTACTCTCGAAACTGCGCTAGACATCATCATTTGCTCAAACGAAGTCACCGCGCAACCAGGTCCCCACTTGGCACAGCCAACAGATCCGTAGGTGCCGTCGGAAAAACACAACGTAGGAGTCGATCTGTGTATGTAGACTAGAGGTCTGCCAAGGCTCCGTCATCGAATGCAGGTGGACAGCATCGGCGAACGTGTTGTGTCATCGTACATCGCCGTACAACGATATTGCGACGTCTTCTCTCGTCGATCGATTTGTAACACGTCGTTTACGTATCACATTCCTGTTCATACATTATTGCCAATCGAAATAACTTCGACAATCAACATCATCATGTCAAACCAAGCAGCATGGATCCTAGAGCCCAAGGGCCACCTTCAGGTTAAGGAAGCTCCCATGCCAAAGGCAGAAAAGGGCGAGGTTGTAATCAAGAACCACGCCGTCGCTGTTAACCCGGTAGACTGTGAGTCTGTGCATAACTGCTGGCTGTTTGGTTATGCTGATTGATGTAGGGAAAATCCAGGACTACGGTATTGCCCTGCAGAAGTACCCTAACATTTGTGGTGAGGATGTAGCTGGCGAGGTACACGAGGTTGGCGAGGGTGTTACACATTTCAAGAAGGGCGACCGCGTAATAGGGTTCGTCCTCCGTTTGATGCAGCCGGAGAGACGGCACACTGACAATAATGCAAAGACATGCCTTTTACCTCATTACCAATAACCCTGCGCATGGAGGTTTCCAGCTTTACACGGCCTGCAACGCGCTCGTCGTATCGAAGATCCCATCGGACATGAGCTTTGCCTCCGGCTCAGTGCTGCCTCTTGCGATATCGACAGCGGCTGCCTGCCTCTTCAAGAAGGAGGCTCTCGCGCTACCGCTCCCATCCTCCAACCCTAAATCTACAAGCAAATCAGTTTTGGTATGGGGCGGCTCGAGCAGCGTGGGTGCGGTGGCGATTCAGCTGGCTGTTGGTGCTGGCGTGAAAGTCGTCAGCGTAGCGAGCAAGCACAACCTCGTGAAGCTCAAAGGCCTAGGCGCAACGGCAGCCTTTGACTACAAGGACCCCAAGGTCGCCCACGACATCATCGCCGCTCTCGAAGGCACCGAGTTCGTGGGTGTATGTGACGCCATCGGAACGCCGGATGCTGTGGCTGCCTGGGCACCAGTATACGAGAAGCTTGGTGGACGTTACGGCTCAGTGCTGCCTGATGCGGACTGTCTCCCAAATGGTATTGAGGGCGCAAGTATCTTCGCTCCAAGTGTAGCGCTGGCGGACAAGTATATCGGCGACGTCGTCTGGGCTCAGTGGGTACCAGAGGCGCTGGAGAAAGGTACGCTAAAGGCTATTCCTCAACCGTTGGTGGTTGGAAAAGGACTCGGCGCTGTAGCAGAGGGCTACAAGAAGCAGAAGGAGGGTGTCAGCTTCCGCAAGGTTGTGATTGAGTTGTAGGCCCCAACGATGCGCTAGCTTACAGAACGAACATCGCATAAAGACATGTCGAAAATGGCGCCAGGCACAGCTGAGTGACTTCGTTTGGCCAATTCCTGTAAAAGCTGCTGTCATTCTTCGGCACATGTTAATGGTGACAATGGGAGCTTGGTGGGCCCGGCGAAACGTATAACCGACCGGGCCCGCTTTAAAGTTTTTAGCTTCCTGCACCTCTTGTTCCGTTCGCGAGCTTCTTCCCCTTCTCCAGCTGCAAACACATTCGGCGCTCGACCATCTGTCGCATTCTCACTAATTCTAGTTTCTCTGCGTTATACGCTTACTCTTGTAAGTACTACTACTCTCCATTCTCCCATTCCGCCCATCCCTACACTATGATGAAAAACATTCCACATTCGCAGTTTCCACGCTAGCCATCAATCGAACCTACTTTAGATGGTCAATGAGCGCGAATACCTTCCTTGGATGTCTGATTTACTTTTTATCTTTCCATTACAGCTCTGATGTGTTTTCGAGACCTTTCGCTGACTTCAAAAGACCACTTAGATTCCGGCGATCGTCGATTCGTGTGCTGACGAGTTCTCAAGTAACTCTGCATGCTGCTCAACTGATTGTGGTCATTATACACTGGCATGGATGTAGTTGAAGTGGGAGTTTTGACTGGTTCATTCAATACTCATATACAATTAATACCAAGAATACCTCCACTCTGCCTCTCTCTGTCACTGCGCCTGGTAATGCTTTCGATCTCTCTTTCTGTCTTTGCACGGGTATAACATTTGCTTCGCACTCCACTATCGATCGCTCAGAGCATGAAGAAGGTGAAGAGACCGGTCATGCCTGCGAAGACGGCGCTGCCAGCGAGATGGGATGCGGCACCTGTTGATGCGGCCGGGGAGGGCGACGCGGATGTTGAGGTGCCATTCTCGGTCAGGTTGCCACCAGTGCCGGCGGTCGCTGTAGGCGATACGTTGTCGGTGGCCGCCTCGGAAGCGTTCTTGAAAGCAGCGAGAGTGTTAGGTCCAGACGCACTAGGTCATGTCAGTGAAAGCGGACGTATAAAGGAGCAGTGAAGACTTACGGTGGGTTGATAACACCAACCATGCCAGCCTGGCAATGCTGACCCTGTGTGCAGTAGAACCAAACTGGCGCCGAAGCGTTCTTGACTTCGTATGTGAAGGTTGTAGGTGCGACAGCCTCGGCATCGGTTGTTGGGACGAAGCCTGACCAGAAGCCGTTGGCCATAGGCTGGCAAGGGTTGGCAAATGTAGCCTGAGCGACGGAGTGGTTCTTGGGCCAGAAAGAGAAGGTGACGGTGTCACCCTCAGCGGCCTCGAGGCTGTCTGGCTTAAAGACAAGATCACCAGCCTTGGTGCCAACAAGGACCTTGTGGTCGGCTGCAAAGGCAGCGGTGGCCATAGCCGAAGCAGCGAAGATGGTGGAGAAATGCATTATGATTGGTTTGTTGGATAAGAGACTAGCTCGTTTTGGTGATTAGGATAATGCGGGAAGGATTGAAAGTTGTCTTGGTGTGTAATGGATAGTGAGTGATGAAGAATGTGGACCTGCCTGTTGAACAGAGTGCGCAGATTTGCGTCAATTATATAGTATAAGGGAGAAACAGTTGCCGCCCTTTAAGCCGGTAAGGTCGGTATACGTACACCATGCCATAACGCCTTCGAGACTTCAGGCGTCGCGAAGGCACCCTCTCTTGACGCCTGAGCGCTCGAAGCGAGATCTGGGGAAACAGGCCGGCCAATTTGTCACAATGCAGAGCGCCGCTATTGGTCATGTCTGCCGTGCGCGCCTGTGTTGAGCCACTCACCGCTAGGGTAGGACCGTTTCTTGCCTTGGGTGGTCGATGTGGCTGGTCTGGAAGCCAAGACTAGACCCTGATTCTCAGGGCAAACGTGTTTCTGGCAAAGGGATGAAACCTTAGGACTTGGTGGTGGTGAGTGTCGATGGAACACGACATGTTTTGGACAGCCTGTACGGAGCCCGAACACTATTCTAGCTCCCCCCTCACCCGTTGCGTCCACACTGACTGCCGCGACAGCGGACGCCTACCGTCGCGACATCTGGGGCGCAGACAGTTGACAGGCCGTTGAATCCACCGAGACGACTCCTCCGTACGAGCTCATTCGCTTCGCGAAACGTGCGACAGCGTCTACAGCTTTCGGCGCTGACCTCGGGACCTCGGACAAGTGCGGCTTCACGTCGTTCGGTCAAATACATCTCATAAGATTGCATCAGCTCATCACCCAGGATATTTCACCGTCGCGCAAACTAAGGCGACAACTTTACCTATGTTTTATTGCTCCGTGCCTTCGGAGCACGTTAAAGCGTCGGCCGACACGGTATCCCACCAATGCGATGCCTTGCCCAGTGGCTGTGTTCAATCTCCATTTTTACGAGGTCGCCGTTCGTGGACAGAACATTCCAGTTTGCCTGTGGGGAGGAAACGCTACCATATAATGTCGAGTGGTGCCATTCGAGTGTTGCTCTGGTGGTGAGCAGGCAGCCCATGTGCCCAGTTGCTGACCGAGGCTATCGTTGCTGGTGTGAGCGCTACCACAACGGCCAGCTAATTCGACTACGCACTTCCCTGAGTAACAACTATAGCTGTATCGTACAACCCGTAACGGAGAACAGTCAGATCTCGTGGTCGTCGACGTGGCGCTGTTACCGCTACTTCCGGGGCCATAGCCAGTGCTCCGCCCTCTTTCGGTGACAACACCAGGCCTAACTCTCGTGAGATCTCTTTATCGTGCACAAGCTCCGGTGGGGTGTGCAGCATTGTTTTATTGATCGCTGTCCATGGCTACCTCTCATGGCACATCGCATGTAACCATCCGTTATACCCGGACCTTTCCCTCGCCTACTTGACCCTTTGCAGCTAGTGCAAGCCCCTCCCGCTGCTAGTCTTCCAAAAATATCGCAACTCTCCGCATCAACTCTCGTGTTCTTTGGGGCTATGAGCTCATCTGTGCTAATCTTCTGTGAATACCGCTATTTCATGGTCATCTGCTTCGACCGTTGAAGCTAGTGCTGTCGAAATGGTAGGTTATCCCGGGATGTTACTCGCATTTCCACTTCGTTACCCTGTTAGACTGCCATTGTGACGAAAGACAAGCTGGAAGCCTCGGATTGTAAAGTGGAGGCTTCGTGGTGGTGAGAGGTATAAAGGATGATGCACTCGCAATTGTAATGATCACCATCAGCAACGAGCCTTCCAACTCTACTCCTCAATCCTCTACAATAACGACCGTTCCGCTACATATCTCCATTCACCAAACCTTCACCCATCTACCATCAACATCATGCAGTTCTCTAGTGCCATCTCCGCTGCCATCCTTGGCTTTGTCAGCCTTGCTTCCGCCATCACCGTCAGCTACGACACCGGCTACGACGATGGCAGCCGCGCCTTGACCTCGCTGGCCTGCTCCGACGGCCCCAACGGTCTCATCACCAGGTACAACTGGCAAACCCAAGCCAACGTTGCCGGATTCCCCAAGATCGGAGGATACATGGGCGTAGCTGGATGGAACAGTCCTCAGGTACGTACACTTAACTACGTTTCCTCCTTTCTTCAACGTCTAACAATGCATACCAGTGCGGAACCTGCTACGGCGTCACCTACAACGGAAAGACCGTCTACGTCCTCGCTGTCGACCACGCTGCTCAGGGCTTCAACATTGCCAAGGCAGCCATGGACGAGCTTACCAACGGCCAGGCTGCGGCTCTCGGTCGTATCGATGCTCAGTACGCCCAGGTTGCTACTAGCAACTGCGGCTTGTAAGCACTGCGTTCTGACTAAGACGATGATGTCATGAAGAGGAGGGCCATGATAGGCATGCGATAATGTTTATTCACGGGTTTTACGGATGGGGTATTGCATTGCATAGCGTTCCTTATTTGCATGCGGCGGCGTTTTATACATACATTCCTTTAATTAAGTAACGGTTAATGTTAAAGGCAGACCTCCCTGCTATCAAGACATGTTCTTTCTATTTGTTGCTGTGCTCTTCGTCATCCTCAATCTCTTGATAACACTAGAAATCGCGACGCTCTCAAATTCTCCATCTTCACCTCGTCACTGTGGTGAAGGTCGCAATAATTCAGCTGCAGTGTAAGATAAACCCCAGTTTGCTAATATCAGTATAGCTCTTGTAACCATCAAGTACTCACGAAATCTTATACCTTCTTCGCTACTGACCAACCTTTCCATCGGCTCTCTCTCTTTTCATGTTGCGTGTATACCCAACTATCGTCTGTAACTGCCATTGTTCTTTCAGTAATCAGTTTCGTTGCGACACGTGCCGACAAACATGGCACTGCCATGGATGTTTTCGTGAAGTCAACTTATCGCATGAAGTAATGCTATGTAGGCGAAATACCTTCATTGTAAAGGTATCTGATAGATATCATAAGATGACGGCGCTATTGTGCGACTTTGGGTGAAGGGTCAGGCCCGGAGAGACAACACATGTTTGATGCTGTTGAAAGAGTTCGAGACTACAGTCGTGGTAGATGCCGATGCTAGTTCATATGGCGCAGATGATTGCAAAATTTGTGTGTTGATGACATGAGCATTCATTCATGATTTCTATCTACTGACGTTTCATCGTCATATCTGCACGAGATGGAAACGCTTGGTGGTATATAGCTGTTCGCAAAGGAGAGTCATATTCGCAATGACCAAAAGACTTTTTTGTTACGGAAAGGAAGCATGCGTGTCCCAAGAGTACCCAAGCTACGCCCGCATAGCCATTGCGCCCGTGACATGATATTAGATAGGATGTGCAAGAAAACTTGAGGGGTGATTTGCGATTAAGCACCTCGAAACAGCACTTGTTTAACGAGGTGTTGAAGCAAGTAGTCGACCAAGACTTCCACTGGCGAACGATGGCTCCGGGACTGGTGACTTGGCATATACAATCTCGCCTTCAATTGTACTAGTAGATGTCCTTGATATGGAAGCCGCCGACTTGTGCGAGTAGGACTTTGGACTTGACGGAGCCGTCAACGGAGTAACGAGGTCAATCGACTTGGCTCCATAAGACCCGCTATGCGACGGCTTAGTCCTAGGTGGAAGAGGTCGCGTAGTGGCGGGTGTGTATGGAAGCGAATAGCTCACCGACGAGGCTGGGGTATGTGACAGCGAAGGGGCGACGCTAAAGCTGATTTGTGAAGTGGAGTTACGGTTGTAACGGGGTCGAACGGTATCAGAGACGTAGGCGGGTGATTGAAATTTGCGGAGATATTTTGATGCTTCTGAGTCGAAACGCTGATAGCGGTCGGCGCTGTGGTCATCCAATGAGATGTCGGAGAAGGCACATGATGAGCGTTTTGACTCGGGCTGAGTGGGGGAGCGCTGAGGTACAATATCGCGAAAGGCAAAGTCGTCGAAAGTAAAGGTGGCAAACGGCGTATTTGGCGGTGAGTAATGATCGTATGAATAGGTAAGGCTCTTCTCGGTGTCCTTCTTCTTGCAGCTACATGTGCATGTTAGCGAATGGTCTGTGCATAACAAAGTGGGTGTGTGCCATACCTTTCCGAGCAGTAGAGCACAGAGTTACTAGGAACAATAATTTGCTTCTCGCAGACAGTGCTACAAGAAAACATTAGTGTACAGTAGTGAGGGTGTGATGACGACAACATACCAGTAGTTCAAAAAGCTGACCGCCATTGAGTCCTCGTCTTCGTCGGATTCGACTTCCTTATAATGAACGACTTTGGAAGCGGATTTGCTTCCGTGGGAATGAGACCGCTTTGACAGAGGCCTGGAAGGCCGTGCGTGCGCAGGTTGCGACTTTTTGGATTGATGAGACGGGTGACGAACGTGATGCGTGGCCATTGTGGATGTCGATGAACTTTAAAGCCTCACTCGAATAATCGCGCACGGTGCACGATCTTGTTCGAGGGCTGGAAGTCGGGCAGCGAAGAAGCGGTGACACAGGCCGCCCAGTTACTTGCTCCTGATATGACGGAAGGTTCGTGCGTGGCTTTGTTTAGAATCCTTATCGCTTGGGTTCTGCGCCAACGTTTTAGCCAGGAACACTATAGTGGATGTCTAGATCGTGACGATGTACAGGAACGGATATTAATCGATCGATGGGGTAGAACGCCACAAGAACGCGACACCAAGAAGACGTAGACCATCAACTTACATCAACAAGATAAGGGATGTGCGACGTCGGAAGGGAGGGTACCTTCAGACAGGTCCCTGTACTCTCTAGTGGGCGCTGTAGTATAGTTCCGGGGATGACGCGCGCAGGCTGAGCTGGGGGGGGGGGCGATAAGCAGCGGTTCGTGTGGGAGAGAGCAAAGCCGAGTATTTCCAGGAAGCAGGCGGCTTTCAGCGGCAGGGGAACAAGCAATGTATCGGAATTCGATAAGAAGACGAGCGAGGGACTGTGGTCAATAAGTAATTACGAGACCGGCGCCTGCGAATACCGAAGTGCAGTTCTAGAACACGGTTGACGACGACGGCCTAAATATACGGTCGGGATATGGTTGCGCGTGTGGGGATCATTCGTGATAGCCATCGAGATAGAGCCATTGATATCGTCCAGCACGCCATACCGGCACCCGCTGCCCGCTGACTCCTCACCACGAACCCCCACTCGCATCCACCACGGTGCCTTGCTGCACTTTATTTTTTCCCGTTGCAGCCACAGCGGGGAAAGCCTGGCCAAGATGCATCCTTGGCCATCGGAGCCTGAGGCATAGAAGTGTCGTGGGCATCATCGTGTTGCAGCGAATTGCGGGCCGGATCATGCACACGGGAATACTCCAAGGCCCACGTTCTTTGTGCACTCCGGTGCAACTCGCAGCGGGTACCATACTACACGCTACTATCCATTCGGGTGCGTATCGCTGATGCGACACTGTCACATCTTCTTCGTGTTGCGAGCTCTCTCAACACTATGAAGCCATATTGCGTGTGTCACAGCCTTCTTCATTCGGTAATCCGGCGCAACCCCTCTTGTAGTCGACCTACCACGCCGCTGTCGGACTATCGACGGCGTTTTCCAAGCTTACACATCTCACCAGTCGGCTCGCAAGCCGCTACATATCGTGTTTGTCCCTGGTCGACAATTCGCATGTCTGAAGTACTCCGCTTGAGCGACTTTTGACTGTGCATAAGTCGATGCGGGTCCATTGTCTACTCGCGTAATTCTATCCTAGCGGCCGCGCAACAAAAGAGCCAACCGGGTGTTTAGAAAGGTCTTCACCGTCTCGAAGATCGTGAATCACCAGCAAATCTCTTAGGCGTGAAACCACACACCTTACCATGTGCAGCAGTCCACGATCTTCAGGGTGTGTACCCGCAGTCTAGCCTTCATGTGCCGGTCAAGAATTTTCTCTCAACGCGTTGAATCTCAAACAGAAAATGGGTCTTCCATGGATCGCCCTTTAGTGACACGCCACAGTTGGATCGGGGTGGAAGTTGGATAAAACGGCCCTTCCTGTTGATGTTCAGGCACCGGTGGGCAATCGACTTGCTCAAAGTTGAAACGGCTCCGCCCTACCCCACAAAAGTCAGCAACACCTCACCCGATGTCGTAACATGGCAAGGAAAACAAGACGCGGAGAGACCCACTACACGCGTTCAAGAAAGTCTCGAACGTCTGCTCATTGCGAATCGTCGCAGAGATCAAGGCTTCGAGCGCCGGATTAAGGTTGAAGAATTCTCTCAGGGTCGAGACCAAACGTGGAATGACGGACTTGTCGTATGTCTGCGACGTTGTCAAACCCACTTCTCCACAACGATGCAATGACGATGGCTTACGACGTCTGCTCCCATCACAATATCTGGCACTTCCATGCCATAGTCTTCGGAGAATACCGTCGCTTCAATGGGATAACCCCACTTCAGTGCTGCTGTCCGCACTTGGATACGGGACCTGTCATTGACATCAAGTCCGTTGAGAAAGATGTTCGTTTTGATGGCATCGACGACGGCCTCGTCTCCATCCGTAGCAACGACGCCAGCGGCTCCTAAGTGCTTTGCGCAGAGGATGGACAGCATGCCAGTTCCTGCGCCAAGTTCAAACACTCTCTTCCCGTGCACGAGTGATCGGCCAGCCTCGGAGGCAAGATGCGATCCGAGTAGTAACGCAGCTTCCCACGTCCTAAGACCAGTCGTTCCGGACGATGAGATGACGGATCGCGCTTCTAGCAGCGTTACTGTGCGCTCGCGCGATGTGCTGTCGTCATCTAACTTGTCAGGGTAAGAGTACGTCACAGATGCTTTTTGCTGAGCTGCATCGGCTTCGGAGGGCAGATCAGCAATAAGCAGAGTAGTCATCGCTTCCATAATTTCATCTGAGATTTCCTATGAACACGACGAAGAAAAAGGTCAGCACATGCTGGAACGTATCTTTGCCATTGGAAGGAGGATAATGCGATATGATGCGTGGCTGAGCTACAGTGGAAATGAAGCAATGGTGATGAGAAAGGAGACCATACATCCTCCTCCGGGTCAGTGATCGACCTTTCGAGTTTTCCCACAAGTTGTTTTAGTGTCCTCAGCTGATAGCGGGCCGGAGGTGGTGAAGTGAGGTTGGCTGTATCGAACAGATTTTTGAACAACCACGACTGCACTTGCGGCGTTTTTAATGTTGCATCATCCGGCCATCTCATCTCGTGAGGCTCTACCAGCTGGAAATACTGGCGTTGCAGTACACGCAACTGCGATACGCTGCGTGGATCGTCCAT
>JAESFQ010000895.1_pt1 | contig 10870 bp, 16 predicted proteins | sample 9269431 | NCBI WGS metagenome assembly JAESFQ01 (sample SAMN14502588, study PRJNA617103) | algae metagenome | isolation source: Plectolyngbya sp. WJT66-NPBG17 and co-occurring heterotrophs from well... | place: USA: Mojave Desert, Joshua Tree National Park, California | collected 2006-08-06 | reverse complement strand
ACTAAAACCACGTCAGAAAGGTTATACATGGTATCAGAGTCATATCCTCAGTCAGACAATACCGAGACAGTCCTAGCGTCTTCAACCACCGTAGCGTAAGACGAAACACACAAACGCATTCCTCACCGATGAGATACAATACTACTTGGCCACCGCCTCTTACTGTCTCTCTTTCGCCGTGTACAAAGCGCGAGGATTCGTCCTCCTCGTTCGTTCTCGTCATCCGTTTAAACCCAGCGTCGAGAATCCAGTCGTTACAACACCAACACTATACTTTTAGTCCAGAAAAAGGTCATTCGCTTACTCATCTTTATTTACAATACTCGTTACAGATATTTATCCTCATCGCCGATATCGAATATGGCGCCAGACACCCTCTCGAATATGTTGACGCCCTTGGATATCCCGCCTACTACATGCAGCAACGCGTCTTCTATCAACAACATTCCAGGAGCTATGGTCTTGGTCGCCGCTGTCTTGGTCGCAGCGAGTAGTGTATGGCCTGTTGCCGAGGTGATTGTGAGAATGGGTTGGGGTAGTACTAGGACTGGAACTGGGACTGGAACTGGTATGTCCTCACTTCTTCCTCCTTCCAAGCGGCTATGGACAATGGTAGTGTACTTGACAGTGATGGAGCTAACCTTGTCTTCTTAGTACTAGGCAAGAGCACTGCGCATCATTCAGCTGTCATCGGAGTTGACACCCTCGCTAGAAGTGCTTCCGTGGTGGCGAAGAGCGGTGTTGATTTGCAAGGGGATACTGAGTGCTTGGATAGAGGTGATGATGCAGGCGCAATTGTCGCGAAATGAGGTTGCTGTGAATGAAACTACAAACAACGGAACTGCGAAGTCGAGGAAGCAGAGCGACGTATAAGAAAAGGAACTCGCACATGATGAGGGGGGATCCTACGGTAGCAGACAACAGCGTAGCGTCTTGAGGAATAGCAAACAGCGATTCAGTGCGACACCTCATGTGTATAATGAGTAGTATTTCGTCTCATCGTGTACACCTATGCTCCACTCTCTTCGACCTGTTCTCTTGTGCAAGCATAGGAGACCAACGGACTCTCTTCCATGCCAACATGGCACGCCTTCATCTACACACAAGCTCAAATCTGCACCTTCTTAAACGCCAATGTCTTGCCTGGATGCGGCATACTCTGTCTTCCTATCTCAATCTGTGGATGACGTTCCGTCTCGCCATTCGGCATCTTGATATCGTAGTCGAGGAGCAGCCTCGCCAAGATCATCTTGATCTCGTTGGCAGCAAAGAAGCGACCAGGGCAAGCGTGGGCTCCGTAGCCGAATCCCAGGTTAGTCTCATTGGTAGTGACGAACTGGTTGCGCGCGATATCCGCTGCCTTGCCGCTAGCGCGCAGCTTGTAGGAGCGGAGACCGTCGAATTGAGAAGCGGAGGGATAAAATTCGCTGTCGAGGTAGATGGCTGCGGCTGGGACTTCGATCATGACACCTGGGGGGATGTATTGCCCGTTGCTGAGGGTTATGCCTTTGAGGACGCGGCGACCGAAGGATGCTAGTGGGGGGAAGGCGAGTTAGCTGTCACATGTTGCCAGTGTAGTGCGCGCGGATCAAGGTCGATAGGGTTCAACTTACTGACGCCCGGTGGAAAGAACCGCGTAGCCTCCTTCATGTAGCTATCCAGTTTTTCCATCTGCTGTAGAGCGCGAGAAGTGATAATTCCACCGTTGTCGGCTAGGGCATTGCGAATCTCCTCACGAATAGGTTCAATGTACTCTGGCGTGACGGCAAGCGAGTATAGGATGTTGGTGGCGGTCATGGTCGTGGTATGGATGGCGGCGAAGATGAGGCCTAGTTGGTAGTGAGCAATCTTGTCGACTGAGTGGATGCCTCCAGACCGATTGACCATCCACTGCAGCATGTCGTCTGGCTCTTGCCAGTTAGGGTCCTTTGACTTGGCAGTCATCCTCTCCTCGATGATCGGACGCAGAAACTCGGTTAATTGGCGCTCGCGCTTGCGGAGCTGAATAACCTCTGGCAGCCGATGGGCCAAGAATGGCTTTAGCCATGGACGCATCTTCTTGAGGACCGTGACGGCTGCCATGAGATCGAGGGTATAGTTGCTTCCAGCATCGAGATACTCTGGGTCTTGGCATAGCTCTGGTCCCACAAAGACGCGGCCGGAGACTTTGGCGACAACATCGACGAGTTTCTGGTTGATGTAGACTTCAGTCCAGTCCTCGCACGGGGGCATGTACTCTCGCAGTGCGGCGTCGACTTCTGAGCAGATGACTGGGTTCAACCGAACTGACATTGCGTTAGCTCCATTAGCCTGTCAGCAATGCTTCTACCAAAACTTACCTAGCGCTGGTGTGAGGTCAGATTTGATTGAGTGGACGACCACATTTCCCTCGATTGCCAATCTAGTGTATTTGACCTCCATAGTCTGTAAGCGGTTAGCGCTGTCAGATTAGACATCCATGACTCGTGTCTACTTGCATCCTTGACACCTTCGGGGAAGCTGAGGACATCATCGGGGAGTTTTCGTAGCTCCGGAAGCAAGCACAAAGGTACGACGACGTTGACTTCGCCTGGAGAAATGTGAGCGATGATTGACGGTTGCTGTCGAGTATGGCTGACATACCACCCTCTGTTACAACTTTGTAAACAGAGTTTTTGAACTAGAGGCGGTGTAAGCAATGGCGTTTCCCTGTGGCCAGCAGTGGCTTACTTCGGTGTATCCAGTTTGGTAAAGTTTCTTCGCAGATGTCAGGAATTCCTGTCGTTGCTTCTCTCCACCTTGATCGCCGCTGAGGGTCGGCAGGCTTCCCAGGTGGGCCTTGCGCTTGAGCTTGGGAACATAAGCACATATTGCGAAGATGAGTGCAGCAATAGCTGCAGTCTGCAATGTATGCGTAAACTGCGCGAGAGTCTGATTGTCCATGGTTGTGGAATTTTGTGGAGGAGGCACAACGGGGGTGCTGAGGTTTTCAAGTTTACTGGCCATCTTGGAGCGGGGCGGTGAAGTAGACACTAGATCCAATATTGCCAACCTTGCTGATGTTGCGTGTCTGAGACAGGAAGGTAGCTGTTGTCAGAGTACTCGAAGCCACAAGGTGATCAGTCATCCTCCTTTATTTTTGACAATCCCCCAGTCTAAAAGCATCAGGGTCCTTGCTGCGATCAGCACTATACGGTCCATACGGTCCATGCGGTCCATGCGGTCAGTGTCCGAGCCGAAGTTTGAAGATGCTGACGATGGGGCTGCTAGCGATCGAGCCGTCGGTCGACTGCTAGTGTTTGACAGGCAAAACGCCCGCTGATCACTAAGCCAAGCCGTGCAGTTGCGTTTCGGAGTGCCATCTTGGCCTCAGCTCTCCAGATAAACTCGCCTCGAGCCATCCAATGGATAGTCTGGCATTACGACCGAAGGTACCCAGTATGGAGCCTAGATTGACGTGTCGCGTTCGCCTTGAAGGATTGTCCCCTGCTTCAGCGGACGCGTGTCGGCAACCCTGCCTTCACGGGAGGTCACACAGGTGCATCCGTCCGTCCAAACGGCCACAATATGCAACACCGTTGTCTGTCTCTGTCGTCGCAATTCGGCACATGCGCAAGTGTTTGTGCAACGAAGCTGTTGGCCGACAAGAGCTGTTCGACCCTAGCATGCGGATAACGCCTCTTCCGCCTTCCTTCCGCCCATCTCGGCTAGATGATCCTGCGGGGTTTGCCCCTCCCGGGTTGTAATGCCCAAGCCTGGTGGATCTTTTCGTAAAAAAAAAACCCCCCTTCTTTGTTGAGTACTTCAATTGCTGAGTTTTGGTTTTTGATTTTCAGTCATGGTGGTATGCGGGGTTTGCTGTCATACCGACTCAACGCAAGCGGATCTGACATCTTTCGCGATTATCTCCCCATGTCCGCGCTCGTCTCGCGTAACGATGCGATTAAAATTACTGTAACACGGGCTTGCAGTTACGGCGTTTTGCCGGTGGCTGGATATAAAGTGGTACAATGTCCACATTATTTGCCAATAGTTTCTTACCATTATGATTCGTACTCGCTTGAAAGTAAGACGGCAAGGCCGATGGAAGTCGATGCGATGCGGGTGCCTGGGCCGTTGGCCGACATCAGGAAAGTTAGACTTGGCAGCAGTGAACCCACAGACAGAACACTGCGCATGGCGCTGCACAGAGTTTTTCTGATTATACCCAACAGGATGCAAGCCATCATGAAAACATTCAAGGAAATACCAGACGTTGGGTACAGAATCCCCATCCTCACCGTCCATCTTTCGCTTCATGCACACATAGGCTGATTGGGAACGTCACCACACATCAAGCCAGACATGTAGTCACACTCATCACATAGTACTACAACGATCTACACACTGTCTTACCAATGATGGTACGGTATCACGTAACGAATGTAGGACAATGCTGGCCTTCATGACCCTCCCCTGTATTGCGCGTACACAGGTTGCAATGTGGACGAGGAAGAGCCAACACCTATGTCTCAAACGGAACTTGTGCCTAGTGGACGGATTATCTTCTTCATCTTTCGATAGTCATCAATTCAAACATCTAGATTATGTGCTGCAGGCCTGAGTTTAGAAGAGTAGTCATCCATTTATAGCAAGTTATTCTTTGCTCACCTCCCTCCACAAACCTTGAGCGCCTCTTTCAAGCATTATCATCACTCTCAAACTCTGGCCATTAGTGACTTCTAGGAGATAACACTACGAAATACATGTATCTTCCCATATAATTCATCCGTGACATAGAATCACAGTCAATACCAACAACAACCACTCCTACTCTCACACTCAAAAAACACATCCAATCCATCCAATCCATCCCCTCCGTCCCCTACAAAATCTCAGCAACAACCATCGGCCCCGCAACCTCCCCCCTCTTCTCCTTCCCACAAATCTCCTCCACAATCGTAAGCGCAAAAAGCATCGCAGTCCCCGGCCCACGACTCGTAATCACCTTCCCATCAACCACCACCCTCTCCTCACTATACTGCCACCCCGCCTGCTCGACCTCCTCTTTTACACTCGGATGACTAGTCACAGTAACCTTCTTTGTCCCCTCTCCTGCCTCAGACCCAGATTTTTTCTCCGCAGCAACAAGCGCCGTCGTCGCTGCACAGATGGCTGCTACCCACTTCCCTGCTTTGCGGAAATCATTGATGAGGTCTAGGACCTTGGGGTTGGAGCAGAATGTTTTGGCACCGGGTGCGCCGCCGGGGAGGATTAAGATGTCGAAGTGTGAGTGTGCTGTTTGTAGGGGGATGGAGTCGAGGGTTTGGTAGTCGGGTACGATGCGGATGTTGCGTGACATGCTATATACGAGTTCGTTTCAACATCGATATTCACGCGGTTATTCGTTTTCTTTGTTTTTATAAGGGTGCATGATTCATAGGGAGGAACTCACTGTGCGTAGGTTTCATTCTTGAGGGATACACCAGCGGACTTGACTTCGAAACCGGCACGGGTTAGGACTAGCGAAAACCTCTATGTTAGTTTGAGTTGAAGCCCTCCTCTTCTTGTTGGTTTCTTCTTGTTGGTTTCTTCTTGTTGGTTTCTTCTTGTTGACTGCTAAAGTATGCTCGCTGCTTCGAACTAAGGCGCTCTAAACGTACCATCATAAGGAGTGACAAACTCAATCTCCTCAGATCCGTCTGCGACCAACAACAGAGCTCTCGGCATAATGGGACGTAGTTACGAATATTAGCAGATCTACACGTTGGCTAAAGCACGCAAATTGTAACAAGAGTAAGTTTGAGAGGATTTGTTAACAGGAATCGCTGGTCGATCGAGGACAATGATGAACATGCTCCGCACTTTAGCCAAGCGTGACGTATGCTGAGAGAAAAGAAGCCAGGGCTCGGAAAGACATACCGAACATTGCATCCAACCATCTCTCACGCTCCGGCTCAGCGCATCGATTGAAAACCATAGAAACGAAGTAGATTTTCGTTCCACAGAACATGTCACGGCATCACAATAAAGCTCGTATAGTTAGAAGATCGTCAAGGTAGCATTCGCTCGTCTCCTCCAAGTGGTGCCAAACAAATTCATCATCAAGGTTATCACAAAAGCAGACCAGGTAGTCTCCTATATACACACCGTCGCCTGTGTGCCTCCCTTGTGTGTAAAACTAGTACCCCACCTGTATTCTTCCCATGTATAAAGACGCGCCAAAATAGAATTCGAGCCCAGCATCGCAAAACACAAGAATGTGCAAAGATGCGTAATCACCACCTTCTTCTATACATTCGCGAAGATCCCCTAGGATATCTCTCATAAGCTCATGCAGTGAACACGAACCACTCCGAAGACTGGAAGCCTTCATCAGAAATTATAGCGGTTCTGCAGCTAGATGGAGCGCCTGCCTCCTCCATCTTGCTAGCCAGTCGAAAAAAGCAAACAGGGTATGTCACAAAGCGGAAAAGCCAGACCGCGTCTATCGTTGCAGTAAATCGCATCGCGGAAGGTTGAGGTATCAAGGCGGGGGAAAGACGTTTGGACGACAAGCAAAAGGTCTAGTATGACCATGCTTGAGAACTCCAGACACCGAATACATCGTTAACGCAAAACAAACGTAGGTCGTAATAAGCCCCTAGAGGCCCCAAACCAGTGTTTGGGATTGGCATGGATAATGATGAGGAATGCGTGCAAGGATTTGCTGAGATCACAAACTCATAGTCAACCATTCCTAAAGGGCACCCGTTAGCATTTGCCCTTTTATCTTCAAGTGTAGGTTACTTACCCATTCAGCAGGACCAGATGACTGCAGGCCTTGGCCCATAGCACCCATCGGAAGAGCACCGAGATTCTGACCTGGGAAAGGACTTGGACTCGCGATGGCGGTATCCTTCCTGCGCAAAGGCGCCCTTCCAGTTGTATCGTCCGCATCCGCCATTTCGAGCTCTTGCGATTCGGTCTTGCTTTGACCGCGAGCACGCTTCGGCGCGACAGGGACACCGCGAGGCTGAGCCATGTTTATGGAGCTGTTGGACTTGGGCGGACCGGGAGCAATTGGCACTACACCGCTCGGTTTCAGGGATGTTGGAGTGGTAGCTGAGGACATTGTACCGGAAGCACCTCCACCAGAACCGGTGGATTTGGGAGACTCCGACTCCGCCGCTTTGTGAGATGTCGGTGTCGTCACCGGGGTATGCGCGATCGAGTTCTTCCGAGACGACTTCTTGGACGATCGCGTGGATGTCGTACCTACAGGTGCATTGCCGCTACCGCGGTTGCGCTTTTTGATGACATCGGTTTTCAGCGACAAGGGCCGAACAACGCCGTGTAGCTTCAAGAAAAGGCCGCATGCATTGCAGAGTGGGTGCCCCTCTGGGTTGCGCCGCCACAAAGGCGTCGTCTGGGTAAAGCAGTTGGTGCAGGTTGTAGGGGCACCGCCATCGCCTTGCTTTGAGCCACCAGGACTCTGAGGTCGTGATGGGGCTGCTGAATTAAAGCCCGACTCTGGCGGTGAATTCGGCGACGAAACTAGGCCATGCATGCCCTGGTGCAGCATTCCGGCAGCGTTAGGAGTTGAGCTAGTGCGGGGTATTTTCTGGCGTCGTGGATCGCTCCCTCGATTGCGTATGTCGCTTACAGAGGCAGCCGAGCCATGCGTCCGACCAAGACTGCCCCCAGGGCTCCAGTGATCTTGCGGTGAGTGCACCATTTCGGTTCCGCCAATCGTGACCGTCTTGCGTGGGGGCCCAGCGGGGTATCGCGCCTGCATCGGGTTGAATTGATTTGAGAGATTGGTTTCCCATTGGTAGCCAGTGTTGAAGTCAAGTGATCCATCCTCCATTTGCGAATAGTCCTGTGGCATGGTACGGTCTGCAAACGCGCTTCCTTCGTCGTCCTCGGCGTCAGAATCTGCGCCGAAGGTGAACATATTCTCCTGACGTCCCATCTGCATCTCGTGCTGCTGTCGTAGCGGCAAATGGTTGTGGAGTACTTGAGACGGATCTACATGACTCGACTGACCAAAGGACGAGGCTGAGAACGGTAGTGAGGAGCTCGCGCTCGTGACTGGACTGAAGACGGAGTCGGGACCGCCAGCGCCAGGATTGAAGATGAACTGCGGCTGCATTGATGTAGACAAGTTGGAAGGCCGGTGGGGGCCATACGAGGCGCCGCTGTGAGAGTTGCGGATGTCCATGCCGCTCCTGTCAAAGTACATCTGGCTGTCTTCAGGTATAGGCTGTGGAGTGGAGACGGTGGAGGGGAAAGCGGAGCTGGGTGGAGAGTAGTAGTCGGTAGAGTTGAGGGAGGAGGCCATGGAGTGTTGGTTGAACATGTTGGAGCTGAAGGCGTTGTGGTTCATGAGGGGTGAGCCGACAGGAGAGAAGCCTGAGAAGGTGTGCTGGTAGGGCCCGGCCGAGTGTACGGCGGGATCGTCGTGCATAGAGAAGGTGTCTATAGAGAAGGGGACCTGTGCCTGCGAGGCTGGGAAGGTGGGGGGCTGCATGGAGTGGTCGAGCGAGTACTGGTGCAAGTCGGCTTCGGCCTGGGCGTCGGTGGGTATCATGATAGTGTTGACGGGAGGGACCAGAGGAGAGGCTTCTGCGCGCCGCTTGGGAGGCTGATAAGAGGTCAGTGAGGTTCTGCCGGAGCATGATAGACAAAGAGATAAGGAACTCACGCGTCGCTCGTCAATGCTGGTCTTGCGGACGTGTCGTGGAACGTAGCCAAATTCATCCTCTCTGTGGATAGTAGGAGGCACTGAGGGTGCGGAGGCGCGGGCGAGGGAGAGGTTGTGGTCGTTGGCTAGATGCGGCTTTCTTATCGGTATCGCTGGGGCTGTTGGATTAAATGGAGCCGCTTCCTCATTCGACAGTTCGGGCGACAGGCCTGCAGGGCTGCCAACCGACGAGGGAAATATAAAATCGTCTAGGTTCATGGCGTCCTGGGGTGAATGGTGCTGTACCTGCGCCTGCTGGTCCTGCGACTTGCGCAGCTGCTGGGCAATTCCGCTGGGTGCGGATCTTGGCGGCGGTCTTGCGCCCATACTTGTCGGCGGCGGCGGCATTATTTCAGTGTTTTGTGCATCGGAAGCGGGCCTACTCGAGAGAACTGGCAGTTAGCAGCTGGTTGTGGACAATAGCAGTAGTAGGGTGGTAGCGACGCAAAAGCAAATGGCGGCATGCGTACCCTTTATTGCGATCCATCTCGGCGCGACGCATGTTCATGGCCATCATGCGCCATGTCAGGTTCTCCATGCGCTCTGCATTGGGGAGCTGTGTCTTTGCCCGCGAGTAGAGTTTCCAGATTTGCGTGCCCAGCGGGTCGTTCTTCTGCAGTTGCTCTGGCGATTCTGCGCTGGGTGTGCCCGCATCGTTGCCGAATGCTGGGAATATGGCCTCCTGTAGCATGCCCCTCTTGGGAGTGTCTTCGGCCGACGAAACCTCCATGGCGTCCTCTGGTACAGCAAAGTCCATGGATTTTCAGTCGGGGGTGGTGCCCTCTTTGGTGGGCGGTAGTAATTCCAAGTGTGCCTCAAGGGAAAGCGATGATGTAGCTGCGTCGGCGCGTGCTCTGAATCCGATGGGCGCACCCCACGTTAGCTGCGGACCTCAGCTGCAACCACAGCCGGAGTAGGCCCCGAGCGCTGAACAGGCTGACGATGGGTGCTAGCAGGAGTAGTAAGCTTCCAGAAGCCCAGAGCGTGAATACCTGAGAGTGTGGTGAGGCGTGTTGTGTTGGTGGCCTCGCACAGCGACAACGGCCTGGTCAGTCAGTAGATATTGAATCGTCTCTGCTGTCCTCCACGGGGAGCAAGGCTCGAATTGTCGCGTTCCCGGGGGCCAGTGAGCGGCGCAATAATTGAATTGCAGCGATGCGGGCTCCAGCATACGACGGGCAGCCGGTGGCACTGGGTGGGTCGTGAGTCGTGACGCTGGGCCTTGGTGGGAAGAATGAGATGGAGTGTGTGGAGCGTTCGGCACCCACGCTGCCCCCACCATCCACTCTCGGACACCAATCACACGTGCAGCCTGAGTGGCATCCCTGGGCTATGCCTGGACGTGCAGCCTAGGGTCCTGTTTGGGGCGTTCCCTACCCTCCAAGGGCGGCAGCGCCCTCCGCAGTGTCGTCAAATGCGCGACTCAGAAAAGCAATACCCCCAAGCACACGACACGCTTGTCTGACGCGTTTGCTGCCTCTGGGGGGGCCCGCTTGGAGCACTGCAGCAAGACATGCGATGGACCGACGGCGGTTGAGGTCATGGGCCGCCTCTGGGCTGAACGGGAGAATGCTTGCCCTGCCGCTTAGCATGCACGCCCTTGTTCCTATCGAGACCGCCTGAACCGTGCTGCTCGAAAACTTGGGAACCCCGGACACAGGCTCGGAGGTCGAAATATTCGCGGGAAATTTATCGGCTTGCCTCTTGTCCAGACACCAGGTCTTGGAACACCAAGAGACCCTACCTCCAGCGTTAAACCCTCGTTGCGTGGATTCGAGAAGAACTAGAAGAACTACCTACCATTCCATCTGCACAGCGCTAATCCCGGCACGTCACTTTCCTGACGACTTGCCAGTGTTCTCTCTTTGACATATTCTACTGCGCGACCACGACCCACCAACACCAGCCGGCAAAAGCTTACGCGATCAGACAAATCGTCTTCATTGGCTCGTGTCTATTGCCTACCCGCTCCTCTCGACCGTGTACAGCGCCTAGCAGCAAGTCGATTCTGTACGTCTACGCTACTCTGTAGTGTCGATTGTAAAAGTGACTGCGGCTGTAATTTAAAAACACAGGGCAAGTATGCCTTACCGCACCGTCAACGAGACGCTTGTCAGCCGACTGCATGACAGTAGTAGTATCGTGTCTTGTGACCAGCGCCGAACAAAAGGCCTTTCACCGCAACCG
>JAESFQ010000894.1_pt1 | contig 10873 bp, 9 predicted proteins | sample 9269431 | NCBI WGS metagenome assembly JAESFQ01 (sample SAMN14502588, study PRJNA617103) | algae metagenome | isolation source: Plectolyngbya sp. WJT66-NPBG17 and co-occurring heterotrophs from well... | place: USA: Mojave Desert, Joshua Tree National Park, California | collected 2006-08-06 | reverse complement strand
TCAACATGACAAACACGGCATCATGGAGACGAGGAGCATTTTCCATCGGAGTAATTTAAGTGATGTGGTAATCCTTTAGATTACGGGTCTTTGCCCCTCTCCTCCAGTTTTGTCAGTCAACCAGCCTGTTCCTCAATCCATTTCGTTTTCAATCGACTAATCGTACTCGACGACAACCCGGCTGCATCCGCTCCCAACAGTGACGATAATGCTTCGCCAAAATCCCCGTAGAGATGCCTTTGAGGTACAGCCACGGTCATACTTCTTCGACTGAACGCGAACGCTTCAGGTACGGCGGTAACAAGCTCGAATTGAACTTAATTCCACTCCCCGTTCTGTCTCGTACTTTTGGCACTTGAACTGCAACCTCTCCCACTCCTGTGACGATTGTTCGCTCCGGTAAGTAGCCATCCCTCACCACTGCTTTGCGTCCTTGCTCATCTCTCAAATCCTGATACTGGCTCAGAAAATTCTGCAATTCTGCTTCGACCGCTTGAGCAATAATTTGCTGTGCTCCTTGTCGCACTAGCTCCGTTAACGCATCTGCGAACGTTTCTGTTGCGACTGGTGTTTTGAACTCAATCAAGTTATCGTTGTTCAGGCTGTATTCCTCGTCTGATGTTTTTTGTCCTTCAGCAGGATACGCCTTTTTTCTCCTTATTTTCCATACACCAGATCAAACCATAGCTCTCTCGTGCGCTTGGGTCGCAAACGGTGGGCGATTGAAGCGAGGAGCCTATCGCTGGTTGATTCTGGTTCTGATTGCCTCCCTCCTTGTCCATTGGATTCACCAAAGCACTTTACTTCCTCAACTCGATTGGAAGGTTGCCAGTGATCTCGCTCTGTCGATTTTGTTTGCTTCTGTGCTGTGGTTGCAATTTCTTCGATACCTGCGAAGAACAAACCCTATTGCTGCACGCTATCATTTTGAGATTGTTCTAAGTAGGGAGGTGAAATTAAATGTAAAATGAGATGGTAGTCTTTCCTCTCTGCTACTGATAAAGATGCCTGCTCCCCTTCAAATCACCCTGACTTCTGAAGAAGACCGCACGCTGAACGAACTGCGCGTGGCTCAAACTGTGCCGCAGCGAACGCGAGATCGCGCTCATACGCTGCGCCTCAATGCTCAGGGGTGGACAGTTGCAGCGATTGCTGAGATCTTCAACTGTCATGAACACACGGTGCGCTCGACCATCCAACGTTGGCGGAAGCAGGGACTGGGCGGACTGTGGGAAGTTCCAGGGCGCGGAGCCAAGCGCAAATGGCAAGAAGCGGATATTCAGTATTTAGAAACGTGTTTAGAGCGAGACCAACGCACGTACAACAGCGCTCAATTGGCAACGAAACTGGAGCAAGAGCGACAAGTACACCTGAGTGCAGACCGGATTCGGCGGATTCTGCAAAAAAGGGGTGGCGATGGAAGCGGACTCGGCACTCACAACAGCAACAGCAAGACTCAGAACAGCAGCAGATTAAACAAGCCGACCTGGACACGTTAGAGCTAGCCGCTCAAGAGGGGCAGATCGATCTAAAGTACTTGGATGAGGCAGGTTTCTGCCTATACAGTCCGGTGAGCTATAGCTACAGTCGCATCGGTCAACAGAAGCGCTTGGAGCAAGTCCCGACCCGTGGCAACCGCATCAGCATTTTGGGATTGTGGCAACTCGATAAGACTTTTGAATACGCGCTAGCACAAGGCGGGTTTGCGGGAGAAAGTTACATCAAAGTGATGGACTGGATTGCTGACAAAGCTGCCTGGACGCTTGCTCAAACCGGACGCTTCACGCTGGTGGTGCAGGACAATTGTTCGATTCATAAGCGTGAGATTGTGCGGCAGCAATGGCAACGCTGGCAGGATCAAGGCTTATTTCTGTTATTTTTACCGCCCTACAGTGCTCAGATGAATCGGATTGAAGACCAATGGCATCAACTCAAAGTGCATGAAATTGTCGGGCGGATGTTTGAAGATGAGTATGATTTAGCTATCGCAGTCATCAAGGGCATGGAGGCGCGAAGTGAAGCAGGTGGATATTCACTTGAGCGTTTTAAGTTTAATTTCACCTAGCTACTTAAAGTCATTGCCAAATCCGGCTTATCAGGAATGGTGCAAGATCTGAGGTAATACAATTTATTCTCAAATAAGTTTAGTACGATCGTCAGTCATTGAGGGTTGTCCAATGTCAACAAATCCAACGTCTATTTTGTATCTGCTCCGGCAAATGATCCGATTTGCCCCCCGCCTATATTGTACTGACACGATTCTCTGGCTCTTTATTTCTGGACTGCCCGCTCTACCTGGTGTCATCATCCGCGAATTTTTCAACACATTGACAAGCCAATCTTCCTCTCCCCCTTGGGTATGGATTGCTCTACTCCTCGCAGTGGGTCTAGCGCAGATTGTTGCGATCGTCGTCGGACGAATTACCAAAACGCAGCACCGCTTTACTATGAACAGCTTGATCCAGCGCAATCTCTTAGCGAAAGTGCTAGAGCGTCCTGGTGCTGAAGCTTTAGCGATCGCTGGAGGAAACACGATTTCACCGGGAGAAGTAATCAGCTTCTTTCGGGAGGATGCGAGCCAAATCGAAGATAACGTTGTGGGCACAAATGAGGTTTTAGGGGAAGGGATTTTTGCTGTTGGTTCTCTCCTGTTGCTGTTGAGTGTGAATGCGACGATTACGCTGTTTGTATTTCTACCCCTGGCATTCATTGCGGTGATTTTGCATCGGGTGAGCGATCGCATTAAACGTTATCGTCGTGCTAGTCGTCAGGCAACTCAGCAAGTCGCAGGAATGGTCGGGGAAATGTTTACAGCAGTCCAAGCGATTCAAGTTGCAGGAGCCGAAAAAAACGTACTCAATCACTTTCAGCAATTATGCGATCGTCGTCGCCAATCGATCGTTCAAGATCAATTGTTCAAAGCTCTCCTAGACTCCAGTTTTGAGAATTTAGTCAGTTTAGGAACTGGCGCAATTCTATTTTTTGCGGCTCAGTCAATGCGGATTAATCAAACGCTGACCGTTGGAGATTTCGCGCTGTTCGTTTATTACTTAGCTTATGTGACTTATTTTCTAGGCTTTCTAGGGGGCTTTGTGGCACTCTCAAAACAAAGTGAGGTTTCCTTTGAACGGATGGAAGGCTTGGTGAATGCGGAGGCTCAAACGCTCGTTGCTCATCAGCCGCTCTATCTACCCAATTTGACAGGGCGAAAACCTCAGTTTCCTAGCATTCAGCAAACTGAAATCAGCGATCGCTTAGAAGAACTGATGGCTCTCAATTTGACCTATCACTATCCAAATAGTAATCGTGGCATTACAGATATTTCTCTCCAGATTCAACGCGGTAGTTTCACAGTCATTACCGGATCGATTGGTTCGGGGAAAACGACACTACTGCGCGTGTTACTGGGACTATTACCCATGCAGTCAGGGGAGATTTACTGGAATGGTCAACAAATTGCTAATCCAGATCAGTTTTTTACTCCGTCTCGCAGTGCCTACACGCCACAAGTGCCCCAGCTTTTTAGTACAACGCTGCGAGAAAATATCTTGCTTGGGCTAGAAAGAAGTGATGCTGAACTACAGAAAGCGATCGCGCTTTCTACCTTCGATCGGGATTTAGCCATGATGCCCGATGGATTGAATACTCAAATTGGTTCTAAAGGAATGCGGCTTTCTGGTGGACAAATTCAGCGAGTCGCAGCGGCTCGAATGCTGATCCGCCAACCGGAATTATTAGTCTTTGATGACCTGTCGAGTGCCCTAGATGTGGAAACAGAGCAGAGGCTTTGGTCGAATCTATTTCGGTTAAGTTCTCAAACTTGGACACCGACGTTTCTTGTAGTTTCCCATCGTCGGGCAGTGTTAGAGCGTGCCGATCGCATTATTCTGCTCAACAAAGGCAGGATTGAATTAGAAGGAACTTTTGAAGATTTACCCTCAATATATAACTGAGAAATAGTTTCATTTATGTTAGGCTACTTTCGTTATATTTAGTAGTGCCAACTGTAGCAAATGGCAATTATCCTCTCACAGCAAGACTACTGGGAACTCGTTTGCCCTGAATCAGAGGCTCCCCATCTCCCGTCAGAAGTTGATCACACTTGGAAGTACTGTAGTGATGTAGGAACTGGCTATTATCGAGAAATTCAGATTCGAGAGGGAATTGAGCTAGCGATCGCGGAAGACTACTTCCATGAAGATCTCAAAATCATTACTTGCGATCGAGAACATCCCCTAGAACTCAGCTATACGCTGATTGGAACCGCGACTTCCAATCTAGACTCTGCCCATACAGGTCAATACGGCTTTTGCGGCAGTGGCATGGCTCCAGGTGAAATTCTGCAGCTCACTGCTGATCAACGCAACTTGAGAGTGTCACTTCATCTTGAGCCTGCTGTTTTTCAGCAGTGGATGTCAGGTATTCCCAGGCAAATACCTGCTGAAATCAGTGATTGGTTGAAACCCTACGACCAACCTTATTATACTCAAACTAACCAAACCACAACGACAATGCAGGCGACGCTTCAGCAGATTTTACACTGCCCATTTCAAGGCTTGACGCAGCAGATATACTTGGAAGGCAAGGTATGGGAACTAATCGCGTTGCACCTTGCTCAGGCTATCGAAACGCCTTCTCGTGAGCCTAAATCATTGAGAGCAGATGATATCGAGCGAATTTACTATGCTAAAGATGTGCTGGTCGCTCGGTTGGATGAGCCGCCATCATTGATTGAGTTAGCTCGGTTGGCGGGGATTAATGACCATAAGCTGAAAGTAGGGTTCCGACAAGTGTTTGGTACAACTGTTTTTGGCTATTTGCATGACTATCGGATGGAGCGATCGCGGCAGTTACTAGAATCAGGAGATCTCAACATTGCCGAAGCCGCAAAAGCAGTTGGATTTGTGAATCGGAGCCATTTTGCGATCGCGTTTCGTAAAAAATTTGGAGTCAATCCGAGAGACTATCGGCAATCTGTCTTAAACCGAGAAGTAAGCTACAACTCCGTTCACCGTTCAAAAAACTCCGTTCACCGTTCAACGTGATCGCTGAATGCGGATGATCATCCGATATTCTAGTTGAGAATCTTTCCTAGCTGTTTTTCTATCAGCTAGGCGATGGGCGAGCACATTGGGGAGTGGTAGAGTCATGAATAAATCAATCATTTTAGTCGGGATCAGCGTTCTGCTAGCATCGCCTTGTATGGCGGCAGAAATCGATCGAGCAGGTGAACAAAAAGCCGACGCTACAGAAAATGCAAGTTCTCCTGATAATCGTAAAATTTCCACCTTGAAAGATTGGCAGCAGCCTGCAACCACAGTTCAAGAATGGCAAGCGCAGATTCAGGCACAGCAGACGGGGAATGAGGAAGCCGATGAGGAAGAAGTTGTAATTACGGGAGACCAACAGCCTAGCGGATATCGTGCTCCCAATGCTTCGACAGCAACAAAGACAGATACACCGATTCGAGACATTCCACAATCGATTCAGGTGATTCCTCAAGAAGTTCTCAGAGATCAAGGCTTGAATGCAACAAGCAATCCTTTAGGGAATGCAGTACAAAATGTGAGTGGTGTTACCAACTTAGGACTTTATCAAGGCTTTGAGAACAGCCTGAAAATTCGCGGCTTCACCGTTTCAGCCTTTGATGGTAACTATTTCCGAGATGGCATTCGATACTTTACCTTCGGTGCCCTTGAAACGGCTGATTTAGAGCGAATCGAAGTTCTCAAAGGTCCAGCATCGATTCTGTTTGGTGCGGCAGAGCCGGGAGGTGTGATCAATCTCGTCTCGAAGCAGCCATTACGCAATTCGTTTTACTCGCTTGAGGGGTCGGCTGGGAGTTATCGATCGGTTCGAGTCGGAGCCGATTTCTCCGGTCCAATTAATCCAGAAAAAACGGCACTCTATCGCTTTAACGGATATTACAAAGATGCAGGAAGCTTTCGAGATTTTGTCTCTAGTGAAGGTGTCTTTTTATCGCCTGTCGTTCGATTGAATCTTGGGCAGAATACAACACTTACGCTAAATGCAACCTACCGGAATGAGCGACGAACGACTGATGATGGATTTGTTGCGATCGGCGATGGCATTGCTGATCTCCCGCGAAACCGTTTTTTGGGTGAACCTTTCCAACAGTTTCGGGTTGATGATTTTAGTATTGGCTATCTCCTCACCCACAACTTCAGCGATCAACTAACGATAAGAAATGCATTCCACGCTCAATGGGTAAATCCGCAACGTTACTATCCACTGCGCGATTCACTTGATGAAACAACTGGAGAGTTGTCTCTATTGCAATACTTCGCTGCTGGAGAGTACAAAACCCTCAACACTCAGACCGATTTAATCGCAAGATTTTCAACAGGCTCAGTTCGGCATCAAGCGTTGTTTGGGGTTGACTATGGTAAGCAGATAGACAGACCCAAATTCGGGATTGGTGATGTCTATCGCACAACTAATATCTTCAATCCAACCTACAGCAGTGAAAGATACCCCAAAGAGGAACTCTATAACTTCTTTCGAGATGACAGCATTGATAAGTTCGGGGTCTATCTCCAAGATCAAGTCGAATTAGCCTCGAATCTCAAACTGCTTCTGGGTGGACGGTTTGATAGCTATTTCCAGAAGCGTAGTACACAGAGTATTGGTGAGCCTAAAGAAGAATTTGAGCAAAGCGACAGCCGCTTTAGTCCTCGCGTTGGGATTGTTTATCAACCGATCGTACCGATCTCGCTCTATGCCTCTTATACAACATCCTTCGCGCCAGGATTTGGAACAAACCGGAATGGAAATGGTGAGCCTTTTGAGCCTCAAACGGGTCAACAGCTAGAAGCAGGGATCAAAGCTGACCTAAATCGAAATCTAACAGCAACCCTTGCATTCTTTGATTTACGCAAAAAGAACGTGACGACTGATGATCCAAATTCGAGTGATCCCAACGACCAAGTACAAACTGGAGAACAACGAAGCCGAGGCATTGAATTCGATTTAGCAGGTGAGATTGTTCCAGGTTGGAAAATCATCGCTTCCTATGCGTACATTGATGCGATTGTGAGCGAAGATGAATCTGGTTTTCAGGATAAACGATTGGACAATACACCTAGAAATGCTGCTAGTTTGTGGACGACCTATGAACTACAGAGCGGCAACCTTCGAGGATTAGGTCTTGGATTTGGACTGAACTTTGTGGGCGATCGCTTTGGTGATTTGTCAAATACTTACGAAATTCCAAGCTATGTTCGCACTGATGCTGCTATCTTCTACAACCAGGACAAATGGCGGGCTGCAATTAACTTCCGCAATCTGTTCAACACAAAATACTTCACAGGTTCAGATGAAAGTCGTCTAGGCGTTTACGTGGGTGAGCCGTTTACTGTAACAGGCTCTTTGTCAGTTGTTTTCTAGGAGAATTAGATGAAATTCCGCGATCGTATCTTCTACTTGTGCTTAGGACTGCTGATGTGCCTATTGTCAGTTGCTTGCAATCCCGATAGCTCTGCTACACGGTTACGTGTTCGCGGTTCTTTGGATTCTTCTCGCCCTGCATCAGAATGCCGTGTAATTCAGCATAGTGTAGGAGAAACCTGTGTCCCTCTCAATCCTCAGCGAGTCATCACTTTAGATCCGATGAGTTTGGAAGGTGCGATCGCGTTGGGCATTCAGCCGATTGCTACTGTCGATGTTGACCTAACTGCTCCCCAACTCAAACGAAAAGCAAGCAAAATTCTCAGTGTAGGAACCAATGGCGAACCCAATCTAGAAAGGATTTTGGCATTGAAACCTGATTTAATTTTAGGATCTGACTACTTAACTTCCGTTTATCGCCAAGCTTCTCATATTGCACCAACTGTGTTCACGAAATTCAACCATAGCGGTGACTGGAAGGATATATTTACCTTCGTCGGTGCAACTTTAGGACGATCGCAGCAGGCTGAGAAAGTCATGGCAGACTATTACCAGCGTCTAGCAGCATTCAAAGCTCAAATGGGCGATCGTTTGCAAACGACAAAGGTATCGATCGTTTATTTGTATGCCGATATGATCACGGTCTATACAACGGTTGGCTTTAATGGCAGTATTCTCAAAGACGCAGGTTTAGCACGTCCTCTCTCACAAAATTTAGATTTAGAAGCGACTCAGCAGAAAGGTCTCAGCACAATCCAGTATAAGATTTCTAATGAGATATTTGATGCAGCCGATGGCGATATCATCTTCGTGATTGCTAGTCCAGATGATCCTAAAATCGGCAAAATACATGAGCGTCTCCTAGCCAATCCGCTTTGGTCAAAACTTAAAGCAGTGCAGCAGGGCAAGGTTTATGAAGTTCTGGACTACTGGATTGGGAGCGGTCCGCTGGCTGCAAATGCTGTAATCGATGATTTGTTTAAGTATGTTCCTTGAACTTGTAGAAAAAATAGCCGCAAAGACCGATCGCAATCATACTTAATGCACAAGTCGTATAGATTAAGGCAAAACCCGCTCCAGAACTTGAACCGAAGATTCCACCAAGCCACCTAGCTAAGCCTGTCGAGGAAGTCATTGCAGGTTCCACAACGCGATCGCCCAAAGGACCTGCTACGAGTGCTGCCAGTGCCGAAAAACACTGAGTTAAAACCGAATTTGCCGCAAACACTCTTTCCTGTGCTTCAGGGTTGACTCTCGTCATCCAGATTGCTGTTTCGGAACTATTCATCAAAGGGAAATTGCACGAAGAGCAAAATTGAGCGGGGAGCCACACTTGAGGAACTCGCCCTAGTCCCACCGTCATTTTGCTCAATCCTGCACCAATCATCCCACTCAACACTCCTCGGATTGGTTGTTTGAAGCCTCCCCAAATGCTGACTACGATCGCGCCTGTCACTCCTCCAATTCCCGCTGCTATTCCAATCTGCCCCAATACTGCCGCACTTCCATTTGTTCTTGCCAAAACCATCGGGGTATAGAGTGCTTCACCGAGATCATGCACAAACCAAAACGGCAAGATTATGAATAGTATAGTCCTACTAATCCAGGTTAGGACGTATAGTAGAGCCATAATACATGATCAAGGATGGCTATGGCTGCTCCCTACAGCGAAGATATGCGCTCCAAAGCAATTGCCGCCGTGAAACGGGGTGAACGCAAAAGCGATGTCAGCAAGATGTTTGGCATTTCTCGCAATACGCTCGACTTGTGGCTCAAGCGCGAAGCCGAGACAGGAGACTGCCGTGCCATCACGAACTATCAGCAAGGCGGCCGACACAAAATCACCGATTGGGAGCGCTTTCGCGTGTTTATCAAGCAGCAAGGCGGCAAGACGCAAGCGCAACTGGCAGCCTTGTGGGGTGAAGGTGTGACACAGCAGAACATCAGTGCCGCGATACAAAAATTGGGAATTAGCCGAAAAAAAGAACATACGGCTACCAAGAACGCGACGAAGCCAAGCGCGAAGCCTTCCGCGAGCAACTGAAGACCCGACCAGCCTGCGCGTGCAATCGGGCGTTGGTCAATTGCGAGATGAATTAGGCAGGAACAGGAACGTTATGGAACTTGAGATAGTGGATTAACAAGCGGATGGAATGTTTCAGCATGTCAACGGATTTGGAATAGCACAAGGTTTTGCGATGTAACCGTGCTAGATAGTGACGCAGACGAATGTTTTCCCCCTCGACTCGGGTCATATACGTCTTGCTGACAATCTGATCACCTGCTGGAATAAAGCCTGGATAGACGGGATTGCCATCACTGACCCAGAAATAACAGTGCCAAACCGCAATCGCGTCCCACAGTGCACGAAACGTGTTGGCACGATGATCGCCCACTACCCAACTGAGAATTCCAGGTTGAAAGTGATCCACCGCCGTCCAAATCCAACCCTTGTTACGCTTGCTGCCAACAAAGGTTTCGAGTTCATCGAGTTCCCCCACTTGGGGGATCTGCTTTGGGTCGTAGCTATCTGGTAAATTCTCTCCAGTTTGTTCAATCCAGTTGAGAATCGTGACGTGCGAAATCTCTGTGACTCGACTAATTCCGCGCACCCCCATGCCGTTGACGTACATCTTCAAACACAGCCGTTTCACGTCATCGCTGTAGCCTCGAGGCGTATACTCGTCGAGAAACTGGCGTTTACAATCGACACAAATATAGTTCTGCTTGGCTTGGCGATGCCCGTTCTTGCGAATATATGTTCCCCCACAGTCAGGGCATTTCATTTACGTCATGCTCCTACTTCACTACCTGAATCTAGGGTCTAACAGATCTGGTATTGGAAATCTGAAATTCATCTCTAAATTTACCAACGCCTGCAATCGTGTATGTGGATGAAGCAGGCATCGACAATCGCGACGAGTCCCGTATGGCTACTGTCCGATTGGGCAACGGTTCTACGCCCTCAAATCTGGCAAACGCACCGAGCGCGTCAGTTGGATTGCCGCCCTCAAGCAAGGCAAGCTAATAGCACCGATGACTTTTGCAGGATCCTGTAACCGAGACCTGTTTGAACTATGGTTAGAGAATTGTCTATTACCGCAACTGCAACTCGGCGACGTGATTGTCATCGACAACGCCAGTTTTCACCATTCTCAAGCGATTGAGGAAATGGTTGCACAAGCAGGGTGTGAACTATGGTATCTACCGCCGTATTCCCCAGACCTCAACAAAATCGAACATTGGTGGTTTGTGCTGAAGAATTGGATGCGACAGCGCTGGGATGAGTTCGAGAATTTTCGTGATTGTGTCGATGCTGCTTTCAAGCATTGTCCTAACGTGCTTCAGATTAGTGTGGGATAGGTTGCCACATCGTGCCACGTCCAAGAACGAGTTGCTAATCCTGCGCGTTGTGCTGCGGTGGATTTCAGCCGACTGTGCTGCCAAATCCAATTGAAGTAGCTCA
>JAESFQ010000893.1_pt1 | contig 10877 bp, 11 predicted proteins | sample 9269431 | NCBI WGS metagenome assembly JAESFQ01 (sample SAMN14502588, study PRJNA617103) | algae metagenome | isolation source: Plectolyngbya sp. WJT66-NPBG17 and co-occurring heterotrophs from well... | place: USA: Mojave Desert, Joshua Tree National Park, California | collected 2006-08-06 | reverse complement strand
TGCTGAGCCTGCGATGAGTCAACAGTAGGTCTCTGTATAGCAAGCAAGACGGAAAGGAAAGCGCCCGCCTCGTAAGAAGACATTGCTTTTGGGCATATGATCCTTGCGTTACCGGTAGGTATGAGGTCAACCCAGGTGACCAGCCCGGGAGTCCATTTTACATCCCATGTCACCACCGAGGCTAATATAGACTTGCCCCATATGTCGTCGACATGAAGCTGCAGGCCCAACTTGTGGTCATCTTCTGCTTCCGCGTCGGCTTGACCATAGAATGCAGCGTGGGCTAATTTTCGAACAGTTGCTGTGTACCACGGACCAACAAGGCCAGAGCCATTAAATGTATAAGAGTACAGTGCATTGCTTATGCCCTGTTCCCGAGCAAGATATCTTGGAGCCCAAGAGAATGGTTGTGGAAGACCACGTAGGCTATGCATGGAAGCTAGCATGGCCACTTCTTGTGGTCGGGAGCGGTAGATATGCATGATGCCGTCTTCGTATGTCCAGTTCGGCTGCCACTGCAGGCCGAGCAGTGCGTAGAAGCCACGCGCGTAGTCGACATCATTTTCAGTATTGCGATTGGTAGAAGAGAGCGCGATGTCTGCGAGATTAATCCCAGAGTTTTGAATGGGCTGCAATCTCTCGAACCGTTTCCGAAGTGCATCCCATCTTCTTGGTTCGACTTGAGCTTGCTGTTGCAGAGCGGAGTAGACGTCTGCGAAGCTGACCACGTGTGTAGCAGTCACTATCAGCGCCTGCTTGGCGAGCTTTGCTTCTTGGTATGTCCAGATGCGTGTCAACCACTTCCCGCAGATTAGAGCTGCAGCGACCCGCAGAGGATCACCTGAAGGGAGATTCAGAGCGAAAGAATCCAATACAATGACTGCATCTGCGTTGCGATACACTGAGTGGAGGCTGTTGATTATGAGGGTTTTGATTTGCGTCAAACGGGAGTCGCTACTGCCGGGATCGGATTTTTTGGGGATTGCCAACAGATCGAACCATATCCACTCGTAGCCGCACTGAAGCGCCTTGTTCATGATCTTATTGAAGTGCGACATCAAAAGCCCTCGCTCATCCTGCTCGATCCTTTCATCATTGAACTGCAAGCCCATTGTCTCGGCCCACACATGCGAGATAGCCGCGTAGGATGAACCTAGGATTCTAAACTGTCCCCACTTGTTTACGCATAAGGCTTGATTTCGTCGTCCAGCCTCTTCCATCAAATGCAGAGGGGCGGAAACGAAGAGAGATGAGCTGACCATCTGCTTATTTACATCTATAAGCCCTGATATCGCTTCTTTTCGCTTCTCTTTCGACAGCCGTGGCATGGTGAAGGGTGAGGCGGCCAAGGCCAATGTGTTCGCAACGCCCATTATCGCCACTTTGCCGGCAAGCTCATAGAAGCGTTGATTCCCCGGCGGTGGATAGCGAGACTCTGGTCCCAAGGGATAGAGGCGTCGGTCTGGTAGTGGTGGATAGTCATGGAACAGCGCGGCGACTTGGTCCACGGTCCAGTTGCGGAATTCGTTAAGAGAAGCCTCTAATGCTCGTACCGGTCCAGAATAGTTAGTGCATATCAGCTCTTGTATCTTGGTTCTACGAGCTTTATCAGCGCTTTCTTCGTCAGTCCAGGTAAGAGGGACGTGATTCAGGGCCATTGTCGAAACGACGTAGGAAGTCGACAACAACGGGGGAGTCGTCTGAGGACACGGAATATGTATGGGTTACGCCTTTCAATATACATAGGAGAGGCGTGCGAACGGCCAAGGGTGTTATGGTCGTGATAGGCTGACGCTGGTTTAGCTGGCGCCACAATCAGTGCACCACAGCCAGCTGCGACCCTTTGGAGTAACCCCAAGGTGTTGTGAAATGATCGCTGCCTAGGACATGGCGACATGCGAGGCGCTTACGCGGGGTGAGGGGCTTGGCACAATGACTAAGCTCGGTCTGGGCCATCATTCGCCATTTACCATCCAACCTGTCTCGTCAGCTTCAGCTCTCTGGAGCATTTCTGTCGTTCTCTACGTCGTCCTCTTCTCTTGCAAGTGGCACGACGTCCATGTCGTCATAAGATTTTGCGTATTCGATTGCGCTCCGTCTACCATCAACGCGCCCCCTTGACCGGCCCTCCCATGATGCCTCCACTCGTCCTTCAACTGCTCCGCCGCAAATTCGACCCGGGCGTCCCATCTGGCGAGTTCTCCGACCAGTGGAAGAACCCGGGCGATGTCTTCTCTGTCCTCCTCATCCTCGGTGGCGATGTCGTCGCGCGTGCGTTGGCGCAGCTGGCCGGCTCGCCCGTGACGCCAGTAGCCTTCTCATTCGGTGCGTCGTCCTCGCACATGGCCGCCGTGGTGAGACGCGTACGGTAACCGCGTTCTATGTGATCCCCGCTAACCGCCTTGTCTTGGGCGCTGTAGGGTGGGTCGCCTACGCTGTCACGGCCGTCGTGTCTGCCGTTGGCGAGAACAAGCTTATGCCGCCGGCCGACTGCGCATGCAAAGTTATCAACGGGCGTACTGGCTACGTGCGCGACAACTCTAGCTGGATCATCGGCCGCATCGTGCGCGACTTCGAGAGCTGGATGGATAAGGGCCAACGCGACGGGCCCATTCGGAAACACCTGCGCGGAATGCTTGACCAGCGGTGGGAGAAGGACAGACTCGCGGCGGAGAAAAAGGACCCAGGGTCGCAAATCAACGTGGCGAGGCCGTCGCAAGCGGGTCTCTGCGTCTCTCTATACAAGGCCGATCATGCTAGACAAGGGTATCCGGGCTATGACCTGGTTTATTTCATCGGTTTCGCAACTACCCTCTTCCAGCTAGGCATTGCGGCAATCCCGTGCGGCGTGTTTGGCCATTGGGGCATCTTCTTAGTTACCGTTTCTGGCATCTTTCTCTCCTTTGCAACAGGTAGTCTTTCGCAGTGGTCCAAGGAGAAGTGGGCGTGTCGACGCAACTCGGACAAGACGGTCATCCTGACAAGAGGAAACGGCAGCCAGCATGCTATTGTCATTATTGGCGATGGCAAGGGATTCGATCTCGAGGACCTCGCTGCCGGGCCCACCAATGTGGATGTATCCGCCTCTTACACAACCAGAATCGCCGTGACTCTTCTTGCTGCATTATGGATCCTCCTTCTCATCACTGCAGCCGGCATAAAGCAGAACACGTGGTTTCTCCTTGCAATTGGCGGCATTGGAATCCTGCAGAATATCTTTGTCGCTGGGTGGAGGCGCTTCCCTGAGGCTTTTGGTGTGCCACTCATCTTCGACGGCGTCATTGGCAAGCCAAAGGTCATGGATACGCTATTTGCGGTCGAGGAGGCCTACCCGCGCGTAGGGAGGAGTATGCTAGATACATTCTTCCCTGGCAAGTTGCGCCCTGAGGAAGAAAAGAAGTGGCAAGAGTTTGAGGAATTGGCCAAGAAAAAAGCCCAAAACAAAGTTCAATCCTAGATTTAGGTTGTACAAGCTCTAATTTAAACTACTTCATAAATATCCGGGATTCTGAGCTCCCGTAGCCGATTTGCACTTTACCCTGTTGTCTCCAATGTTTCTCCTAGCCCACTAGCAGCTATTATGTATGTGCTACCCTCTTAAAACTGCGTCTCGTTTTGACGCTTTTGACACTTGATCTCCCTGCAACTGGAATCGGGATTACGGCCTGTGTTCGTTTTAGCATGATTGGCAGGTCGACCGATCCTTTACGAGAATCTGCCACCGTATATATGTACTATCAGCCGAACCTCTCGCTCGTGAATCGCAATGCAATGCTGAATACTAGATCAAGAATCTAATCCTAGATTCCATGCCGTCAAGACCCTTCTTCACGCGCTATTCCCATCGCTTCATACTAGCACGTGGATACGTTACATCGCCCGTCCCCACTATATTGCATTTCCTATCCCCACGACCAGCTAATCGTCTTATCCTCAGCGTCGTCAAACCAGAACACGTACCGATAATCATACGGACGCGAGTCCGGGTTCGGGTTAGCGTATGCAAGCCGTAATTCACGTATGCCTCGCGCGGGCTGAGTGACGCTATCCCACAGCTCAAACACGGTACTCTTCCACTTCCTCGCCATGTCCTCGCTCATGGTAATTCGCAGTTTCGAGTCGTAGAACTGGAATCTGAATCTCATCTCCTTGATCGCTTTGGCCATGTCACGCCACTTTGGGTCGGGGGAGATGGCGAACACCGCTAGCATGCTGTTCAGCTGTGCGATTGGATCGTTTAAGGCGTATCTCCTCAGATCTTTGTGAAGCTCGAATTGGAAATACACGTTGGGTGAGCGCGCGACTAGCTGGACAACGCGAGCAATGTCTGCGTCGTAGAATTCCCACACGCCTTCTTCGGACGCACGGCTGTGTCGGACTAGGCTGGTGATGTTTCCACGGTACCGCATCATGATGTCCTCGGTAGCTGGCGGGTAGAAACTGTGGATGTACCGGGCGTAGTGGTACGTGGATTCTAGTCGAAACGTGGTTTGGGCCATATAGATGAGTCGGAATTCGGCCCGGATTTGCCGACAAGTCTGCGTAAGGCAGCGGTAGAGTCCGACAGGTTTGATCTCGTCTTCATGGCGGAGGTGCAGGGACACAGGGCCTGCTTCGATACAAAAGTCGTAGATTTTGTTTCGCAGTTCTATATGCGCTGGGTTAGCTGTGTTGGAATTAACTAGACCAAGAACGCACCACCCGGGAGATCAAGGAGGCGACTGTTCGAAGCGTTCACTGTGACATGCTGCATCTGCACTTCGACAGCGGCGATACCAATTCCGATGAAGGGTGCCTGCTCATAGCTTCTGTCGAAGTGAGTATCTTTTCGATGGGTGCGAAGGGTAACGTACAGGTAGTATTTCGCCATCTGCGAACTTTTGTCGTTTTTGGGTGATGTTTGTGTGAGATGAGAAGCGGTGGGAGCATCGGAAGAACGGTACGACCGCCAAGCCATGCGGGATTGCGCGTGTCGTCGGGTACCTGCATGGTGATGGGGAGCGGGGCTTCACCTTCACGTGCAATACGCAATCAACGTGTGCAAACGCGCTTGACTGTTTAGTGGGAAGGTAGTGCATTCACTCACAAAGATAAAATCACCCCGAAAACGTGAAAGCGAGTAATGAAACAGACATGGCTTGGTGATCTAGATTCGCGCAAGATATAAGAAACCAAATCCACTATCGTCAACGTAAAGCCAGCCGTAGATCTTATGTACACAGCATTTTTACCCCATGCCAACACCGGACTACTAGCCGCAAGGAAAGTCCTGGCTAGACCAATGGCGCAGAGTACTTACACACGCTTTCACGTCCAGTCTTAGCTTCGAAAAGGATGTTAAAAGCGTCCATGGGTGGTGCACCCATCATGATCAACGACTCCCGTGGATCTGTCGTACCGACTCGTGCCATGACATCCTCCATTACCCGCTCAGACTGAAAAAGCAAGCGGATTTCAGGAAGTTTGCTGCAAGTGATCTCGATCTTTTGTAAGACACGATCCAGGTACGGACGAAAAGCGCCGGACGAGATGCTGGCGAAGAAGTCGTTGAGAAGGGAAGCAAAACGAAGGCATGCGCTAGCCTCAGTGAAGGTGACTTTGAATACGGGATACTCCGCGCAAAGGCGCACGAGTGGTGTAGCGTCGTATCGATGGCCGAAGTACGTGATGATCAGGATGTTGCCTTGCACTGCCGAGATGGCGGTGCTCGTCTTCGTAAGAAGCTTCTCAGTACAGCGTCTAAATTTTAACTCTTCTCTCGCAAGCACTGGTTGCTTCAGTTCGGGATAAAAGGTCTTGAGGAATGCATTCGCGGTGATCTGGTGTATGAGGGTAACGGTTTTGGACATGGACATTGATCCGAATTCTGCACGTGTTTGTCGGCACACATTTCGTAGGCTGCCGTACAGTCCACAGCGCACATCTGCGTAATGTTCCTTTTTAAGCCTAGGGTGCCTTGGGAGTTGTAAAGCTTTAGATTCGATGCAGAGCTCGTAGATGCGGTTGCGAAGCTCGGCAGGCAGCGCAAAAAACGGCGGTGTGGACATTGTGGTCTTTTCGATTTGGCGAGACAAATATAGTGTTTAATTGCAAGTGTGAACACTGTGTATTGTGTGCGGCTAGATATTCATGGTGATAAGATGGGAGATTGCCAGCAAGTCAGGTCGCAACGAAAGGGCAGCGAGGAGGAACGAAAGAGCGCTAAGGTTTATTTGGTTAGCCCGGCGTCTAGCGCTGGCCCACGGGTGGCCCCACACAGGCATCAACTCTGCCTTCTGTACCATGCGAAACCCATCCCGTAGGGCCTAGCATAGAGCCTCAGCTCTAGAGTAGCTTGGTGACGGCTAGTAGCGGTTCGTACGAATCTGCAGTACGTGGATACCAGTCAATCCAGCGTCCTCGACAAACTTCAGCACTCTCGGAGCTGCCCATTGGGGGATTGTGCCAGTCCTGACTGGAACCCACGGAGGCTGCTCAGCAAGTTGGAGGTTGAGATATGGTTGCGAGATCAGCACACCGATGGAACCGTGTCCCGATCGTATCGCACCTAGCGCTTTGAGGTGAAGAATGGCAGCCTCCAAGCTATTGTTGTGTTGCCCATAGGTAGCCAGTTTCTTCGGTTCATTGAGAATCTTGTTCAAATCTAGTAGAAGTACCGAGCCATAGGTTTGGGTTAAACTGTGATCGCAGATTTGATTGACGTAAGTTGTATCGATATCTGTTGAGAAATCGAACTCGCAAATGAGGCCTGGGTCCGCAAGGCGCATACGAAGCAGCGGGAGGATGTCGATAGTGTGGTCTTCTGGATCGTTCGCCCCGGGGCTGAGATCTAGAATGATTCTGGCGAAACTATGTCCTTTGCTCGTCTCAACACCATCTTCCGCCAGTATGGATGACGCGAAGCGGACACTTTTGAGGAAATGATATATCTCGCGCGTCCACCCGAACTTGAAGTTGTGAGCGATATAGAGAACCAAACTCACCACAAATTGTCCACGACACTTGGGTGAGGCCTAGGAACTGATGGCGCGTGCGGTCGATCTCGAGCTCGGGCTGAATCTCTTGTGAACGTTTCATGTCTACAATACTGTCGTTGTTGCAGAACGAGTAGACTTTGTTTCGCAGTTCTGCTGTCCTATCAGCGTAATGTCGCATGGTAGTAAGATGAATTATGCTTACCGCCTGGTAGGTCCATGAAACAGAAGGTTTTATGAGAAGTGGCCATTGAAGGATTGATCTTGTTTGTCAAGCCGCTGGTCGGATTCTGTACTGGTGCTGCTTCGTGTTGTGGCTATCAAGTAGAGAAATGGGTAAGGAGACTGCTGGTCACTAGTCCGGATTCAGCCCATAGAGATACCAGGCAGGGAAATGGTCCGTACTTTGGAAGGGTCAATGCTTTTGTACTTTGACTCTGCCTAGAATGATGCGTTATATTCTTGTATGTGGTGCACGGTTGCACTTGGCTTCCCAGACCCTCCAAAATACTTACAAATCTGAACGATCTTTGCTATCGCTCAGTCACTCGGCGGCTCAATTCATTAAGATGGCCTTGGTGAGCGAGTGAACATTTTTGAGATGGCAAAAGGATGCGAAGAGGTGAGAAAAGCGAGGAACAACCAGATCAGAGACCCAAATATGCTATTCTAGGTAGCTGAACGCGAGTTTTGCTACATGGCCTTGCCTTCAGGCGTGCTATTCCAGGCGTGCTCGAATTGTTGCCAGCCACCCTGCGGCTCCTCGCACATCTTGAGATCACTCACAACGAAGTCGTAATACCCTTCAGCAGGCAGTTTTCCTTGATTGACAGTGCCGCCCATGGCGATATTGATGAGTATCCTGAAGTCTTCCATGCGTCGCGTGCCCTCTGGAATGCTGCCCTTCATGACTGGCCGACCGTCAATGTACCAGATCATGCGGCCTCTCCACCCAGGTATACCCTCTTCTTCGATCCAAGCGAAGCCATAGGTGTGCGGTTGCCGTGGCAGATCTGGAAGGGATGTCTTGACAACGCGATGCTTTTGTGCGTCCTCGCCGGTGTATGATCCCCAGTGCAAGCACGAATGGTTCTCCGTCTCGCCGTTCCAACTCTCAGCAATGTCGATCTCGCCGTCAGTGGGCCATTTGAATGGATCCGCGGGTAGCATCCAATATGCAGGCCATATGCCTGGTGCGGAGGGAGGTAGACAGGTCGCTGTCAGGTATCCACGCGGTCGCGATAGCGTCTGGTGCGAGGTCAAACGCGCAGATGTGTAGCTACCGTTCTGTACTAGGGCGCGCACGATCAGGCGGTTGTCGTGATGGAACGAATTGGCGGGATTGTCCGTGTACATCTGCTTCTCGTTATTGCCCCAGCCATGGTCGCCAATCTCGTGTCGGAAGTTTTGGGACACGGGCGTCGCGGCATTAAAGGACGGCTTCCAGTACACGCTCTCGCCCTGCGGTGGGGGTATGTTTTGGGGCGGGGGAGGCTGCGCTGATTGCGGTCGATTTTGGGGGACGGGTGGCGGCGCGCCAGGCTGGGGAGTATGGGGCTTGCTACCCTGGGGGACGGGCGGTGCGAAGGACTGCTGTTGCGGAGGCGGCGGGCCCCATTGTTGTTGAGGGGGACCCCATTGCTGATTCTGAGGTGGATATTGTGGAGGATATTGGCTTCCAGAGTATTGCCCTGGGTTTGCTGGAGGATAGCCTTGTGGCGGCTGCTGATAACCTGTGGGAGGTTGTTGATAGCCTTGAGGAGGTTGCTGGCCCGGATAGCCTTGTTGATGATGGCCACCGGGAGGCGGCCCGGTAAATTCCGAGAGCTTCGCCTTGCCTTTTGCTAGGAGTTTGTCCAAGGCGCCTGGCATTTTGTCGCGATGCCGTGGTATGAAAGATGCGGTGGTAGGATGATGTTTCCGCTTCAAGCCGAACCGCCATGACGCAAGTGGGGCCGCACCCCGAAACAGCGCCGACGACCTCTACAACAACACATACATCATCTATGAACATGAGTTGCGGCTACGGTGTGTTCCTTCATCCTCGAATAGATGCGAGTATGCCATGGTTGTCCATGAGGCCCCAGCGCTCTGTATGCGATTGCACCCAACATGGCCATGCGTCTTTCTCGCAATAAATCAACCTCTTCAAGCTCCAATCCCAGCTTCTCTGTATTTCTCTCTCTAGTCTTCTTCATTCTCCAGTAAGATTCACTTATTCCCTACCATTTTCTCATTCGTCATGCTTCCCTGCCGTGTGCTACAAACAGGCGTTCACCCACGTTACACATGTGACGTCACATCTCACCACAACACAGCCAACCAGCCACCCCATAGGAAACAGGCAGAAGGCAAGTCTCGCCCTTCAGATCGCCATCAACAGCCGTGTGAAACAGGAAGTGCTTTCCATGTTCACGTAGGCCCTGCGTCATCCCCCGTCTTGGAAGTAATCAACATGTCTCAACAGCAGTCACGCCGTGTTGCACACAGATAAACATAACACTGCTCGCAAACAAGACCCTCTCTCTTACACTACACCAACGCTGTCACCTCCCACTTACCCTCCTCAGACCTGCTACACCGCACCACTCAGCGTTTCTCACGAGCCCAATTGAATCAACATGTCTTCCATCGTCAAAGCTCTCAGCGACCTTGCCACGTCGCTGGTCGAGCTCGTAGGGTCTTTCTTCACTACTGCCGGCGCACTGCTCCAAAAGACGGCCCAGTTCGCCCTCAATTTCGCCACCGAGATAATCGACCTCGTTGTTAACTTCTTCCGTGGTCTCGTGGACCTTGCTGGCGGTATCGTTAGCTTCCTACTCGGTAAGTTGATAGAGGGACCTCCGACTCGCGTAGTAGAACAAGCATGGATACTAACAATGTCATAGGCAATGTCCTTATGCTGGGCGTTGTCGCCGCTGCTGTCTTCGGCTTCCTCCAGTACCAGCGCAGCCAGGGCAAGCAGGTCACCGTCGGTAACAAGAAGCTGAACTAGGCCCAAGCCACACGACCTAACCTCTACGAACTATGACATTTCGACTACCGACGGTTGAGCGACATGAACATGGTCGGTCACGTGGCGTTGGGTTTCACACCTCCTTACAATGGGCGAGAAATTGTATGATACCCCTTGATGACGGCAGTGATATGGCGCACGGCGCGGAGAATTAATAGGCTATTGCTTCTATAACATACCAAATCAAGACATTCCTGATACTTCTTGCTCTAAACGCCCAAGTCTTGGCCCACCCTTGCCGTGTCGCGGGGCTTACCCTTTTAGGATCTCAATACCATTCCCCACCCTGCCAATAGAATCAACCTATCCGTACTGCCATCTAAAGACAAGGTCTGACTATGATTTTGCTCGAGTCTGCGATCCGTACTGTACAGCAATTCTACAGTAACTCGTGCAACAATGTTAAGTCTCAATCCCTTCGCACATAAGACTTCGTCATATCACCGTCTATCAAGCACAACCGCGGACAGCGAGAGCGATACATGCGCTTCGCCAAACTCGAGCACTCAGAAAGAAGAACACGATGTAGATAGAGACCTGTTGCTCGCTAGCAAGCCTCGTCCATCACGACGTCGGTCCTGCATACATGCGTGCGGATACCTCTTTGCCACCCTCTTTGGCCTTTCCATCGGCCTCGGCGTGAGTCAACTGTCCAACCTGGAATACGGAACCGACGGATTCATCAGTACGTCCCCTTCCTTTTCCCCGTTTCCACAGGCCCCATGGAGAGTCTTACCTCGACGCTGTACCCCACACTAACCAAGCCACAGCCCAATACGGAAGTCCACACCGCAACGTCGAACACGTCTCCTGGGTAGTAAACGACAGTTTCGCCGGTCTTCCCAGCGCCGAGACGGAGAAGACGTGGGAGAGTCTCATGACTATCG
>JAESFQ010000892.1_pt1 | contig 10882 bp, 7 predicted proteins | sample 9269431 | NCBI WGS metagenome assembly JAESFQ01 (sample SAMN14502588, study PRJNA617103) | algae metagenome | isolation source: Plectolyngbya sp. WJT66-NPBG17 and co-occurring heterotrophs from well... | place: USA: Mojave Desert, Joshua Tree National Park, California | collected 2006-08-06 | reverse complement strand
CACCCGTTCCCCGGCCCGACGTTGACGAGACCACAAATGCCATCGTCAATGCCGCCATCGCAAGCAGGCAGAGGCGCGAAGCCGCAGCCGCCGCCACCGCCGCCGCAATGCAAAACCAAGAAAACCGGCGCTTCTTCGACCACACCATGCGCCAAAGCGGACCCACCCCAGTAACCGCCACAGATCATCAGGCGCAGGAAGCGTCGTGGTACGCCTTCCGTACCCACCACGAGCAGATGACTCGGGAGTACCATCTGATGCTGGCCAGGAACGGTCTGCAACGACCGGTAGATCCTGCCATGGACTCACAAGCTACGTTCAATGCATTCCACTCAGTACCTAGCGTGCTGCGTAACGTGCCAGGTCAGGGTATAAATGTTGGTCAGCACTTGATTCGTCAGGAAGGCAGGAATGGCGGTCGTCAGACAAATCCTCCTTCACACGCACCTGCGGAGGCAGTAGCTCCTTGTTGCGAATTTGATCATTGCAATGGGTTCTGTGCGCTTATCCAAAATCCTTAGTAGGCGCATGCTTAGACGGTGAGTCTGTATAGATAGCCGCACAGAGACTGCCTTGAAGACACCTAGTACCGCAGTGGAGGACATGAGAATATGAACAAGCCCAAATTTGAGGGATGATGGGAATGCTTAAGTATTAGGTGTAAGCTAGAACTGAGATTGACAAGACTTAGTGAAGGAAAGGGGTATATCAACCAACCAACCAACCAGTCTAGACCATGCAGAAAGTCAAACGCGTGCAGATGCAACCATGAAAGCAAAACTGAAAGACGCAAAGTAAGACTATGTAACGAAACCAACGCCTAGATGGCCTCATTCTGGAATGGTGAAAACACTTCGTGTACGTAGACTTGCGCAGCTACATGGTGGTCGTAAATCTGTCAAATGAAAAGATTGTCAGCATGCTATTTCCTCTCCCTTGTCTCTCCATCCACAGGCTTGACGCTTGTGCTGCCTTCGAGCGGAGGAATGTAACCTAGTTGCTTCTCGCTGCCCCCTTCCATTGGCGTAAAGGGCGTGAAGCCGCCTTCAGGCGACGCCTGCCACTTTGCCATGTCTTTCTTCAGCTGTTCTAGCTCTTTCTGGAAACGGTTGCCGAAGACGTCGATGTAATAAGTGGCACCGTTGTAGACACTCCAGATGAAGACCACGGTAAGGAACAGACCACTAGGCCAGCGGTACCAGAACCAAACAGGGCAGGGCAACATCGTGAGAACAGCATAGCTGTATTGGATGAACATAAAGGCAGGCTCCTGCATGAAGTCGGGAAGCGAGAGGACAATCTTGCCGATCCATGTTTTGGCGTACGACTTGCGCAGCCATGTGAAGCTAGTAGGTCGACCAGCGGCAATCTTATCGCGACGGCGTACCGTGATGAGGAGGTGGTAGCCGAGTTGCCAAAGAGCATATGGGAAAGTGGCCCACAACATCATCTGGAATAGACTGTAGTGGTGAGGTGAGGTTGAATCGGAGTGGCGGATCTCGTAGATGGCGGGATAGTGTTTTTGCTGATATTCTGGCGACAGCAGGTGAACAAGGCAGTGTAGCGTGACGCAGGGCATAATGTGGATGAACAGACTGCGTAGATTAGCACGTGAACGCAGTTGAAAGACCTCGCTACTAACCTAACGACCTTGTCCATGCTGTGGAAGACGAGAGAGTTCCGCCACATGACGATGGCGACGGCGTTGTTTCCCATGCAGAGACAGTATGTCGCGATGAACAGGCGCTTAGACTGCGGGAAGACCCACACGGTCAGAACAAGTAGTATGTTGACAAAGTAGCACAGGTCGGCCAGAAAATAGTGGTAGCCCTTCTTGTGGTAGGTCAAGAAGCGGATGGGCATGAAGTAGAGCAGCTGCGCCGTGTACCAGTGTGGGAACAGGTCGGGATGGCAGCCGACCAGGTATCCTGAGACGAAGATGTTCATGACAGCGGCGATGAAAGAGGCCTTTTCACGCGCAGTGACGGTGAGGGACTCGTTCCAGCGACGGTTCAGACGATCTACCGAATGGCGCATGCGCCTCCTGTACTTCTCCAGCTGTTCTCCTTCGGACGGAACCCTGCGTCGCCATTCTTCGACGACGCGATCTTTTGTAATGCCACGGTTCTTCGCCTGGTTCCTGATCTTCTCGGTCTGGGAGGCTATGGAGCTCTGGATCTTCTCGATGCGCTGCGACAGGGCGAGGTTCTCGACAAAGTCGAACATGGTAAGCTTCTCGACAGGCGGGAAGAAGGCGGCATCTTCGAAATCGGACTCGTCATGGTATGAGCTGTTGGAGAAAGAGGCAGAGCGGGAGAGACCAGGGTTAGAGTCGTCTGGTGCTGGACGGGTCGAGAGATCCGAAACTCCCAACTGTGGCTCTGACCTGGACTTGGGCAGAGCACTCGCATCCGCATCTTCTACGGCGGACATATTGGGAAGTTCCTCCTGTACGATTTCGAGACTAGAGGGTGTTCGGCGATGGAGGGGTTTCTTGAAGTGACGCGGGGGCGAACCTACGGCCATGGTGGCTGTTAGCTGCTGTATATCGGCGATTCTGCCCAGAGTCCATGTTTGGAGCAGGCAAGGTATGTTATGGGAGACTGCGTACAGTGACGATGAGCAGCTTAGATCAGATCTAGTCAGACCCTATGCTCTCATGACAAGGCGAGTGATGTGCGGGGGTCCTGGATTGTGCTCCTCTCAGAGATTCGGCGCTTCTGGGGCAAAGGTCGTGGGTGAATGCCAGCTGGTGATTGGCAAGCTTCACAACGTCATCGCAGGCACCGGCGGTGGCATGCGAGCTGGAGGTGGTCACGAGGAAAGGTGGTGTTGGAGAGAGTAGTCGATAGAGGCGGTGCAGAATACCCCAAGGGTGTCGAGTGGGGATACAGGGAAATAATGTGTAGGGAACCAGGGCCGGTGTAGTCAAGCTCCCCGGCCTGCCTGCCATGGAGGCGCTTCGTCACTGTGGGCCACATGCACGGCGAGCTAGCTACTAGCGCGCTTTGGCCGTAAACGCGACTACGCGCTCCAGCACCACGATAATCACGGGCTGGCCCACCCCGCGACTATCAACCCGCGCAACACGACCATCCCACAGCGCAACCACCGGCATAGGTGCTGCGCAATTCAACCGCCATCATGGGGAAGCTCGTGCGGCTCGAGATATACAGTAGGTACTCTGACGCGCAATTGCTTGCATACACTAAACATACATGCGCAGACTTCAAGTCCTACCGCGGACGCCATACCCTCCTCTTTGGCGACTCGTACTTCACCTCCATCATCGGTCCTAATGGCTCTGGAAAGTCGAACAGTATGGACGCCATCTCCTTCGTCCTGGGAGTCCGGTCGTCCCATCTGCGATCGGAGAAGTTGAAGGACATGGTCTACCGTGGCAGGATCATTCAAGAAGCACGAATCAATGCCGATGGCACCGTGACCGAAGCTGGCGGTGACGCGAATGGTGACTCGAACGGGCAATCCAATGGCGACACACAGGACAACGGCGATTCGCAGACCAGCACACAGCGCAACGACCCCCAGAACGCTTGGGTCAAGGCTGTCTTCGAGGACGATGCTGAGCAGACACACGAGTGGCAGCGCACCATCACCAGCTCTGGCTCCAGCGAGTACCGAATCAACAATCGAGTCGTTACCCAGAAGCAGTACGGCGAGGCGCTTGAGGAGCACAGCATCTTGGTCAAAGCGAGGAATTTCCTCGTCTTCCAGGGAGACGTGGAGAAGCTCGCGACCACGGCGCCCGAGCAGCTCACCTTGCAGGTCGAGCGCATCTCTGGCAGTCTGGAGCAAAAGGCCGAGTACGATCGCCTGAAGGAGGAGTCCGAAAACGCCACCGAGGACAACGCAAAACATCTTCACGAGCGTCGCGCCATCAACGGAGAGCTCAAGACATATCAGGACCAAAAGGCCGAAGCCGACGAGTACGAGAAGAAGCTGGCCGAGCACGATGAAGCCGTCGTCACAAAGAACCTATGGAAGCTCTACCTATACCAGCAGGTCATGGAGAAGGCGCGGAACAAGATCGCCAGTCACCAGGAGGAACTCAAGGAACACAAGCGCAGCGTCGAAAAGTACCATCAAAGGCATGAGGCCGAAAGGCAGGCCGAGGCTAAGATCAGACGAGATCTTAGCAAGACGGACCGGAATACCAAAGCCAAGGAGAGGGAGATTGAAGACGCCTCCAACGAGCTCGCACCCATCGAAGAGAAGATTCGCCTTTCCAACGAGACCCGCCGAAAATACGAGAGCCGACTCGACGAACTCCGGAAGAAACGCGACGCCGAGAAGAAGGCTGTTGAAAAGTGTCAGAAAGATCTTGACCTTGTTCAAAAGGCCGAGAAGAAGTGGGAGGATGACTTCAAGGCAGCTGCTCAGAACCAAGGCCGCGAACTTTCAGAACAGGACCTCCAAGAATACGGCCGACTGCGTAGCGAGGTCACAAAGCGGACCCACGGAGACCAGATGCAAATAGACAAACTCAAGCGGGAAGTCGAAACCGATAGGGACCAAGTCAAGAACCTCCAGCAGAGCGTTGAAAACCACGAGAAGGCCGTTGAGAAGCTGAACGCAGACATCAGTCAACTGGAGGAGCGCCAACAGGCTTCAAAGACACAAGTCAAGGACCTCGAAAGCGCAAGAGCCGCCAAACAGCAGGAACTTGACCGACTCCGAGCCGACCGAAAGCAGATCGAGATGCAGTACTACGAGAAGAACCAGCTGCTGCAAGAGGTTCTGAAGCAACTTAGCATTGTCGAAGGCAGCCGTCGGGAGTCAAGGAAACAACAAGAAGCCCGCAGGACCATCGATCGCCTCAAGACTCGCTTTGGATCTGAGAAGGTACACGGCCGATACAAGGATCTCATTACGCCCAAGATGCAAAAGTACCGCAAGGCCATTGGTCGCGTGCTCGGACACCAAATGGATACTGTCATCGTCGACACGGAAGCTACCGCCAAGTCCTGCATTGAGTATCTCAAGACAGAACGCATCGGTGTCATGTCTTTTAATCCACTCGATTCCATTCAGATCCAGGCTGTAGACCCCCAACTGAAGGGTATGCACGAAGGCATGCGACTCGCCATTGACTGCATCAACTACGAGCCCAAGCATGAGCGCGCAATGACTGCGGCCTGCGGTAACACCATGATTTGTAACACGGAAAAGCTCGCAAAGGAGCTCAGATACACAAGACGTATTGAAGTAAAAGCAGTCACCTTGGACGGCCGCGTCATTGGCAAAGGCGGTACGCAGACGGGTGGTGAGCTTGACCGTGACGACGATTCGGGCGAACAACAATGGGACGAGCGATCTTACCAAGCGCTTCTAGACAAGAAGAACAGATATGAAGAGGAGCTTCGTGCGCTTCCAAAGCAAGATCGTCAGTACACCCAGGAACAGGCTCTCGAGGTCGAGCTGCTAGATCTGCAAGAACAAATTGCTCGAGCCAAAGAGGAAGCCCGAGCACTTGGTCGCAACATGGAGAGCGTCAAAAAGGAGCTAGCGCATCACAAGAGCGAGTTGAGGGGCGTTCGACCCAACTACGAGAAGCAGGCACAACGACTACAGGATCGAGAAGCAGAACTCCAAACCTATCAAGACACGGTTAACCAGGTCAACGATCAGGTCTTCGCCGCATTCTGCCAGCGGCTCGGTTACGAGTCCATTCGCGACTACGAGGCACAACAGGGTACTGTCCAGCAAGAGGCAGCTGAGAAGCGGCTTGAATTCAGCAAACAGCGCAGCAGACTTCAGTATCTGATGAAGCAGGTCGACTCCTCGCACCGAGGTGTTGAAGAACGTCTCAAGCAAGCAGAGGAGGAGATTAAGCGCAAGACTGCTGATATTACTGAGCTTGAAGCCAAGCGAGAAGAGCTGCAGAGTGCCCGGGACATTCTTCAGGCCGAGTTGGAAACGCTGCAGGATCAACGACAGCGTTTGGAGCAGAAGCTGGCTGATCGCGTTGCGGCTGTTAAAGAAGCACGACGCACTCTGGACCAGCGCAACGAAAAGGTCAAGAACGTGCTCAAAGAGGTTGATGAAGAGGATGCAAAGATCAAGTCGAGTGCGACGAACCGCTACAACGTGCTCAAAGAGTGCCGCGTCAACGAGATCAAGATTCCGCTTACCGAAGACTCAAAGCCACTGACCTCGTTACCGATGACTGACATGCCGCGACCAGACGATGATGCCATGGACATTGATGAGGATCCAGATTCGACCCAGCTACAACCGGCAGAGGTGGATGACTACGGCATCGAAGTCAATTTCGAAGAGCTGGACGAAGAATTGAGGACGGAAATTGTCGAGATACTCGAGAGCGTAAGTACCCAAATCGATGTCTTTCTTCCAACCCTGGCTAATGCTGTGCAGGAGGATGACCAAGATGACCGTGTCAAGTCTCAAGCTGGCAATCTGCTCAAGGCCGCCGAGTCCAAATTGACTGACGTGATCACGAACCTCGAAACCGACATCAACAAGGCTACTCCCAACATGCGCGCTGCTGAGCGTCTCGCTGCCACAGAAACCCGTCTCAAAGCTATCGACGAGGCGTTTGCCGAAACGCGCAAGCGTGCAGCTGCTGCGAAGAAGGCGTTTGAGGAAGTCAAGACCAAGCGCTATGACCTCTTTATGAAGGCTTTCAACCACATCTCTGAGAACATTGGCGGTACCTACAAGGACCTGACAAAGTCGCCACAGTTTCCGCTTGGAGGACAGGCGTACCTCGACATGGAAGATAGCACAGAGCCGTACCTCGCGGGTCTCAAATATCACGCCATGCCGCCGCTCAAGCGTTTCCGCGACATGGAGCATCTTTCCGGTGGTGAGAAGACTATCGCCGCGCTTGCTTTGCTGTTTGCTATTCACAGCTACCAGCCCTCGCCTTTCTTCGTCCTCGACGAGGTCGATGCAGCCTTGGACAACGTCAATGTTAGCAGAGTAGCCAAGTATGTGCGCGAGCATGCCAGCCCTGGTATGCAATTCATTGTCATCTCTTTGAAGGCAGGCTTCTTCCAGGAGAGTGAGACGCTGGTGGGTGTCATGCGGGATCAGGGCAAGATGACGAGCAAGTACTTGAGTCTAGATGTAAGCTGCTCCCTTATCCATGTCAACATGGAACATTTGCTAACTATATCACAGTTGAGGAGATACCAACCTGCTTGATGTTTTCGCATGATACCGCTGCCATTTTGCTGCAGCTAACGATGGCCATCTCGTATGAATTGTGCATTTTATACCTGGTTGCCTTTTTATGCATCGTTCGGTTTGCGGAAGTCATATAGCTACTGTAGTCTACTGTGTACATCGGCAACTTTATGTGTTCAGCAACTATGCCTTCAATACTCTCTCAGCCCGTTCACGATAACGCGATTTCCCGTGATCTAGCATAATGACCTGCCTATCCCGTCTCATAGCGCCCCACCTGCGTCTGACGGAGATAACGCGCTTTGTTAATTGTTACAGCAACTGCGCGTGAAGCTTACAAATTATCACCATGACAACATTACGAAGAGTCATACCTCCAACTCATGAAATCCCATAGCTAAGCTCGCTCTTCGCGTTTTCATGTCTTTAAGGGTTCAACTTTCTTAAAGTTGCAAGCACGACCCCGCCGCAATGACCCCCAAACTTTCGGGCCACGATCTCCCTGCCAGTGAAACCTCACCACTTCTACCAAAACCCACCGGCAACGCGCAGACGATCGATGTGGAAACTGGTATCGCACCAGAAGGCGTGCATGCAGAAGATGGAGGAGATATAGAGCGACAGGTCAGCCACGGCGATGCGTTCAAGCACCAAGGCCTGCCGGAAGTCAGAAAACGGATGAAGTACATATTTCCGGCGATAGCTATCGGAGTAAGCATTCCATAGCTTTTCAAAGCGCGACTCTGGCAAGTTCTCGAGGCTAATCAGTACAATAGGTCTTCCTTTCGTCCGCAGACCAAACCCTCGTCATAACTACCTACGGCACAATCGGTACCGACTTGCATGCGCTATCTTCGACGTCCTGGATCGCGACGGGCTACTTCCTCACGCTATCTGCCTTCCAGCCTCTCTACGGAAAACTCTCGGATATCTTTGGCCGGAAGCAATGTCTGCTGTCCGCGTATCTGATTTTTGGAATCGGGAGCGTAGGATGTGGTCTCGCGAGGAATATTGGCGAGCTCGTTGCTGCAAGAGCTTTTGCTGGTATCGGTGGAGGAGGCATGAGTGTGACGACAAGCATCCTGCTGAGTGACATCGTGGGGTTGCGGGAGAGAGGTCAGTGGCAGGGCTATGTCAACCTGGTATACGCTTTCGGTGCGTCTGCCGGCGCGCCTCTCGGTGGCTTGCTCGCAGACAGCATCGGATGGAGGTGGGCGTTCCTGGCGCAGGGTCCAATGTGTGCTGCGGCCTTTATTGCTGTGGCGTTGGTGCTTGACCTTCCAGAGCAAGACCACTCGCACTGGAAAGAGAAGATCAGAAGAATCGACTTTCTCGGCGCGGTGATCCTGATCTTTGCCGTCTTTGGATTACTTGTTGGTCTCGATCGCGGATCGAACGTGTCCTGGAACAACCCCATTACCATTGCCGGTCTCGCGTCTACGCCGTTGTTCATCGTCTTTGTGCTGGTTGAGAAGTACATCGCGAGTCATCCCTTCGCTCCTGGCCGCATTATTCTCAACAAGACACTCTTCGCATGCTATCTTTGCAACTTCTTTTCCTTTGGAGGATGGCTGGCTGCGCTGTTCTTCATACCCCTCTACTGGCAAGTAATGGGCGACTACAGTGCTTCCAAAGCTGGACTATTCCTTGTTCCATCCATCATCCTTGGTGTTAGCGGCTCGCTCTTCAGTGGCTTCTACATGAGGCGTACAGCAAAGTATTACTGGATCACTGTGATTGCGTACACGAACCTTACTATAGGGCTATCTTTCCTCCTCCTATTCGCTGGAATAGTCACGGAGAGCTTACCGGCTATGGTGGTTGCCACATGCATATGCTCTTTCAGCAATGGCATCGGAGTAACGACGACTCTCATCGGCCTCATTGCAAACGCATCTCATACCGATCAAGCTGTCGCCACAGCCTGTTCCTATCTGTTCCGCTCTCTCGGCTCAGTCTTTGGTGTCTCCATGTGCGCTACGGCATTCAACCAGACACTTCGCAAGTCTCTTCAGGAGACGCTGCAGGGTGACGATGCGGCTGAGATTGCAGAGCGTGTCAGAGCTGGATTGGCTTACTACAGGGGCCTGGATCCGGCGCTCAAGAGCATCGTCAAGGAGTGTTATGGACGGGCTACTAGGGCGGCACTAGGTGTAGGCATTGTGCTTGTTGCTGGGAGCGCTATCTTCGCTTGGTTCATTAAAGAGAAGAGTCTGGAAGATGGTAAGAGTAGGAGAGTTGATCCTGACGAATCCGTAGAATGAGCAAGGATTTTGATGGCATAAGGCCTTTTGGGGCGTCACTGGGATACCAATAATTCGTGTCGGCTCTTCTTCGCCAGGACTAGGTGATGCAACAGGACACGAACCAACGCCGCTCTTAGGTAGCGTTCCCAACGGTCAGAATTTATGTGTTCTCCTGGACTCACCGCTCGGTGCTGGGCATACATGACTCCGCACCATGGTAGTGCGAGTTTTCCAAGACAGTGTCTTGGGGGGCTCGAGAGACGAAAAGGTCCAGGCGCATATGCTTGCCATGTAAATAGGATATCACGGTTACACTCTTTGGCTGGCCTCTCTGAGGTATTGACGGACAAGATCTGTGTCAAATGAACCCGTGAACAATACCTATCAGCGGGTCACACTTGTTTCCTACTGCAAATTGCAGTCACAATTCCAATGCTGTATCCGTTCCGCAAGCAAGACTGTATGGATGTTAGAGCTTCCGGTGATTGAGGCCGAGGTCGCGAGGGTGGGCAATCGCATGAGCACCAAGCGCTAGTAACACGCTAACCATGGCGATGATCGAGAGCCCACGATCCCTACCCTTAGTCACACACTTACTCTTACAGCAGATCACACGATGCCGCCCAAACCAGAGCCTCGATGCAAAAAGGAACGTACTCCTACGGCCCGAGAAGTTGCGTAGCTGGATCGCGTACTGCGCTTTTCGAGTGCCCGATGACGTGTTCCGACACCGCATTCCCCAAGCCGCATGTCTCCAATGCACCGACAGAGCATATGCACGGTACAGTCACCTCGATAGTGCCCGTCCTCCAGACCGCCTCCACGAAGCATCATTTTGAATGAAAACAGAGACTTCGAGACCAGGGGAAAACCCACCCTGCGATGGACCGTTTGAGTATGACACAGACCGTTATGCCCGCATTTGGCTCTTATCGTACCCACTCCTGGCCCAGAGAAGTAACACAGACGCATCCACCCCGCGCACTGGTATGCACGTCGCGCCCACAGTTTATCCCGACCACGCTGTATTTGACAATGACGTCAAGTTCCATGCGGGCGCGTTCCTGGCGCGGGCCGTAGCCGTAAGTGTTCCAATCAAAGCAGCGTCGGGGCACCAATGGCACCCTGCCAGCTGTACAAGCCATCATCAAGCATGAGGCCATTCACAAGAAGTAGGGCTTGAGTGGGAAAGCATCCGTTCCGGAGCTTATTCCAAGGGGTCTGTGGGTCGACGAAGCGTGGGGCGTTTGTACATAGTAAGAAGGACCCTGGTGGTGCCTAGAATCGGGCCTGGCTTCAGGGCTTCGCTTCCTTTCAAGCCATTCGGACCGCTTTTATCCCCTTTCGCTACGAGTCAGGTTGGTTCTTATACATATCAGGGAAGTAGAGTAGGAAAGCAGGCAGGAACCGAGAGGAACAAGTAAAACAGCAAAGTTTGGTCGATATGAGCGCCGCTGTAAGCATAT
>JAESFQ010000891.1_pt1 | contig 10883 bp, 11 predicted proteins | sample 9269431 | NCBI WGS metagenome assembly JAESFQ01 (sample SAMN14502588, study PRJNA617103) | algae metagenome | isolation source: Plectolyngbya sp. WJT66-NPBG17 and co-occurring heterotrophs from well... | place: USA: Mojave Desert, Joshua Tree National Park, California | collected 2006-08-06 | reverse complement strand
CTGACCATCCGGACTAACAATCGCTGCACGCATTCGGAACGGATACCTGAAGCAGTATCACTGCTAATCAACTTGTTCATACTGCTACCAACGCCTCTTTCGCTTCTCCTGAAGCTTACTTCTACTTACCTAGCTATTCCAAAACTTTACCACTTACATGACTGCACATGCACATGCGCAATCTACCTTTTGTCTCGTCACGCCGCGTATCCCCACCATCGGCATGCAGATTAAACATCCGGGGTACCGTTCGCCTGCTTGTCATCTTCCCGATCTAGCTCGGGACCCAGGAGCCGACATGGAGGCTCGCTCGCTAGCGAAGCATGTATAGTGTTGCGCAGCCAATGGTGTTTAACCGGTCCGGCCACAGCGTCTTTGTAGATTACATGGATATTGAGGTGGTACTATCGCGTTTATGTGAAGGCGGCATGACGAGGATTGACAGGAGGAGGTGAGTGGTGGGTAGTGGTAATGTGATCATGGGGGATATTGGAGACGAGTAGTGGGCGTGGAGGTAGGACGGTGCAGCGACGAGGCGAGTATATAAGGATGGGGGTGCAGACAGGATACAGCACATATCACAACCTAAAGCATACTTCTATTCGACTCCAATATGCTGTTCTCCAACGTCTTCTTACCCACAGCGCTGCTCGCCGCCCAAGCCGCAGCCCACGGCGCCGTCACCAGCTATGTCATCGACGGAGTGACGTACCCCGGGTAAGCCCCTTTCCCAACCCTCCAGCAAACCACGAGAACATTTTCTCTAACCAAGAGATACAGATACGAAGGTTTCTCACCCGCCTCCTCGCCCAAGACCATCCAACGCCAATGGCCCGACTACAACCCCACCGTGTCCATCACCGACAGGAAAGTCATGTGCAACGGCGGCACCTCCGCGGACCTCTTCGCCAAAGTAGCAGCCGGCGGCAAGATCCGCGCTAACTGGAAGCAATGGACTCACGAGCAAGGCCCAGTCATGGTCTGGATGTACAAGTGCGCCAGCGACTTCAAGAGCTGCGATGGCAGTGGAAAGAAATGGTTCAAGGTAAGGCCAACCCAGCACTCCCTACCAACAATCCCAACCATGATATCATTGTTCAATAATAACAACCCTTTGCGAAATCTAGATTGACCAAGAAGGCATGACCGCCCCACCCCTCTCCGGCCGCGCCTGGGGCACCGCCAAAGTCCTCAAGAACCTGTACTGGGAGTCCGTAGTGCCCCGGTCCCTCGCGCCGGGCAACTACCTCGTTCGCCACGAGCTGCTGGCTCTGCACCAGGCCAAGTCGCCGCAGTTTTACGCAGAGTGTGCGCAGGTTGAGGTTACGGGTAGTGGGACTGCGGCTCCTGGTGCGGAGTATTTGGCGACTATTCCAGGGTATGCGGCGCAGAGTGATCCGGGTGTTACGGTTGATACGTATAGTAGTGCGGTTACTACATATACTTGTCCTGGACCGAAGGTGTGGACTGGATAGAGAAGGTGTGAGTGTTTGGAGGTGGGATGGGTGGGGGAGTGATCGTGGTTGGTGGGTGGATGAGTACATGGCTTTGTATCTATGTTACAGAATTCATTGAATCTCGGCATCTTGGATGTTTCTCAAAGTTCCTACTCTTCTTATGCACCGATCTAACTCTTTCCTGCCTCTTCCTTCTTGGTTACAACACTCTCTACCTCTATGCCCCTCGTCCAATCTCTTCTTTCTCCCTGCGCAATCTACGACTGTACCAGTGTCTTCATGTACCAGTAGCAAAATGTGCAAGTTCAAATGGGTTGAGAAGCGTGACATATCGAAGAAAGATTTTGGGTCGCGCCTCCATGTGTCAGCGCAATCAAAACATATCGTCTTCCTCATTCTTCGCTAAAGATGCTTTCAGATTCGACTCCCTCGGACTCGAAATTGTTAATCCATTGGTCTAATAAGAGCAACCTTCATCGATGGCGGTGTGGCTAGAAATTAGGAGTCTTTCGCTCCGAACGTGGAGTGCTGAATTGAACGTTGGGGTTGGGAGTTTATGTTTCAGAACACTGTGGCATTTTTATATCAGTATTGACAAACCGGGCTGTCAAGGTATTGAAGCAAGGAGATTATTCTTCTGTGTTATTGAAAGTGTCGAGGGCGCCGTATGATTGAACAATGCGAACCATGGGACGCATGGAAAGCACGACTCCACCATCATCACTACCAAAATTTCTACCCAAGGTTCATATGACAGCGAATCTAGACAAAGATTTGGTGAAACAAATCAGCTGCAATACATACGAACTCTCTATCCTTACTATCGTCACTCCAGTGCAGCAAGCCATCACACCAAGCCATGATCTTAGCCACACTCTGCGTATTGTGTATGATTCCCCCTACGGCCATGTTAGGATGCGTTGCCCTCGTCATAGGCATAGAAGAAGTGAAAACACCAAAATCTACACCGCATACATGGGAGCCGGTATCTATGCCAAGCGAGACAGCTCTAGAAGCGGAAGAACGCGAGCATACCAGACTAATGCTAGTGGAAGGTACGTCGGCTTCCAAACCTGCTGACAGCGAGAGTATGGATAATTGACAAGATCTAGCTCGCAACTATCTGTCTCTACAAGATCTTTCGGATTGTTTCAACGAACTCCTGCTCCGCGTTTCTGCGTATGATGTTGGTTTGAGTAGTAAGTCACACCACTCTTGTTAAAATATCTCTGTCTTGTTTTCTCTTTGGCCTGTCTCGTCCTAGGGTGTATTTATTGACATTTCGAACAGCAAATATGGCTTTTCTTTATAAGCAAGGCTACTTTCCTCAGCTGGATCTCAGATCAGACGTATTCTTTCTTCGTGTGAAGATGGACAGTCGCCCCCGCCGTCACAGCACTTATGTCATGTGCCTTGTAGTTGATGGTGATGTTGTGCTGGAGGGTAGGGGTATCGGGAAGAAGGGCGCCCTTCGTGATCTGTGTTTGGAGGTTTCGAAGATGGTGACTGAAGCTGTGGATAGGATCAGTCAGTATGACATAGATTGAGGGGAAGAGGAAGACGGTCAAAGTAGGTGTGTACAAAGAACTTGCGATGGTAATCCGACGTCAGGCTGTATGTGATGCTGCTCACGGTCATCTCCTTATAGTCTCCTCTCTCATAGGTTTTTCGAACTGGTTGGCTGATACGCGGCAAAGCGAAATCTCAGGTGGTAAAATGTTTCGCATTCCATGTTGAAGTATGCGCCTAGGTATCTGTATCTCATGCATTCATGCCTCCCCCCAATTCTTCTCCGTAGATTTACTCTTCGGTAAACTGAGCGTACTCTTCCTTCGTCATGGTCTTGCCACTTGGCTCTCCAGACACATTGATCTTTGCGATCCATGCCTCGCCTTCAGGGTCCTTGTTGACATCACCTGGCTTCTGCTCCAGCGCTGAGTTGACCTCCGCAACGGTTCCAGAAACAGGTGTGAGGATGTCCGAAGCCGACTTTACGGACTCGACAGCGCCAATAGCGTCGCCTTCGCTAACGTCCATTTCGACCTGGGGGAGCTCAATATAGACCACGTCGCCGAGGGCCTTTGCTGCGTATTCGGAGATGCCTAGGGTGCCTGCGCGATGTGTCAGTCATTGTGCGCTTGGATGATAAGGGCATCTGGGGATGTGGGGATGTGGGGGAGGCTGCACGTACATGTCTTGCCATCTGCAGACATCTCAATCCACTCATGGTCCTCGGTGTACTTCTTCTCCTTCACTGCTATCAGTCAGCCCCTATGCTCGCAATTCAATTGCTTTTCAAATCTTCAGATGTGCGTACGTGCGGAAGATACCGAGAATAACCGTTGCTTCTGAGTCGCCTGCTGCCACCGCTGGCATACAAAAGGTGATGGCCTCCTTGCGGCAGCAGAAGTGAATTGGCGCGCAGCGCGTGCGATTGAAGTCCGGGTAGCCATTTTAGAGTGTTTGTGTGTGAGATTGTGAAGCTTCAAGTTGTGGGCGCTGGAGAGGTGATAGCACATGCCAAGACATGGGTGGAGCTCCTCCGCGGTTGCGGAAAGGTTGGCCGCATTCGAACACTTTTCGCGACGGAAGGCACGACATCAGCGACAACACCGCGCAAACCAGACAAGATGCTTTACGAGATGATAGGAGTGGTATGATGAGTGTCGCATTGCTTGACGGAGTATTTGCTAATGGGTGCAGGTACGGCCTGGCCGCCTGTCTGAAGTAAAAGAGTAAATTCGCCCTCCCACCAGTCCAACCATCGCCCGCACACCGCTGACACAATGACCCGTAGAATCGCCAAAACCGCTGGAAAGATTGTCCTCGATCAAAAAGGCGTAGTCCGCGGTGTCTCCAACTGGGGCACTTTCCTTCTACCCAAGCCAGCGAAGAAACTACAATCTACACACCACTACGGCCACCACTTCATTATGCGCTTCGATGCGAGTGCCCGCGCACAGCACGCGTTACGGCGAACCATGAGCTTGGACCCCCGGTTGATAAGATATAGTGTTGTGAAGATGGGCACCAAGTTTGAGGAGATCAAAGATGTGCCAGGAACGGCCAAGTTCAGGTGATTGGGTCATGAAGAAGCGCAGAGAAGAGACGGATGGATTACGACGAGAAAATGTATCATATGGTGTACATGGGTCTATATCACTATACAGGCTGCATTATGAACGGCGTTTGGGATATCTGCATACACTAGAGATGTTACGCCGGTTGAGATGTGTTTGGACGCACAGCCGAATCAATTGTTCAATCAAGACTTTTGGTTGCTAACTCTTGTGCTTTTGGTCTTGGCAAGGCATGAAATTGGTCTTGCTGGGCGCAGCAGTGACGCTACTCTCGATTCATGTCTCGTATTGCCCCCCAAGCTCGAGCTGCTCTTGCTACCGCTGCTATTGGTGGAATATGTGAGGGCGCTCCACGGGCCACTCCTTCGTCAGTTATATCACTCACTCAACTACATCAGAACACCCAGCCTATCCCACAAATCGTTACATCTCGCAACATCGAATATCATGGTTATCAACTTCCTCGATCTGCCTCGAGAGTTACGAGATGAGATTTACACCTACTATGTGGTCCAAGATGGCGGGTATCTCTACGACCAGCGCACGCGTAGGCTACGCACGACCAGTGGCGGTCCTATCGACGTCGCCCTTATGCAAACCTGCAGCCAGGTAGCCCATGAGTTACGACCGCTTCTCTTCCGAACCAACACAGTCACCTTCAGGACGGGATGGATCAACCGTGAGACGAGCGACAGAGCCGCCGCATTCGCATCTGCGCTGAAATTCATCTACTTGGCATCAGCCTACCAATTATTCAGAGTACGCACATCTATCACAGACGACATGATTCAACGTGCTGGAATAGAATTTCCGCAATGTCTTCCGCTGCTTCGTCACATCCGCGGCCCTTCTGGTTGGGGTGCGCCGACCCACGTACAAATCGTGCAGGATTGGAAAGTCTGGCATCACCCGCCCTCCACTCACCGCGTATTCATCAAGTTCATGTTGTCCTTGACAAAGGGGACAAAGAAGTGGTGGAAGTTCTGGAAAGATGACCAGACCCTCGGTGAGAAACACGGTCGTTCGGATATAGTGTCACTGCTTGCTCGGATTCCTAACCCGTGGATAATACCCGACGAATACGACATCGCCTCGCTGAAAGAACAGTGTTTTTTGTGGAGCTCGATGATCAGCAGCCCTCCTCCATCTGACCGCAGTGGACCCATCAAGCGTTACTTCTCTGCTGCTGCCCTTGCCATACATTTTCTCAACGGTCTCAGCTCGAATGTTCTGTCCAGCATTCGGCACGTTGTGCTCGACGAAGTCCATACAAGCGTAGCATATCCGGAGTGCCATGTGCTAGGTCTGGCCAGCATGATGCAACAGCATCCCCGCATCAGTATCAGTCGACAAGTGGATACAAGAATTACCGCCATCACCGGTAAACTCGGTCACCCCTACTTCGAAGACCTTATAGGCTTCTATCAAAGCGGCCGATCCTGGGATCGCTATGGAAAAATAGAGCGTATCTATGTCTCTCAGGCGTTTGTGCGGTGGTTTGAAGAAGCCGTTGCTGTTTCCTCGAAGATTCCTCCCGATCGCTTTTCGTTGATCTTTCACTCTAAAAATACCGAGAGCACACTCGCTATCCTGGAACAGATGCTCGAGGATGCCAAGTGGCAAAACACGGTTGAAGCGCTCGATACACAGCCGACAAGCCCGCTCGGTCCCGTGAATAGTGTCTGTTTCTTTTCCAAATCGTTCTCGCGGGTCATGCGAGAAATCCAACGAGGCGAGGGAAATATCTGTTTTGACATTGGAAACTTACAACTTTCGAATTCCAGTACGCAGATCTCGGTAGATCAGCATAGTACGCCGTACGCGTTGGGAAGTGATTGGATAAGGACTTTTCAGTTGACTTATGTCGAGCCGTCACCGTATTCTGGTTGGGAGGACATGCTGCAGGATTACATGGAAGACGAGGCGCAACATGAGTGATGGCGCAAACGGCGCGGTTACGTGGAAAGGATCAGGGCATATCCAATCGGATCTACCCTTTTACTGGTTACAAGTAGAACGTGCCGCGTTGCTGCCTATACAAACGCACCTGCCACTTTAGTCAAACGGTGTAATTTCATTGGCAGACCCTGGAACCCTCTCACCACAAAAGTGAGAGAAAGGGATCATCACGCTAGTGTTCTACTAGTGAGTAATCTCACAGAACAAGAACTATATTTGCTTCCAGATCCTCTTACCACCTTGCCCTCATACGATACTTTGTGTTTACCCACGAGCAAGTGTACAGAATACCAAGGTAATTGAGCCGCCTTGACTTGTCGGAAAATGCTAATAACAGCACCTCGCAGCCCACAAGAAGCAACAATCAACTACCAATACCGTCTACGACGATGAATCTCCTCGACCTCCCACCGGAAGTGTTTCAGAACGTCGCCCATCAACTGGTTTCTATCGCCGACATCAACGGAGCCTGGAAACTCCGTGGAGTCTGTGGTGAGTGCAAGAGTGGCCATGTCTCGTGTTGCGATTGCGAGCTAACTGGCCAAAAGGCACCCTCAAGACCGCAATAACGTACGAAATATTTGCCAAGCAAACGGTCAAGACATTCACGCTCACTGGATAACGAATCCTCGAAGAAAATTGGGCTGTCTACGTATACTATCGAAGCAAGGTGCCTCTCGACGCACATCCACATCTACCAGATGCAGTTAATTACATGATCAAGTATCTAGTTGATGAACTGGACGTTAACTCAGACTATGAGAAGGAAACTCTGCGACAAAGTCTCTGCGATGTCCTTCAACGGATCTGCGACAAGAACGTGAGGATACCAGTTTTGACATACGGTTGGATGAAGTCGTTGCGACATCCAATGGCTGTTGCTGTTACAGCTCCTCCGCTTGGATATCTCGAGAAGATGGTCGCCGCCGTTTGTCTCGGGCATGACCGACTCACAGTCGCTTTGATGCAAGAGCTGCCAGCTCAAGTTGACCACCCAATCTTTGGTCCGCCTCTGCAGCTTGCAACAAAGCTCGGTCACAAAGCCTTTGTGAACGCTATTCTAGACCACATGTCAACAGTCCTAAAAGGCAAGAAAGAGCCGGAATGTTTTCTAAGGGCCAATTCTTCGGACAGCAGCTCAACCTCCTGGATCAACCCTGCGACGCCAAGCTCCATGGTAGAACGGGCTATATTAATCGCTCTCGACAAGAACAATGAAGACCTTCTGAGCCTTCTGGTGGACTGGTACGAGGATCAAGGCTTCATCTCCTGTAGGAGTATCTACCATGAATTCATGCAGACCGCCATTAGAAGATCTGGACTCGCAATCGTCAAAGCTGTCCTTGATGATATTCCGTATGCTCAGCGTGGGATGAATTCGAGGGTCACTTGGAGCGACTACGAGACGGCATGCATGTACGGTCGTGAAGATGTGGTACGGACATTCTTTGACCAGGGTTACATTATTGCCAATGACAAGGTAAGGGCTAAGTCTCCACTGATCGTGGCGGTGAGTTCGGGACAATTGTCCATCGTCAAGGTTGTTGTAGAAGCTGGTGCAGATGTAAACCACGAGTCTACCTGGAACCGCGGGAAGGTACTTCCCATCATGGTCGCCATTAGAAAGCAAAACGTCGACATCATTCACTATCTGTTGGACGTTGGCGCCCGCCTACCCACCGTTACGGATTGGCCCACTGGACAGAGGTTTCGCAGTATTTATGAAATCCTGCGACAGGCCAAGATGAAAGAAGGTGGCGTCTAGGGTCTGCCGGACTTTGTGCAAATCCGCAAGATGTTGAGGACAGAGAAGAGGAAGCTTTGAGTGTGTTGCATGGTCTGCTTGGTCGATTCTCAACTAAAAGTCTCTGATCTTACACGAGTGGGTCAGCAGTCAAAGCGGGTGCATTATCTCTCACTAGGACGTATGGTCACGATGTTCCGTTTTGGGAGTAAGGCTGGCGGGTGAGCTTGATATCTACATGAGTTCAAAACTCACGTTTAGTTCTCCCCTCGAGTACGGCACATGGTTTAGCGTGCCTTACAGCTGAAATATTTAGTAATGACATCATAACATTCTGGCACGAGTCTAGGTGAGTCGGTGAACGGTGACATATGTGTAGCTGCCTTCCTCACCGTCTCCCGCTAAATCTCTTGGCATTGAGGTAAACGACGGGTCTTCTCTACTCAGTGGTTCCTGCTCTCACCTCTTTCGCTCTCAGCAACACTTTGCAAGGAAGTTAATCGCTTGTAGCAGTTCAATTAAGTAGAAAATGTGCGCCGATTCTTGAAGATCGCTAACAGGAAAGCTCTCTACCACGTGCGAACTGAGGTGGGCTCGTCGCCGCGATGCAACTGCTCGATTTCCCACCCGAGATCTTTCGACACATAATTCACTGCCTCGTTAGCGACGCTGGCGTGTGGAATTCTTGGAAGTTACGCAGAGTGTGCCGTAAGACCTCTCCTTGCGCAGACGCTTGTACTTGGTACTGACATTTTAGGCACCTTCGATCAAGAGATCAGCGAGAATGTGCTAGCCATACAACCCCAAACGGCTTTTCTCTACTGTGCCAGCCGTTGCATATTCAAAAATAAGGAGAATGTGAAGCACTTCCTCGCATACCACGCCAAGAATCCGCGCGATGTCTCACCAAGACTGCTCGCGAAGATACAGAAGATGGTGGACTACATTATCAAAGAACTCGACGCCAGGAACAATCTTGAAGGCCGTAACATTCTATCGGAAGTTTGTTCCGGGATTGCAAACACATCCTTAGATATACACGCCTTACTCTTTGGTTCGACCCTTTTTGTTGGGAGCTTTGACGAGCATGTCACATACAAGAAGAACCTCGAACGACTGGATATAGGTACGATCATTAACGACAAGCTCATTGCTGCGATTAGCGTAGGTGCTTACGAAGTAGTCGCAGAATTACTATCGCACGCGCCTGCGCTACTCCTGCAAGGTAGCTTCGTGCAGCCGATGGCAGCTGCTGTTCTGCTAGACGACCGAAAGATGATCAACGTCATGATCGGCGTACTGGATCAGCATAAGTCCAAGAAGTTCAAAAAGACAGAAGTACTCAGCGGCGATTCTCCATACAGCATGCTTTCCGCTATGAGAGAAGCTATTGCGGGGAACCGTGTCGATATGGTAGACTTCCTGCTCGGCCATCTTCGTCGCTACATGAAGCTTCCCGATAAAATACACTATCGCAAGTGGATTGATGAAGCTGTTTCCTTGCACAAAGATGAGGCTCTCAAATCTCTTCTCCAAGCCGTACCCCAGACAAGGCCTTTTCACATCAACTCAAGTATCTTTAGAAACGGCTGCGAAACTGGTAACTCTGCCATCGTTAGCACACTCCTCAAATACGGAGACGTTCAACTGGACTCTGTCAGCACAGCGACGTCAACACTGGCGATTGCCTTAAAATTCGGCCGTATCGCAATCATCCGCACTGTAGTGGAAGCTGGTGCAGACATCAATATGGTTATGGACACTCATCACTTCAGGAATCGACCTACCATCACACCCCTAGGGTATGCAATTCACCTTGATTACTACGCTGCGGTGACCTACTTGATCGACCGTGGCGCGAAAGTTCCCAGCACCTTGGAGTGCTCGCGGAAGATGCGAAAAGTTATCGAACAGGCTCTAGCGAATCAGAGTACATCAAAGAAGTGAAAACACCATGGCGCTCTCGCTGTCTGGCGAAATTCGATGCAACAGCAGACGAGCATATAATCACAAGAATCTTACGACATGGGAAGTGGGAATCTTTGCTACTGGTACTTAACGGCCACGATGACGATCTGCTTTGAAGCAACACGAAAGGCATGTACTTGGATTCAATGATTGCAGATGGACAGGCTATGCGGGTGTGTAATTTGGAAGCTGCCAAAGGCTTTCATTTTTCTTTCTCTTCTTGTCTCGAGACGCCTCGCTACCACTACTGGGCGAAGAAGGCCTCCTGGTGTTTCTCATGTAGCCTTTCTAATACACGCCTTGGCTAAAGTCTTCATCTTATTTGATATGATCAGGCTCTCATCACAGCTCTTTCTGCGTGACGTGACTTGCGTTGCTTGTAAAACACTTCACCATCAGCGATAGATGGAACGTCGAGTGACGAGGGTTTCTTTGATGTAGCCATGGCCCATGTAAACCGCTTGAGGAAGGTAGTCAAGCGTAAGGGTACGAGTCGGCAATATGAGGCCTTCGGAGAAGCCTTTCGTGTCGCTGTCCAAAACGGTGATACGCGTTTCGTGAGGGAGCCTGTTAGATGCTGCCGAACGCTTGTTCGTAAAGCCTAGAACAAGTCAAGCAACTAATAGTTCGAGCTTGGCATCGAATTTCTCAACACGGACATTGTCAATTTCATCA